>Ga0210398_10000028_pt1 | contig 173949 bp, 161 predicted proteins | sample IncBWC4OmetaG_FD_161047 | JGI IMG/M metagenome (GOLD analysis project Ga0210398, IMG submission 161047) | Forest soil microbial communities from Barre Woods Harvard Forest LTER site, Petersham, Massachusetts, United States - Inc-BW-C-4-O | ecosystem: Environmental > Terrestrial > Soil >... | reverse complement strand
CGCCAACGGCATACGATGACCTGCCCAGCGTCCGGCTCACGCGCGAATTTCTCGGGGCGCCCGAGCGATATTTGCGACGGTTGCGTTAGTACGGCGAGCCCGATGTGCCCGCGGTCATGGCGCGGTTGAACCGTGGGTTGACGACGCCGTTGAAGATGCTGCCGAAGGTGAACGTCAGGCCGATGGCCATCTGGTACTGATACGCCGTCGCGAGTTGTTGGCGGGCGAGGAGAATGTCGTCGCGCGTAGCGCCCGCGGCCGGAAGATAGATCTGGTCGTGGATCGCCGAGACACTCGGTTGAATCTCCACGCTCAGGCCGGTGAAGATGCGGACGCGGAAGTCTCCGGAGAGAATCTCGCGATTCTTGCGGACATCGTCGAGCAAGGCCGCTGCCTGCAGGGCACCGGACAGCGAACCCCACGGCTCGGTGGCGGCCAAGGCCATCGTGAGAGTCTGATCGCCGCGCACTTCGGTAATGCGATCGAAGATCGTCCGTTGGTCGAACCGAAAATACGTTGCGCCAATGGCGTACAGGAACGTGAGCTGGTGATGCGTCGCTTCGGCGTAGGGATAGACGTCGAATTCGAGGGCTGGTGCGAAATGGGCGGCCAGCTCCTCGTTCAAGAACGTCGAGGACGATGCGGACGAGACGAAGCCGGCGGACCAGCGCGGCGTCACGCTGCGCGCGATCTGGGCGGTGCCGAGGAGGTAGCGCTGGATGGTCGACTCGCGGACCGAGTCGACATGAATCACACTCGAGGTGTATGCCTCGGTGAACGCGAAGTCCAAGCGCCAGACGTTGCTGATATGGTCGGCCGTGAACGAGCCGGTGAGCTGTGCGGCTTCCGCGGACGCCTGGCCCGCGAACGAGCCGCCGAGCCCGAGTCCGAAGACCCATGCGTGCCACGGGTCCGGCCGACGGATGGTCGACGCGCTGCTGGTCGTCGGGCTGAAGGAGACGGACAGGTCGTTGGCCAGGCCCGTGCGAGCGGCGAATCGCACGAGACCGAGGTTGAGGAGCCGCACGATCGCGCGGCGCTGCTCGTCATCGGTGGCGCCGCGCGCGGTCGCGATGTCGATCGTGTCGACGAGACCGGCCAGCGCGGCGCGGCCGATGAACTGGCCCGTCGTGACCTGACCGCCGGATCCGGTTGGTTCGGCTGTTAATAGAACGTGAACATCGGCGACCGACGGGTCGCGCACATAGGAGACGTAGTTGATTGCCGTGCGGACGTAGGCCGAGTCGCAGGTGACGCTGGCCGTGCAGTCCAGGAAGACACGCAAGGTCGGCGAGACGGCCGCTTTGAGGTTCGGCCGCGCCGTAGTTTGAGCGGACGCGACGGCAGCCAACAGCGCCAGCGCGCCGCAGGTCGCCCGCCGCAAGCGCATGCTGGGAGACTACCCGCCAGGCTCCACAGCGGGCGCGGCGCAACCGGCGGGTTATCGACGCCACCGGCAGTGCAACCAATGGCGGGCTTCGGTGTTAGATTGCAACCAACCCCGGGAGGTCCCAGTGAAGCGGATGGCGGCGTTCGTGTTATCGTTGGGTCTCGTTGGCGTTTCGACGGCTCATGCGCAGTGTTTTTGCGGACTCATGATGCAGTCCTACAACTCGCAGCTGCAGAGCATGCAGCCGATGTATCAGTCGCAGTCGCCATTCGGGGTCTTCGCGCCTCGCCAGGCGTTCGCCGAGATGTCCGCGAACGCGAAGTCATTGGACAACAGTGGCGGCATCACCGCGCAATCGCACGGCATCCCGCGGACGAAGATCGAGGATGAGTCGGAGCGCATGGCCCCGACGCCGACGTTCTCGCTCCAGTCGGGCTCGTATGACGGCGCGGTCAAGGTCACGATCTCCGATGCAGCGCCGGATGCGGTGATCTATTACACGCTCGACGGCAGCAAACCCCAGTGGGATTCGCCGGTGTATACGGGGCCCATCACGGTTTCGAAGTCGGCGCACCTGGTCGCGATCGCCATACCCCCGCACCGTCTCCGCAGCTCCCCGGCGACGGCCTCGTACGAAGTGAAGCAGCGCGAAATTTTCTAAACGACGAACAAGTCACGCTGGGGCATAGCCGGCGTGACGAGCAGATCGGCGTCCCCAACGATGGCATTGACCTCGCTGCGGACGCCGATTTCGCGTGGTACGTAGATGCCGGGCTCGATCGAGAATGCGACGCCCGGAATCAGCGCCCGGTCGTCGCGGCTCTCGAGGTGATCCAGGTGCGGGCCCGAGCCGTGGAGCTCGTAGGCGTCGATCGAATGGCCCGTGCGGTGCGTGAAATTTGGGCCGTATCCCCGCTGCGTGATGACGGCCCGCGCGGCATCGTCGGCTTCCATGCCGCGCACGACCTGGCCGGCGACCAGACGTGACCGAATGAGGGCTATCGCCGCATCGCGCGCGTCGCGCACCGCTTCCCAAATTTGAACCGTACGCGTATCAGGTGCGCCTAGCGTGCCCACCCACGTTTGATCTGCCCACACACCACCATCCGGCTCGTGCGCAAAGAGGTCGATCAGTAAGACACTCCCCGGCGTGATTGCGGCGGAGTGGGCCACAGTCGGCTCGTAGTGCGGGTTCGCGGCGTTCGGACCGATCGCGACAATCGGCCCATGATCCGTCACGAGGCCGCCCCGCGCGAAGGCGTCGCGAATCCATTGCGCGAGCTCGAACTCGGTGAGCGTCTGCGCCCCGGCCAGCGAGAACGCGTTGCGCGCGATCTCCGCGATGGCCTCGGCGGCTCGCCGGTGTGACGCGATCTGCGCCGGCGTCCACTGCGCGTAGAATCGACTCACGAGATCGGCCGACGTCGAGACGGTCGCACCAGCAGCGCGAACCATCTCGATGACGCCAGCCGGGATGCGATCGAGATACGGGACGGCGTCGCCCGGTGAATACTCCATGGCCACGCGCTGACCGCGGACGTGACGCGCCAGCACCTCCTCGAGCGACCGCCACCCGCTATAGACCTCTCGGCCCCATGCTGCTGGCCAACGCTCCCACGGTTGTTGCTCGATGGCGTGTGTCAGCGCGACCGGGACGCCGCGAGTCGGGATGAAGCCGAAGCAGCGGCGTGTGACCAGCCCTTTCAGGCCGAGCATGGCGGCCGCGATCGGATTCGTGCCGCGGAAGTCGAACAGCAGCCAGCCGTCGAGATCCATTGAGGCGAGTGCGGATTGGATCGCGGGGAGATTATCACGGGACAGCACGACCTTAGCCTCCGCCCGACCGCCACTCGGCGCGCCACTCGCACGTGCCCTCGCCGCGGCTCGTACAGCGGACGTGCTCGACGGCCCCAGTGCCACCCACGAGCAGCCGCACGAGCTCCCGGAGGACCGACTCGTAGTACGCGCATCCGCGCTCGTTCGGCGCCGAGTCGAGCGTCACGGACACCGGGACCTCGAGTACGAGCGCGCTCCCGACGCGGGTCATCGTCCCGTTCAGGAACCGCGTCGCAATGCGGCGAGCCTGCCGGAGGGCGAGTGGCCGCCCGAGGATGGACGGCAGCACGAGGATGATCTGCTGCGTCATCGGCGAGGTCGTTGCCAACGACTCGCGGGCCAGAATACGACCCGCCGATTCGAAGACTTCGGCCGCATCGGACCGGCGTCCGATCAAGCGAGCCAGGGCGACGGCTTCGTCGTGTGGTGTGCGCTCTTTCTTCTTGGCGGCGGCGGAATAGCGGCGGATCTGGGCGTAGACCGTCTCGCTCAATCCCAGGCGCTTGTTCCGTAACTCCGGGACCAGCTCGGTTTCCTGGTCATCCTGCGGTGCGTCGACGCTCCGAACCGCTTCCAGAAGGCTGAGAGGGAGAAGGGCGTCGACCGTATCTGGCATACCGATGGAGCGAAGCTAAAGGCGCGTCAGAGCGCGCGCAATTGACGACCGCCGTTATACTTGGGTTGTGAGTGCGCTCGGTGTCCGTGCCGCCGGTGGGCTTGTCTTGAGCGTCGCGATCGCCATCACCGCGCGCAAAGCACGCTCGCTGTCGACGGATGGCGCTGTCTGTGCGACGATCGTAGGCACCGCGTCCGTCGTGGCGGGATGGGACTGGGGAACCCTGCTCATCGCGTTCTTTTTGGCCTCCACGCTACTGTCACGGCTCGGTCGTCGGCTGAAAGAGCACCGCACGCGGGCGATCGTCGAGAAAGGTGGCGAGCGCGACGCCCTCCAAGTGCTCGCGAACGGCGGACTATTCGCTTTGGCCGCTGTGGCTTACATCGCGCATCCAGTGACACTTTGGCAGGCACTTGGTGCCGGGGCGCTCGCGGCATCCACCTCGGATACATGGGCTACGGAGATTGGGACGATGAGCGCGGCTGCGCCCCGCTCTATTCTCACGTGGAGACCCGTGCCTCCTGGGACGTCGGGTGGCGTGACTGCCTATGGAACCGCTGCGGGCATCGCGGGCGCAGCGTTCCTTGCCGGCCTGGCGTTGCTGATCGGGTGGCCCGCTCGAGTAGCAGCCGCCGCGTTCATTGGTGGCGTCATTGGATCGACGGCGGATTCGCTCCTGGGGGCGACACTACAGGCGCGCCGACGGTGTCCGGAATGCAACCTGGCGACCGAGCGGCCGGTACATAGCTGCGGCGCCGCGACGATCGCCTCTGGCGGACTGGGGTGGCTGACGAATGACGGCGTCAACGCCGTCAGCTCAGCGATCGGCGCGGTGGCGAGTATCTGGGGGTCAGGGTGAGCAAAGCGAACGCATGGACGCCGAGGTAATCGTCGTCGGAGGCGGGCCGGCCGGTGCGGCGACCGCATGGGCGCTTGCCCGTGCGGGCGTTGACGTGCTCCTGCTCGACCGGGCGCGATTCCCGCGCGACAAGGTGTGCGCCGAGTATTTGAGCCCGCAGGCTTCGCGCATTCTCCATGATATGGGAGCGCTCGAGGCGGTCGAAGCGGCGGGGGCCGCGCAGCTCGCGGGCATGCTCGTTCGCAGTCCCAGTGGCTCGGAGATTTTCGGCGAGTTCGCCGGCTCCCATGGGTTCCACGGCTTCCGCGATCGCGGACTCGCGCTTCGCCGACGGGATCTCGATGCGTTGGTCCTCGACCGGGCGCGCGGGGTCGGAGTACGCGTCGCCGAAGGCGAACGCGTACTCGATGTCTTGCGCGATGGCACGGGGCGCGTGACCGGCGTGCGCACCGGAACGACGGTAATACGGGGGAAACTCGTTGTCGGCGCTGACGGCCTGCGATCGACGATTGGAAGAAGGCTCGGGCTGACCCGGTATTCCGTATGGCCGCGCCGCATCGCGCTCGTCACGCATTATCGCGGCATAGCGGGCATTGGCCGTTGGGGCGAGATGCACGTGGAGCGCGACGGATACGTTGGACTCGCGGACGTTGGGAAAGGCCTGACGAACGTCGCGTTGGTCGTCTCGGCGAGAGCCGCGCGCCTCATTCGCGGCGATCCGGCGGGATTTCTCACGGCGTGGATCACCCGTAGACCGCATCTGGCGCCGCGATTCGCGGACGCCGAGCGAGTGTCGGATGTGTGCGCGACGGGACCGTTTGCGCAGCATGCGCGGCGGGCGTGGGCGCCCGGGGCCGCGCTGGTTGGCGATGCGGCGGATTTCTTCGATCCGTTCACGGGCGAGGGGATCTATGCAGCGCTCAGAGGGGGTGAGCTGCTCCTTCCGTATGCCGTGGAGGCAGCGCGGGCGACAACGCCGCGGCAAGCCGATATCGCGCTCGAAGCGTATGAACGGTGCCGGCGCCACGAGTTCATGGGGAAGTGGATCGTCGAGCGCATCGTCGGCGCGGCCACCGCGTATCCCGCGGTCATGAATCGGGCGGCGCGCACATTGGCCCGACGGCGCGATATGGCGGATCTCTTCGTGGGGGTCACTGGGGATTTCGTGCCGGCGAGAGAGGTGTTGCGGCCGTCTTATCTTCTTCGACTTCTTGCGTCATGAGCATCGACCCGGATGACTTTCGGAGCGCCATGGGGCGGTTCGCGACCGGCGTCACGGTCGTCACGGCCCGCGACACGGCGGGCGTCGACCACGGTCTCACCGTGAATGCGTTCGCGTCGCTCAGCCTCACGCCGCCGCTCGTGCTGGTCTGCATCGACCACGAAGCCTCGTTGCACCCGGCGATGACCGCGTGCTCGCACTTCGTCATCAATATCCTGGCATCCAACCAGGAAACGTTGGGGCGCCGGTTCGCGGCGCCGGAGACCGACCGGTTCGAGGGCGTCGGGTATACGCGCGGTATCTGCGGCGCGCCGATCCTCGACGACGTGCTGGCGTACCTCGAGTGCCGGGCCTCACGGTCGGTACCCGGTGGCGACCACACGATCTTCATCGGCGAGGTCGAGCACGCGGAGATTCGAACGGCAAGTCCCCTGCTCTATTACCGCGGTGGCTACGCTCAAATCGAACGCTGACCCGCGCATCCGTCCCGACGGGGACGAGATACTCGACGCGCCGGACGTCGATCCGGCGCTCGCGCGACGCTCGCTGCGCGACGTCATGCTCGCCAATTCGCTCATGGGCGGCACGCGAGCGGTCATGTACGAGCTGGAGTCCGTCATCCCATCGTTGCCCAAACGGGCGACGTTGCTCGACGTCGGGACCGGCATGGGTGACATTCCGCGCCGCGCGCGCGAGGTGGCCGCGCGGAGCGGCGTCGCACTCGATACGGTTGGGCTGGAGGCGGCTGAGTGGCTCGCGGCTGCCGGGCGTTCATCCACGACCGCGGCCGTCGTGGGGGATGGCCGGTCCCTGCCCTTCGCGACGCATAGCGTCGATGTCGTGATCTGCTCGCAGGTGCTGCATCACTTCTTCGATCACGATGCGATCGCGTTGCTTCAGGAGCTCAACCGTGTGGCCCGGTTTCGGGTCATTGTCAGCGACTTGTTGCGTTCTGACCTCGCCGTGGCCGGGCTTTGGCTCTTCTCATTTGTGCTGGGGTTTCATCCCGTGAGCCGTCACGACGGCATTATGTCCATCCGGCGCGGGTTTACCCCTGGCGAGCTCGGCACCATCGTGCGTTCGGCGACCGGCGCCCAGCCGCGCATCCGCGAGTATTTGGGATTTCGGGTGGCAGCGGCATGGGCACCAACATGAAAACCATCGACGAGCAGCTGGTGCGCTCGCCGCTCGATCGGATCTACGCCTTGGCCGTCGATGTCGAGCGATGGCCGGCACTGCTTTCGCATTACCGCTACGTGCGGTTCCGGACGACCGGCATCGTGGAGATGTCGGCCAACCGCCCGTTTGGTCCCGCGAACTGGCCAACGCGGTGGGTGTCCGAGATGAATGCCGAAAGAGACGTCGCAATTCGCTATCGCCACATCGAGGGAATAACGACCGGTATGGATGTGCTCTGGTCTTTCGAGCCCCAGCGCGATGGAACGCACGTGCGCATTGTCCATGAGTGGGACGGGCCACAGTGGCCGCTCATCTCTGGGCTGGCCGCGCGGGGTGTCATCGGGCCGGTCTTCGTGCATGGCATAGCGTCGCGCACCCTCGCCGGACTGGCCAGTGTGGCTGAACGAGGGACGGGAGAACGCGTATGACGCTTCGACGCCGGGTCGTCGTGACGGGGATCGGCGCGATCACGCCAATCGGATTGACGCGGGACGGGCTGTGGCAAGGACTCCGCCGGGAGCAATCGGCGGTCGGTCCCGTCACGCGGTTCGACGCGTCCCAGTTCCGCAGCCAGGTGGCCGCCGAGGTCTGCGACTTCGTCGCCAGCGATCATATCGAGGCCAAGCGCGCCAAGCGGCTCGACCGGTTTGGGCAGTTCTCGGTCGTCGCGGCGCGGATGGCGCTGGAGGATGCTGCCCTCGATCTCTCGCGTGAAGATCGCGACCGCATCGGCGCGAACATGGGATCGGCGCTCGGTGGTGTCGCCTTCGCCGAGGAGCAATCCGCCCGGTTTTTGGCTGGCGGCCTCCGCGCCGTCGATCCGATCGTGGCATTGGCCGTCTACGGCGGTGCATCGAGCTGCAACATCGCGATCGAGTTCGGGATTTCTGGACCGAACTCGACGAACGCGATGAGTTGTGCGTCCGGCACCATGGCGATTGGCGACGCCTACCGGTTGATTCGCGACGGCTATGCCGACGTCATGCTCTGTGGCGCGTCGGAGACCCCGTTGGCTCCGCTCTGTTTCGGCGCGTTCGCGTTGATTCGGGCGATGTCGACGCGGAACGATGATCCCGGACACGCGTCGCGTCCCTTCGACAAGGATCGAGACGGCTTCGTGATGGGGGAAGCCGCGGTCGTCCTCGTGCTCGAGGAGCGCACGCGGGCCGTCGCGCGGGGAGCGCCCATGTACGCGGAGGTCGTCGGGTACGGGACGACGAACGACGCGTATCATATGACCGCGCCGCTGCCCAGTGGGACGCAAGCGGCACGGTCGATCCGGCTCGCGCTCCGCGATGCGGAGCTGGAGCCCGGCGAGGTCGGCTACGTGAATGCGCATGGCAGCTCGACGCCGCTCAATGATCCGACCGAGACGTCGGCCATCAAGCAAGTGTTCGGCGAGGGGGCGTACAAAGTCCCGGTCAGTGGGACCAAGGGCTACTACGGGCACGCGCTCGGGGCTTCGGGCGCGATCGAGGCCGCGATCTGCTCGCTGAGCTTGCAGCGCGAGTGGCTGCCGCCGACGATCAATCTCGAAGAGCCGGACAGCGAGTGTGATCTCGACTATATCCCGTCGGTCGGGAGAGATCAGCGCGTCGAGTACGTCCTGTCCAATTCGTTCGGCTTCGGCGGAATCAACGCGTCGCTCGTGTTCAAACGCGTGGACTGAAAATCCGAATCCTCGTCTACGGCGCCGGCGTCCAGGGCTCGCTGTACGCGGCGCGGCTGAACGAGACGGGACACGAGGTCACACTACTCGCGCGTGGCGCGCGGCTCGAGGCGCTGCGAGTTTCGGGCGTCGTGCTCGAGGAGGCGCTGACGGGGCGACGCACGCGCGAGCGAGTCCGCCTGGCCACCTCGCTCGAGCCGGACAGCATCTACGACCTGGCTCTGATCGCCGTCCGGCGCGATCAGGTCGACGACGTCCTGCCGGTGATCGCGGCGGCGCGCGGGATCCCCATCGTGCTCTTCATGCACAATCACGCCGGTGGCTCGCGGGCGCTGCTCGATGCCGTCGGCGCGGAACGGGTCGTCCTCGGGTTTCCCGGCGCCGGCGGTGAGCGACTGGATGCGGCGGTGCGATACGTACTCATCCCACAGCAGGCGACGACGATCGGCGAGCCGAGCGGCCGGCGTACGCCGCGGATCCGTATGCTGCGGCGAGTGCTGCAGAGCGCGGGGTTCCCCACGACCATCGAACGTCACATGGACCGCTGGCTCAACGTGCACGCAGTCTTTGTCACCGCGGTGGTTGGAGCGCTCTATCTGTCGAACAGCGATACCCGAACGCTCGCCGCGGACCGGTGTGCCGTTGCACGGCTCGTCCAGGGCGTGCGCGAGGGATTTCGAGCACTCGCCGCCACACGGAGCGGAACGCCACCGATCGCCCTCCGCGCCATATTCGAGTGGGTGCCCGAGCGGTTCGCGGTTTGGTACTGGCAGCGATACCTGTCGCGTCCGTTGGCCGAGCTCGCGTTCGGGGGTCACGCCAGGGCGGCGCGGGTCGAGATGGCCACCCTCGCTCGGGAGGTCGGGATATTGGTGGACGCTGCCGCGCGTCCAACCCCCACTCTCGACACGCTCTGGGATGCGATTCAGGCCAGGTCGACCTGATCCGACTCGGATCTACCGAACGACTGTTCCGAATATGGCTCCGACGCCCGCGGTGACACCCATGGCCAGTGCACCCCAGAACGCCACGCGTATCGCGCCTGTCACCTCCCCCGCCCCGCCCGCGCGCGCCGCCAGTGCGCCCAATAGCGCGAGGAAAAACAGTGATGTTCCGGACACGAAGATCGATAAACTGGTCATTGGAGCGAGCGTAGTGGTGACGAGGGGCATTGCCGCTCCAACGGCAAAGCTGCCGGCCGACGCAAGCGCGGCCTGAATTGGACGAGATCTGACGGTCTCGGAGATCCCCAGTTCGTCGCGGGAATGTGCGCCTAAGGCATCACGGGCCATGAGTTGGTCAGCGACCTGTTTCGCGAGCGAGGGATCGAGGCCACGACTCACGTAGATCGCTGTCAGTTCCTTGTGCTCGCCCACATCGTCGGCTCTGAGCTCCGCACGCTCACGATCGAGGTCGGCGCGCTCGGTATCTGCTTGTGAGTGCACCGACACGTACTCACCGGCAGCCATTGACATAGCTCCCGCGACCAGGCCCGCGACCCCCGCGACCAATACGTTGCCGCGAGTCCCATGCGCGGCGGCGACACCCAGCACCAGACTCGCCGTCGAGAGGATGCCATCGTTCGCTCCCAATACGGCCGCCCGCAGCCACCCCATCTCTCCCGTGTGGTGTCGTTCTTTGTGACGTGGTGGCACGCGCGAGCCTCGGCGTCGACGTTACATCGCGATCCAGGCAAACAGATACAGGGTGTTGTTGTCCCACGCGTTGCGTCGGCTCCCATCGTACGATCGCGTCGAGCCGTTGAATCGCGTGAACTCGATTCCCTGAATTCCGAGGCGGGTGTTCTGCCACGGATTGAAATCGAATTCCTGGGTGAGCCCGCTGTTGTCCGGCCGGCCGGACCGACTCCCCGTGACGCTGGCCGGTGTATACGCCAGCGTGTCGCGCGTTCCCGTCGTCGCGAAATACCCGATGGTCGTGCCGATGAGCGCGTTCGGCTGCGCCGTCACGTTGATGCGCACCGTGGTGAGACTGTTGTGCAGATTGGCCGCCAACGGTGTGGTGGCGGAGAACAGCGCCGGCAGCGATTGCTGCTCGTGAATCACGGTCGATCGGAGTATGAGGACGCCGGTCTGGCGGATCGGGTACTCGATCTGCGCATCGCCGGCGACGTCCGTGAACGCGTCCGTTGGTCCCGTGATGCCCGTCGGATAGACGTGCGCGCTCAGCCCGTATGTGCCGAGCATCGCGTAGACCGCGCCGAACTGGTGCTGCAACGCGACGCGCCAGTACGGCGTGATCCCATGGATCGCGTTGGCCGCGGTGGTGTCGACTTGCAGAGCGCCCTGCGGCGCCGAGCGGTACCCGGCTGCTTCGACGTAGAGCAGGCCGTTCCAGAGGGCGTAGGCGCCGATGCCAACGGAGCCCTGCGCGAGCTGGCCATCGATCACTGACTGGGCGATCGGCGAGGGCGTGACCTCGGACCCGAGGAACGGGAAGCCCCACGCCGGCGTCGTGTTCCAGACGTCCTGCACGGTCGGATTGTTGTTCACCGACACGCCGTAGATCAAGTCGCCGGATGGGAGCCGCGTGCGACCGGCGAAGCGAATGTCGGAGTTGTCGATCCCGAACGTTCCCGATGATCCGGTGTAGGTCGCCTGGATCAATGCCCCGATGTGCGGCGTTACGGCGCCGGCGAGGAACCCACTGAGCTGCTGCGGGAATGCGGCGTTGTTGTTCTGCGCGCCGGGCAGCGCTCTGCCCAGATGCGTGACCGACGTCATTAGCGTCGCCGACAGCGGTGGGATCGGCAACAAGGACAGCGATGAGCCCTGTGCTTTGTTCGGCTCCGTGATCATTTTGAGACCGGCCGTCGTGTAGCCGTTCAGCTTGAACAGTCGCCCGAATGGGGTGAGCTGAGGGAACTGGTAGTGGCAGGCGCTGCAGGCGAGTCCGGTCTGCCGCGAGAAGCTGGGCACGGTGTTCCCGGCAAGTGCCTTGATCACGACCTCGTGCATCCCCGCCGGCATGACGGTGTGTGTCGACGAGATATACCGGACCGCACAGCTTATCAGGGCAAATGCCCAGAGGCGCGCCGTCACGGCTTCGTCTTGCTCTGACTCACCGCCCACACGTACGCCGCAACCTGCCGTGCCTCCGCATCACTGATGCCGCCCGCGCGGGGGGGCATGGCTGTCCCATGGACGCCCTTCGTGACGACGTCGAGGATGGCGGCGTATGAGCCGCCCTTGGCGTCTTTCCAACTATGCGCCGTGAGTGCCGGGCCGACGGCGCCCTCGAGGTTCGCGCCATGGCAGGTGGCACACGTGCCGGCGCCATGGTAGACCGCGCGTCCCGCCGTGATCGCGGCCGACGTCGCGACGGCGGTGTCCGGTTCCTGCGCCGCCGATGCGCGCGGGACGAGCGCCGCGACCGCGACTCCTACAACACAGAGCACGTACCGCATACCGACCTCCGATTTCGCTGGACATTCCAACGTACGGCGTCCCGCACCGGTCGTCTGTGCGGCAGGCAACGCAGCATCCTATTCTTAAAGCCCCATGTCTCCCGACCCACGGCAGAATCATCTGCTCGCCGCGCTCCCACCGGCTGAGTGGAGGCGCTGGCAGTCACAGCTGGAGGAGGTCGCGCTGCCGCTCGGGCTTCCGCTGTACGAGTCGGGGACTGCCCTGAGCCACGTCTACTTTCCCACGACCGCGATCGTCTCGCTCCTCTATGTGATGGAGAATGGGTCATCGGCGGAGATCGCCGTCGTCGGCAACGAAGGGATCGTCGGCATCTCCCTGTTCATGGGCGGCGAGTCGACGACGAGCCGCGCGGTCGTGCAGAGCGCCGGACAGGGTTATCGCTTGACCGCACAAGCGATCAAAGACGAGTTCAATCGCGCGCCGGTGCTGCACTTGCTGCTGCGCTACACGCAGGCGCTCATCACGCAAATGGCGCAAACCGCCGTCTGCAATCGCCACCATTCACTCGACCAGCAACTGTGCCGGTGGCTTCTGCTGAGCCTGGATCGATTGCAGACGAACGAACTCGTGATGACGCAGGAACTGATCGCCAATATGCTGGGCGTGCGCCGCGAGGGAGTAACAGAGGGCGCACTCAAGTTGCAGTCGGCCGGACTCATTCAGTATGCGCGCGGCCGGATCAGGGTGCTGGACCGTCAAGGGCTCGAGCGCCGAACCTGCGAGTGCTATGCGGTAGTCAAGAAGGAGTATGATCGCTTGCTCCCGGCGAGTGATGCGACCTAGCGACATGCGCGCACTCCAGGTTGCTTGCAATCGCCAGCGGCATGTGCGTATGTAGCGGAGCAGACAGAATCCGGCCAACGGCCCCGACGCGGAGGATGCGATGAGCGGGAGCCCGGAAGATCCGGAGACGAACCACACCAATCGGCGCTCGTTTCTCGCCGCGCTGTTGGCATTGGGTTCTCTTTGCATTGGTGGGCTGCTGTCCGTTCCGTTGATCCGCTTCGCGCTGTTTCCTCTCCTGCGACCCACCACCGAGCTCAAACCGTCGTCCGTGGGGTCGTTGGGCGGGTTTGCATCTCTGACTGAGCCGGTCTTGCGCACCATCCAGATCGAGCAAGTCGATGGGTGGCGGAAAGTCGTCTCAGAACAAGACGTGTACGTGACGAAGGACAGCCGCGGCGCACTGCTCGTCCTCTCGTCGATCTGCCCGCACTTGGGTTGCATCGTGCCTTGGGTCAGCGACAAGAGGCAATTCATCTGCCCATGTCATGCGAGCGTGTTCGCCGCGGACGGACAGCCGATCAGCGGACCGTCGCCGCGTGGAATGGATAGCCTCGACACGACCGTTCGGGACGGTGAGTTGCTGGTGCGTTTTCAGTACTTCCGGCAACTCGTCGCCCGGAAAGAACCCATGACATGAGCAGTTTGCGCGCATGGGTGAATCGCCGCACTGGCCTGGATGACCTGCTGCGCAGTGCGCTCGATGAACCCATTCCGGGCGGCGCACGCTTCGCCTATGTCTTTGGCTCGGGCCTGCTGTTCATCTTTCTCTCGCAAATCATCACCGGCGTCGCTCTCACGCTCTACTACGTGCCTTCCGCGGAGAACGCGCACACCACGGTCGCCTACATCACGAAGGCCGTCACCGCCGGCTCGTTTCTTCGGAGTCTGCATTCCTACGGCGCCAGCGCGATGGTTGTTGTCGTACTCCTCCATCTCTCACAGACATATATCTGGGGCGCCTACAAGGGGCGGCGTGAGTTGTTGTGGATCTCCGGGTGCGTGCTGTTTGGACTCGTGCTCGCAATGGCGTTCACCGGATATCTGCTTCCGTGGGACCAGAAGGCATACTTTGCCACGGCCGTCGGCACGAGCGCGATCAGCGAAATCCCGTGGATTGGAGCGAGTCTCACGCGCTTCGTGCGTGGCGGCACGGCGATGGGGACGCTCACCATCTCGCGTTTCTTCGTGTCGCATGTCCTTCTGATCCCCGCTGCCATCTTTGCTCTCGTGGCTGCTCACGTGTTGCTCTTCCGCAAAGCGGGCGCCGCCGGCCCCGTCAGTCTAGATGCGGGCGACCCAAAGCAGAAAACGGAATTGTTCTATCCGCGCCAAGTGCTGATGGACCTTTCCCTCACGGCCCTCCTCTTGATCGGGCTCGGCGCGCTGGCGCTCCTCGTCCCGGTGTCGTTGGGTCCGGCGGCTGATCCGGCGAATGCCCAGTACATCCCTCGGCCGGACTGGTATTACCTGCCCATCTTCGAGTGGCTCAAATACTGGCACGGGGCGGCGTCGGTCATCGGTGTTCTGATTATTCCGATGCTACTCGTCATCGCCATCATTGCGCTTCCATTTATGGATCGCCGGATCGAACGTCGGCCCTGGAAACGTCCGGTGGCGATGGGAGCCTACGTGTTCTTCATAGTCATGATCGTCGGCTTGGGTCTTCGCAGTAAGTACGCGGACGAGCACGATCCCGGTGTTGCGAATCAACTGGCGAAGCAAGATGCAGCGGAGAAGGGATACATGCGCCAGCCATTCGAGCCGGCGCTCTCGTCTTCTTCATTGGCTGCGGTCAATGTGGCGCTTGCCAATCCGCTAGTCGTGAAAGGAGAAAAGGCCTTCCGCGCGCATTCTTGTAACGCGTGCCATGGCGAGGGCGGAGTCGGCACAGCCGCGGGCCCTGCGCTGATCGGCATTTCAGCCACATTCACGCCCGATCAGCTCGCGGCGCTCTTCGCGCATCCCACGGCCAAGATGATCGCGGGTGGCATGCCCCGCGTCGACCCATCGCTCGATGACACCAAGGCGATGATAGCCTACATAGAGGGCCTGAAGTAGAAGGCCGCTCTTTACACGGCGGCGGTAGGGCGCTCCATCGTACCCTTGTACGCCATCGGTGGCTCCTCGATGCCGAAGTTCGCGGCCGCGAGCTCGGCGACTCGCTGGAGCTGCGCCTTGGTCAGGTCCGGCGCGTCGCTGGCGGCCGCGAACTCGGCGAGCTGCGTGGCGTCGTAGATATTGGGCAGCGTCGACATTACCAGCGGCTCGGCGAGGAGCCATTTGAGCGCGGCCTGGCCCAAGGTCATCTCGGTCGTCATCCAGTCCAACGTACGGATTTTCTGGAGGCCGTTGATCAACCATGATCGCGGGCGATGGCGGCGGTGGTCGTTCTCCCCGAACACCGTGTCCTCGGTGTAGTGACCCTCGAGCATCCCGGAGGCGTGCGTCACGCGGATCGTGAAGGCGCAGTGCGGGGCCGTGCGGCGCGCGGCGTCGATCATCGCGGTGCCCGGATGCTGCTCGAGAATGTTCCAGATCATCTGGATCATCCCGATATCCGGCTCGCGCTCACACAGCTCGATTGCCTCGTAGAGCCAACCGATCGCGGGGCCGAAGGCGGCGCCCCACACGCGGATCTTTCCCTCGCGCGTGAGGTCGCGGAGCGTGGCCCAGAGCTCCGGGTCGCGCACGTGCTCCATCTTTACGTTATGGATCTGGAGAACATCCAGGTAGTCGGTCTCGAGACGCTCCAGACACCGGTCAACCGCGAGGCGGAGATATGCCGGGTCGGTGCGCATCGGGAGCTCTGATTGGCCACGCCGGGCGCTTCGCGCCTCGGCATCGTAGATGTCGTAGCCCACTTTCGTGGCGTACACCACTTCTGAGCGGCGGCCCGCAAATGCTGCCGCAAGTTGATGCTCGCCGCGGCCGTTGGAGTACGCATCGGCGGTGTCGAAGAACGTGATTCCATGATCATCCAGCGCCTTGCGGTGGAGTGAGATCGCATCTTCATCCGACATCTCTCCCCACCAGCCGGTCGAGGTGGTCCAGTTGCCGAACCCGACCTCGCTCACCGTGACGTCGGTTCCCGGGAACGTCCGATAGCGCATGTTACTCCCAGCCGCGCCGAATGAGGCGCGCGGCAGCCGTGGCGAAATACGTCAGAATGAAATCGGCTCCCGCGCGGCGGATGCCGATCAGTGATTCCATCATCGCGCGGTCGCCATCGAGCCACCCCCGCTCGGCCGCCGCTTGCAACATCGCGTACTCACCACTCACCTGATACGCCGCGACCGGGTACCCGGTGGCCGCCTTTACCCGGTGCACGATGTCGAGATACGGACCCGCGGGCTTGACCAGGATCGCGTCGGCGCCTTCTTCGATGTCCAGCGCCACTTCCCTCAGCGCCTCGGCGCCATTCGCCGGGTCCATCTGATAGCCGCGGCGGTCCCCGCTCTTCGGCGTCGACTCGGCCGCCTCGCGGAATGGGCCGTAGAAGGCCGAAGCGTATTTGGCCGCGTAGCTCAAGATCGCCGTGTCCGAGTGGCCGGCCGCATCGAGGGCCGATCGAATGGCCGCCACGCGACCATCCATCATGTCGCTCGGCGCCACGATATCGGCGCCGGCCTGGGCGTGCGAGAGAGCAGCGCGGGCCAACAAGGGCAACGTGGCATCGTTATCGACCGCGCCATCGCGCAAGATCCCACAGTGGCCGTGCGACGTGTACTCGCACATGCACACGTCGCCGATCACGACGAGCTCGGGAAATTCGCGCTTGAGCGCGCGGATACCTTGCTGCACGGGGCCGTATTCATCCCATGCACCCGAGCCTTCGTCATCTTTGGTGTCGGGGATACCGAACAGGATCACTCCGCCGACGCCCGACTCGGCCGCCGCGCTCGCATCGCGCAACATCTCGTCGACCGACGTCTGGGCGACGCCGGGCATCGAGGACACCGGGAGGCGGATATTCGCGCCCGTGCGCACAAAGACCGGCAGGACGAGCTGCGCGGGGTCCAAGCGGGTCTCGCGAACGAGGCGCCGGAGCGACGCCGTGCGACGCAGCCGGCGCGGCCGGATCGTCAAAGGGGCGGTCTCGCGGTCAGTCAGGAACGCGTCCATTCCCTCAATTTAGCGGCGAGCGCCAGTCCGGCAGCGGCCGGATTCGCAGGGTCGACAGGCTCTGAGCCGCGCACCACCCGGGCACCGTCGACGTCGGCGATCAGCCCATGGAGCACCCCGCGGATCACGAGCCCGCCAATCGGCACCTGACACCCGCCATCGAGCGCGGCGAGCATCGACCGCTCGGCGGTCACATCGCGCATGGTATCGGGGTCGTTGAGCGGAGCGAGCACTTTCGCGGCATCGCCGCCAACACGGGCCTGAATGGCGATGGCGCCCTGCCCCGGGGCCGGTAGCCAGGCCGGCGGCTCGAGGTACGCCGTGATATGCCGGGTTGCGCCAAGGCGAATGAGGCCTGCGGCGGCCAAAATGGCCGATCTAACCTGACCCTCCTCCACCTTTCGTAGCCGCGTCGGGACATTGCCGCGCAGCTCCACCACCTCGAGATCAGAACGGATCGCTTTGAGCTGCGCCCGGCGGCGCAGGCTCGACGTCCCTACGCGAGCGCCCGGTGCGAGATCCGCAATCGCGATGCCGACCACGACATCTCTTGGATCCGCGCGTGGGAGCACGGCGACCACGCCCGTTGTATCTGTCGGAAGATCTTTGAACGAGTGCACCGCACAATCGATCGTTCCCTCGGCCAGGGCGACCTCGAGCTCCTTCGTGAAGAGGCCCTTGGCGCCGATCTCCAGGAACGAGGCATCGAGACGGCGGTCGCCGAGCGTCGTGAACGGCACGAGCTCACTCTCGACGCCCCGTGCGGCGAGCGCCGCTTGCACTTGGTGCGCTTGCTCCAGCGCCAGCGCGGACTTACGCGTGCCGATTCGCATAGCGCTGATAGTACTGGGTAATTGCTTCGACCAAGGCCGGGATCGACGCGCTCGGCGATTCGATCGCGACGGTGATTCCTGCCGCGCGTGCGGCCTCGCTCGTGATCGGCCCGATCGTCGCGGCGGGCGAGCGACGCGAGAGATCGGCGCCGACCGCGTCGACGTAGCCCGTGACGGTCGAAGCGGACGTGAACGTCACCAGATCGACTCTGTCCGTGGCTACGGTACCTGCAACTGGCTCGGAGCGGTACACGTGTACCACATCCACGGTCGCGCCCGCGGCCCGCAGACCTTCGGGCAAGACGTCCCGGCCTCCTTCGGCGGCGGGATACAGCATGCGCGCGCCACTCACTCGATCGCGCAATGCTTCGACGACACCCTCGGCGACAAAGCGATCCGGGATGACGTCCGGCGCGATGCCATGGGACACGAGTGCCTCGGCGGTCGCTGGGCCAATCGCGGTCACGGTGAGGCCAGAGAGCGCGCGGGCGTCGAGCGAGGCCACGCGGAGGGCATCCCAGAAAAAGCTGACCGCGGTTTGGCTCGTGAACAACACGTGCTGGTACCCGGCTAACCGGCGGATCGCCTCACGCAGGGGTGAGGCATCGAGGGGTGAGATACGGGTTGCGGGCATCTCTACGACATCCGCTCCCGCTTCGCGAAGACGATCGGCCAACGTGCCCGCGCGGGCAGACGCCCGCGTCACGAGGATGCGCCGGCCAAAGAGCGGTCGGCGATCGAACCATGCAATCGTCTCGCGAAGAGCAACCGTTTGGCCGATGACCACGATGAGGGGCGATGCAAGATCGGCCGTCGCGAGCGTCGACAGTGTGGCGACCACCGTGCGTTGCGTCGCGAGCGTGCCCCATTGAATCCCGGCGGCCGGGGTGTCTGGGCTTAAACCGGCGGCGATGAGGCGATCCGTGATCTCGCGGAGATGACGGACTCCCATGTACAGCACAATGGTGCCACCCACGCGCGCGAGGGCCGACCAGTCCGTCTGCGTGTCGGGCTTCGTGGGATCTTCGCTGCCGGTGACGAAGGTGACCGAGGTGGCGACTCCGCGGTGGGTGACCGGGATGCCGGCGTAGGCTGGCGCGGCGACGCCCGCGGTGACACCGGGGACGATCTCGAATGGGATGCCAGCCGCCGCCAATGCTTGGGCTTCTTCACTGCCACGGCCGAATACGAACGGGTCGCCGCCCTTCAGGCGAACGACGCTCTTGCCCTCTCGAGCAAGGCGAATGAGCAGCGCGTTGATATCGGCCTGGGAGGCCGAGGCGTCGTCGCCACCGCGCTTCCCAACGCCACGGGCGTCTTTGGCCGTGGCGTAGAGTCCCGGGCTTACCAGCGCGTCGTAGACCACGACATCGCACGTCGCCAGAAGCTCCTGGCCTCGGACGGTGATCAGCCTCGGATCGCCCGGCCCTGCTCCGACGAGATAAACCATCACCGCCGGAATCGTGCGGCACGCCACCAGATACTCACGGCGTACGCGCCGTAGATGATGGCGGCGGCCGCATACGCGACCTCGAAGTAGATGGCATTGTCGGGAATCATGGAGCGTCCTCGACGTGGGCGCGCACGAGCGCGAGGCGGTACCGCGCGCGCACGAGGGCGATGTAGAGGATGATCATCGCGACGCACGCGAGGAGGAACGTCGTCAGCATCTCCGGCGGCAGCGACGGGGCCGATGGCTTGGCGACGATCGGCATCGGATGCAGCGTGCGGAAGAAGTAGACGCTGAAGTGAATGAAGAACATGAGCGGCACGGAGAGCAGTGCCAGGACAGCCGAATAGCGCGCCCGTAGCTCGGGATCCTCGATCGCGCCGCGAAGGACCAGGTAGCCCGAGACGAGAAACCACAAGAACAACGTCGACGTGAGCCTCACGTCCCACGTCCACCACGTCCCCCACACGGTCTTGCCCCAGATCGGTCCCGTGATGAGGGCGACCGTGAGAAATACGAGACCGACTTCGCCGGAGCTCTCCGCGAACGCATCGGCTCGCTCATCGCGCAACCAGAGATATACCCCGCTCGCGATCGCCATGAGGCCGAACCCGATCCATATGCCCACGAAGGCCGACGGTGGGTGAACGTAAAAGATTTTTTGGGCCGGCCCTTGTCGCGCCTCGATCGGCGTGAACCAAATCGCGCGGATGGCGACGCCGATCACCGCGAATGCGGCGAGCCCAATCGACCAATCGTATGGCCAGAGGGGGGACGGCGCGGGCCCTAGTGCTCGAGAGTGGCTGGGAATGCGAGCGTGCATGCGTAGACGAAGACGAGGTCGAAAGATGCCAGCACCTCCAGCCATCCCGCCACCTCGCTGACTGGCCGACCGCTCAGCAGTTTCTCGGTCGACTGCGCGGCGGCAATGACGACAGGAACGAAAAATGGCAGCGACAGCATTGGCAGCAGCAACTCGGCAAACCGGGTGTTCACGGTCATCGCGCTGAACAGCGTTCCGACCGCAACGAGACCGATCGCGGCGAGCACGGCGATGCCCGCCAGCGGCCCCGCGATGTGCGTGAGCGGCACGTTGTACATGATGCCGACCGCGGGGATCGCGAGCGCCTGCACCGCGAGCACGAAGACGAGGTTGGCGAGCGCCTTGCCGAGGAACACGGCCTTCCGGTCGATCGGCGCCACCAGCAGGCCATCAATGGCGCGATCCGCGACTTCGGCGCCGAACGAGCGATGCAAGCCGAGCATTCCCGCAAACGTGAAGATCACCCACAGGACGCCGGGCGCCAAATCGGCGGCGGCGACGGCGGTGGGGTCCCAGGCGAAGAAGAAGATCGTCGAGGCGAGGACCGCAAAGATGGCCGCCGAGAAGAATGCGCTCCGGCTGCGGAACTCGATGCGAAGGTCTTTCCGCGCGATGAGCCACGCCGCGTCGAGGAGTCCGGGCGGCCTCATGGAGGGCAAAGTAGGGCCCGATATCGCGCGGCGTAAGTGACGGGATCGATGCCAGATCTGGCATCGTAGCTCGCGAATCGCCCTTCGTTGAGGACCGCGACCCACGTGGCGAGCGCGAGTCCCTCGTCGATGTTGTGCGTGACGAGGATCAATGCGGCGCCGGCATCCCTGAGGTGAACGAGCGCCTCGGTCAGGACGCGCGCGCCTTGCGCATCGAGGCCCGTGAACGGCTCATCGAGCAACACGATGCTCGGACGATGCACGAACGATCGCGCGATCGACACGCGCTGTTGGAGGCCACGACTCAGCTGCCGCACGAACGTGTCGGCGCGATCTTGGACGCCGAGCGACGCGAGTGACGCGAGCGCGGCGGCGCGAGGCTCCGCTACGCCGTACAGTCGCGCGGCGAATTCGACGTTTTCGAGCGCCGTGAGCTCCGGGTACAACATCGTCTGGTGCGAGATCAGGCCGACGGCGCTGCGTGCGGCGAGACCTGACGGCGAGACCGAGCCGCTATTCGGCACGAGCAAGCCGGCCACGATCCTGAGCAGCGTCGTCTTGCCCGCGCCGTTCGGGCCGAAGATCGCCAGACACTCGTGCGGCTGCAGCGTAAAGCTCACGCCCGCGAGCGCGGTGCGACGACCGAAACGACGGGTGATGTTGTCGACGACGACAGCCGGTGGTGCCACGCGGCGGAATCTACTCGACCGTGAAGAACGTCGTCATTCGCGAGAGGATCAGCATCTGCCGCACACGATCATTCGGGTGCCGGAGCGTGATGTGCACGTTGTTCAGCGATGCCCGCTGCTGCACCGCGACCAGCAGCGCGATGCCGCTCACGTCCAAGTCCTGGGTCAGTGCCATATCGAGCGTGACGTCGGTCTCGCCCTGCGCGATCGCATCGTCGATCCAGGCGAGCAGCGCACGGCGAAAGTCGTCCCGGTTTTCGATCGTCAAGCGTGCTGGCACCACGAGGACCATATGGCGTCAGAAGGCGCGATAACGGTGCCGTCGCCGTCCCAACCGAGCTAACATGAGGAGTCACCAATGGTTGGCGCTTCCGACCGGGCCCAGTCAGCGCGAGCCTAGGTACCGCACTTTGCCGACATTCGTGATTTATGCGAGATTGCGACGACGATGACCGACATCGACGTCCTGCTCGAAGAACACCGCCGGTTCCCTCCCCCGGCGGCCTTCTCGAAGTCGGCAGCAGTCGCCGATCCCGCCATCTACGACAAGGCCAACGCCGACCCGGTGGCGTTTTGGAGCCAGGAAGCCAAACGCCTCGAATGGTTTACGCCATGGCGGACGGCGCTGGAATGGCGGCCGCCGCACGTGCGGTGGTTCGTGGGCGGGACGCTCAACGTCTCGGTCAACTGCCTCGATCGGCACATCCGCGCTGGCCTTGGCAACAAAGCGGCGTTCATCTGGGAAGGTGAGCCGGGCGACCGGCGCACGTTGACCTATTGGGAGTTGTCGGTCGAGGTCAACAAGTTCGCGAACGTGCTGCGCGCGCACGGGGTCAACCGTGGAGATCGCGTCGCGATCTATCTGCCCCTCGTGCCCGAAGCGGCGATCGCCATGCTGGCCTGCACGCGGATCGGCGCGATTCACTCCGTGGTATTTGGTGGGTTCTCGCCCGACTCCCTGCGCGATCGCATTCAGGATGCGAGTGCCAAGGTGTTGATCACGGCCGATGGCGGATTCCGGCGCGGGCAGATCGTGGCGCTCAAGCGAAACGCGGATCGCGCGCTCGAGGAGTGTCCGACGGTCACGCGCGTGTTTGTCGTGCAGCGCTTCTCCGGCTCGGCCACCGAATCGACGCCGATGCACGAGGGGCGCGACATCTGGTGGCATGACGCGATGTCCAGAGTCGGCATAGTCTGCGAGCCCGAACGCATGGACGCCGAGGACGTGCTGTACATCCTGTACACCTCGGGCACGACCGGGAAACCCAAAGGCATCGTGCACACCACCGGCGGATATCTGACCGGTGTGACGACTACGATGCGGATGGTGTTCGACCTCAAGCCAGACGACGTATTCTGGTGTACGGCCGACGTCGGCTGGGTCACCGGGCACTCATATCTCGTTTACGGCCCACTGGCCAACGGTGCGACGTGCATCATGTACGAAGGCGCACCGGATTGGCCGGACAAAGATCGCATGTGGGATATGTGTGAGCGGCACGGTGTCACCATCTTTTACACCGCGCCGACCGCCATACGGGCGTTCATGAAATGGGGGGATCAATATCCCGCGCGGCATGATTTATCCCGGCTGAGGCTCCTGGGATCAGTTGGCGAGCCGATCAATCCCGAGGCCTGGATGTGGTATCGGGAGCGTATCGGCGGTGGCCGGTGTCCCGTCGTAGATACATGGTGGCAGACCGAGACAGGCGCGATTGTGATATCACCGTTGCCGGCGATCACCGAGACGAAGCCCGGGAGCGCTACTATTGCGTTGCCCGGTTATTCGGCCGAGTTACTCGACACCAAGGGAGCGGTAATTCCGACCGGTGGGGGGTTTTTGGCGCTGACCCGGCCGTGGCCATCCATGCTGCGCACGATTTGGGGCGACGACAAGCGGTACGTCGATACGTATTTTTCGAAATGGTCCGGTCGTCCGGAGCTCTACTTCGCGGGTGATGGGGCGAAGCGCGACGACGACGGATACTTCTGGATCCTCGGTCGGGTGGATGACGTGCTCAACGTCGCCGGACATCGCATCGGTACGATGGAGGTCGAGTCTGCGCTCGTCGGGCATCCGGCTGTCGCCGAGGCCGCGGTCGTGGGCCGGTCGCACCCGATCAAGGGCCAGGCATTGGCGGCGTTTGTGACGTTGCGCGCGGGTCGGGAGTCGTCACCGGAGTTGCGCGATGAGCTCCGCGAGTTCGTCGCCGACAAGATCGGGGCGATCGCGCGCCCGGACGACGTGTTGTTCGCGGCAGATCTGCCGAAAACGCGGTCCGGGAAGATTATGCGGCGGTTGTTGCGCGATATCGCGGAAGGACGGACGCTGGGGGACACGACGACGTTGGCGGATCCGAATGTCGTCGCGACACTCAAGGCGCAGTACGACGGCCAGGAGTAACGTGTTCGCGAAACTCTTCCCCGAGTCCATTTTCCCTCGCAAGCTGAGCGCGGCGGCGGAACGTCGGATGCGCCTCGCGATGGCGCGCGGCGAGGAAGCCATCATCCGCGCTCACGTCGACAACGCGCTCATGTTCGTCGACACGCTCGCCGAGGAGCTGTCGTTCGATCGCGCCATCGACACGTATATACGGGTCATGGGAGTTCCTGAGCCTTTGGCCAGCACGGTCGCTACACGCGCGCTCGTCGCGCTCGGCCAGGATCTCGTCCCCTATCGCCGCCGGTCTCGCGAGCTCGAACGCGCCGCGGCGGCGGCGAGCGGGGAGGCGGGGGTGCCGCCGATCGAAGAAGACTCGAAGCCGCGGCTACGGCTGAACGACGCGTCCGAGGCTCGCGGTCGTGTCAAGCGGGCGTAGCTCGCGATAGTCCGCGACGCTGGCGATCAGGATCAGCGTCACGATCGCGGCGGACGACAAGCAATAAATACAATAGGCGTGGATCACGAACGCTTCGAGCGACGTGAGATACGCCGTGAACGCGAACCCCACCGCGGCCTCGATGAGGAGCGCGAGTGACAGGCGGCGCGACTCCGTGAAGCTCGGCACCGTGCCGACGATCGCGGTGACGAGGACCCCGAGGTAATAGACGCAGCCCCAGGCGGCCACGGGCAGTCCGAGGAACGTCGCCCATTTGCTCATCTGCACGGTCTCACATGAGCCGATCGAGCAACTGAGCTGGCCGATGACGCCGAGCTTGTACAGCGTGAGATACACCGAAACGAAAACGCCGCCCAGTGCGAGGACGGCGATGACCATGCGCTTCGTCATTATTTCGTGGCGACTCGCTTCGCGGGGACGGCCGCCGAGTCGACGAGGGCCTTGAACTGATCGTAGGGAATCACGCCGGGGATCTCTTTGTCGCCGATCACGAACGTGGGCGTCTGGCTGACCTTGCGGCGCTCTCCCTCGGCCTTGTTCGCCGAGATGTCACGAAAATGGGCTTGGGACGAGTAGCACGCGCGCCATTTGTCGACGTCGAGACCGAGGTCCTTGGCGTAGCCCGCGAAGATGGACGACGGGTTGCCGGTCGCCTGGGTGTTCCACTGGTCCTGCCCCTGGAACAGGCGGTCGTGCATCTCCCAGAACCGTCCCTGATCGTTCGCGCAGGCAGCGGCTTCGGACGCGAACCACGTGTTCTTGTGCATCGGAAGCGGGAAATCGTAGTAGTGATAGCTCGCCTCGCCGGTCTCGATGATGCGCTTCCGGACGTCCGGCTCCGTGACGACGGCGAAGTTGCCGCAGGCGGGACACTCGAAATCCGCGAACTCGATGATCTGCACCGGCGCGTCGGGCTTGCCGAGCAGGTAGCCCTTGGCGGGGCCGAGCGACGCCGGGTCGGCGACGGTCGTGGCGATCGGCGGCGCCTTGGGCTGGTTCATGACGTAGACGATCGCGATCACACCGACCGCGGCGAGGAGACCCAGCGCGGTGAGAAAGCGAGCGTTCGACTGGCGCGCGGGCGGTTTGCGGCGCGTGGCTACCATGATGGGGGTCCGTCTTCGTCTTCAGGTGTCCAGTCGGTCGGCTCCCACTTGGCCTCGCCGGCCGATTGCGCCTCGGAGACGATCCGCCGGCTTTCGGCGATCTCGGGCGTGTCGTACGTGGCGCGCACCTCATAGTGAAAGAGCTCACTCTTGGCGTCGCCGATCAGCTTCATTAATTCGGGAGCATGGGCCAGGAGCTCCCCTTTGGCCTGAAGCGCCTGAATCCGCGCGGCAAGCGTGAGCAACAGTCGCTCGAGGTTCCGCCGTCGTCCGTCGTCGTACGTCTCCTCGGCCATAATCGCAAGATATCTGATAGATTTGCCCGCGTGAAGATCGATCTTCTGGCCGAACTAGAGTGGCGCGGCCTCAAATACCAGCATACCGCGGGACTCGCTGAGGCGCTGGCGGCCGGACAGGTCGCTGCCTATTGCGGCTTCGATCCGACGGCGGACAGCCTCCACGTCGGCAGTCTTGTCCAGATTATGGGACTGGTCCATCTCGAACGGGCCGGGCATCGGCCGGTTCTTCTGGTCGGTGGCGGGACGGGGCTCATTGGCGATCCGAGTGGCAAGGCCAATGAGCGGCAGCTGGTCGATCAGGCGACGATCGAGACCAATGCTCGGCGCATCGCGGATCAAGTCCGCCGATTCGTGGCGTTCGACCTGGTGAACAATGCCGAGTGGTTGACATCGCTCAACCTCGTCGAGTTCCTCCGCGATGTCGGGAAGCACTTCACGGTCAACTACATGCTCCAAAAAGAGTCCGTGAGCGCGCGGATGGATGCTGGCATTTCGTTCACCGAGTTCTCGTACATGCTGCTCCAAGCGTACGACTTTCTGGAGCTGCATCGGCGGCAAGGTGTGACCTTGCAAATCGGGGGCAGCGATCAGTGGGGGAACATCACGGCCGGTATTGAGCTCATTCGCCGGACCACGGGCAACGAGGCGAACGCGCTCACGTTGCCGCTGGTGACGAACTCCGCGGGGACGAAATTCGGGAAGACCGAGTCTGGCACGGTCTGGCTCGATCCGGCGAAAACCTCACCGTATCAATTCTATCAGTTCTGGATCAACATCGACGATCGGGATGTCGGGCGGTACTTACGCTATTTCACGCTGTTTGATCGCGAGGAGATCGAGTCGCTCGAGTCGCGAGTCGCGCAGCACCCGGAACGACGCGAGGCGCAAAACGCACTCGCGCGCGATGTGACCACGCGCGTGCACGGGTCTGACGCGGCCGCGAGCGCGGCACGTGTGTCGGCCGTCTTGTTCGGCGCGAGCCCGACCGACCTCACGGTGGACGATCTCGCCACGCTCCGTAGTGAGATGCCGTACGTGACGGCGAACTTCGACAAGGCAATCGACGCGGTCGAGCTGGCGGCTGGACACGGCATCCTCGCCTCGAAGGGTGAAGCGCGGCGCCTCATCCAGCAGGGCGGCCTCTACGTGAATGACCGTCGCTTGACGCCCGAGACGACCGCGATCGGTACCGACGATCTGCTGGCGGGGCGTTATGTGATCCTGCGCAAGGGTGCGCGGAATCGCACGCTCATCGAGTTCGTTTGAACCGTGGATCGAACGCGTCGCGGAGCGCGTCGCCGAGCAGGTTGAACGCCATGACGGCCGCGCCGATCGCGAGGCCCGGCGCGACGGAGGTCCATGGGGCGTGGCGCAGCTGCCCGAGATCGCGACCGTCGGCGATCATCGAGCCCCACGAAGGCGTCGGCGGTTGCACGCCGAGTCCGAGGAACGAGAGGGCGGCTTCGGCCATGATCGCGCCCGCGATGCCCAGGGTGGCGGCGATGATGACCGGCGCGACGACGTTCGGGAGCACGTGGCGTACGATGATGAGACGGTCGCGTGCACCCAAGGCGCGGATTGCCTGCACGAACTCGAGCTCGCGGACGACGAGCACCTGTCCGCGCACGAGGCGCGCCATGCCAGCCCAGCCCACCAAGCCAATCGTCGCGAATACGACGACGAGCGAGGGGGAGAGCGCGGCGACCATCGCGATCAGCAAGAGCAGCGTGGGGAATGCGAGCGTCACATCCGCCAAGCGCATGACGATCTCGTCGACCCAGCGGCCGTAGAAGCCGGCGAGCAGGCCAAACGTCAGGCCGAGCGTGACGGCGATGCCTTGGGAGATGAATCCAACGGCCAGGGAAACACGGGCGCCGTAGATCAGCCGCGCCCAGACATCTCTGCCTGCGCCGTCGGTGCCGAGCCAATGGGCGATCGACGGCGCTTGCAGGCGTACGCCTAAGTCCTGCGCAATCGGATCATGGTGCGCGATCAACGGCGCCGCCAACGCGGCGCACACGATCGCGACGATGAGCGCCGCGCCTACGACCGCACGAGGGTCGAGTCGTAGCCGACGCCACGCGTTCACACTTGCTGTCTCAAGAGCGAGAGTCGCTCGGCGGCACGCTCCAGCGTCTCGCGCTTCTTGCAGAACGCGAAGCGCACGAGTTTCCGGCCCAACTCCTTGTGGTAGAAGAAGCTGGTCCCGGGCACCGTCGCCACGCCGCCCTCGCGGGCGAGCCATGTAGCGAACGTCGTGTCGTCGTCGCCCGATAGCTCAGAGAAGTCGGCGAGTATGTAATACGCGCCCGCGGGCTCGGTGAAAATAAACCCCGCTTCCCGCAGCGCGCCCGAGAGAATCGTCCGTCGCTCGCGATATTCCTGCGCGAGATGATTGAAGTAGTCGGCATCAAACGCGAGTCCAACCGCACCGGCTGCTTGCAGGGGCGCCGGCGCGCCGACCGTCAAAAAGTCGTGAACTTTGCGAATGGCGTCCGTTGCCTTCGCTGGGGCTATCGTGTAGCCGAGCCGCCACCCGGTGCAACTGAAGGTCTTTGACAGTCCAGATATCGTGACGGTCCGATCGCGCATACCAGGGAACGCCGCGAGCAGATGATGATGACCGCTGTAAATAATGTGCTCGTAGATCTCGTCGGTGAACGCCCAAGCGTCATGCTCCTGGCACAATGCCGCGATCACCGTCAGCTCGTCTCGGGTGAACACGCGGCCGCTGGGGTTGTGCGGCGTGTTCAACACGATGGCCTTGGTCTTGGGCGAGAACGCAGCTCGCAGCTGATCCAGATCGAGCTTCCACCCCGGCGGCTGGAGTGGCACGAATTTCGGCTTCGCGCCCGCGAGGATCGCGTCGGGCCCATAGTTCTCGTAGAACGGCTCGAACACGATGACCTCGTCACCGGGATCGATGAGGGCCAGGAAGGTCGACGCCATCGCCTCCGTCGCCCCGCAGGTCACGGTGATCTCGGTCTCCGGATCGACCGGCATATCGTACCAGCGCCGGTACTTCTCGGCGATCGCGATCCTGAGGGGCGCCGAGCCCCAGGTGATCGCATACTGGTTGATGTCACCGTGGATCGCGGCGCACGCCGCGTCCTTCATGGGCGCGGGCATCGGGAAGTCGGGGAATCCCTGCGCGAGATTGATCGCGCCGTACTTTTGCGCGACCCGCGTCATCTCGCGGATCACCGACTCGGTGAACGTCCCCGCCCGCTGCGAGCTCTTCACGTCGCACTCCCTGCAAGGGTTCTGAGCGCCTGTCTCACAATATCCGCCACTGAATCGCCCGCCGCCGCCCGCACCGCCCGCTCCGCATCCGGCCGCGCGTAGCCGAGCGACACGAGTCCGCGGATCGCATCCTCGGCGGTCCCACGAAGCGGCGCCCCCGGCGGTCCGTCGTCGGCGGCAGCGACGTCGTCGAGTTTATCCGCCAGGTCGAGCACGAGTTGCTCGGCTTTCTTTCGGCCCACGCGCGGGACCGTCTGCAATGTCGCAATGTCTTTCTCGCGGATCGCCCGCACCAGCCGATCCGAGTTGAGCGCCGAGAGCAACGCGAGCGCCAGCGCCGGCCCGACGCCCTTCGCGCCGAGCAGGGCTCGAAAGATGCGCCGATCGCGCGGCGTCGAGAAGCCGAACAACTGCCACGCGTCCTCTTTGACGACGAGATGCGTGCACAGGGCGACCTCTTCGCCGACCGGCGGCAGCTTCTCGTAAACGCTGAGCGGCACGGCGATCTCGTAGCCGACGCCGGCGACCATGATCTCGAGATGGTCGATCTCTTTGGCCGCGAGTCGGCCGTGGATGCGGCTGATCATGCTCGGACCGTCGTCAAACAATACGTGAGCGCGGCGGCCACCCCGTCGGACGCGTCCGTTGGTCGCGGGGCAGACTTGAGGCGCAGCATGCGCATCATCATGTATTGCACCTGCTCCTTCGTCGCGCCACCCACACCTGTGACTGCTTTCTTGATCTCACGCGGGGGGTATTCATAGATCGCGATACCCGCCTGGGCCCCGGCGAGTAGGATAACCCCTCGCGCATGGCCCAGGACCACGGTCGTTCGAACGTTCTTTGCATAAAACACATCTTCGACCGCTAGCGCCGAGGGTGTGTGACGCTCGATGAGTTCGCGGATGCCCTCGTACACATCTTTGAGCCGCTGGGGGAGAGCGTCGCGAGGATGTGTGCGTATCACCCCGCACTCGACGAGCGATGGCCCGTCGCTCTGCACCACGCCGTATCCCGTGACGGCCGTGCCGGGATCGAGCCCCAAGACGATCAGAACGGCTTACGCGCCGGCGAGGTCCGGCACGTCCATGTCGAAGTTGGCCTCGACCCGCTGCACGTCGTCGAGGTCCTCGAGCTCCTCGAGGAGCCTGAGCAACGACTCCGCGGTCTTGCCCTCCACGCGCACGGTATTCTTCGGCACCCACGCCAGCTCGGCGTCTTTTGCCGGGATGCCATGGGCCTCGAGCGCTCCCTTGACGGTGCCAAGCGACGCGGGATCCGTCGTCACGACAAACAGATCACCCTCGCGCTCGACATCCACGGCCCCTGCGTCGAGCGCCGCTTCCAGCGTCGCGTCTTCGTCGCGGCCCGCGGCATCGATGCTGATCTGCCCTTTGCGCTCGAACATCCACGCCACCGAGTTCGTCGCGCCGAGATTGCCGCCGCCGCGGGAGAGCTTATGCCGGACCTCGGCGACTGTTCTCGTCGGGTTATCGGTGACCGCTTGGATCAACAGTGCCACGCCGCCAGGCCCGAAGCCCTCGTACATCACGTCGGTATAATCGACGCCCTCGAGCTCCCCGGTGCCCTTCTTGACGGCGCGTTCGATGTTGTCCTTTGGCATCGAGGCGGCTTTGGCGTTCTCGATGGCGGTCCGAAGACGCGGGTTACCCGCCGGGTCGCCGCCACCGACTTTGGCCGCGATCGTGATCTCACGAATCAGCTTCGTGAACTGCGCTCCGCGCTTGGCGTCGGTCGCGGCCTTGTAGTGCTTGATTTGTTTCCATTTACTGTGGCCGGCCATGCCACAAATCTAATCCAGCAGATCCTCGAACCGCAGCCACTGCTTATAGAAATAGAGGTCGATGTACCCGGTCGGCCCACCCCGGTTCTTGAGGGCCGAGAGCTCGGTCGCGCCTTCGACCGCCTGCCCGCCGCCGTACATCTCCTCGCGGAACAGCCCGAGAATTATGTCGGCGTGTTGCTTCACGGTGTGTTTTGAGCCGAAGTCGTCGAGCGTTGGCCGGGGGTCTGCCCGGTTTCTATCCAGCCCGGGCACATGAGCCGTCACCAGCAGCACGATCCCCAACTCGACCGCTGTCGCCTTGAGCCCACGCACGGCGTCTTCACCCTCGCCCAGCCCTTGCAACGAGTCGATGATGCCGAGCTTCAATCCCTCGACCGCGCGAAGCGCGCCGCCGACGTCCACCGGCAGCCGGTCGACCATGAGCGCCACGTCCCGCATACGCAGCGTCGCCGCGGCGACCCCTGCGCGCGTGGCGTCGTCCAACGCACCATGTCTCAGGTCATCGATTCGTGCGCGGCCCTCGATGGCCAACATGCGCTCGTACACGCGTTCAGGCGCCATCTCGCCCGAGTAGTACCGCACGACGGAACCGCGCATGGCCGCCCGCATCGCGATGCCGAGTGCCAGCGCCGACTTGCCGCTACCGACATCGCCGCCGAGAACGACCAGGTCGCCTGTCCGGAGGCCGCCGCCGAGCATTTTGTCCACGGTCCCGAAGCCCGTGGGGACGGTGTCTCCCGCCGGCGCCCCGTCGGCGAGGCCGTCGATCCGGCGCAGCAACTGGGATAGAGGCGAAATGTCGGGCGGCCGGCTCACGCCCATAGACGACGGTGAGTCCGGGAAGTCAGCGTTGAGAGAGCTGACGAGCCGCACGAGTGATCCGCTGCGCTGCGTATTGGGGGGTCGGGGGGGCGTAGTTGGGTTTTGCCCCTCGGAGGCGAACAAACCAGTCGAGCAACGCGCAGCGATGCTCGACGCGCCGCGGAGCGGCGGTCAGATTGGGGCGTGCCGGTGGCTGCCCAGTCCCCGTATAAGCCGATCCCCGGTCCCGTAGACCGGGTCACGTTCTTCACGATGCAACGCCGGCACCGGCGTGCCAGTTGGCGTTTCTCGGCGGCGGCGATCGCGGCGGTTTTCCTGACAGGCCTACCGCTCAGCATTCTGATCACGCCCTTGCTCTATGCCGTCGCGCTCGTTGTCGGAGAGGCGACGAATGCGCGTTGGCTGGCGCAGCTTCACGATGTGCCGTTGCTCTTCCCCCACGTCCTGGCCTTCCTCGGCGGCAAGCACGTCGTCGTACCGCTCCGCGAGCTCCTGACCGTCTCGACGATCCTGGTCGTGCCGGGAGCGATTCTGCTCTTGGGTTTTTGGGCCATGATCCGCGTGGTGTTCCGTCGAGCCGGAGTCGGCGGAGTGCTGTTGACGCTCGGAGCACGGGATCCGAACCTCAACGACTTCGAAGAGCGACAGCTCATGAACCTCGTCGAGGAGATGGCGATTGCCGCGGGTGTTCCGCCACCGCGCGTCATGCTCCTCGATGCGGCGGCGGCAGGCGATGCGACCAATGCCGCCGCCGTGGGCTGGTCGATCGCTGACGCGACGATCGTCGTCACGCGACCGCTATTGGATGGATTGGGTCGGGACGAGACGCAGGCGATCATTGGCCGATTGATCGGCGCGGTCGGCAACGGCGATCTCAAGATCGCGCTCATCATTCTGTCGATCTATCAGACGATGGGCGTGGTCAGCCTGCTGCTCAATGCGCTGTTCGGATTCCGTGCGTGGCGCATTCTATTCCGGTTCGTGCGTCTCGCGATTCTGCCGCACGGCGCGTCGGAGCAAGACGCGGTCATGACATCACTGGCGCGCGCCGCTGATTCGAGCGAAGACATCGACCGCTTCACGAGCCGCCACCGGAACAGCGGCTGCCTCACGCTCATCACGCTCCCGATTCAATGGTCGGCGATGTCCATCGACATGATTGTCGGCTTGTCGAGCGGACTGTTCGTGGGTCAACTGATCGGCGCGATGTGGAAGCGCCGTCAGCTCCTCGCCGATGCGACGGCGGTGCAGCTGACGCGGAACCCCGATGGCCTGGCCTCCGCGGTCGAGCGGTTGCGCCATTTTCCGGTTGCGGTTCCGAAGGCCGGGCCGGTCTCCCACTTGTTCGCGGCCTGGTGGGGGTCATCCAGCGGCGACGACGCCTCGAGCGTGACCGCGCTCTCCCGGTCCATGAACGTGAGCGCCGAGCGGCGGCTCACAGCGCTGCGCGCCATGGGTGCGCGCATCGCGGATACGACGCGCAAGCCGTCGCTCGTCGGCGCCATTCTGATGACGGCGCTGCTCGGGCCATTTCTTGTGCTCATAGTCGGGCTGCTGGCGGTTGCACTCGTGCTCATCATGATGCTCGATCTACTATTCATGATGTTGTTTCTGCTCGCCATCTATGGCGTGTCCCGACTGATCATTACCTACGGGCCAAGTGTCGTTCATGCCATTCGATCCCGTTGACTGGGGGGAATTTCGGGCGCTCGCCCATCGCATGGTGGACGACATGCTCGATCATCTCTCGACCCTGCGCGAGCAACCCGCCTGGCGGTGCATGCCGGCCGAGGTGCGGCGCATACTCAGCACGGAACCCGTCCCACGGGCCGGTCAGGGTGATGCAGACGTGTACGAGGACTTTGTCGCCAACGTCATGCCGTACACGAATGGAAATCTGCACCCTCGCTTTTGGGGCTGGGTCCAGGGCAACGGCACGCCTTTGGGTATGATGGCCGACATGCTCGCTGCCGGCATCAATCCGCACATGGCGGGGTTTGACCAGGCGCCTGCTTTGGTCGAACAACGAGTGATCGACTGGCTCGCCGAGCTCCTCGGCTTTCCACGTGATGCGAGCGGGTTGTTCGTCTCCGGCGGGTCGATGGCGAACCTGCTCGCTCTCGCCGTCGCCCAGCACTCGTCCTCGAGCACCATCTGCTACGGCTCGACCGAGACGCACAGCTGGGCGAAGAAAACGGTCAAGTTGCTCAAGCTCTCGTACCAAGAAATCCCGGTCGGACCTGATGACCGTATCTCACTCGATGCATTACGCCGGGCGATACAGACGACACGTCCGTTCGCGATCATCGGGACGGCTGGGACGGTGAACACGGGTGCCATCGATGACCTCAGTGCGATGGCTGACATCGCCCATGAAGCGGGCGTGTGGTTCCACGTCGATGGCGCCTTCGGTGCATTGCTGTCACTCTCGACAACACTCAAGCCGCTGGTCGCGGGACTCGAGAGAGCGGACTCCGTGGGGTTTGATCTGCACAAATGGGGCTATCTCCCGTTCGAGTGCGCGTGTGTATTGGTGCGCGACGCCGAGCGAGTCCGTTCGACGTTTGCGACCAGCGCGAATTACTTGGCGCCGACCACGCGTGGTGTCATCGCGGGCGGAATCCCATTTGCCGAGCGCGGCATCGAGCTCACGCGCGGATTCAAGGCGCTCAAGGTCTGGATGTCCTTCAAGGCTTATGGCACCGATGCACTCGCGCGGAAGATCGAGGAGAACGTCGAGCAAGCGCGCTATCTGGCCGAACGGATCGATGCCGAGCCACTGCTCGAACGCCTCGCGCCGGTCGCGCTCAATGTCGTCTGCTTTCGCTACGCGCCCGGTGACGATGCGGTCAACGAAGAGATCCTGCTCCGCTTGCAAGAGACCGGTGTGGCGGTGCCGTCAGGAACGAAGGTGTCCGGCCGATATGCGATCCGTTGCGCCATCACCAATCACCGCACGCGCCGTGACGATCTGGATGCGCTCGTCGACGCAGTGGTCGCGATCGGCGCTACGGTTCTAGGTCGCTGAACAGCCGCTCCAGCTCAGCCCGGCACGGCGCATCGAGCAGCGGCCCAGCCGTGTCGATCACGGCACGGAATGCCACTCTCACGTCGCCGGAATCCGCGGCGGTGGCATCGGCGAGTCGCGCAAACGACGCCCGAAGCGCCTGCGGCAATGCCAGAGCCGACAACCACTGACGAGCCGCGGTCGCTCGCGCCGCGCGCGCTGGAGCCGGCAGCGCGTTCGGGGGTAGCAAACCGTTCACCAATCGCGCGGTCGTAAACGCGGCCAGCGCGACCTCGCGATCGCCGCCGATCTGTCCACGGCCGGCGAGCGCGGCTAACGCCGGAAACCGAAACGGCGTCTCTCGGACAGCATAAGGTGGTCGCGAATGAGTGCTCAGCGAGAACACATGACGAATGTACGGCGTGCGGGTACATTGCGCAGTACGATGGCACCGAGTCCCAAGGCCGTTTTGTGGGTCGATGACGAGGCCGAACTCCTGGAATCCCACCGGATTTTCCTTCGGGAGAGCGGCTACGACGTCGAGGCCGCAACGAACGCGGACGACGCCGTCGAGCTCCTCCGCCGCCGGCCGTTCGACATCGTTCTGCTCGATGAACAGATGCCTGGGAAACGCGGACTCGAGGTCTACCGCGAGCTGCAGGCGATCAGCCCGGCGTTGCCCGTCGTCATGGTCACGAAAAGCGAGGAAGACGCGACGCTGAACGAGGCGATCGGCGCCAACATTCGTGACTATTTGATCAAGCCGATCAACCCGCGGCAGGTCCTGACCGTCGTGCGCCGCATTCTCGAGGGGCCGCGGATCCGCCAGCAAGCGCTGGCCCGGCGGTTCGTCGAGCGATTCCGGTCGATCGAGCTCGAGCGAGCGCGCCCGCTCGATTGGCGCGGGTGGATCGCGCGGTACAGCGAGTTGATGTCTTGGGACGTCGATCTGGCTGCTGCCGGGGAGACAGGGCTCTACGAGTCGCTCCACGGCCTGTACGCCGACATGCACCGCGAGTTCGCGGCGTTCATGATGGAGGCATATCCGGGTTGGCTCCGCAATCTCGAAGGCGATCGGCCGCCGCTCTCGGTGGACGTGATCAGCGAATTTCTGACGCCGATCTTGTCGCGCGAGAAAGCCGCGGTGTTCGTCGTCGTCGACTGTTTGCGGCTCGACCAATGGCTCGTCTTGGCACCATTGCTCGCTCCGCTGTTCGACGTCGACGTCAACTATCATTTCGCCGTACTTCCCACGGCTACACCCTATTCGCGCAACGCATTGTTCAGTGGTCTCTTTCCGGGCGAGATCGCCGCGCGGTTCCCGGATTGGTGGGGCCCGGGCGATAGGGAAGACGAGTCGCTCAACGCCCACGAGCGGGACCTGCTCGAGGCGAATCTCAAAGAGTTGGGGCGCTCCGTCCCGGTGCGTTACCAGAAGATCTCTACGGCCGTCGACTCGGATGAACTGGATCGCCGCGTCAATGCGGCCATCGCGCCGGAAGGCGTGAGTGCGTTCGTCTTCAATTTCGTCGATCTCTTGACTCACGGCCGCAGCGAATCCGCTATTCTTTACGAAGTGGCGCGCGACGAAATCGCGCTGCGGCAGCTCACGCGCCAGTGGTTCCAGCGGTCGGCGTTGTTCTCGGTGTTGAAAGAAGCGGCGCGCCGGAAGATTTCTGTCTTGCTGACGAGCGACCACGGTTCGATTCATTGCCAGACGCCAGCGACGGTGTACGCGAAGCGCGATGCGACGGCGAATTTGAGATATAAGTTCGGCGAGGACGTCCGGGCCGAACACGCGGAGCATGCGTTGTTGTTCCCGAATGCCGATGCGTTGAGATTGCCGAGGCGGGGATTGGGTGCCAACACGCTGCTCGCGGCTGGCGACACGTTCTTTGTCTATCCGACAAAGCTCAGAGAATATCAGAGCCGGTATCGCGGCTCATTCTTGCACGGGGGCGTCACGCCCGAAGAAGTGATTCTCCCCGTCGCGCTGCTGACGCCGCGACGGTGAAAGCAGTCAACCGCCGCCTCCTGAGCTTCCTCCGGCCGCACGCCTGGCGCATGGCGTCGGCCGTGGCGTGCAGCATGGCGGCGGCGGTACTCGACGCCTACGCGTTCGCGCTCTTGATCCCGTTCTTGAACGCGCTGTTCGGGCTCAAGACGCTGTTGCCGCCCAATAGTGGCTGGCTCTCCAAGATCCTGGGCGTGACGATCGGCACGCTGCTCGATCCGACCGACAAGATGCGGTCGCTCGAGATCGTCATCTTGATTATCGTCGCCACCGTCGCGCTCAAGAACGTGTTCGCCTGGCGCGGCGGGACCCTCGGCGCCCAGCTCCAAGAGTACGTGGTGCGCGACATGCGGAACGCGGTCTACGCGCACCTGCAGCGTTTGCCGCTTCGCTACTTCACGCGCACCCGCGCCGGCCAGATCCTCACCAAGGTCCTGACCGACACCGATCTCACCAAAGCGCTGATCACGCAGATCGTCACGCAGGGGTTGCAGAACTCCTCGCTGATCATCGCCTACATCTGCTTCCTGTTCGCCATCTCGGCGCACCTGACGTTGCTGGCGCTCGTCGTCGCGCCGGCGATCATTGGCGCGTTGCAGCCGCTCCTCCGCCGGCTCCGCAAAGGCGCGCGGCGGACGCGCAACGACTACGGCGAGATGATGAGCGTGGTGCAGGAGTCGGTGAGCGGTATGCGCCTCGTCAAGTCGTTCGGCGCCGAGCCGTACGAAGAACGGCGGTTCGTGGAGGCCAGCACGCGGTATTCGCGCGAGATGGTCAAATTGACCAACCACGCGCTGCTCTCGCAGCCGATCACCGAGACGCTCGGCACCGCCGTTGCCGTCGGCCTCCTCTGGATCGGTGCCCGGCAAGTCCTGGTCGCGGGGACCTTGCAGGCATCGCAGCTCATTGTCTTTCTGTCGGTCGTCATGCGGCTGCTGCAGCCGCTCAAGCAGCTCACGCAGCTCTGGGCAACCGCGACGACCTCGTCGGCGGCTGCGGACCGGGTGTTCAGCATTCTCGACGAAACTCCGGAGACCGTCCTCGATCGCGGCACCCGCACCGTCGATGGCCTCCGGGACAGCGTCGTCTTCGATCACGTCTCGTTCGCCTACTCGGCCGACGACCCGGTCCTCACCGATGTCTCGTTCACCGCTCGCAAAGGCGATGTCGTTGCTTTAGTTGGTCCGAGTGGCGCGGGGAAAAGCACGCTGGTGGACCTGATCCCGCGATTCTATCAACCGACCTCGGGCCGGATCTTGGTCGATGGCGTCGACTCTCTGGATATCTCTCTGCGCTCCCTGCGCGCACTGACCGGCATCGTGAGTCAGGACACGGTGCTGTTCAACGACACCGTCAAGAACAACATCGCGTATGGCGCCGAAGGCGCCTACAGTGATGATCAAATCATAGCCGCGGCCCGCGCCGCCAACGCGCACGGGTTTACCACAGAGCTCGAACACGGCTATGAGACGGCGCTGGGTGAGCGAGGCACGAGATTGTCCGGGGGCCAGCGCCAAAGAATTGCGATTGCCCGGGCGTTGTTGGTTGATCCGCCCATTTTGATTCTGGATGAAGCCACGTCGGCTCTCGATACCGAATCCGAGCGCCTCGTGCAGGAGGCGATCGACCGGCTCCTCGCGGGCCGCACGGTGTTCGTCATCGCGCACCGCCTCTCGACGGTGCGCCACGCCGATCTGATCCTGGTGCTGGAACGCGGACGAGTCGTCGAGCGCGGCACGCACGATGTGCTCCTGTCCGCGCGGGGCGCGTACTACCGGCTGCACGCCGCGCAGGAGCGCGACCCCATGCGTGAAGGCGTCGAGGCGGCCGGCGCGCTCTAGCGAACGGTGCGCGTCCTCTTCTACTACTCGTCCCCGGTCTGGACCGGGAGCGCACGTATGTTCGCGTCCTCCGCGCGCGGCCTCGCCGATCGGGGGTACCAGGTCACGTACGTCTGCCCACCGGGTGGCGCCGTCGAGGCCAGAGTGGCGGCCGAGGGTTGCGAAGTCATCCCGTTCGATCCGGGCGGGAGCGTCACGCTCGAGAGCTGGCGCATGCACCACATCTTTCTCGAACGCTTCGTCGAGACCGTGTTCGTGCACTCCGACCGCGAGCATCTGGCGGCCGCGGGAGCCGCTCGACTGGCCGGCCGCGGCGGCATCATTCGACGCACGCCCGCCGGCGATCATCTGATCGCCGATCGCGCGACCCGATTCGCGTCGCGCATGGCGTCGACCGGCCTGCTCTTCACGACGCCGACCGAAGCCCAAGCCGCGCCACCGTTGCCGCGCGTCCGCAGCGCACTGGTCGCCGAGCTCGGCATCGATCCCGCGCGATACGATGAGCTTCGGCCGGCGTCACTCAACTTGCACAACGGTGCGCCATCGCCGCGATTGATCGTCTGCGTCTACGATGCGGGCGGCAAGCAGCGCGCGGCAACGGTACTGCGTACCATGGGCATGCTCGCGCCGCGGCACCCGGAGCTGCATCTCCTCCTCTTCGGCCCGGGCGCGGATCACGAAGACCTGCGCATGCAAGCCGCGGCGCTCGACATTGGCCACGCGGTCACTCACCTCGTGGCGCGGGACGACGACCTCGCTGTGCTGCGCGCCGCGGATTTGGGCTGGGTGGTGGCAAGCGACGATACGGCCGTCTATGGTGTGCTCGACTTCATGGCGATGCGGGTCCCGGTGCTCGTGGACCGAGGCACCGTCGCGAGTCGATACGTGGCCGATGGCATCAGTGGCATCATTCTGCCGCCCAGCGACACCCCCGCGACGGCGGCCACGATCGCCGAGCTCCTGTCGCAGGACGAGCAGCGGGCGGCGATGGGGAGCGCGGGGCGCGCTCGTGTCGCGCGCGAGTATACCGAGCGCATGATGCTCGATGCGGTGCAGCGCGCGGCGGACGAAGCACGCGATCGCAGCCGCTGGAAATGAGCGAGCGGCATGTGTTCGTCACGCAGGATTATGGGCCCGACTTGGGTGGTATCGCGCGGGTGAACGTGGAGCGCTGCCGCCGCTTGGCTCAGGCCGGCGGCGTTCTCGTCTCGACGGTTGCTCATCCCGACGCCTCCCCGTTCGATACCGGCGAGCCGTACCCGATCTCGCGTCAGCCGTTCACGCTTTCTGGCGCGAAGCGAGTAGCGAGCCAGATTCGCTGGGCGCGAGCGCTCCCACGCACGGGCATCCTCCACTGCGGCAACATTCGTCCGGCCGGTTACCCAGTCTGGTCCATGCGCCGCCCATATGTCGTGTACGTCTACGGTTTGGACCTACTCAAAGAGCGCCGCAAGATCTCGACGAACCCGCTCAAGCGCTGGACGCTTCGCCGCATCCTCGGCGACAGTCGCGGCATCATCGCGATCTCGCGCTGGAGCGCCGAGTTGGCGCGGTCGGTCATGCAAGAAGCGGGCATCAAGCGACTGCCTCCGGTCGCCGCGATCGATCTCGGCACCGACCCCATGTTCTTCCGCCCCGACCGGGGCAAGCGCGAAGCGCGAATGCTTCTGACCGTGGCGAGGCTGGTCCCGCACAAAGGCCAAGATGTAGCGATCCGCGCTCTCGCCCTCCTGCCCGATACTCGCTATCTCATCGTCGGAACGGGCGCCGATCGAGAGCGCCTGGAGACGATCGCCCGCGAAGCGGGCGTCGCGGATCGGGTCATCTTCGCGGGCGCTCTCTCAGATGACGAGATTGCCGAAGCGTACGCGACGGCCGATGTCTACGTAGGCCTGTCGAGAGAGGAAGGATTGCAGGCCGAGGGTTTCGGGATCTCGTTCGTCGAAGCCGCGGCGAGCGGCACACCGAGCGTCGCCGGCAACTCGGGCGGAGTCTCGTCGGCCGTGCGCGATGGCGAAACGGGGCTGCTCGTGCCCGCGACCGACGTCGCGGCGGCCGCCGCCGCCATTCGCCGGCTCCTCGACGACCATGCGCTCCGCGAGTCTTTTGCCCGCGCGGCGCGCGGCGCTGTCGAGTCGCACTACAACTGGGACCGCGTCGCCGCCGACACGATCGCCTTCGTCGACGAGGTCTGCGCATGACCACGCTCGCGCAGGCGGCCGAGTTTTACGCGCTGCGCGGCGCGGTCCGCGCGATCGAGACGCTGAGCTGGCCGCGCGCCGGTGCGTTTGGTGCGTGGATCGGCGGCCTCGGATACCGGCCACTCGGCATCCGCCGCGCGGTCGTCGAGCAACAGATCGCCGCGGCGTTCCCGGAGATGACCCAGTCGGACGTCGAGCGGACCGCGCGGGCGGCGTACCGGCACCTGGGCCGCAACGCCGCCGAGATCGCCCTGGCGCCACGCCTCGGCCGCCAGGGTCTCGTCGATCTCTTTGAGCAGGTCGACAACTGGGACTGGGTCGAGCAGGCGATGGCCGCGGGACGTGGCATCATCGCCGTGACCGGCCACGTCGGGAACTGGGAGCTCGGCGGCGCCTATTTCGCCGCGCGCGGCATTCCCATCGACGCGATCGCGCGCCGGCAGGCGAATCCACTGTTCGATGAGTACATCACGCGGACGCGTGCGGACATGGGGATGGTGATCGTGCACGACCACGAGGCTGTGCGGCGCACGGCGCGATCGTTGCGCGATGGCCGACTGGTCGCGTTTCTCGCCGACCAGGGCGTGAAAGGCCTGGCCTCGACGTTCGTGCCGTTCTTCGGGCGCCCAGCGAAGACCCCGCGCGGCCCGGCTGTCTTCGCCAAGCGCCTCGGCGCGCCTGTCGCGGCCATGGCGGCCATGCGCCTGCCGAACGGCCGCTTTCGCATGCACATCGAGGGCATCTCCGTGCCTGAGACCGGGGATCGCGAGCGCGATGTCGACACCGTCGTCGCCAACTTCACGGCGGCGCTCGAGCGCGTCATCCGCCAGTATCCCGAGCAATATCTGTGGCAGCACCGGCGCTGGCGCCGTCAGCCGCCGACTGTTGGGTAGTTTGTAATATAACCCAACATATATATTGACATCGAACTGCATCATGGCTAGTTTCCATGCCATGACTACCACAGACTATGACAAGACACTCGCATTCATCGTTCAAAAATTTCCAAACGCGGCCGAGCTGGGCGTAGGGCAGCTTATGGTTGCGCAGGGCGCATCGAAGGAGGAGCGTCCCCGGTTTGTCAAACTGCTCCAAAGTTATGCGAACGCTGGATTAGGGAAATTTATAGTAGGGAGACATAACCATGATAGCCGTATACGCTGGCTCGCACCTCTTTCGGTGATTGCAAAGAGCTCGGCGGAACTCCATGGTTCGAAAGTGACTGGTACGTTCGAACATAGTTTCCAACTCCGGGACGGCATGGATCCAATTACCATTGTATTACCAAAGGATTTCAATGCAAATGAGGCGCGCCGCTTCGCGCAGTTCATCACGTCGCTTCCGCTAGTTTGATTCAGGGTATGAAATGAGTTATACTCAAGAGCGTGAAGACCGCCATCTCGATACCCGATCCCCTCTTTGCAGCGGCAGAAGAGACAGCGCGGGAGTTGGGACTCTCCCGAAGCGCCCTCTATGTACGCGCGTTGCGGCGATACCTGGCGCGGTACCGGCAAACCGGGATCACAGAGCGCTTGAATCACGTCTACGGAAGCCACACGGCGAAGGCCGACCGGGCGTTGTTGACCGCGCAGCGGGCGCGGCTCGCTCGTGATGCCGGCCCCGAAGGATGGTGATGCCGATCTCCAACGCGGCAGCGTGTGGTGGATCGAACTCGGTGAGTCGATTGGATCGGAACCGGGGTTTCGCCGACCTGGCGTAGTAGTTCAGGCCGACGCGTTCAACCGCAGTCGTATCGAAACTACGGTCGTCGCACTGCTGACCTCGAATCTGGCGCTGGCCGATGCGCCTGGAAACGTGATAGTTCGCGCGCGTGAGTCAGGCCTGCCGAAGGATTCCGTCATCAACGTCTCTCAGTTATACACCATCGACAAGTCGATGCTGCTCGAGGAATGCGGCCACCTCGGTGCCCGGGTCATGCGCTCGGTCGATGCCGGATTGCGGCTCGTCCTCGAACTGATCGTGTAAGACAGCGCTCGCTTATATTCGATTGCCATGGCTCGACCCGAGATCACGACGCCTGAGGAGCTTGCGGAGGAAGGCCCCGTCGAGCTGTCGCTGAGACCGCAGCGGCTGTCGGAGTTTATCGGGCAGCAGAAGGTCAAAGACACCCTGCAGATTGGCATCGACGCCGCGCTCGCGCGGCGCGAGCCGCTTGATCATACTCTGTTTTTTGGGCCGCCCGGACTCGGCAAAACCACGCTGGCCGAGCTCATTGCGCGCGAACTGGGCGCCAATATCCATCAGAAATCCGGGCCATCGTTGGAGAAGCCAGGTGACTTGGTCGGCACTCTGACGAATTTGAGACGAGGGGACGTTCTCTTCATCGACGAGATCCATCGGCTCCGGCCGGTGATCGAAGAGTTTCTGTATCCGGCGATGGAAGATTACAAAATCGAGATCCGGCTTTCGGACGGACCGAAGGCGAATACCATCACGATGCCGATCGAGCGGTTCACGCTCGTTGGCGCGACGACGCGGCTCGGGATGATTACCGCACCGCTCAAAGCGCGATTCGGGATCGAGCTCCGGCTCAACTATTATCCCGACTCGGATCTCGAACAGATCGTGACGCGGACGGCCGAGGTGCTGCAAGTGCCCATCGACGCGGGCGGGACTCACGAGATCGCGCGGCGGTCGCGGGGCACGCCGCGGGTGGCGAATCGGCTGCTGCGGCGTGTGCGGGACTTCGCGCAGATGCGGGCGCAAGGGCGCATCACCGAGAGTGTCGCGGCGCAGGCGCTGGCGATGCTCGACGTCGATCAGATGGGGCTCGACGATATGGATGCGCGCATCCTCAAGGCCATCATCGACAAGTTCGATGGCGGGCCCGTGGGACTCGGCACGGTGGCCGCGGCCGTCGGCGAGGACGCCGAGACCATCGAGGAAGTGTACGAGCCGTTTCTCGTGCAGAACGGGTTCTTGCAGCGGACGCCACGCGGCCGGGTCGCGACCAAGCGTGCGTATCAGCACTTCGGGTATACGCCGCCGACGGCGCAGCCGGAGTTGTTCTGACGGCGGACGGGTCTCGCACCGCAGATTACGATTATGCGCTTCCGCCGTCGTCGATCGCGCAATACCCGGTCGAGCCGAGGGATGCGAGTCGGCTCATGGTTGTCGAGCGCAGGACCGGTTTGATCACGCACCGGCACTTTCGCGATCTCCCGAGTCTGGTCTCCCCGTACGATCTCTTCGTCCTCAATACGACGAAGGTCATCCGTGCGCGACTCATTGGGCATCGGGACTCTGGTGCACCCGCCGAGGTGTTCTTGCTGCGGCAGCTCGACGAGTATCGGTTCGAGGCCATGGTCTCGCCCGGCGGCAAGCTGCATCCGGGGCGCATCGTGCACGTCTCGCCCGAGCTCGACGTCGAGATCGAAGCGATGACGGATCGACGCACGCGCATCGTGCGATTGGTCACAACGCTCTCGGCGCCTGCGGCGCTCGAGCGGTACGGGGCAACTCCGTTGCCACCGTACATTCGGCGACCGGCTGACGCGACGGATGCGGAGCGGTATCAGACCGTCTACGCGCTGCAAGAGGGGTCGGTCGCCGCACCAACGGCCGGCCTGCATTTCACGCCCGAGCTGCTGCGGGAGATTGATTGGGTCGAGATCGTGTTGCACGTGGGAGCTGGAACGTTCAAGCCCGTCGAGACGGATGATCCAGGCGAGCACCTCATGCACGAGGAGCGATTCGAGATCAGTGCCAACACAGCCGACGTGATCAAGCAGTGTCAGGTGAGATCTGCGGCGGTGTGGGCGGTAGGCACGACCACGGCTCGGGCGTTGGAGAGTAGCGGGGGGAAGGCCGGCGCCGGCGAGACGAAACTGTTTATACGGCCGCCATTCCAGTGGCGCGTGGTCGATCGGCTCATCACGAACTTTCATCTCCCGCGGTCGACGCTCCTCATGCTCGTCGCGGCGTTCGCGGGATATGAGCTGACCATGCACGCGTACGATGTCGCCGTGCGGGACGGCTATCGGTTTTACTCGTACGGCGATGCCATGGCCGTTGTATGAGCTTCGGGTTTCGGATCGAGGCCACGCATGGGGCGGCGCGCGCCGGCGTGTTCGAGACGCCGCATGGGCCCGTGGAGACGCCCGTGTTCATGCCCGTTGGGACGCTCGGCACGATCAAGGCGCTCGATCCCGCGGAGGTCGACGCGGGCATGGTGTTGGCGAATGCCTATCACCTGCATTTGCGGCCCGGCGAGGAGGTCGTGCAGCGCCTCGGCGGGTTGCATTCGTTCATGGGATGGAACCGGCCCATCGTGACTGATTCTGGCGGGTTTCAGGTGTTCTCGCTGGAGACGTTGCGGACCGTCGACGAGAATGGCGTCGAGTTTCGGAGCCACATCGACGGGTCCAAGCGCTACTTCACGCCCGAGTCGGTCATCGGCATCGAGCGGACGCTCGGCGCGGACGTGATCATGCAGTTTGATCACGTCGTCCCTGGTGGCGCCGACCTCGCGCTAGCGCGCGAGGCGGCTGAGAGGAGCGTGCGTTGGTTAGCCCGGTGTCGCACGGCATTCGGACGGTCGGACACACAGACGCTTTTCCCGGTGCTGCAAGGGGGAACACACGCCGACTTGCGGCGGGAAATGGTGAGGGCCGTTGATGACCTCGGCGAATGGGACGGGTACGGGATCGGGGGGCTTTCGGTGGGTGAGGCCAAGAACGACATGTATGGTGTTATGGATGTCATGAACGAGGCCGTGCGAACCGATAAGCCCCGATATCTCATGGGGGTCGGCTACCCGGAGGACCTGATGGCCGGCATTGCACGCGGGGTCGACATGTTCGATTGCGTCGCGCCGACTCGCATGGGACGCAATGGGACCGCGTTCACGCATGCGGGACGGGTCAACATCCGGAATGCGGAGCTCCGGGAAGACAAGGGTCCCGTCGATCCCGAGTGCGACTGCTCGACCTGCCGGCGCTTTTCGCGCGGCTACATCCGCCACCTGTTCGTGGCCGACGAGATGCTCGGGCCGCGCCTATTGTCTCTGCACAATGTACATTTCTTGGTATCCCTCGTCCGGCGCGCCAGAGCCGCGATAGTCGCCGGTACGTTCCGCTACGCACACGCCCTATGACCTCCGCCACAAATCCCGTCGCGCCGCAACTCGTCATGTATGCGGCGATCTTCCTGATCTTTTATCTCGTCTTGCTGAGACCGCAGCAGCAACAACGCAAGAAGCACGAACAATCCATCCGCGCCGTGAAGAAGGGGGACGAGATTGTCACCGCGGGTGGGATCGTCGGTGAGATCGTGCACATCAAGACCACGTCAGACACCGCACCCGCCGACGACGATCGGGTCACGATCAAATCGGGCGACACCCGCCTCATCATCGAGCGCGGACGGATCGCCCGTGTTATCAAGCCGGTGGTTCAGGAGGCAAAGACTGGCGCGTCCGGGGGCAGCGCATGAGCCTGCTGGACATTCACGTCCTCGGGTCGCCCATCCTGCGCAAGGAGACGGCGCCCGTGAAGAAGGTCGACGATGAGCTCCAGCGCTTGATCGACGACATGTTCGAGACCATGTACGCCGCTCGCGGCATCGGGCTGGCGGCGCCGCAGATTGGGCGCATCGAGCGGGTGACCGTTGTCGACGTCGATCGCGAGCGGCCACTGGTGCTCATCAATCCCGAGATCCTCGTCGCCGATGGCGGCATGGCGAAGGCCGAGGAAGGATGTCTGTCGATTCCCGAGGTGTATGGGGACGTCGAGCGGCCCGCGCACGTCATCGTGCGGGCGCTCGATCGCGAGGGTGAGCCGTTCGAGGTCGAAGCTACGGAGCTGCTCGCGCGGTGTTTGCAGCACGAGATCGACCATCTGCACGGGAAGCTCTTCATCGATTACCTGAGCATCCTCAAAAAGAAGGCTGCGCTGGCGACGTGGGACGAGCTCAAAGGCGCGTATCCCGACCTGATTCGCACCGTGCGCTCCACTCCCGAGGAGAACGGCAAGCCGGACGACGAGAACCTGTAGCGTCGTGCGGATCGTCTTCTGGGGGACCCCCGAGTTCGCGACGCCCGCTCTGCGCGCGCTCATCGGCGAAGGTCACGACGTCGTCGGCGTTGTCACTCAACCCGACCGTCCCCAGGGTCGATCGCGCTCGACGCTCGTTCCATCGCCGGTCAAGGTGATCGCCCTCGAGGAAGGGATACCGGTGCTGCAACCCGAACAGCCCAAGTCCCCGGAGTTCGTCCAGGCGCTGGAAACGATGGAGGCCGACGCTTCGATCGTCGTCGCATACGGACGCATCCTGACGCGGGCGGTGATCGATACACCGCGACTCGGAACGTTCAACGTCCATGCGTCATTGCTGCCGCGTCTCCGGGGGGCCGCGCCGATCCAGGCGGCGATCCTGGAGGGGCTCACCGAGACGGGAGTCACCATCATGCGGCTCGTCCCCGCGCTCGACGCCGGACCGATGCTGTTGCGGCGTGCGACGCCGGTCGCGGAGGACGAGACGTACGGGGAGCTCGCGCTCCGGTTGGCCGAGCTGGGCGCGCTGGCGTTGATCGAGGCGCTGACCCTCGTCGACCTGGGGATCGCGATCGAGCAGCAGCAGGATGATGCGGCCGCGACGTACGCCCCGAAGGTCGATCGCGAGCACTCGCGAGTGGATTGGACGCAGCCGGCTGTTCAAGTGGCGCGCGGCATTCGGGCGTATGATCCGAAGCCCGGCGCGTTCACCACGAATGGCGACTCGGAGCTCAAGCTATTCGGCGCCGCCGCGGCGCATGCCCATGAGCGACCGCCCGGCGAAATCCTGGGCGTCGACGCCGGTGGGCTCACGGTGGCGTGTGGCGAGGGAGCGGTCTGCATTGCGTACGTGCAGCCGGCGGGTAAGCCTCGCATGACCGCCGAGGCATGGGCGCGCGGGCGCGGGAGCGCGGTCGGTATGCGCCTCGGGTGAGTGCGCTTCCTGTCCTCCACGTTATAACAGACGACGACATCCTGCAGTCGCCCGACTTTTTGGCACGGGCTACCGCCGTCATGGCCGCGATCGGGGTGCGCGGTGCGCTCCACATCCGTGGACACCACACCTCGGCTCGACTTCTCTACGACATTGGACTCAGATTGGCGCCGCGCGCTGCGAGCGCCGGTGCGCTGCTTGTCGTCAATGATCGTATCGACGTGGCTTTGATCACGGGGGCGGGGGGAGTGCAGGTCGGGGAGCGATCGTTTCGCGTGTCGGACGTGCGGCGCATCGCGCCCGGATTGCTCGTTGGGGAGAGTGTGCACACCGCCGCGCGGGCTCAGGGCGATTGGGTCATAGCGGGCCACGTCTTCGAGACACCGACACATGCCGCCGAACGGCCGCGGGGTCTGGAATTCGTGCGAGCGGTCGCGGAGCGCGCCGGAGCGCCCGTGATCGCCATCGGCGGTGTCAAGGTGTCCGACGTTGAGCCCTTGCAACGCGCGGGAGCGTATGGCGTCGCGATTATCCGGGGCATCTGGCACGCCGCGGACAGCGCACGGGCCGCGCGAGACTACTTATATTTCTTCGGATGATAGCGCTGACTGTCAACGGAGCGCCGCGAACGGTCACGGGGGGCACGACAGTCGCCGGGCTGCTGGGCGGACTCGGGCTGGACGCGCGTATGGTCGTCGTTGAGCGCAACGGCACGATCCTGCGCCAGCGGGACGAGTTCGGAAACTTGGCGCTCGAGGCCGGTGACGTCCTGGAGCTCGTGCATTTCGTCGGCGGAGGCTGACACCGTGGCTACGTTGACCCTACCGACGACTGATACGCTCTTCATTGCGGGCCGGGAGTTCCGGTCCCGGCTCATCGTCGGCACGGGCAAGTACCCGTCGAACGATGTCATGATGCGGGCCATTGAGGCCTCGGGTGCGGAGGTCGTGACGGTGGCCGTTCGGAGAGTCGATCTCGATCGGTCGAATGACGCTGGCATTCTGCATCATCTCGATCCGGCGCGGTATTTCTTGCTCGCGAACACGGCCGGGTGCACGAATGTCAATGACGCGACGCGCTACGCGCGTCTCGCGAGAGCTGCCGGGTTCAACGAGTGGATCAAGCTCGAAGTCATCGCGGACCAGGAGACCCTGTTGCCCGACCCCGTAGGAACCGTGGAGGCGACACGGGTGCTAGCGGCCGAGGGCTTTCAGGTCATGGCGTACACGAATGACGACCTGATTACCGCGCTCCGGCTGGAGGACGCCGGTGCCGTGGCAGTGATGCCGCTCGCGGCGCCCATTGGATCAGGCCTCGGGCTGCTCAACCCATATAGCGTGCGCACGATCAAGCATCGGCTGACCGTCCCTATCATCGTTGATGCCGGCGTAGGAACGGCGTCTGACGCATGCATCACGATGGAGCAGGGCGTGGACGGGGTACTGATGAACACGGGCATAGCAGCCGCCAAGGACCCCGTGAGCATGGCGGAGGCGATGCGGCTCGGCGTGCAGGCCGGACGTCTGGCGTATCTGGCCGGCCGGATGCCAAGACGGGAAGTTGCGGTGCCGTCCTCGCCCACGTCAGGACATCTGACATGAGCGAGCATCCTTCGGCGGTCCGGGCGCCGGTTGGTGGCGTCACCGAATCGCGTGTCGCCGCGGCGGACATCTGCGCCGAGCTGCGCGCTGGGGCGCTGCTCGATCCGGCGTTCGAGGACAAGGTCGGGCGGCTGGACGCGAGAGACCGACGGTGGACCCAGGAGCTCGTCTACGGCATGCTGCGCCGCCGCTCGCAACTCGATGCGCTGCTGTCGTCGCGCGTGAGGGGCGGTCTCGCGCGCCTCGACGCCGATATCGCGGACTTGCTGCGGCTCGGTGCGAACCAGCTCCTGTTCATGGGCAGCGTCCCCCCGTACGCCGCGATCGCGCAGACCGTCGAGCTGGCGAAGCGCCGGCATGGGCTTGGCGCGAGTAAGCTCGTCAATGCCGTGCTCCGACGGCTCGATCGTGAGCGCGACGAGGCTGGAGGACTCGAGACTCCGACTCCGAGTGATCCACTCGACGCGTTGGCGCTTGCCTATTCGCATCCCCGGTGGATTGTGGCCCGGTGGGTGGCACGGTGGGGCGCCGAGGAAACTCGTCAGCTGTTGCGCACCAACAACCGCGAGGCTCCCGTCGTTGTCCGTCCGTACGGCGTCGTGCGTGAGCAGTTGGAGGCCATGCTCGAGTCGGCGGGGGTGCGTGTCGAGGAACCGCCACTGGTTCGCGACAGCATTCAGATCAGCTCAGCCACATCGATCACCGAGCTCGGGGCGTTTCGGCAGGGACTGTTCTTCATGCAGGACCCCGCCTCTACCCTCGTCACGCAGTATGCGTGCGTGCCGGCTGGGGCGACGGTCGTTGATTTGTGTGCGGCGCCGGGTGGGAAGACATTGGAACTGACTCGGACCGCGGGACTGGTGATCGCGGCCGACCGGTCGCCGGTACGCGTGCAGCGGCTGACGGCCAACATCAAGCGCGTCGAGGCTCGCAACGTCCATGTCGTCATCGCCGAGGGGCAAGCGCCGGCCGTGCGACCCGTGGACGCCGTATTGGTTGACGTGCCTTGCACCGGGACCGGAACGTTTCGGCGCCATCCCGATGCCCGGTGGCGGTTGAAGCTGTCGGACCTGGCCATCTTGAGCGGCGTGCAGAGGGCGATACTCAGAGCGGCCGCGGAGATCGTGAGGCCGGGTGGCCTGCTCGTGTACTCGACGTGCTCGCTCGAGCCCGAGGAGAACGACGCGCAGATCGAGGCGTTCCTGGCCGAGCATCGCGATTGGAAGCTCGAGCCACCACCGGACGGCGCGGTGCCGGCCGCTGTGTTGGATGCCGGGCGGCTCCGTGTGTTGCCGCAGCGGCATGGGACGGATGGCGCGTTCGCCGCGCGACTGCGGAGGACCGCAGGATTGTGAGTCGGCGGTCCTTGGCCGACGCCCGACGCTTTCTGCCGTACGTGATCGCCGCCGCGGGCGGGTTCCTGCTGGCGTACGCGATCGTTTTCTTCTTCATCTTCCCGTCCCGGCTCGTCCCCGAGGAGCTCAAGGTCCCGAATGTGCTCGGCCTGACGTACGACGACGCCGTGCACAAGCTGACTGCCGCGGGACTCAAGGCCGAGCAAGGGGAATCGCGCTATAACGTCGGCAGCCCGAAATCGACCGTGCTGCAAGAGACGCCCGCCGCGGGCGCACCCGCGGCGCGCGGGTCGAAAGTGGTGCTCGACGTGAGCGCGGGCGAGCGACGGACCGAAGTGCCCAATGTCGTCGGCCTGACTCAGGAGCAGGCACAGCTGACCTTGGAGAAGGTCGGGCTCACCATGGGCGATGTCACGCTGCACGAGAGCCCGCTGGCGCGCGGCGAGGTCCTGTCATCGACGCCCGTCGCCGGGACACAGGCAGTCCTCCCCTCGATCGTGACGCTCGTCGTCAGCGCGGGGCCATCGACCGTCACCGTGCCCGATCTCGTGGGGCAGCCTTTTGCGCAAGCGAAAGCCGCCATCGAGCAGCTCGGGCTTCGCACATCGGTGATCACCGTCGACTCGGCCGCGGCGTACCCCGAGGGGACCATCGTCAGTCAGACACCCGCGGGTGGCACGTCCGTCGAAGCGGGGACCGGCGTCTCGCTCACCGTCGCCGGGCGGTTGCCATGACCGTGCGCATACTCCCATCCATCTTGAGCGCCGATTTCGCGCGGCTCGGAGAGGACGTCGCGCGCTTGGAAGCCGGCGGCGCGGATTGGTTGCATGTCGACGTCATGGACGGGCAGTTCGTGCCGAATCTCACGTTTGGCACGAAAGTCATCGAGGCCGTGCGATCGGTGACCACGCTTCCGCTCGACGTCCACCTGATGGTGTGGCAGCCCGAGAAATACTTCGACGACTTTGCCGCCGCCGGGGCGTCGCGCATGCTCATCCACGCGGAGGCCACGCCGCACGTCCACCGGCATATTCATCGCATCAAAGAGCTCGGCTGTGCCGCCGGCGTCGCGATCAATCCCGGTACGCCGGTCGAGGTGCTGCTCGACATCGTTCCTGATCTGGATACCGTTCTGGTCATGACGGTCAATCCGGGTTTTGGCGGGCAGCAATTCATCGCGCACACGGTCGAGAAGATCGGTCGGACCCGAGCACTGCTCACACGCGTTCATAGCAAGGCAGTATTAGAAGTCGATGGGGGCATCAATCGCGAGACGATCGCGACGTGCTTCCGGGCCGGGGCGGACACGTTTGTCGCCGGACACGCGGTGTTTGCGGCCAAGGATCCGAAGGCCGAGATCGGCGAGCTGCGGCGGCGGGCCGTCGAGGTCGTGACGTGACCGTTCGCCAGCAACTGACCGCGGTGGGCGTCGTCATTGGTGCGCTCGCGCTGGCGGCGATTGCTCTGGTGCGGTGGAACAGCAACGAGATCTTTCTCGTCGGCCTCGGGTCGAAGGCACCCGACTTCCACGCGTGGACTGTCGATGGCGCACGACACGATCACAGCCTCGACTCGTATCGGGGATCGGTCGTGGTGCTCAACGTCTGGGCCACGTGGTGTCCGCCGTGCGTCGTCGAGATGCCGGCGATCCAGCGACTGTATCAGGATCTCGGACCCCAAGGGCTCAAGGTCATCGCCGTCAGCATCGATACCGAGGCGACCGACTCGGCGGTGCGGGCGTTCGCCACGAAGCGTGGGCTCACCTTCGACATCCTGCGCGACTCGGCGCAGCGGATCACCGGCCAGTATCAGACTACCGGCGTGCCGGAGACGTTCGTCATTGGGCGCGACGGCATCATTCGCAAGAAAGTCATCGGCGCATCCGACTGGGATTCGCCCGGGGATCGGGCGCTCGTCACGCAGCTGCTGCGCGAGCCGGCGTCGTGAAGTTCCGGAAATGGATCGTGGCGGCGTTCACGGAACGCCTCGGGTATAAGGCCGTGGCGCTCTTTCTCGCAGTCGCGTTGTGGCTTTTCACGCATATGAACGGCAGATGATCCTCGGCATCGAAACGTCGTGCGATGAAACGTCCGCGGCGTTGATCGAGAGCGGTGGCAACGAAGTCGCCCTGCGCTCATTGGTCATATTATCGCAGGACGCGCACGCGGTGTTCGGGGGCGTCGTGCCGGAGATCGCGGCGCGTGCGCATGTCACGAGCATCGTGCCCGTCGTGTTTCGGGCGCTCGATGACGCGCAGGCGACGCTCGGCGACCTCGATGCGATTGCCGTCACCTATGCGCCAGGGCTCATTGGTGCGCTGCTCGTTGGCCTGTCCTACGCCAAAGGGCTGGCGGCAGCGCTCGATATCCCGCTCGTGCCCGTGCACCACATGGAAGGCCACCTGTTCGCCGCGTCGCTCGAGCATCCTGACGCGGTGCCTCCGTTCACGGCGCTGCTCGTCTCCGGCGGCCATACCCTGCTGATTGACGTTGAGGCGTGGGGGCAGTATCGGCTGCTTGGCGCGACGAGAGACGACGCGGCTGGAGAGGCGTTCGACAAGGTCGCCAAGATGCTCGGACTCCCGTACCCCGGCGGTCGTCATGTCGAGTCGCTGGCGGCGACCGGGGATCCGACACGTATCAAGTTTACGCGGCCGATGCTTCGACCCGATCAGCATCAGTACGACGTCTCGTTCAGTGGCCTCAAGACCGCGGTCCGCCTCGCGTTAGCGGATCATGCTCCCGCCGATTTAGCCCGTGGATTCCAGGACGCCCTGATCGACACCCTGGTGGAGAAGACCGCGCGCGCTGTGCGAGCGTACGCCCGAGAGCGGGTGGTGCTCGGCGGCGGCGTGGCATGCAATCGGGCACTGGTGGCGGCGATGCGGGAGCACCTGCACGCGACCGTGTTCGCGCCGAGTCCGAGATTGGCGACGGACAACGCCGCTATGATCGCGCGGGCGGGCGCGTTTAGATTCGAGCGCGGTGAGACAGCGGGACCCGAGATCAACGCGTACGCGACCCTTCCCTTGCCTGGTCTAGCATGATTATCCACCATCCCTTCCAGTACAGCCTTGGCTGGTTTCAGCTGACTGGATTCGGGCTCGCCGTATTGTTCGCGTTCTGGATCGCGCAGATCTCGTCGGCGCATATCCTCTTCGAGCGCGGGAAGGACCCGGAAGTCACGTCCGACGTGCTCTTTGGCGCGGTCGTCGGTGGCCTCCTGGGCGCGAAGATCTACTACGCGATCTTGAGAGGAGACTGGCACGAGCTCTTTCAGCGCGCCGGGTTCGTGTTCTGGGGCGGATTGATCGGCGGCATCATCGCGTCATGGATCGTGATTCGCTACAAAGGCTTGAAGTTCACGACGATCAGCGATGCCGCAGCGCCGGGCATTGCGGCGGCGTACGCGCTCGGGCGGAGCGGATGTTGGGCTGTGGGCGACGATTATGGGCGCCCGTGGAATTCGCACTGGGCGGTGCAATTTCCCGAAGGCGCGCCGCCGTCGACGGCCATCAACATGGTGCAAGAGTTCCATGTGAAGTTGCCGCCGAATGTCACGCCGATGGACGTGCTCGCGGTGTACCCCACGCAACTGTTCGAGGTGACGATGGGGTTCATCATGTTCTTGATTCTCTGGCGCCTCCGGAACCACAAGCACGCCGAGGGATGGCTGTTCGGACTGTACTGCGTGATGGCCGGCATCGAGCGGTTTATCGTCGAATTCTTCCGGGCCAAGGACGACCGGTTCTTCGGGCCCTTCACCACCGCTCAGGTTATCGCGATGCTTTTTGCTGCCGGGGGGGCGATGTGGATGTACTGGCGCCGGAGCCCGACGAAAGCTCTTCCTCTAGAGCCGATACCTGCCGGCCCAACGCGTCAAGCGTAGACTGAATAGCCGCCAGGCGCTCATCGACCCCTTGGGCGGCGACTGGCGGCACGGTCGGTAGTTGAACCGACCGCTTCGGCCAGAACGTCCGCGCCAGGGCGAATGCGAGAAGGGCGAGCAGAACGAACTGCGCCAGCAGCGTTTCGACGCTATTGAAGATTCCCATTGCTTCAACAGTCGGGAATCCGTGAATGATCGTGATGGGCACCGCGCCGCCCTCTTGCAACTCCCGGATGCCTTTGCCGGCGAACACGAACGCCATGTAGTACAGGAGGGCGCTCGTCACCGTGAAGAACGGGCGCAGCGGGATGCGCACGCCGAAGCGATAGAACAGCGTGAAGATCACCGCCAGCGCCGCCCCACCGACCACGATGCCGAGGGTGAGGGGCAGCACCATGTGCGAGCCCTCGCTGAACAACGCCTGGTAGAAGAGCGCGGTCTCGGCGCCCTCGCGATAGACCGCGAGGAATGCGACGAACGCGAGCGCGGTTCCACCGCCCTGGGCCAGCGCGGTCGTCACCTTCTCCTTGATGAACTGTTGCCACTTCGCGGCCTCGACCTTCGAGATCAGCCAGTAGCTGACCGAGAAGAGCACCCCGACCGCCACCAGCAGGGTCGCGCCCTCGATGATCTCGGTCGACGCCGGGAGCGCGCGCAGCACCGTCGCGAGGATCACCGCCGTCACCGCACTGGCGAGCACACCGAGGGATGTGCCGATCCAGATCGAGCGCAGGCGTTCTTTGTGGCCGGTTTTCAGCAGGAAGGCGACCACGGCGCCAACGACCAAGATCGCCTCGAAGCCCTCGCGCACAATGATCAGGAACGACTGGAGGAACGCGCTCCAGCCACCGGTCGTCGGCTGATTGAGGGTCATGACCGCCGGCATCCCGACCTCGATCGCGTCGCGCGAACGTTCAGCGGCACGCAGATCACTCGCGTGGATCGCGCCCTTGAGATCGGCGAAATGCCGCTCCATCGTCGCGATGAGACCCGGGTTCTTGGCTTTCGCGACGGTCTCGAGGGGTTCGAACGCGATATACGAGTCGAACGCGCGATCCTCGGCGTCACGCATCCGCCCGCCGCGGGCGTCGATCAAGCACTGGTTGACGAGCGACATCACGCGCGAGCCTTGCTGCATCGAATCGGTCGACGCGGTCGCCATCGTCGCGCTCCGAACCGCGAGCGAGCGCAGGAAACCCACGACACGCAGCGCCTGTGCATCCGTGAGACCGCTGGGCGGCATTGCGGTCCCTGGGACGCCCGTGCGAATGACAGCGACCAATGCGGAATCGCTGCGCTCGGCCTGCCAGACAAACGCGCCAATGGCGGGAGGAACGTGCGAGAGATCATGCGAGTATTGCGCCGAACCGGTGCCAGTTGTCCCGTGACACGAGGCGCAGTTTTGCAGGAACAGCCCTTCGCCCTCGGCCCGATCCGCCGGCGTGTACCGGAGCGATGTGAGATAGGCGATCGTGTTCCAACGCTGGTCGGCGGTTAGCGACGTACCCCAGGCCGGCATCGCGGTACCACGGACGCCGACCGAGACCACGCGATAGGAGAGCGCCGGGCTCACGCCGTGCATCACAGCCGACGTGCCGATCGCTGGTGGGGCATCGGGGCCGTGACCCGTGCCCTGGCCGCGATCACCGTGACACGACGAGCAGTTCTTGGCGAATATCGTGGCGCCGGCACCGAGGTCGACTCCGTGGACTGGGAGATCGAGCGCACCGGCCGTGCCGAGCGCGGTGGAGAGGCGCGCGCCGATCGCGGCGAGCTCCTGTGGCGGGCGGTTGGCTTGCGCGGCCGTGAGCAGCGTGTCGATGATCGCCCGGGCGGGGATCGACTGCGGGCCAGAGAGCCGGGCCGCTACCCCGGCAGCGTCCTCGAGGAAGCCGACGGATTCTTCGTGTTCCTGAGCCGAGATCAAGTGGCCTTGAGCGTCGACTCCCTTGCCGTACTCACCAATCGCGACGCCCACGATATTGGCTAGGCGTTTGACAGGCTCTTCTTGGGCCTGGGCGGGGATGGCAGTCGTAAACGCCAGCAAGAGCGAGAGAAGCTTCATTCCGACAGAATTTATCGGCTATCCTCCAAGACGACAACGGCCGCTGCGGTGGTCTCGCTGTGCGTCAGGGTCACCCAGGCACGGGTGACGCCCAACTCGCCCGCCCGCTTTTTCGCGTGGCCGTGGAACTCGAGGAGTGGTTGGCCGTCGTCGCGGACGACGACCTCGATGTCCTTCCAACTGACGGCGCGCGCGAGGTCGTTTCCAGAGAGGGCCTTGTAGGCCGCTTCTTTGGCCGCGAGCCGCGCGGCGTAATGGCGCATGGGGTTCGCGTGCTTACTCGCATAGTCGACCTCGCGAAACGTGAACAGGCGCATCAGCGCCCGGTCTTCGTTGATGGCGATCATGCGCCCGACGCGCTCGATCTCGATCAGGTCGAGGCCGATGCCGACGATCATCGGCGCCAGCCGAACCGTTCGCGCTTGTGGACCGCGCGCGGGCCGAGTGCGGAGCCGATCGCGGCGAGCCAGCATTGGTCGGCGGCGCGGAAGACCTCGCGGTAGGCGTTGGACCACGCGCGCCAGCGCACGAATTTGACGTCATCGGGGCCCGCGCGCGCGGCGTCCGCGGCAGCGGCGAGCGTCTCGAGTGAGGCGACGACCGGCTCGGCGAGGTCAGCGAGCTCCGCCTCCATCGCCCGGCGCTCCGCCGGTTGCTTCGGATAGCGCTCGGCGGCGAGCTCTCGCACCGTCGTACCAACGGCCGTTGCGATCGCCTTTGCGTCTACCGCGGCGAGGCGGCCTTCCGGATCAGACGCGCGCGCGGCGGCGCGTCGTGCCGCGAGGAAAGGTCCGAAGAAACGATCGTGGTCTACGCCAGGCCGCGCCCGGGTTGAACCCAAGGCGCGCAATGGCACCGTGAGCTCCGGGACATCGCACGCATGCGCCACGATTTCGCGACCCAGGCGAACGGCATCGGCGCTGCCGATTTCGATGACATCGCCCGAGTGGTGGAACAACGTGAGGTGCGCGGGCTCGATGTGGGCGCCATCGAGCTGCTCGATGGGTATGGCGAGCCGCGAGGTACCTGCCGAGATCATGACGACATCGGCCGTGAGCGTGGCCGAGCCGGTGCCTGATAGCTCGTGGCCTCGCCAGAGGGCCCAAATCGTAGAGACTTCAGGCATTGGCTAGCTCGCGGTCGGAGAGTGCGGCATCGAGCCCCGTGCGCTCTTCGTATCGCGCGACGAAGTCGAGCAACCGCTCGTCGGAGAACGCCGAGCGTGAAATACCCGTGATGGCGATCGCGTCCTCGATCGCATCGGGGGAGCCTTCGACCTCCAGCAGGACGTCCATGCGAGGGTACTGCTCGAATCGTACCATGGCCGATCCGAGCGTGTACTGCCAAATCTGGCGATCCACTTCGCGCGTGACGATGAATCCGAGGCGGTCGAGGATCATGGCCAGTGTATTGGCATCGCCTACGGTCGTCGAGAGCTCATCGCGGACTTTGTAGCCGCTGTCGCTGGAGGATGCGCCCTTCCAGTCGAGGAACGCTTCTCCCGGTCCACCGTCACTCGGGAGATACACGCGGAGGCGAATGACGACGTCGCGACGAGCGAACCGGCCATCCGGTGTGTCGTAGCGACGATCCTCCATGCGGCCGACGAACGTCAGCGTCGCGCCCGCGGCTTCCAACTTCGCGCGGGTGACTGCCGCATCGTCGACGACCGCCTTGAGCTCGACCTCAAGCACTTTTGAGGATGGCCGCCATCACGGCCTCCGTGTCGGATAAGTCTTCGAATGCGGCCGCTGGGCCACAGGCAACTAGCTCTTGGAGCGTGTAGCGGCCCGTCGCTACGGCAATGGCACGGCGCTTCGCGCCCGCGCCACATGCCACGTCTGCGGGAGTGTCGCCGATAACGACGATGGGTGGATCGACGCCGAGGCGTTCTTGTGCACGGGTAGCGGCGATCGCTGGCAGCTCTGTGCGTATTTCATGATCTGAGCCAAAGGCTCCAATCACAAAACGCGCGGGGTCGAGACCAACGGCTCGAAGTTTTTGCGTTGCACCCGATTCGATGTTGCCGGTGAGCAGTCCGAGGATCACGTCGGGGTGTGATTCCAAGGCGTCGAGGAGATCGGGAACGCCTGGGTGTACAATGGGAACGTGAGACGGGTCTTGGAGTTCCGCGCCCAGGCGATCGGAGTAGCGTGAGAGGACGGCGCCGAGGCGATCATCGATGACCGGGTCCGAGTGGCCCTCGTGGCGCATCAGATCCCGCACGATTTGCGGATCGGTCTTCCCATCGAACCAGTAGTCGGCGGGACCGACGCCACCAAAGACGTCACGGAGCGCGCCGTGGATCGCCCGTCGGCCCGCGCCCGCCGCCGTCAGGAGCGTGCCGTCGATATCGAACAGAACGAGGACCATGCAAGTAAGTTATGAGTATGCACGTTTCGTTCGCACTGTTCGCCGACGCGGCGAACCTCTCGCAAGAGGGTAAGCTCAACATCCTCGGCGTGTTTGACGCCGTGCAAGTCACGACCTTGCCTACCGTTCATCCGCGGGCCACGTTCGTCGTCCGCTTGAAGGGCGGACGGGCCGACGCTGGCACGCACACGATGGCATTGCGCTGGGTCAATCCACAGGGCACCGAGCTGTGGTCGTCGAGCGGGGAGCTCAGCATCGCCGACGCGCCGCCCGGCGCGGCCGACATGGACCTTCCCCTCATCGCGACGCTCGACCTACCTATCGACGTGCCGGGCCGATACACCATGGCCGTGGCCTTGGACGGGCAAGCGACCGCCGAAGCCGCAGTCCAGGTGAACGGCATCGTCTCGCCCGTGGTCCCGCAGCGCGGCGGGCTGGTGTCCTAGCTAGTCGAGCGGGATGCGCCGCGCCGCGACGAATTGGGAGACCAGCGCGCGCACGTAGGCGTCGTCATCGTCCCACCGATCGATCGCGTGCCCCCCTCGCCCGAGGGCGACGTGGGCCATCGCGGGCGGGCTGTTGCCGAGTGCGATCCCGACGTGCGTCGGGCGACGGTCGTCGCGACTCGAGAAGAACAGGAGGTCGGCGGCCATAATATCGGTGATGCCACCGGGCTTGCCGACCGGGCTCCCGGCCTGCGCCTGTTGCCACGCGTCACGCGGAAGTGACACACCGTGCAGGGCAAAGATCATCTGCACGAAGCCCGAGCAGTCGGCGCCCCAGGGCGTGACGCCACCCCAGGAATACGGCGCGCCGGAGAACGCGGTACGGGCCGCACGGGTGACCGAGACGCGCGTCGGCGGGAACGCCGCGCGCAACTCGGCCGGCGAGAGCGCGCCGCCATCGACGATGTGGGCGCCCGGTGGCACGAGCGCGCCGAGCGGGAGCGGGAGCAACGCGCCGGTCTCGCTCACGATGGTGCAGCCGAGTGACGTGAGCCACGCACCGTCGGCGCCTTCGGCGGTGTACCCGCGATGGGTCCAGCCCTGGTAGCCGTCGGCGCCGCAGACGCGGAGCCATTCCCCTTGCGTCGTGAGCACGGTCAACGGTTGCCCGGATGCGAGCTCGGAGATCTGTTCGCTCGAGACCCGTGGCTCGGCGAGGAGCGGCGCCACACTCGAGCGAACGCGCAGCATCATTTCGGGTGCTGCTGCTCGCAGTTCGTGCAGTACTGGTACCCGCGGAAGCTGCAGATCAGGCACAGGAACGTGCCGCACGAAATGCACGGGTAGCCTTCGGATGCGCGCTCCTCTTTGCCGCAGCGGCGGCAGATCATCGCATCGCGCTCGTGGCTCTGGGGTGCCGGAGGCGTTGGGCTAGTCATGGAGGCCGTAGGCTCGAATCTTCTTGATCAGCGTCGCGCGGGAAATCCCGAGCTCGCGCGCCGCATGCGTCCGATTGCCGGAGTGCACCCGCAAGGTCCGCTCGATGTGCGAACGCTCGACCTCATCGAGCGACTTCGGGACGTGGTGCTCGACGCCAATGCCGGTGGCATCGCGCACATCCGCCGGCAGATGCTCCGGGCCGATCGTGTCGGCACCGCGGGACACGATGGTCGCCCGCTCCAGGACATTCCGCAACTCTCGAATGTTGCCCGGCCACGTGTAGCGCAGCATGCGATCGAGCGCCGCATCGCCGATTTGCGGCGGGGCGTCCGGGAGCGTCGACCGCAGGTCATCGAGCACGTGCGCGATCAGCTCGATGAGATCCTCGCGCGAGCGGGCGCGCAGGGGCGGCAGGTACACCGGCATCACGCTCAGACGATAGTACAGGTCTTCGCGGAATGTCCCGGCCGTGACTTCGTTGACGAGATCCTTGCTGGTCGCCGCGATCAGGCGGACATCAGCGTGGATCTCTTGCGTGCCACCTACGCGGCGAAACGGCTTCCCTTCGAGTACACCCAGAAGTTTCGGTTGTAATGTTGGACCCAAATCACCGATTTCGTCCAAAAAGAGGGACCCGCCGTCGGCCACCTCGAAGAGACCCGGCTTGGCGGGACCCCCGTTGTCGTGCCCGAACAACTCGCCGTCGAGCGTGTCGGCCGTCAGCGCGGCGCAGTTCACTTCGATGAAGGGCCGGGCGCCCCGGCCGCTGCGCGAGTGGATCAACTCGGCCACTCGCCCCTTGCCTGCTCCGCTCTCGCCGATCAGCAACACCGTCGTGCGGTCGCTGGAGGCGAGCATCTCGATCTGGTTCGCCAGCTCTTGCATCGGCGCCGAGGAGCCGAGGAGCACGCGAGCCGAGGACGCGTTGCCGCGACGGGATGCCAGAAACCGGTTCATCTGGCGCAGTCGCGACTTCTCGAACGCCCGCTCGGCGGCCGCACCCAAGTGCGCCAGCTCGACCGGCTTGGTGAGAAAATTCTCGGCGCCGTTCTGCATCGCCTGTACGGCCAAGGGGACGTCGCCGTAGGCCGTGATCATGATGACGGTGCCGTTCTCGTCGCGAATGCGATCGAGCACGTCGAAGCCGGTCATGTCGGGCAGACGAACGTCCAAGAGGACGAGGTCGGGGCGGAGCTGGCGGAAGAGATTGATCCCTTCCTGGCCCGTATGTGCTTTCGTGACCGCGTGCCCGCCGTTCCGCTCGAAGTACGTCCCGAGCGTCGCCGTGATCGCCGGTTCGTCGTCGACGATGAGGACGCTGGCCATTACAGGATCACGTTCGTCGAGGAACCAGCAGTTGCGCCGCGAGCGGCTCGACGCTGACCTCGAATGGCGTGTCCCCCAATAGCTCGCCGTCCGCTTGCGCTACGCGCGGCGGCAGGGTCTCGATGCGGAATTGACGTCCGGCACGGTAGAACATGCACGGGTCGGACGTGAAGTCCTTGCGAAGAAGTTTCCAAGCGATCCGTACGGCATCCCAGGCGGTGTATGGTGAGAAGACGCATAAGTCCAGCTTTGCGTCATCTGGCCGTATTCCAGGGCCGAGGGTCATCAGGTCGTTCAGGACCGCCCCGAAGTTCGCGATCATCACCGCGGTAGCCTCTTTTTCGACGACTTCCCCGTCGATGGTGATCCTAACCCGAAAGAGATCCCCCCGAAACGCCGCCCGGGTCCAGCTAAACACGTAGGCGAGTACGCCAAGATGGCGCTTCAGCTCCGACGAGGCCTCGGCGATCATGGACGCATCGACCCCGACGCCGGCCGCAAACGCGAAATGGCGGCCCCCTACCGAGAGCCGCCCCAAGTCGACCCGGGCCTCTTCCCCAGTGAGCAGGACGGCTACGGCCCGCCTGATATTGAGCGGAATGCCCAGGGTTCGCGCGATGAGATTGCCCGTCCCACCAGGCAGGATGCCGACGACCCGTCCCGTGCCCGCCAGGGCACCGACGACCTCCATGGCCGTCCCGTCGCCGCCGAGCGTGAAAACCATGTCGTAACGCGGGGCCAGGGATCGCGCGATCTCGGCGCCCTGTCCCTGGTGCTCGGTAAGGACTGCGTCGCAGCGGACACCAGCCGCCTTGAAGGCGGCTAGGGCGATCCGGTGGTAGCGCTTCCCGAGACGCGAGGCGGGGTTGACGACCAACAGCGCCCGCCGGCGGACGGGAAGCGTAATTGCGGCCACGTTATTCAGAAGCTCCAGGAGCGAAAGAGATCGAGCCCGTATTGCCGGGGGGTGGGAATAAATCCCGAGTAGCCACCCGAACCCGTGCAATAGGCATATGTCGTCCCAGGAGACGAGGCCGCGGACAAAGACAACTGGCGCGTCAGACGCTGGTCGACGCGAACGCCCAGCTGATAGCCTGGGTTGGCACCCTGGCTGCCCGAGCAAAACCCGTAGTCAGCACTTATAAACGTATCAGGGCCGACCTGCTTTCCGGCCCCAATGCGCGCTTGGGAAAAGGCCGACGGTGCCGCGACGCGGCCCTGTTGGTACCCGTACGTTTGCACTTGGAATGTGTCGAAGAGCCCACCCGTCAACCGGCTGCCGACCGCCGACCCGATGGTCGGGAGCACGATCGACGTTGCCAGTGCGCCACTGTTGGCCTGGTTCAGTTCGTATGACGGAACCCCGCTCACCAGGTAACTGATGAGATCGGACTGGGGCAAGCTGTCGGCGCTCGAGAGCCCCAGTTGGAGATGGTCCAGCGTCCCGCCCAGATGCACCTGGATTTTCAGCTCGGGCCTGACATACTGGGCACTCTGACCTGAGGGGTGCACGGTGTTCACGGCCGTGATGTCGAGCTGCGGGTTGAATTCGGGCTCACCGGTAAACGTGATCGTGCCGGCTTGCTCCACGGTGAATGTGCGTTGGACGAGGCCGAGATTGAGCACATACGAGCCGCGCGTCGCGCTGACGGCACCCGTGAGCGCTAGCGCTCGCGTCGTGTCCCGCGGCAAGCGCGCCGTCGTCACGTCGACCGTGCCGCTCAAATTGATGTTCGCTTCGGTCGACTTGAGCCACGTATCGGTTCCGAGGTCGATCGAGACGTTCTTGAGGTTCATGCCGGCGACGAGCTTGGGCGGTCCGGCGGGCAACAGCCGGCGATTTACCAACAGCGACGTGTCGACGAGGTTGTAGAGCTCCGGGTCGTCGAGATTCACGATCTGCTTTTTGTTGAAATCCGGCAGGAAGATGCTGCCTTGATCAACGACCACGGTGCCGGTGAGCTCGGACGATTGCTCGGAGCCGCGCAGGCGGAGGGTGTCGATGGAGCCGTAGCTCGTCTTTGTCGAGAGGGTGAGATTGGCGAGGCGCAGGCGATCGATCACGTGCAGGTGCTCGGCGCGCAGCCAGACATCGAATTTCGGGTTGTCGAGGTCCGCGAAGGTGATCCAACCGCCGAGCGCGGCCACGCCGCGGCGATCGTTTTCCTCGGTGGCGAGCGAGACCCGCGACAGCGACAGGCTGTCGCCATTCAGGTCGAGCCGCGCGTTCAGACTGTTCCACCGAACGCCGAGGTTCGCCAAGCCGAGCGCGCCATTGACGACGCGAACCTGTCCGTCGAGCGTGGGGTGGCGCCAGGTGCCGCCGAGGTCGACGTTGGCCGTGAACCAACCGCTCGGGTTGTTGACGTCCGGCAGCACGCCGAGAATCGTCGACAGCTTCGCGCTGTCGGACCGGAGCTCGCCCCGCAAGGAATCGTCCAGCGTGCGCAGCCCGATGTTCTCCAGAGCCAGATCCACGGGCAAGTAGAGGTGCACGTGCAGCGCGGTGTCGCCGTATTGCACGAAATCGGTGTGCAGATCGAGCTGGTGGTTCCGGTAGTGGCCGTCCGTGAGGATCTCGTCGAGACCGACGTCGCCGAGCCGGGCATTTTTGAGACGCGCCGTGAACCGCATGATCGGGCTCTGGCGTGTGTTGGCGATATTCAAGTCGAACCCGGCGGTCCCGCCTGCCTGGTCGAGCGACTGGGCGAGCGCGCCGAGGTCCGCCAGCGGGATGCTGTCGCCGCTGACGTGAATCGCGACCATCCCCGTTGGCGGCAGCTTGGCCTTGGCCGCGATCCACCCGGCGACTGCGCCGCGCGCGACGACGGAGTCGAGGGTAATGCCGGATCGATCGCTCCGTACGTGAGCCGGATGATCGAGGTGCCAGTCGTTCCCAGGCGTGCGCAGCGCCAAGGAATCGAGCACCATCTCGGTCGTGTCACCGTGCACAATGACCGTGCCGCCGGCATCGGCCGTTGGTCCGCTCTCACTCACGGCATGTATGGTCCCGTGCGTTTCCTGGCCGTGGGCTACTCGAGCCTCGCCGGCGACCTGCTCGAGCGCGATACCCGAGAGCCGCAGCGTATCGAGCGATACCGTGACGGTTCCCGACGCGTTGCGTGGGAGGCCGGCGAGGTCGAATGTCGCTTGGGCCCCGTGCACGCGGTTGCGGCCGTATCGCAGGTCGGTGGCATCGACGCGCCCTATTGCCGTCAGCGAGTCGAGCCAACCCGCGAGGATGCCGGTGACCTGGGCCGTGCCGTGCACGGTGTCATCCGGCATGTAGCGGCGGAGGGCGCCGAGGGAGTCGAAGGACAGCGTGAAAGCGGTCGAGTCGTGGTGGCCCGATTCGAGGCCGAGGGCTCCCTGCGCGACGAGCGCGGCGACCGCGGTCTGGGCATGCAGCGAGTCGATGCGCATCGTCCCACCGCCGAAGGCGAGCGTCGCGCGGCCCGTGTCCGCGGCAACGCTGTCGATCGTCGAGCGGGCCAACGTCAGCTTGAGCGATCCGCGCATGTGTGGGATCGAGTCGCCCGCGATATCTCCCTGAGCGGTGAGCGTCAGGTCCGTATGCGGCACCGCGGGCCGCCCAAACAGCACCGGCAGATCGACATTGGTCAGCGTCGTGGTCGCGTTCGCCTCGAACACGGGGCCGAGGATGTTGAAGTGACCCGTCGTGCTCACTTCTCCGGCGTCGCTCGTCCAATCGGCTGAGAGATCGAGATCATCCAGCGTGCCCTTCATCTTGAGCGGGCCCGTGAACGTTCCGCGGAACCAGGCGCCGGGATACGATCTCAATAGTGTCGCAAACGACAACTGATCGAATTGCATCGCGAGATCATAGCGCACGTTCGAATCGGCGAACGTGACGCGCCCGCCGCCCGTTGCACGCGTGGGCTCATCGGGACCATCGATTTGCGTCAGATCGGCATCGCGCAACCGGATGTCATCCCAGAGCGAGTCCAGGACGGCATGGCCAACGACTATCCCATTGAGGCGCGGGAATTCAGGATATAAAAATTGGAGCGTGCGGAGATCCAATCGGCCGACATTGAGTTGAAACGCGTGGAATCGCGTGACTTGCGGATCGTGAATGTCCAAGAGTCCGTGACCCGTGAACTGAGACGTTGCGCCTGGCACGTGGGCATCGGCGAACGTCATGCGAATGCTGTCGGCGAAGAAATCGTTGAGCTGTCCGCCCTTGGCGTAGACTGTTCCGGTGAACTGACCCTGGTAGTCGACGGGGAAAGGTTGGCCTGACAGTTGGCGTATAAACGAGAAGTCGAGCGGCGTAGCCCGGATCGACATGTTGCGAACCCCGAGATACTGCCCGCCGACGGTGAACGTCATCGCGCCACGGAACCGTGACTTCGTGGTGCTGACGTCCATTTTCGACAGCGTGTAGTCGATCACGTGCGGGTCCGAGTGGCTCTTGATATCGACGGTGACCGAGCCGCCGCCCTGTGTCGGGAGCGTCGGGTAGACCCACGCGATGTCGCTGAGGGATGCCGTATCGGCAACCGCGTGCAACGTAATGCGGACCGGCTGGCCGCCGCCGAAGATCAATTCACCCACGGCGCGACCGGCGCTGCCGGGTAACTCGAAGTGCGGGAAGCTGAGCCAGAGCGAGTCACCCTTGACCCGGGCGGTGCCGCGAATATTTCGGAACTTGAACTTGGGCTCGGACTCGTCGCTCGACACGGTGTCGACCGCGAAGTAGAGCCCCGCGGTATCGGGCTCGGCGATCCGCACATAGTGGGCTTTGACGCTGCTGTGCCGCCATCGAAACGCGTGCATCAGCCCATCCGGGAACCCCCACTGTCGGACGTTGCTATCCGGCTTCGCCAACGCGGCCTTGATCGCGCTGTCTCGCCGCGCGCCGTGCAGCGAGTCGTCCGGGTCCCACGGCTCGATGTACTCGATCGATGCATCGTGGACTCTCGTATTCTGCGCGACGATGTAGTCGCCGAACCCGCGGACGTGCGGCAGCTTGCGGCGCGGCGTGCTCGGGCCCGGGAAGATCTCCTTGTAGTTCCAGCCGGTCTTCCGGTATTTCACGATGCGCACGACCGGGTGCTCGATCTCGAGCCGCTGCAGCAGAATGCGCTGGTCGACGAGGTCGCGCGGGTCGAACTCGGCGTAGAGCCGACCGGTCGCGAGGAAGAGACGACCCTCGGGATCGCGGATCTCGATCGAGTCCAGCTCCACGTTCGAGAACAGGTTGCCGCCGAGGCGCCCCACGTAGAGGCGTCCATGGATGGCGGTCCGCAGACGCGCGACGATGATGCGGCGGATCTGCTCGCGACCCCACGCGGTCTGGGTGATCGAGACGCCGACCGCGGCCACGACGAGGCCGAGCGCGAAGAGAATCAACGCGCTCAAACCAACGACCACGCGGCGGCGGACAGGGACGGTCATGCGGCTAGAAGGCTTCGCCGATAGAGAAGTTCAACGTAAGGTGATTCAAGAATCCGCGCTGGATCGCTGGCTGATAACTCGCCGGACACGACGCGCCCTTCGGGAAAGTCTGCACTGGCACGCCGGTCGTCGAATCATTGGCGATCACTCCCGTATTGCCCGGGCTCACGCAGAGCACGGGCGCTTGGGCCTGATAGTTGGACTTGGTGATGGACGACGGGGGCACGGCGTAGTACGCCGGGCCGAAGGGATGTTGCGTGGGATTGTACCCCACATCCAGGCGCACCGGTCCAATCGGCGTGAAGGCTTGGACGCCAACGCCGGGGGTCCAGAAGAGCTGGCGGAAGGACTGGTCGAGCTGGGCCTGGCCCGTCGGTGGCGGTGAGACGCGGCCAGCGTCGACGAACAGCGTCCAACCCACGTACTGAGGCAGAATGGGACTCTTGAGTCGGAGCTCGGCGTTCCCGACGACGCTGGTGTTTCCGCCGGTTGGGACGACGAAGACCGGACGGCCGGTCTGGATGTGGCTGTACCGAGGGTTCACGCAGTGTGTGCTCCCGGTCACCGCGCAGGTCGAGTCGATGTACTGCGTCAGGTAGACGGCCGGCCCCAGCTGGTTCTGCGGGAAGCCGCGAACGGTGGTCGGCCCGCCGGCATAGAGGCGCTCATCGAGCGGGACGAACGAGATGCCGTTGGCGGCGTTGCCGGTACCGAAGATCCGGCCCGCGAGTATCCGCGCGCCGAAGACAGCGCCCGAGTGGCCGATCTCGCTGTACCAGCGGGCTTCGCCCGTGACTTTTGTGAATTGAAACTCGGTGAGTGAGCCCAGTTCGGGGCCCGAGTGGGTGATGCTTCCGGTGACGAACGTCCCGTGGTGCGGGAAAACGGGGTCGTCGCGTCCGTCGCGTGTCATCGTCAGGCCGAGCTGGCTCAGTACGCCTTCGCGCTGCACGCGTGCCTGGTCGGCTTCCGCGCAGAGATTGAACAAGGCGCACAGGAGGGCGGGTGAGGCCGAGGTCCGTCCATACTGCAGGGTATATTGGGGCGCGATCGTCACGAGCCAGCCAAGATTCCGGGTCAGGGACGCGGTGGCGCCGATCGGCGTCGATCGCACGTAGGCATCGTACTCGGACCGGCGCTCGCTGTAGATCGAGAGCTGAGGATACAGGCGGGCCCCGAATAGCTCGGCCTGTCTGAACGTGGCCGAGACATTGTAGTTCAGCGAGTCGGCGTAGATGTCGCCCCGCGCAGGCGCGCACAACGACTTCGACAGGCCGCTGAACGGGTCAGCGATGCCGATCTTCGACACGCGCGCCGAGAGCTCGAAGTCGCGGGCGCCGTCGAGGAAATTGCGATCGGTGTACTGGCCTTGGACGCGGAAACAGTCGAGCGTGCCCCAGCCGGCGCCGACTCGTGCGTTGTGCATGTAGTCTTCTTGCATCCGGAGCGTGATGTCGACGAGGGCCGTGTCGACGCTCCCCGCGACGCCCGTCGGCACCGAGTCGGGCGCGATGTCGTAGCTGACGCGGCGATAGGCGCCGGTCTCGAAGAGGTTGCGTTGGGCGCGCTGGAGGTCGGTGACGCTGTACGCGGCGCCGGAATCGAGGCCGCTCAGATGCTTGGCGACGGCGTCCGGGATGGCTGCCTTCGCGCCGCGCGCCGAGCGGGCATCGATATGCACCGAGCGGATGCGCGCGTACGGGCCGGTGACGGCTGTGAAGCCGACCCATGCCGAGCGCTTCGTGGTGTTGACGTCGCTGTTGACGAGGACCTGGGCGAACGGGTAGCCGCTGGCTTGCAGTCGCCGGACGATGAGATCACGGGTAGCGTCGATCGCGTACTGATCGAACACGTTGTTGCGCGCGATGCGATGACCCGGGAGGCGGGGTCGGATCGGGAGATGCGACGTATCGGCGAGTGCCTTGCGGACCGCGTTGAATCCGTCGACCGTCAGCGAATCGATCACCACCGGCAGCCCTTCGTGTATCGTGAACGCCACGCCGACGACGCCGGGGCGGAGCGCATGGACGAGGGTGTCGACCGTCGCCTGACGGTACCCGTGCTTACGGTAGAAGATTTCGAGGCGGACCCGGTCACGGGCGAACTCGTCGGCGTCGAGGCAACGGCGCGTCCCGATGAATCGGAACGCGCGGCGTGCCCAGCTGGATGGCGTCGTGACAATGGCGTTTCCCAGCTCATCGGCGTCGAACGAGACGTTGCCGCTGAAGCGGAGCCAGCCGACTTCGGGATCGGTGGCGCCGCACCGTTCGCTTTGCGCGAGTGCGGGCCAGCCGCCAACAGGAGCGCGGCGACGGCGAGAGACAACAGCCGCGCGCCCGGTGCCGCGATCACGAGCCGACCCAACGCCTACACGGCGTTGACGAGGATCGTCCCTGCTCCCAGCTGCTTGGCGCGCCGCTTGGCATCGGCGGCGAGCGCGCCCAGGTGACCGATGGAGACCCATTCCTCGGGTCGGACGGTCACGACGGCGGCCGACATCCGGGCGATCGGAAAGCGCTTGATGGTACCGTCGCGATCGACGCCCGGGAAAGCGCCCCGTTCGAGCGCTTCATAGCCCACGACCCGCTCGATCACCTCGCGGAAGCGGCGCGTGCTGTCCCGGAGCACCGTTTCCGCGCGTGCCTCATCGGTCACGATGAGAAAATCATCGCCGCCCACGTGACCAACGAAATCTTGTGGCTCGCCATGAGCGGCTACGGCATCCACTATCGCAGTCGCCGTGTCTTTGATAACCGCATCTGCCGCCGCAAACCCAAACGTGTCCGCAAAAGGCTTGAAATAATCGATGTCGAGGTAGCACACCGCGAACGTGTCATCGCGGCCAATGCGACGCAGAATTTCTTCTTCGATCGCGCGACCGCCCGGAAGGCCACTGGTGGGGTTGCGATCGGCTTCCCGGCGCACGAGACGCAGGAGCGAGCCAACGCGCGCGCGGAGCTCGCGGGGATCGAAGGGCTTGGCGAGATAGTCATCGGCGCCCGCTTCGAACCCCTCGACCTTGCTCTCGATCTCACCTTCGGCCGTCAGCATCAGAATGGGGATGCGGGCCGTGAAGGGGTTGGACTTTACGGCCCGGCAGGCCTCGAGTCCTGAAAGCCTCGGCATCATGACATCGAGTAACAACAAGTCCGGCTCGCGCTCCTGTAACGCATCGAGCGCAGCCCGGCCATCGGCCACTAGCGAGACTTCGTGTCCCGCCGACGCGAGGAGCGCGCGGACCATCAGGCGCATGTCCTCGTGGTCGTCGGCGTACAGGATGTAACTCAAAGCGATTGACGCATGGGTATCCGAGGCGTAAGTTCTCGCTGCGCCCCCCCTTATGTCAACGGTTTCCCGTGTGTTATTCGCCTGCGTGCTGCTGGGCGCTTGCCGCGGTGGGGACGCGAATCCGTCCCGTCGTACGTTGATCGACTCTCGGGACCGATACGATCCGAAATCGCTCGACCCCGCGCACGCAAATGACATCCCGAGTGGACGCTTGGTCGCCGATCTCTTCGACGGCCTCACACGCGTCGGAACGGATGGAACACTACAACCTGGGCTCGCGGAGCGTTGGGATCTCTCGAGCGACGCGCTGACGTACACGTTTCATCTTCGGCCACACATACTATTTCACGACGGTCGCGCGCTGCGCGCGCAGACTGTTGTTGCCAGTATCACGAGAGCTCTGGCGCCGGCGACGAAAGGCATCCCGTTGTGGCCGCTGTATCCCATCGATGGCGCGAGGGATTTTGCCAGCGGGAAGGCGCCGGCGATAACGGGGCTGAAAGCGATCGATGACAGTACGGTCGCGATCACGCTCGCCCAACCGCTCGCGGTATTCCCAAAGCTTCTGGCGATGCCCGTCGCCGCCGTTGTGCCAGAAAGTGTGGGAACCGATTTCAGCGAGCATCCGATCGGGACTGGCCCGTGGAAGTTCGTCCAGTGGAAGCACGACGATTATGTTCGGCTCGCGCGGAACGCGGCCTACTTCGATGGGCCGCCAAAGGCTGACTCGCTCGAGGCGCGCATCATCCCGGAGCCGAGTACCGCGGTCGCGGAGTTCGAGAGCGGCAATGTCGACTTGCTCTATGTCCCAGAGAGCGAGACGCAGCAATGGCAGCAGACCGACGAGCGCCAAGCGCTGCTCAAGTCGCCGCCGCCGCTCCGGCTCATCTATGCGGCGTTCAACACGACGCGGGGACCGCTCACGTCGGTCGAGGTGCGGCAGGCGATCAACTATGCCGTCGACCGGAAAAAGATTCTCGATCAACTGCTCGCGGGTCGTGGGCGATTGGCGGCTGGCGTCATTCCGCCGTCGCTTCCCGGCGCCGACACGACGCGTGCGCCCTATCCGTTCGATCCGGCGCGCGCCAAGCAGTTGCTCGCCGCCTCAGGGCACGCCCACGACGTCGCGCTGGAGCTGTGGTGCGGACAGGAGCCACCGTTCCCGCAGGTCGCGCAGGCGATCCAGGCGTATCTGACCGCCGTTGGCATCAAAATCACCATCGTGCAGCGGGACAACAACTCGTTGCGCGATGCGGCGCGCAATGGGAAGACGGACATCGTCCTGAAAGACTGGTACGCCGATTACATCGACGCCGAGAATTTTTTGTATCCGCTGTTGGCCTCGGCCAATGTGGGTCAGGGTGGCAATGTTTCGTTTTACTCGAACCCGGCGTTCGATCAGCTGATCACGGCCGCACGTGGGCAGCCGAGTGAAGTGGTCAGGACGAAACAGTACCGACAGGCTGACTCGATCGCGTTCGCCGATGCACCCATGTTGTTTCTCGTGTTCTACAATGAGCTCTACGCCGTGCAACCGTGGCTCAAAGGGTTCCAGCCGCCCGTGATATTCAATGCACAGCGCTGGACCGACGTCGAAATCGCGCATTAGGGTCGCGTTTCTCGTGCGGCGGGCGGCCCTCGCTGTGCCCACGCTATTCGGCGTCCTGGTTGTCGCGTTCCTGCTCCTCTACGTGGCGCCTGGCGATCCGGTGCAAGAGATGGTCGGGGAGCGCGCCGACTCGGCAACGGTTGCACGGCTGCGGGCCGAGCTGCACCTGAACGAGTCACTTCCCCGCCAGTTCGCCTTTTACGCGGGCGGCGTGTTGCGGGGAGATCTCGGCACGTCGTACATCACCGGGCGACCCATCACTCGCGATATCGCGGAGCGGTTTCCCAATACCGTGATCCTCGCGGTCTCGGCCATGATACTCGCGATCGTCATTGGGATCCCGCTCGGCATTCTCTCGGCCAAGTATCCCGATACATGGATCGACCGATTGGCATCAGTCGGAGCCTATCTCGGCATCTCGTTTCCCGTGTATTGGGTCGGGCTCGTCCTCATCCTCATCTTCGCGGTTGCGCTGCGATGGCTGCCACCATCGGGATTCGGGAACGGGAACCCCGTGTATCTCATCCTGCCGGCGCTCGCGCTCGGCACACGCTCAATCGCGGTGTTGGCGAGACAGACACGGTCGGCCGTGCTCGAGTCGCTCGGTGCCGACTATGTGCGCACCGCGCGGGCGAAAGGCATACCGGAGCGCATCGTGGTTTTGCGGCACGCCTTGCGTCCGGCCCTCATCCCCGTGATCACCGTCCTTGGGCTGGATGTCGGGTACTATCTCACGGGATCTATTCTCACCGAGACCGTCTTTAGTTGGCCAGGGCTCGGGCGATACGTCGTGAATGCCATCGCACGGCGGGATCTGCCGGCTATTCAGGGCTCGGTACTCTTTCTCAGCGTGGTCTTTGTCGTCGTGAATTTGATCACTGACATCTTGTACGCGGTCGCCGATCCGCGGGTGCGATATGACTGACGATATGACGGATGCGTGGACAGCAGTTGACGCCTATGTCGGAGGCCTGCTGGTACCGTCGACGCCCGGGTTCGATGCAGGCGACCTGCCGGCGATCGCGGTCTCTCCGACGCAAGGGCAATTCTTGTTTGTCATCGCTCGCGCGCTGCGCGCGCAGCGCATACTGGAGATCGGCACGCTCGGCGGGTACAGCACGATCTGCCTCGCACGCAGCGGTGCGAGCGTGACGACGCTGGAGGTGAGTCCGGAGCATGCGGCGGTGGCGAAGGCGAATATCGAGCGCGCCGGATTCGGCAGGACCGTCGAGATTCGTTTGGGCCCGGCGTTGGAGACGCTCACGACGCTGCAAGGGCCGTTCGATCTCATCTTCATTGACGCGGACAAAGAGAGCTACCCGCAGTACCTGACGGCGTCGCTCGCGCTCTCGCGATCAGGGACTGTCATCATCGCCGACAATGTCGTGCGCGATGGCGAGGTCGCGGATCCGGACAACGGGGATCCGCGCGTGCAGGCGGTGAGGCGTTACATCGAGATGCTGGCGAGCGAACCACGCGTGAGCTCGACCGTGATGCAGACCGTAGGCAGCAAGGGCTACGACGGGTTTGCGATCTCAGTGGTTCGCTGAGCCCAACCGGCGCGACTCAGAAAGCTCTGCAGTGTTTCGAACGGGGTCGAGGAGCGTTCGGTCCAATCTCGGTAGCGAAACGTCGGGCGCGAGTCTTCGCTAGTCCCCGGTTCGATCACGAGCGCGCCGGTCATCCAATATTCCCACGCGGGACGCTCGTAGAGCCCGATCGTGAGGGTGGCGAGGGACGTTCGAGAACCGAGTCCCACGGGCGCGACGTCGTGTCAGTCATCCGTCTGGCCGAATATCGCCATATTCGAGCTGTGCCCCGGCGCGACCTTCTTGTCGGGGTAGATCCAGTGGACCGCCTGGTTGACAGCGATCGCGGCCTCACTGAAGCCCGTCGCGATGAGCTTGAGCTTCCCGGGATACGTCGTGATATCGCCGGCGGCGTAAATGCCGGGCCGGCCGGTTTCCATCGTGCTCGTCACGACGATCTCGTGGTTCTCGAGGCGCATGCCCCACTCGGCGAGTGGACCGATGTCACTGTGATAGCCGAGCATCGCGAGCACGGCGTCCGCGGGGACCTCGCGTGTCGTCTTGGTCTTGGAGTCGCGGAGGGTGACACCGGTCAAATGGCCATTGTCGCCGCAGATGCCGGCGAGATCGTGAAACGTATGAAGCGCAGCGCGTCCCTCTTGCACCGCGGCTTGCAACTGGCGAACCGTCGCGCCGTGAGCACGGAAACGGTCGGAGCGGTGCACAAGCGTGACTGAGGCTGCTTTGTCGAGCAGTTGCGTGGCCCAATCGAACGCGGAGTCCCCGCCGCCCAAGATGACCACGCGTTGGCCGCGGAACTGCTCGGGATTGGTGACGGCATCGTGGATGCCTTTCCCATACCATTGCTCGGCGAACGGTTGGGGCAGCCGACGTGGTGTGAAGGCTCCGATTCCGGCGGCGATGACGATCGAGCGGGACGGAAAACGATCCGTCTCCGTGACCAGCGTGAAGTGCCCGCCGTCTTCCTCCAGAGCGTGTACGCGTTGGTTGAGAAAGTACGGGCTCGCTTTGCTCGTGTTCGGATGGAACCGACCGGCTTGCTCGGCGAGCGACTTGATGAGGTCTTTCGCTAAGATTCTGGGGAAGCCGGCGACGTCGAAGATGTCTTTCTCGGGATAGAGCGCGGCGAGTTGTCCGCCGAGCTCGGGTAGCGCATCGATCACACGCGCGGTGGCGCCACGCATCCCGGCATAAAAGAGGGCGAACAACCCGGTCGGACCCGCACCGATGATCGTAAGGTCGGTCAGTTCGTGAGTGGTCCCAAGGGGCATCCAGATAAAATGGCCGACGACGATCGCTTCCTCCAGTACGCAGGTTCATTCCGGTTGGTCCGCAAGCTCGCCTCTGGCGGCATGGCCACCGTGTATGAAGCCGAGCAACTCGGCCCCGCGGGATTCGCCAAGCGAATCGCGCTCAAGGTCATTCATCCGCAGTATGCCAAACAGCAGGAATGGCTGCAGCTCTTCATCGATGAAGCGAAACTGTCAGCCAACCTGATGCACGGGAACATCGTGCAGATCTATCAGCTCGGCGAAGTCGCGGGAGAGTATTTCATCGCGATGGAGTTCATCCAGGGCCCGACGGTGCGCATGGTCATCGACCGTCACTGGGAGCTCGGCACTCCGATTCCCCCTCACCTCGCCGCGTACATCGCCAGCCGCGTGTGTCGTGCGCTGGACTTCGCGCACAACTTCGTGACCCCCGACAAACGTCGTCTCGACATCGTGCATCGCGATGTCTCGCCGGGTAACGTCATGGCCTCGTGGGATGGCCATATCAAGCTCGCCGACTTCGGCATCGCGAAAGCGCGCACCTCGATCGATCCGGCGGCCGGCAGACAGATGCTGATGGGGAAGAAGCATTACATGAGCCCCGAGCAAATGCTGGGACTCAACGTCGATGCCCGGAGCGACGTGTTCGCGATGGGTGTCGTGTTGTACGAGCTGCTGGCGTTGGAGCCGTTGTTCCAAGAGGACATCACGCAGCTGGCCATCGATGAGGTGGCCGTGCACCCGATCCCGAATATTCGGGCGCGGGTGCCGAATATCCCGACAGAGCTCGAGCACATCATCACGATGGCCCTCGAGAAAGATCCCTCGGCGCGGCCGACGGCGGCGCAGATGGGGCGCGATCTCGACCGCTGGTGCTCGTCCCAGCGCGTGCCCGGGTCCCCGGACATCCTGCAGGAGCACTTCGCGAAGCTGTTCCCGACGACCTATCAGCCGTCGCGCGACGGCGAGCGGACCGTGTTCTCCAACCTCAAGAAATCCGCGCGCCGCGCCGCCCAGCCGGAACAACGGTCTGAGCGCTCCCTGCTAGGGAGGCTCCTGGGCCGCTAACATTCGGGTGTGCGCATCTACACCCGGACGGGCGACGAAGGGGACACCGGATTGTTCGGCGGCGGACGCGTGTCGAAGGACGATCCGCGCGTCGAGGCCTATGGCACCGTCGATGAGCTCAACGCCGTCATCGGCATGGCGCGCTCGATCGAGCTCATGCCGCGCATCGACGAGATCTTGGCTCCGGTGCAGCGGGATCTCCTTGGACTCGGCGCGATTTTGGCGACGCCCGATCTCGTCAAAATGCAGGAGCAGCTCGCCAAGGCGCGCATCGACGACGCGCGCATCGCGCAACTCGAGCGGGCCATCGACGCTGGCGAGGAGGAGCTCGAGCCGCTCAAAGCCTTCATCTTGCCCGGCGGCACGCCGAAGGCCGCGGCGCTGCATGTCGCGCGGACCGTGTGCCGGAGAGCCGAGCGGCGGGTCGTGCATCTCCAGGAGACCGTCGAGTTGCCGCCGCTCGTCACCGTGTATCTCAATCGGCTTTCTGATCTGCTATTTGTGCTCGCGCGCGTGGCGAACCGCCGCGCCGGCGCGGGCGAAGTGACGTGGTAACTATCGAATCCGGGTTGGTCAATGATCTCGGCGCTCGCGCTTCGCGCGTCGCGCCCGCGCATCGCTACGCCATCATCACCGACTCCAACGTAGCAGCATTGTACGGCGAACAAGCCCGCGCATCGTTCGGCCTCGTGTCGGTCTTTACTATTCCTGCCGGTGAGAAATACAAGAGCCGGGAGACTTGGGCGCGGGTCACCGACGAGATGCTCACGGCAGGATTTGGGCGAGACTCGGCGATCATCGCGATCGGCGGCGGAGTGGTGGGAGATCTCGCGGGATTTGTGGCCGCGACGTACATGCGTGGGATTCCGTTCGTACAAGTCCCGACGACGTTATTGGCGATGATCGATGCGTCGATTGGCGGGAAAACCGGAGTCGACACACCCGCCGGCAAGAATCTCGTGGGCGCGTTCCATCAGCCCGCAGCCGTACTGATTGATCCAACTGTCCTGGCCACGCTGCCACCGCGGGAGCTGCGCGCGGGGCTCGCTGAAGCAATTAAGCACGGCGTGATTGCCGATGCCGGGTATTTTGACCGGACGGTCGAGGCGTTGCCCGGGCTCCTCGCCCCAGGGGGGTCTACGAGCCCCGCCATGCGATCGTTGATCGAGGGGAGCGTGGCGATCAAGGAATCCGTCGTCGCGAGGGATGAACGCGAGCACGGGCTCCGTAAGATCTTGAACTTTGGTCACACGCTTGGCCACGCCGCCGAAGCGTCGAGCGGCTACGCGTTGTTACATGGCGAGGCCATCGCGATCGGCATGGCAGTTGAAAGCCGTTTGGCGGAGCGACTCGGGCTGGCCGAGGCCGGCACCGCTGACCGCGTGCGCATGGCGTTGGCACTCGCGACGTTGCCGTGCCAGGTCCCATCGTCACTCGACCCCGAGCGGCTCGTCGCGCTCACGAAGACCGATAAAAAGGCACGGCGCGAACGCGTGGAGTACGCGTTACCGCACGCGATCGGACGCATGGCGGGGGGCAGTTCTGACTGGGGAATCGCGGTCGATGACGCCGATGCGCTGGCCGCGGCACGAATCATGGCTGTTGACCCTAACCGGTGAGATTATTACAGTGGGCGCCCCGGGATTTCCTCCCCAGCCCCACTGTGTATGCAATCACTGACCGAAAGCAGCACGAAAGGGTTCTTCCGTAACGCCCCCTCCACCGCTTTCGATCAGTACCTCCTCGACATTCAGAAGCTGCCGTTAATTCACGAGGTTGAAGAGGAGCGACGGCTGGCGCGCCGGGTGCAGCGTGGTGATGAGCAAGCGGCCGAGCGGTTGGTCACGGCGAACCTGCGATTCGTCATCTCGTACGTGAAAAAATATCAAGGGCACGGCCTCGATTTGTCCGAGCTCGTCGCCATCGGCAACGAAGGCTTGCTCAAAGCCGTGCGCAAGTTCGATCCCGATCAAGGCGTCAAGTTCATCTCGTACGCCGTGTGGTGGGTGCGGCAGGCGGTGCTCAAGGCACTGGCCGAACAGACGCGATCGGTGCGCATCCCGCTCAATCAAAATTCGCAGCTCATCAAACTCGCCAGAGCCGAGACGATTCTGGCGCAAGTGCTGCGGCGCGATCCGACCGACCACGAGATCGGGCGGCTCATCGAGGAGACGCCGGAGACCGTTCGCGCGGCGAAGCAAATGTCGTCGACCGAGGTGTCGCTCGACGCGCCCATCGATCGATCGGATCGCGAGGCGGCGACGCTCGGTGAGCGGTTTGCCGGTGTCGATGGCGCCGAGATCGAGGACTCGACGGATGGGACGCTCATGCGCGAGTTCATCGAGAAGGCGTTCCGGAAGTACCTGACGCCGCGCGAGCGACGCATCTTGAGCCTCTACTACGGGCTCGAGGAAGGGTCAGAGGCCATGACCCTCGAGCGGATCGGCGCGCTGCTCGGCGTGACGCGGGAACGGATCCGGCAGATCCGCGAGCGGGCGTTCGAGAAGCTTCGCGAGTCGCCCGACGGCTCGGCGCTCGCCGGCTTCTGGAACGCCGCCTAGCGGCTCTACCGGCCAGGGACGCGCCAGAGACATCTTTCTCCCCACGAGATGTCTCATGACCCCGTCAAGCCAATCTTTCTCGACCCCTACGGCCGCCGGGCCCGGGGGTGGCGGCGCCTTTGGATAACGCTTGGCGCGCTGGCGACGGTGATCGGGGTTTTTCTGGCGATCAGCGTGCTCACGCCGCCGATCGCGCCCACGTTGAAGGTCGAGCACACGGAGCCGTTCGCCGTGACGCGGGACCAGCGTGAGCGGAATGCCTTCCGCCGTCGGGTCGCGCAGGTATTTCGGCGGGCGCCACCGGCGCGAAAGGCCGACCTGATCCCGCCAGGCGGCGGCACCCTGAACGCCCGGCCACGACGTCCGACGGACCAGATCGTGGCGGGTTTTTATATCAACTGGCAGGACAACTCGCGCGCGTCGCTGAACAAGCACATCAATGACCTCGACTGGGTCGTCGGCGAGTGGTCGTTCCTGTCCCACGCCGGCGACTCGGCCGCGCTTCGTATCGACCGGACGGTCTTCGACGTCGCGCGCCAAACGCGCGACCAATCGCCGCCGGCGTTTTTCATCATGCTCAGCAACTTCGACAGTGCGCTGACGCCGGGGAAGCCGGGCGGATTCAACGTCCCGGCCGTGAAGTATCTGCTCACGCACGTCGACGCGCGGCAGAAGGTGATCACGCAACTCCGCGACGTGATCCTCAAGGATTCGCTCGCGGGTGTCACGATCGACCTCGAGGATGTCCCGGACAAGTTGCAGGATTCGCTCGTCGAGTTCACGCGCGAGATGCGACTGGCGCTCGCCCCCTCGAAGCGCCTCGTGACGCAAAGCATCCATGCGGAGATCGAGCCGAGCCTGCTGCGGCGGCTCGCGGCCGTGGACGACTACTTGTTCGCGATGCTCTTCGACGAGCACTACGAGGCCGGCGCGCCGGGACCGATCGCGAGCCAATCGTTCTACGAGCAACACGCGCGCCGCATCCTGTCGCTCGTGCCGCCGGAAAAAGTCATTCTGATGATCGGCGCCTACGGTTTCGACTGGAACGATGACCCGAGCTTGCCGCAGGCCACGCAGCAGACATTCCAGGAAGCGATGGCCGCGGCGCGCACGCACAACGTCGCGACGCACTTCGATTCGGTCTCGCTCAACCCGTACGTCCAGTGGACGGACGCCGACTCGACGGATCACGTACTCTGGTACCTCGACGGCGTGACTGCCTACAACCAGCTGCGCGTCGGTCAAGAGCTCGGCGCCGCGGGCACCGCGATCTGGCGCCTCGGCGCTGAAGACCCTTCGTTGTGGGCCGTGCTCGGTCGCCGTGGGCTCGATGGCTCGCCAGACAGCCTCCGCGTGATCCCCCCCGGCTACGACGTCGAGTTCATCGAAGATGAGTTCACGGAAGGCCCGGACAAGGTCGACTCCGGCGGCGAGATCCTGCACATCCGCGAGCGGCCGACCGAGGGCGAGCGGACCTTCCGCGTCGATCCCGCGAGCGCGCTCATCACCCGCGACTCGATCACGGTCGTGCCCCACCCGTATGTCGTCGACCGCTACGGCTACCGCGAACACGAGGTCGCGCTCACGTTCGACGACGGACCGGATGGCCGCTGGACGCCGCAGATCCTCGACACGCTGTTGTCGCGGCACGCGCCGGCGACGTTCTTCGTGATCGGCGACAACATCCTCCCGCACATTCCGCTGTTGCAGCGCGAGTATCGCGAGGGCCACGAGATCGGGAATCATACGATGACGCACCCGAATCTCGCGCTCGTCGGTCGATGGCGCACGGCGCGGGAGATCGACGTCAACGAGCACGTGATCCAATCGGTCATCGATCACCGCACCGCGTTCTTCCGGCCGCCGTACTTCGGAGACGCGACGCCGACGACGACGGACGAGCTCGACGCGGTGGCCGTGGCCACGGACAAGAAGTACCTCACGATCGGTCTGCGCGACGATGCGGAGGATTGGCAGCCGATCCCCGTGCCGCAGATCGTGCGCAACGTGCTGGCCGCGCGCGACAGCGGCAACATCGTGCTGCTGCATGATGGCGGCGGCGATCGGTCGCGGACCGTCGAGGCGCTCGGCCCCATCATCGACTCGCTCCGCGCGCGCGGCGACACGCTCGTCCTCGTCTCGGCCCTGGTGGGCATCCCGCGCGATCAGGCGATGCCGCCGCTGCCGCCCGTGGACGAAGTCACCCGCGTGATCGACCTCCTCGGACTCGGCGCCTACGGCATTCTCGAGATCGTGTTCTACTGGATCTTCATGGTCGCGGTCATCCTTGGCGTCGCCCGATTGCTCATCATCGGGCCGCTGGCGATCATCCAGCGTCTCCGTGGGCACCAACGGCGAGGCGCGCCGACACCGTTTGCGCCTGGCGTCAGCGTGATCGTGCCCGCGTACAACGAAGGCAAAGTCATCCTGCGCACGATCGAGAGCTTGCTCGCGCAGGAATACGACGGCGATCTGGAAGTGGTCGTCGTGGACGATGGCTCTGCTGACCGCACCTACCAGATCGCGCTTCAGGAGTACGGCGCTGATCCCCGCGTGCACATATACCAGAAGGAGAATGGCGGCAAGGCGTCGGCCCTCAACTTCGGCCTCACGAAAGCTCACCACGATATCGTTATCGGGCTCGACGCCGATACGATCTTCGCGACGGATACCGTCGCCGAGCTGGTGCAGCCTTTGGCCGACCCTCGGGTTGGCGCCGTGGCTGGGAACGCGAAGGTTGGCAATCGCGTCAATCTCGTCACGCGGTGGCAGGCATTGGAGTATGTGACGAGCCAGAACCTCGATCGGCGTGCGTTCTCACTGCTGAACGGCATTACCGTCGTGCCGGGAGCGGTGGGGGCTTGGCGAAGGTCGCTGATTCAGGAAGTCGGCGGGTTCCAGAACGACACGCTCGCCGAAGATCAGGATCTCACGCTACGGATACGCAGAACCGGGTCTTCGATTGCCTACGCCGACGGTGCGATCGGCTATACCGAGGCGCCGGATTCGTTGAGAACCCTCGCGCGTCAACGGTTTCGTTGGTCATTTGGAACGTTGCAATGCGCGTGGAAGCATCGGGACACGTTGTTCCGCAAGAAATATGGATCGCTCGGTTGGGTTGCACTCCCGAACGTGTGGCTGTTCCAGCTGCTCTTGCCCGCGCTGTCGCCGCTCGCCGATCTCATGTTCTTGTGGAGTCTCGTTTCGATCATCGAGACGCGCTACACGCACGGGGCGACGTACGCGCTCACGAGCCTCGAGAAGGTGCTCACGTACTACGCGGTGTTCCTCCTCGTCGACTGGCTGGGCGCGGTCGTCGCGTTTCTGATGGAGCCCGACGAGGACTACGCGCTCACGTGGCTCATATTTATCCAACGCTTCGTGTACCGTCAGCTCATGTACTGGGTCGTCGTGCGCTCGTTCATGGCCGCGCTGCACGGGCGTGTCGTCGGCTGGGGCAAGCTGGAGCGGAAAGCGACCGTCTCGGTGCCACCATCGAGCGTTACTTTACGGACGTGATGACGCGCCGGCTCCCGCTGTTTCCGCTCCCGCTGGTGCTGTTTCCCGGCGTGCCGCTTCCGTTGCACATCTTCGAGCCGCGGTATCGGATCATGCTCGCCGATTGCCTCGAGGGCGACCGCGAGTTCGGCATCGCGTTTCGGCCGGATGGTGTCGCCGAGCGGGACCTCCCGCCGGGACACGTCGGGTGCGTTGCCCGGGTCGAGAGTACCGAGCTGCTGCCGGACGGGCGATCGAATGTGATCGTCCGTGGCACCGATCGGTTCGCCCTGGATCGATATCTTGATTCGACACGGCCGTACCACGTGGCCGAGGCGTCGAGCTACGATGACGCGGACGAGCCGCCGCTGACATTGGCGCCGGGTGCGTCGCGGGTGCGGGAGCTGTTCGTTCGCGTCGGGACGGCGGCGCGCACGATTCAGGATGATCCTGACGCACTGCCGATGCTTCCCGACGATCCGGCGTTGCTCGCGTTCGCGGTGGCGGCGCTCATCGAGATGGATGCGCCGGCCCGGCAGCGGCTGCTCGTGTCGCGTTCGCCGAGCGCTCGTCTCAGGGACATCGAGTTGCTCCTCTCGCCGGCGGTCGACTCGCTGGAACGGCGCGCCACGGTGCACGTGCGCGCGAAATCCAATGGACATGGCCCACACCCTGGCGCCTGAAACGCTGATCGCTATCGTCGGCGCGCACGGGGTCAAGGTGCGGCCGAGTGAGTTGCTGGTCTATACGGCGGATGGGTTGCCCGGATATAAAAAGCAGCCCTCGATCGCCGTCTTTCCCGAGACTCGTGACCAAGTCGTGGCGGTGATCCGTGCACTCGCGGCAGCCGGAGTCCCATTCGTCCCCCGCGGAGCGGGGACAGGATTGTCGGGCGGTGCGCTGGCGGACGGCGTCGTGTTGTTGGGACTGAACAGGCTCACCCGGATCCTGTCGATCGATCCGGTGAACCGCCTCGCCGTCGTAGAGCCGGGCGTGGTGAACGCGGCACTCAGTCGCGCGGTTGCGCCGTACGGGTTGCATTACGCGCCTGATCCATCGAGCCAGGCCGCGTGCACCGTTGGCGGGAATGTCGCTGAGAATGCCGGCGGGCCCCATTGCCTCAAGTACGGCGTGACGCTCAATCACATCGTGGCGCTGACCGTCGTGTTGCCGGACGGCGCGGTCGTCACGCTCGGGAATCCGGCCGGCGAGCGCGAAGGCTACGATCTGCTCGGGTTGTTCGTGGGCTCGGAAGGGTGCTTCGGCGTGGCGATCGACATCACCGTGCGGCTCACGCCGAACCCGCAAGCGGTGCGGACGCTCCTCGCCGATTTCTTGTCGCTCGACGATGCGGCGCGGGCGACGTCGGCGATTGTGGCGTCCGGTGTCATTCCCGCGGCGCTCGAGATGATGGACGGGCCGACGATTCGGGCCGTTGAGCAGTCGATCTATGCGGCAGGGTATCCGACGGATGCCGACGCCATCTTGCTCGCGGAAGTCGACGGGCTCGCCGACGGGTTGGACGATGACGCGGAGACGATTCGCGCGATCTGTCTCGCGCACGGCGCTCGCACGGTGCACGTCGCATCGGATCCCGCCGAGCGGGCGAGGTTGTGGCAAGGGCGAAAAAAAGCGTTCGGCGCCATGGGGCGACTCGGCTCGCATCTCGTCGTACAGGATGCCGTGGTGCCCCGCACGGCACTGGCGACTGTGCTGGCTCAGACACGAGCCATCGCCGCACGATATGGCGTAACCGTGTGCAACGTCTTTCACGCCGGGGATGGCAATCTGCATCCCAACATCCCGTATCGCGGCACGGATCCCGATGAGGTGCGTCGGGTGCAGGCGGCGATGCGCGAGATCATGCAGGTGTGCATTGACGCCGGCGGGTCGATCACCGGCGAGCACGGGGTGGGACTCGATAAGATCGAGTACATGGACCGCATCTTCTCGAGCGAGTCCCTCGCGGCCCAATGCGCGGTGCGGACGGTCTTTGATCCCGAGCGGAGAGCGAATCCAGGCAAGGTCGTCCCAATACATAATTGTCGTGAACACTGACGAGATCCGGGACATGGTGCTCGAAGGCGTGCCGATGCGCATTGTTGGCGCCGGCACGTGGCTCGACGCCGGCCGGCCGGTGGAGGCTGGGCGCGTCGTCGAGCTGGGCACGTTGTCGGGGCTCGTCGAGTACACGCCGGGCGACTTGACGCTCACCGCGCACGCCGGCACGACGCTGGGCGACATCGCCCAGGCGACCGCGGCGGAGCGTCAGTGGCTGGCGCTCGATCCGTACGGTACAGAGGCCGGGACCCTCGGAGCCACGATCGCGACCGCGTCGGCCGGACCGCTGGCCCACGCGTTTGGGCGGCCACGCGATCTCGTCCTCGGCGTCGAGGCCGTGACAGGGACCGGCGCCGTCGTCCAGGGTGGGGGGCGCGTCGTGAAGAACGTCGCGGGGTTCGATCTCACGCGGGCGTTCACCGGATCGTGGGGGACGTTGGGCGTCATCACGAAGGTCACCGTTCGACTGCACGCGACGCCCGCGGTCGACGAGACATTCGTCATACCGGTCGGGCGAAGCTGGCGCGAGATCGCGCCGGTGCTCGATCGGATCGCGGCGGCATCCGTTGCGCCGATCGCGCTCGACGTCGTGAGCGCCGCGCTGGCGCGTTCGCTCGATCTCGGCGTCGACGACGCGGCCATCCTCGTGCGGATCGCGGGCAATGCGCGATCGGTGGCGGCTCAGCGCGGCGCGCTCGGACCGGCGGTCGAGTATCCGAGTGACGTGTGGCGTGGGCTTCGGGCCGCCGAGGGGGCGACGGCATCGGTGTTGCGATGCTCGGACTTGCCGACGCGGGTCGGCGCCATCTGGGATGTGCTCGCGGCGAGTGACCGCATGCTCGACGCGAGTCCGCGGCGTGGGATTGTGCGGTGTATCGGCTTGGGACTCGTGCCCGAGGGGGTGAGTACCGTCATCGGCGAACGCCTTCCCGCGGCCGCGTGGCAGGCGCTCGGGCCAGGGCCGGCGTCGGATCTCCTATCGCGCGATTTGCGGGCGGCGTTTGATCCGCAGCGGCTGCTCAATCCAGGGATATTTGGGAATGGCTGAGACGCCGCTCAGCATGGAGCGTCATGGGCTCGATCAGTGCGTGCACTGCGGGTTCTGCTTGCAGGCGTGTCCGACGTATCTCGCGACCGGCGACGAGAACGATAGCCCGCGCGGGAGGCTCATGCTGATGCGGGCGCTCGTTGAGGGCGACCTCGACGTCCTCGATCCCGCGATCGACACGCACATTGGGCGCTGCCTCGGCTGCCGGGCTTGCGAGACTGTGTGCCCGTCGGGCGTGCCGTATGGGCACCTGCTCGAAGCCACGCGAGCCACCATCGTCGCCGAGCGGCCCCTCCCGCTCATCGGGCGCATCGTGCTCGGCATCTTCGCCTCGCCTGTCTTACTGCGCACCGCACTGTTCTGTGCCCGTGCGCTTCGCGCAACGCGTATCCCGGACGTCCTCGCCAGGTGGCGTGTGCCATTGGCAATGTTGGCCGCGACACGGCAAGTGGTACCGCAGCGTGCGTACCGCGTTGAGACGACCAGTGAACGAGGGACGGTTGCGCTGCTCCGCGGGTGTGTCATGGAGGGCTTGTTCGCCGAGACGAATCGCGCGACGGAGCGGACGCTCAACGTCAATGGCTATCGCGTCATCGAGACGCCGCCGCAGCGATGCTGCGGCGCGCTGCATGCCCACGCGGGCGATGCGCGTACCGCGCGAGCGCTGGCGCGTGCCAATGTCGCCGCGTTCGACGCGTCCGGGGCGAAGTGGATCGCGATCAATGCGGCGGGATGCGGCGCGATGGTGAAAGAGTATGGCCGCCTGCTCGCGGACGATCCGGCGTGGAGTGCGCGGGCTGCCGCGGTGGCGGCGAAAGCGCGGGACGTCAGCGAGTTGTTGGCGGCAGCCGGGCCGTTGCCGGGAGCGCCGATCAAAAAGCGTGTGACGTACGATGCCCCGTGCCACCTGTTGCATGCGCAGCGCGTAGCAGACGCGCCGCTGGCGGTGCTTCGGGCAATACCAGGGATGGAGCTCGTGCCGCTCGTCGACGCCGATCAGTGTTGCGGCAGCGCCGGCATCTACAACCTGCTCGAGCCGGAGCTGGCGGCGCAGGTGCTCGCGCCGAAGCTCGAGCGGATCGCCGAGTCTGGAGCGGAATGGGTCGCCACCGGCAACCCCGGTTGCCTCATGCAGATCGGCGCGGGCCTCCTGCTGTCCGGCGCGACCGCGCGGGCCGTCCACCCCGTTGACCTCCTCGACGCCTCTTACGCGGCTCGGGAGAATCCGTTTACTTGATCACATGACGTCCGTTCGCTTCGAGCCTCATATCCTGCCAAGCGAGTACACGGCGCTCAAGACCGGCGCCGGCCTCGTGGACAGGAGCGCCCGGGCCCGGTGGCGGTTCAACGGCGCGCGGGCGGTGGAGACGCTCACCGGGCTGGTGACGAACGATGTCGCGAGTCTCACCCCTGGTCAGGGGCAGTACGCGGCGGTGCTGACGCCCAAGGGGAAGATCGTCGCCGATGTCCGGATCCTGCGGCTCGATGACGCGATCATCGTCGACGTTCCGGCGCTCGCCGCGCCCGGCTTCGCGGACATCGTGAAGAAGTACATCAATCCGCGCGTGACGCCGTATGCCGATGAGTCGGCATCGACGTGCGCGCTCGGCGTGTATGGCGCGATGGCTGGACACGCGGTGAGCGCCGTGTCGGGGCTGTCGCCCGATACGCTGACCGCGTTGCCAGCGTACGGTCATATCGCGGCCGACATCGGGACCATCGTTCGTGTGATGGGCGTGAGCGGCTACGAGATCATCGCGCCCGCCGATACGCGGGAGGCGCTCACCCGGCGTTTTGTCGCGGCCGGCGCTACGGTCTGCTCGGCGACCACGTGGGACATCGTGCGGGTCGAGGCCGGGATCCCCGAGTGGGGCATCGACATCGACGATACCACGATCCCGCAAGAAGCCAACTTGGACGAGCTCGGCGCGATCTCGTACACGAAAGGGTGTTATACGGGACAGGAGACCGTCGCGCGCATTCATTTCCGCGGGCATGTCAATCGGCATCTGCGCGGACTGCGATTCGCGAGCACGCGAGAGGAGCTGCCGGCCGAGCGGGCGGAGTTGCATGACGCGAATGGGAAGCCGGTCGGCGACGTGCGCAGCATCGTGTGCTCGCCACGGCTCGGGCCGATCGCGCTCGCCATCGTGCGGCGAGAGGTGACGCTGGGGAGCACCGTCACGGCGCGCGGTGAGCGAGAGGTCACGGCAACCGTGACCGCGCTGCCGTTTCCGGACGCGTGAGTCAGATCGAACGGACCGCGCTCAAAGAATGGGCGGTCATGGTCGATGCGTTCGGCAGCGGCGACATCATCGCGATGGTGCGGAAAGGCGGCATCCGCGATCAGCATGGCGGTGGGTTTTCGCTGCGGCACGGCCGGTTCGTGTTGTATCCGACCCGGTTTCATCAGTCGACTGAGCAACTGTCCGAATCGCTCGCCGCGCGATTGGAGCGATCGCATGCGGCCATGGAACCGAGTGGGCACGTGCGCATCGAGTATGTGGCGCATAGGGCGATCTGTGTGACGGTCACCGACCTGGCGCGGTTGGCGCTCGTGCGACACGAGCTCGGGTTGTCGCTTGCGGCGCTCGAATCGCGATTCTCCTATCGCCAACCTGGAGTGACGCTCTCCGCACTGCGGGTCGAGCGACTGCGCCAGCCTGTCGTCATCCCTGAGTTACGGCGATATGGCGGATGCGTGTCGTGGCTCGAGCTGGACGACGACATATCGTGCGACGTGGACGACGTCGCGCCGGTGATCGGCGAGCGTGAGTTTCAGGAGCGGCTCTCGGTGATCGCGCCTGTCTGATGCACGAAGGGCGCAGCATTGCGCCGCGCCCCACGTATCGTCTCGTCGGTTCGCTCTGCTTGAGGAGCAGAGCACCGGAACTACATCTTGCTCTTCTTGTGCTTCTTGCCGGAGTCGGCGGCCATACTCTTCATGGCCGTGTCCTTCTTCATGCCGGTGTCAGCCGACATTGACTTCATCGACGTGTCCTTCTTCATGCCGGTATCCGCCGTAGGCGCGGGAGCCATCGCGGGCGCGGGAGCGGCGGTCGACGTCGAATCGGCGCCCTGCGTTCCGGTATCCTTCGCCTTACACGCGACGGCGACGAGCGTGAATGCAGCAGCGACAAGGGCCAGGCGCTTCATTACACAATCTCCTGATCAGGGGGTCGGAAATATGGGCGTGGCCGTGCACGCATCCGCATTCCGTCTGAAGCAAACGCTCGGAATCGGCAGGAAGTTACTGGCTACAATGGCACTGTCAAGACCAGTCCGCTAGTGCAAGTGCCAGCCGGGCGCTACTTTCGAGAGAATGACCACGATCGTTCGCGGCGCGTGCCCCCACGACTGCCCGGACACCTGTGCGACGTTGACAACGGTCGAAGACGGCCGGGCCATATCGATCGCCGGCGATCCCAATCACCCGTTCACCCAGGGTTTCTTGTGTGCCAAGGTGAATCGGTACGTGGAGCGTACGTATCATCTTGACCGCCTGAAAACGCCTCTCCGGCGGCGTGGTCGCAAAGGTCGCGGGCAATTCGTCCCCATCTCGTGGGATGATGCACTAGACGAGATCGCTACTCGGCTCGGCGCAATCGCCCGATCGAGCGATGGACCGCAAGCCATACTGCCTTATTCATATGCGGGCACTATGGGACTCGTGCAGGGTGGCTCGATGGACCACCGATTCTTTCACCTCCTCGGTGCGTCCAAGCTCGACCGCACGATCTGCTCCGAAGCCGGGCGTCAAGGCATGATCATGACGGTCGGCGCCAACCTCGGCGCCGACGCGGAAGGCATCCCGGAAAGCGATCTCATCTTGTTGTGGGGGACGAATACTCTTACGTCGAATCCCCACATGTGGCCCTTCGTGCTCGAGGCCAAGCGGCGTGGGGCACCGGTCATCTGCATCGATCCGTTACGCACGCGAACTGCTGCGCAAAGCGATGAGTGGCTGGCGATCCGGCCAGGTACTGACGCCGCTCTGGCGCTCGGTATCATGCACGTCGTGTTTGCGCAGGGATTAGAGGATCGGGACTACCTCGAGCGTTATACCATTGGGAGTACTTCGCTTCGCGAACGCGTACAGCTGTACCCACCCGACCGAGTAGCGGCCATTACCGGACTTGATGCCAGCGTGGTACAGAGTCTTGGGGAGCGATATGGCAAGGCCAAGGCGGCGTTCATTCGGGTGAATTACGGGTTACAGCGGCACGCCGGAGGTGGCATGGCCGTGCGAACCATCGCTTGCCTGCCGGCCATCACCGGACATTGGAGACGGCCCGGTGGCGGCGTGCAACTGTCGACGAGCGCGGCGTTCAAGTTCAACCGCGAAGCGTTGGAGAGACCGGATCTGTCGCCGCCCGTCCGCACGATCAACATGATCCGCCTGGGCGACGCACTGACCAAGCCCGATGCCGGAGTCGGTGGACCACCAGTGCGCGCGCTGATCGTGTATAACTCGAATCCAGCGTCAGTTGCGCCCGATCGCAATACGGTGCTGGCGGGCCTCGAGCGCGAGGATCTGTTCACGGTCGTATTGGAGCACTTCCAAACCGACACCGCTGACTACGCAGACATCGTCCTGCCGGCCACTACGCAGCTGGAGCACTGGGACGTGCACCTCGCGTACGGACATTTTTACGCGACGCTCAATCGCCCGGCGATCGAGCCGGTCGGGGAGAGCAAGCCGAACAGCGAGATTTTTCGGCTGATCGCGGCCCGGATGGGAATGACGCACCCGTCGCTCGCCGATGACGATCTCACGCTGATCCGTCAGGCGCTGGCATCCGATCACCAGCGGATGGGTGGGGTGACGCTCGAGACGCTCATGGAACAGGGCTGGGCACGGCTCAACGTGCCGAGGCCCTATCTTCCGTACGCCCACGGAGGCTTTTTGACCCCCAGTGGGAAGTGCGAACTGTACTCGGAGCGGCTCGCGGAACTCGGACTCGATCCGGTGCCTACCTACACGCCGCCGCGCGAGTCGCCGGAAGAAGCCCCGGAGCTCGCGGCGCGGTTTCCGCTGACACTGATTTCGTCGCCACGGCACCAGTTTCTGAATTCCACATTCGTGAATGTGCCGTCATTGCGCCGGGGCGCGGAGCCGGAGTGTCATTTGCATGTATCGGACGCCGAGCAGCGGGGTATCACCGACGGTGACCGAGTGACCATTCACAACGATCGGGGACAGTTCGTCGCGACCGCGCGTGTCGTGGACTCCTTGCGGCCGGGCGTCGTCTGGGCGCCGTCGATCTGGTGGGGCAAGTTCACACCCGACGGGCAGAATCCAAACGCGACGACGTCCCAGCTCGAAACGGACCTCGGCCACGCACCGGTGTTCTACGACAACCTCGTCGAGGTGTCACACGCATTCGTGGAGAGTTGAATTTTGTCGCTACTGCCTGAAACGCTCGGCGCGCTGAAAGCATCGCCGTTCGGCGCCCCCGAACGGGCATTGCGGTCGGTGAAAGACGAGCTCCGGACGAACCTGCTCGCCCGCCTCGCGTGCGGCGGGCCGCTGTTTCCCGGCGTCATTGGGTATGAAGAGACCGTCATGCCGCAGATGGTCAATGCGATCCTCTCGCGTCACAACTTTATTTTGCTCGGTCTCCGCGGCCAGGCCAAATCGCGCATTCTCCGAGCCCTTACCTCGCTCCTCGATGACGCGCTGCCGATCATCGCCGGGAGCGAGGTGAACGACAATCCGTTCGCGCCGATTTCGAAATACGGGCGCACCCTCCTCGCCGAGGCGGGTGAGGACACCCCGATCGTCTGGCTGGACCGGACGGCGCGCTACATCGAGAAGCTCGCGACGCCTGACGTGACGATCGCGGATATCATCGGCGATGTCGATCCGATCAAAGCCGCGCGCGGCGGGCATTTGTTATCCGACGAGCTGACGATTCACTACGGGATGTTGCCTCGTGCGAATCGGGGCATTTTCGCGCTCAATGAATTGCCGGATCTCGCCGGCAAGGTCCAAGTCGGACTGTTCAACATCATGCAAGAAGGGGATGTCCAGATAAAGGGATATCCCGTTCGCCTGCCGCTGGATGTCGAGCTGTGCTTCACGGCAAACCCGGAAGACTATACCGCGCGTGGAAAGATCATCACGCCGCTCAAAGACCGTATTGGGAGTGAGATTGTTACGCACTACCCCGAGACGGTCGGACTCGGCATGGAGATCACGCAGCAGGAAGCGTGGGTCGATCGAGGCATCAGAGTCAGAGTCCCGGACTTCATTGCCGAAGTGATTGAACGGATTGCGTTCGAGGCGAGAGTCGACAAGCGAATCGATAGGCGGTCTGGCGTGTCGCAACGGATGCCGATATCGGTGCTCGAGAACGTCGTGTCGAATGCCGAGCGGCGCGCTCTGGAGATGGGCGAATCGGAAATCGTGCCGCGGATTGCTGACATCTATGCGGCCCTGCCGGCGATTACCGGAAAGATCGAGCTCGAGTATGAAGGCGAGCTGATTGGTGGCCAGGCGATCGCGCGTGAGCTGATTCGCCGGGCGTCGGATGCGACGTTCAAAGAACGGGCGGGCAACGTCAACACTGACGAGATCGTGATGTGGTTCGACTCCGGCGGCGCGTTGCAGGTGTCGGACGATGTCTCGACCGACGCCGTGCACAAGGGCTTCGAGACGGTGCCTGGGCTCCTGCGAGTCGTCCGAGATACCGCGCTCGCGCCGCGGGGGGATCTCCCGGTCGCGACCGCGGCGTGCGAGCTCGTGTTGGAAGCGCTGGTCGCCCGCCGCAAGATCTCGCGCTCGGACACGGGCCAGTATGGGAGAGCCGTACAGGAGCAACGGAGACGGCCAGGCCAGGATATGTTCGGTGGCGGCCTCTCCGCCTAAGCCCGCCGCGCCGAGCGTCACAGTCCGGCGGGCGACGGGGCGCGACCTCGACGCCGTCGTCGCGCTTCGGCTGGCGCTGCTCCGCGAGCACGCGTCGAATCCGATTTATCGTCGGCTGGCGAGCGACGTGACGGCGCGGGCCCGGCGGTTGTTCGCCCGACAGCTCGACTCGCCCGGCGAGATCACGTTGCTCGCCGAGCGGGATGGGGCGATCGTCGGGATCTTGCGGTGCGTGGAGTCGAGCGGGTCGCCCCTGCTCTCCCCCGAGCAGTACGCGTACGTGTCATCGGTCTACGTCGATCCGGCGGTGCGCCGCCACGGCGTGTTGCGCGCGCTGCTGGAGCGCGCCGAGGCGTGGGCCCGGAGCGTGGGGCTCGACGAGTTCCGGTTGCACAGCGTCGCCGATGGCGAGGCGGCCAACCGGGCGTGGGATGCCCTGGGGTTCGAGATCGTCGAGCATCTGCGCGTTCGATCAGTCGATCGATAGCGGCCCGATGCCGACCATCACGATCTCGCGCCTTTTCGGGTCCGGTGGGTCTGACGTGGCGGCGCGAGTCGCCGCGCTGCTTGGCTGGGCGTTGCTCGACAACGAGATCGTCAACGAAGTCGCGGCGCGGTTGGGCATGCCGGTCGATGAAGTGCAGGCGCGCGAGGAGCGCGTGCCATCGTTGACCGCACGGCTCACCGATGCGTTGGCGATGAGCACGCCCGAGGTTCAGCCGGTCACGGGTGAATACGCGCTGCCGGCGACCGAGCGGTTGATCGCCGTCACGCGACGCGTGATCGAGGAGTACGTCGCGCGAGGACCCGTCGTCATCGTGGGTCGTGGCGCTCAAGCCATCTTGGCCGAGCGTGCCGATGCGATTCACGTATTCTGCTACGCGCCGCGGCCGGCGCTCGTGCAGCGCATCATGGCGCGGGAGGGACTGGCTCAGGCGCAGGCCGAGAAGCGCCTCGACGAGGTGAACGCGCAGCGGGCGCAGTCGGTGAAGCGATTCTATGATCGCGACTGGCGCGCGCCGGAGAATTATCACATCTGCATCAACACCGATTGGCTTGGCGTCGAAGGCTCGGCGCAGACCATCGCCAGGGCGGCGCGGTTGGTGTTCCCCTCGGTGACACCCGAGCGGTTTACGCCCGCTTATAACCGGCGAATCTCGGGCGATTTGGAAAAGGCGTAGTACGCGTAGGCGAGCATGACGGCCGCCGCACCGCCAATCGCCCAGTCGACGCCAACGGCGTTGGCCACGGTGCCAGCCACGAACGAGCCGACGACCTGTGCCACGCCGACGGCGATCAGCGAGTAGGCGGCCATCAGGCGCCCGCGAAGTGCATCGGGCACAAGGGACTGCAAGAGACTGTTCGCGAGGGCGCCGTTCAGGATCATCATGAAGCCGCAGCCCAAGAGCAAGCCACGGGACAGCCACTCTGAACGAGAGAGCGAGAAGGCGATCAGCAGCAACGAAAAGCCGTAGGTGGAGAACGCCATCAGGCGACCGCGACGGAAGCGACCGCTCGCGGCGGCGAGAAAGAGCGCGCCGGCGAGTCCGCCGATGCCGACGCACGCCAACAGCACGCCGTAGCCGCCGGCGCCGGCGTGCAGGAGGTCGCGGGCGACCACCGGCATCAATGTGAGATAGGGGATGCCGCAGATCGAGTAGATCGTGACCATGCGCATGAGCGCCGAGACCTCGGGGGTCTTCGCCATGTAGCGAAGGCCTTCGAGGAGGCCGTCGATGGGCGACGCGTGGGGTGCCGCGATCCAGGGCGGGAGCCGGATCATGAAGAGCCCCGCGAGTACGGCGAGGTAGCTGATCGCGTTGAGCAGGAAGCACCAGGAGAGGCCGAACGCCGCGAGCACGGCCGCGCCGATCGCGGGGCCGATGATGCGGGCGAGGTTGAAGCCGCTGGAGTTGAGCGCGATCGCGTCGTGGAGGTCGTCGCGGCCGACGAGCTCGATCATGAGCGACTGGCGGGCCGGGATCTCGAACGCGCTCGCGATTCCGTTGAAGGCGGCGAGGCCGAGTAGCAAAGGGATTGTGATACGGTTCGTGGCTGTGAATGCCCAGAGAGCGGCTGCCTCGACCAGGAGGCAGGCCTGGCAGATGGTCACGAGCGTCAGCTTGTTGACGCGGTCGGTGACGACTCCCGCTGGGAGCGATAGCGCGAGAATCGGCAGGGATCCGATGGCGCTGACCAGGCCGACAATGAAAGCGCTGTTGGACAGCTGGAGTGCCAACCAACCCTGGGCCATCGTCTGCATCCAGGTGCCCATCAGTGACACCGTCTGGCCGATCCAGAAGATCCGGAAGTTCCGGTGCTGTATCAGCGTTCGGAACGGATTCAGGGATCGGGCGGTCGTGGGCATGCTCCCATGATTATATTCGTAGGAACGCTCGCTGCGCTCGCGTTCACTACGCCGTCGTGGGGCGGGAACCCGAGGAACGCTGGTCGAGTAGGATCAATACGACGCGTTGCAACGGAACCCGAGGGCGCGCTGGTCGAGTAGGATCAATACGACGCGTTGCAACGGAACCCGAGGGCGCGCTGGTCGAGTAGGATCTATACGACGCCGTTGTAGCACGGGAAGCGAGGCACGCTGGTCGAGCAGGATCAATGGCACGCCGTTGTAGCGTCCGGTACAATGCGCCGGAGCGGAGCGAACGGCGCCAGGGGGATCAGGTGAGATTTCATACCTACCAGAAGTTCAGCCCAGAGTCCGCCGACGCCATTGATCTCCAGGCGTTGCTCGACAAGCTCGCGGATTTTCTCCTGCAATCAGGGTTCGCCGGCGGCAAGCAGTCGAGTCCCTACTGGGGCGACTTCGGTGAAGAGGCCGACCGGTCGATGGAGGCGCTGCGCGAGGCCATCCTCGACGCGCTGGTCGAGAGCGGCCAGTTCACGCCCGAGATGCTGGAAGCGCTGCGCGGCGACGGGGACGAGGAGTCGCAGGCGAAGCTCGCGCAACTGCTCGATCAGCTGGTGCAGCGGCTCGCGGCCGAGGGGTATCTGCGCATTGACGCCCCACCGCAGATGCCGGGCACGCAGCAGCCTGTTACGGGCAAAGGCGGGTTGGCCCACGCGGCCTCAAAGGACGTCCAGTTCAATCTCACCGAGAAGGGCATCGACTTTCTCGGTTATAAGACACTGCGGGGCATTTTGGGCTCGTTGGGCAAGTCGAGCTTCGGAAGCCACGAGACGCCGTATCTGGCGACCGGGATCGAGGCCGATGGGTTCAGCAAGCCATACGAATTCGGCGACGTGTTGAATCTCGACGTCAACGAGACGCTGAAGCACGCGCTGGCGCGGACCGGGAAGATCGAAGTTCCGATGGATCTCGATTACGGCGACCTCATGGTGCGGCAGGCCGAGTATCGGTCATCGTGCGCGACCGTGCTCATGCTCGATACGTCGCACTCGATGATTCTCTACGGCGAGGACCGGTTTACGCCCGCGAAGAAGGTTGCGCTGGCGTTGACGCATCTCATCCGCACGCAGTATCCGGGGGACTCGATCAAAGTCATTCTGTTTCATGACTCTGCCGAGGAGATTCCGCTGGCGCGGCTCGCCCACGCGCAGGTGGGGCCGTATCACACGAATACGGCCGAGGGGTTCAAGTTGGCGAGACGGCTGCTGTTGGCGCAGAAGAAGGACATGCGCCAGATCGTCATGATCACGGACGGGAAGCCGAGCGCGCTCACGATGCCCAATGGGCAGATCTACAAGAACTCCATGGGGCTCGATGCAACGGTCATTCAGCACACGCTCAAAGAAGTGGCGTTGTGCAAAAAGGCCGGCATCATGATCAATACGTTCATGCTGGCCCGTGATCGCGCCCTGGTGGAGTTCGTGAAGCGCGTCTCCGAGATATCGCGGGGCAAGGCGTACTTCACGAATACCATGACCCTGGGGCAGTTCATCCTCATGGACTTCCTGAAGAAGAAGACCCGCAAGGTCTCCTGATCGGCCTATTTTCGGCCGATCAGGCCGCCCACCTGCGACGGCACCTGCGCGCGCAGCTCGCCTTCGTCGAGGCGATACCCGTACAGGTACGAGTAGTAGCGATACGCCCCGGCGGCGCGCACGTCGTTCAAGATCGACCCCAGATGGCGCACGGGAACGAAGCGGTCCATCGCCTGGAGCCGCGCCTGCGCCATCTTGAGGTCGCTGCGTCCGACGCGGAGCACGACGACCAGCGCGCCGGTGGCTTTCGCGAGCGCAAACGGATCGATGCCGGCGCCGAGGGGCGGCGAGTCGACGATGATCACGTCGAAGAACGGCCGCACGGCCGACATGAACGCCTCGAGCGCATTCGACTGCAGCAGCTCGGGCCCGCGATGCCGGCGCGTGCCGCAGGTGACGAGCGTCAGCCCTTCGTAATCGGTCTCTTGCAGGACTTCGTCGAGCGCCGAGTGATTCAGGAGATAGTCGAGGAGTCCCGGCGACTGCCGCATCCCGAACGTCTCGTGGAGCTGTCCGCGCCGAATGTCACCGTCGATGAGCAGCGTCCGCCGGCCGCTCTCGGCGAATGACATCGCCAAGTTGGACGACACGAGGGATTTGCCCTCTCCGGCGCCAGGACTCGTGATCGTGAACTGCACGGGTCCATCGGGCGGGAACATCTCCTTGATGTGCAACCGAATCGTTCGGAACGCCTCGATGACTTGCGCGCTGATCTCCGGGTCGGCCTTGCGCTGCTTCGGTGTCGGCAGACTCGGCACGGTGCCAATGATGGGGAGCCCGAGCTCATCGGACGCCTGCTCCGGATGGCGGAACCGTGGATCGAGGCGGTCGAGCAGGAGCGCGAGGCCGAGGCCGGCCCCCAGGCCACCGAAGACGGCCATGAGCAGGACGCGCGGCGCGGTGTTGCGCGACGGTGCTTGCGGCACGCCGGCGCGGTCGACGATCTCGACGTCCGGGATCGCGCTCGCTTCGGCGAGCCTCGAATCCTCGTACGCTTTGTTCAGGCTCGTGTACAGCTCGCCGGCCGACGTGACCTCGCGCTGGAGACGCATGAGGTCAATCGTGCGCGCGGGCACGTTCGCCACCACCCGCTCACTCTCGCCGAGCTGCTTCGTGTACGTCGCATCCTGCGTTTCGAGGCGCTTGAGCGACTGTTCGGCCAGCGCCGGGATCGTGACGGTATAGATGTTGTCGACGACCCGCTTGGCGTCGATGACGGCCTTGTACTGGTCGGTGTATGTCTGCTGCAGGTTGCGCAGCTCCGCCGACTTGGTGTTGTAGTCGTTGATCGCGCCGCGGAGGTTGTCGGAACCGACCATGAGCGACGGGATGGCGAGCAAGCCGTCGGGTGTCGCCTTGCCGATGCGCATATCGGTGAGGATCGCCTGCGCCGACTGGATGTCGCGGCTCAAGTTCTCGTGCTCGACCTTGAGCGCGAGATAGGTCGAGACGGCCGGGTCACCGGTCACGGACGGAATCTGCTGCGACTGACCGGGTTGCGAGATAGCCGATGGCGAGGTCTGGCTCTGCCTGATCGCCACTTCCTGGAACGATTGGAAATTTTTCTCGGCGCGCGCCAGCCGATCGCGCGCGATGCTCAGCTGGTCGCCGATCGTCTGCGTGAGCTGCGTGTTCTTCTGCTTTTTCAACTCGGCGGCGACGGCGAGGTACTGGTCGAGCCACTGATTCAGGGTGTTCGCGGCCTCGTTGGCATTCCAGCTGTCGAGCGAGATGCGGAGCAAGTTGCTAGCGTCGGGCAACACGAGCGTCGCGCGCGCCGCGAGGCCGTTCGCGGCGTCGGGGATGGACGAGACGGAGAACACGAGCTTGCGTCCGGGCTTGAACGCCGCGCGGGGCGGTTGCCAGCGCATCCCCAGGTGGAGACCGACGGAATCGCCGGGCACGCCGTGTTCGAGGGCCGTTCCCTTCTTAGTCGTCAGCGTGTACTGCCGGCCGGTCGGCGCGACGGTGAGAATGAAATCGCCGGGTTGATACTGGTCAGCGAGCGCGAACTGTTGGAAGAAGTCCGCGTCCTTTTCGTCGTGATGGATGTAGAGGCCGAGCTTGACCACGACGGGCTCGACGACGCGATACGCTTTGAACAGGTCGGTCCACGCCTGGGTCTCGAGGAACTGTCCGGACGAGATCGGGCCGTTCCCACCACCATTCCCGTGTCCTTCGACCGCGATGAGGATCGTGGCGTGGGATTCGTATGACGGCGCCACCATCCGCGTGGCGATGAACCCGCCAGCCGCGCCAAGCACGAAGCAGCCGGCAATGAGCCATTTGAAACGGACCATCGCCGCGATATAGCGGTGCCAGGGCGTTTTCTTCTCGCCGCCCTCGCCGCCCCCACGGGCTTCGATCGGCGGACCCCATTGTTGCAACGGCGCCAGCGCCTGCCCCTCAGGGGAAGCTGGTGTCAGCGCCGTCGACGGCGTTGGCGGGAGCGTCATGCGATTCACGTGAATTTAATTGGATAGGAGACTGGGCATGACTGCGCAAAAAGGGGCCCAGCCAAGTTGTTTATAGCTAGCGGACCTCAACACTTGTATGCCGTGACTATACAACAGAATTGTTGGTCAATTGCAACGGAATATGATTGACAGATGCAACACTTTGTTGTAATTACTAGGCGCCGAAAAGTTAGAAGTCACTCATCTAGGAGCCTCATGTCGTCCTCGGCCTTCTCCTCTGATCTGCCAATAAGTGATGTATCGGCGCCCCCTTCGGTCGAAACGCCCGCGATGGGCAGGGAGCCGTTGGCGATCGCGCCCGAGGTGAAGGCCAGTCTGCGGCTCCTGCTCGTTGATGACGATCGGACGCTGCGGGAAGGCTGCCTCAGTGTTTTACAGCTGGACGGCTACAATGTCACAGCTACTGGACGTGGTGACGAGGCGATTGATCTCGTCAAGCGGCGTCGGTTCGACATCATTCTTGTCGATCTCTATCTGACACCGCTGTCCGGCATGGACATCTTGGCGGCGGCGCTCGAGGCTCATAAGGACACGATTGTCATCGTGATGACGGGCAATCCCAGCGTCACGTCGAGCATCGAAGCCCTGCGCGCTGGCGCGTGGGACTACCTGCCCAAGCCCTTCTCGGCGTCCCACCTGCAGATTCTCATCGGCCGCGCATCGCACGCGGTCGCTGTCGCTCGCGAGACCCGTGATCTCAAGGCCAAGCTCGTCGAACAGAGCTCGAACTCAGACCGGATCACGTTGCTCGGTATCTCGCCGGCTTTCCGTCAGGCCGTCGATCTCGCTCGCCGCGTCGCCTCCACGGACGCCTCGGTCATGATCAGTGGAGAATCGGGGACCGGCAAAGAACTGATAGCCCAGTTCATTCATCGACACAGCCGTCGCGCGAGTCGTAAGCTGGTTCCTATAAATTGCGCCGCTTTGCCTGAGCCCCTGCTCGAATCCGAGATGTTCGGGCATCGCAAGGGATCCTTTACCGGCGCGGATAGAGACAAACCTGGGTTATTGGAAACCGCGAACGGTGGGACGCTGTTTCTGGACGAGCTCACTGAAATGTCTCACCCGTTGCAAGCCAAGTTGCTGCGGGTACTGCAAGACGGCGTTGTGCGGCGAGTCGGCAGCGAGCAACAGGATGCTGTTGTTGACGTGCGTTTCATCTCGGCTACCAATCGCGAGCCGCAAGAAGCCGTGAACGCGGGGATTCTCAGAGAGGATTTGTTTTATCGGCTCCGCGTGGTGCCGATCAAGCTCCCGCCGCTCCGCAAGAGATTAGAGGATATTCCGCTGCTCGCGAATCATTTTTTGACTCACTATTGGGAGCGTCATCGCCCGGCAGGCGAGCCGCTTCCCAAGTTGAGTGAGGCGGCGATCGAGCTGCTGCGCTCCCGGCCGTGGAGAGGGAATGTCCGGGAGTTGCAGAACGTGATCGAGCACGTCGCGGTGATCATCGAGCCGGGCAAGCCGATTCGCGCCGAGGACATTCCGGCGCTCGATGACGCGGGCCACCCGAGCGCCGCGGCGGCCGATGGCGGGATGCCGCCGGCGATCATGACCGACGCCTATCACTTGGCGAAGGAAAAGCTCGTCGCCCATTTCGAGAAGGAGTACCTGCAACGCCTCGTCGTGCGCGCGGGCGGCAACATGTCGCGCGCCGCGCGCCTGGCGAACATCGACCGGACGACGTTGTATCGTCTGATGGAGAAACACGGATTCCGCCGCGACGAGCTGGCCGGGACGCTCGAGTGACCCCAGTGGAAGCAGCTCCGCGGCGCATCACACCTACGCCGCGCGAAGCTCCGCCGCCTGGCAGCGGTGTCGTCCTGCTACTCGCGCAGGCGGCCGTCCGCGCGGTGGCGGCCTGGGACCCGGACGACGTCTCGGGAGCGACCGCTGACGACATCGGCCCGCCCATGGCCGCGCTGGCTGAAGCGGCCCAGCGCGTCTCCGTCGGCGGGAAGGCGGAGCTCGCGGCGCTGCCCGTCAGCATTCCAGCCCGGCGGCTGCTCGACGCGTTGCGGCGTCAGATCTTGGAGAGCGCGGCCGGCGGCAGTTACGCGGCCGACGATGCCGTGTCGGCGTGTCTCGCCCTCGAGCGCGTGCACGAGGCGATCGAGGCTGACACGGCTCAGCGATTCGCGAATCGCCTCTCCGGATCAGATGCGCTGCCGCTCGTCGTCGAGGTCGCGCACGACATGCGTTCGCCGCTCGCGTCGATCTTGTTTTTGGCCGAGCGGTTGCGCTCGAGCCAGAGTGGCCCGCTGACGCAGATTCAGGAGCGGCAGCTGGGACTTATTTACAGCGCCGCGTTCGGCCTCAGCGCGTTGGCCGGGGATGTGATCGAGCTCGCCCGAGGGGATTGGCTGATCGATCAAAAGCCGATTCCCTTCTCCGTCGCTGATATTTTGCGATCAGTTGGCGCGATCGTTCAGCCGATAGCTGAAGAGAAAGGCCTCACGGTTCGGCTCGAACCGCCGGAGGCCGACTCGAGGGTAGGCTACCCCGCGGCGCTCAATCGTGTGCTGCTCAACCTGACGACGAACGCGCTCAAGTTTACGGCCGAGGGCTCTGTCGAGGTGACGGCTCGGCCCAAGTCCCGGACACGACTGGAGTTCGCCGTGCAGGACACCGGCCGCGGGATCCCTCCGGCGGTCATGGCGACGTTGTTCGATGCGTTCCGGCGCCGGCAGCGGCCCGGCGATTTCACGTTCTCGAGCGCCGGTCTCGGGCTCGCGATTTGCCGGAAGCTGGTCGCATCGATGGAGGGGGAATTGGGGGTCGACACATCGGAGTCCGGGACTCGATTTTTCTTCGAGCTCGATCTTCCCCTCGCCTCCAAGATGTGAAATACTGGCTCCTCAAATCCGAGCCCACTTCGTTTTCGTGGGACGATCTCTGGAAGAGTCCGAAACGCACGACCCGCTGGGACGGCGTGCGCAACTTCCAGGCGCGCAATTATCTGCGCGATGATATGCACGTCGGCGACCTGGCGTTTTTCTATCACTCGAGCGCCGACCCCACGGCCATCGTCGGAATCGCCGAGGTGGTCAAGGCCGGCTACCCCGATGAGACAGCGTTCGATCCGTCAGACGACCATCACGACCCCAAGAGCAAACGCGATGCGCCGCTCTGGTACTCGATTGACATTCGTGCCAAAGAGCCCGCGAAAAAGCCCATTACTCTTGCTGAGTTGAGACAGCAGAAGGGTCTCGCCCACATGGTGCTGCTGCAAAAGGGTAGCCGGCTTTCCGTTCAGCCCGTGTCCGAGGCTGAGTGGAAGTTGATCTATCGATTAGCTTTTGGCGGATGACCGACTCCCTCAAAGTCACTGACCAGCGGACAAGCACGTCGTACGACCTGCCGATCACCGATGGCGCCATCCGCGCCACTGATCTCAAAAGCCTCGTCAGCTACGATCCGGCGTTTCTCAATACGGCGTCGTGTCGCAGCGCCATCACGTACATCGACGGCGAAAAGGGCATCCTTCGATATCGGGGCTACCCGATCGAGCAGCTCGCCGAGAAGGCCAGCTTTCTCGAAGTCGCGTGGCTGCTCCGGCACGGCGAGCTGCCGAAACAGCCCGAGTACGACAAGTTCGTGCACAATGTCACGTACCACACGTACGTGCACGAGAACCTGCGCACGTTCTTGACCGGGTTCCGCTACGACGCGCACCCGATGTCGATGATGTGCAGCGCGGTCGCGGCCCTGTCGTCGTTCTATCCCGAAGCCAAGGCCATCTTCGATCCCGAGCAGCGCGACATCTCGATCATTCGCTTGATCGCGAAGATGCCGACGATCGCGGCGTTCATCTACCGGCACATGAAGGGCCTGCCCTACGTGTACCCGGACAATGACCTCTCGTACAGCGAGAACTTCCTGTCGATGGTCGCGCGGATGAGCGAGTCGAAGTATCGCGCCAACCCCGTGTTCACCCGGGCGATCGAGATCCTGTTCATCCTGCACGCGGATCACGAGCAGAACGCCTCGACCAATGCGGTCCGGGCCATCGGGTCGACGCACGTCGATCCCTTCTCGGCCATCGCCGGCGGTATTGCCGCGCTCTACGGGCCGCTCCACGGCGGGGCGAACGAAGCCGTTCTGCGCATGATCGAGGAGATCGGCGACGTCAAGAACGTCCCCGGGTTCATCGAATCCGTGAAGAAAGGCTCCGGCCGCCTCATGGGCTTCGGCCATCGCGTATACAAGAGCTACGATCCACGGGCAAAGATCGTGAAGCGGCTGGCCGACGACGTGCTGGCATCCGTTGGCGTCGATAAGGACATGGCTATCGCCCAAGAGCTCGAGCGAATCGCGCTCCAGGACGATTACTTCGTCTCCCGCAAGCTGTACCCGAACGTCGATTTCTATACCGGGTTGATCTATCGGGCGATGAAGTTTCCGACCTCATTCTTTACGGTGCTGTTCGCGATCGCGCGGACCACCGGGTGGCTCGCCCAGTGGGAGGAAGGGCTGCTCGACAAGGAGCAGAAGATCGCCCGGCCGAAGCAGATCTATACCGGGCAGGGTGAGCGCCCGTACTCCAGCCCCCTCGTCAAGCGGATAGTTACGCCGTCCTGACGTTGTTGACGTAACGCGGCTACAGTGGGGGTATGATCGTTCGCCGAATGCACCGATCGCGCCCCCGCGAGCTGGTGGTCGTGGCTTTTGTCTCGACCATCCTGCTCCTGCCGACCCTCACGTATGGGCTCGGCTTCGACCACGGATTCATGCAGTACATCGGCCGTGGCATGCTCCACGGGCTGTGGCCGTATGTCGATACGTTTGACACCTCGTTTCCCGCTGTGTATGTGCTGCATATGGCGGTCATCGGGATCGGGGGCGAGTCGGTCTTAGCGATCCGCATCGCCGATCTGCTCATCCAGATCGTCACGGCCCTGTTGCTCTTCACTCTCGCGCGGCGGATCTACGGGCCGCGCGCGGGGTTGTTTGCGGCGGCGCTCTACGCGATCGCCTACACAGCTGGGACGTACTATCACACGGCGCAGCGGGATGGGTATCTCGTCCCTTGCCTGCTCGCATGCCTCTGGGGCATCTGGATCTACCTCGACAACCCAGGCCGTCGCGCACCTCTCGTCTGGGCCGCGCTCGCCGCCGGAATCGGGGTCCTCTTTCGTCCCACGTACGTGCTGCTCGTCGCGCTCGGCGCAATGGTCTTGGCGTTCCGTCCCCGACGTGAGCGTTCGATCATGGACGCGGCGCTCTTCGCTCTCGTCGCCGCCTTGCCCATGTTTGCGTTTCTGGGGATATATGCGATCACGGGACATGGGCGCGCGATTGCCGATCTGCTCACGTTTGCGAGCAGCGTCTACGTGGGACTCGAGCGTCAGACGCGAAGCGTCGTCGTGATGCGTTTCTGGGACTACGTGCCCCACGTCGTGTGGCTCGGCGTCGTACTGACGATCGTCGCGGCTCTCCGGGGTCAGTTTGGTGACCACCGGCGTGAGCTGATGACACTGGCCCTCGTCTTCGTGGGCTGCGTGCTGATCCGGCTGTGGGAGTCCAAGGCCTGGCGCTATCAGTACTGGCCGCCGCTCGCTGTGCTGTGCCTCGCCGCCGGACTCGGCTGGGGATGGGTTGTCCGCAATCGCATCGCGTTCGGCGCGGTCGCCGTCCTGGTGCTCGGGCTGGAGCTCGGCCGCACCGGGCTCGCGCGCTACACGCACTGGACGCCGATGCCGATGGTCGCGGATAGCCCGGATCAGGAAGCGATGGCCGAGTATCTCCATGGGCATGCGCAATCCAGTGACCGCATACAGATGTGGGGGCCCGAGACGATCGTGCTCTTCGCGAGCGGCGCCCGCTCGGCCACCCGCTTTATCGACACGAACATGTTCTTCTGCCCGGACCCGACGAACTTCCACCACTTGCTCCTGTTCACCGACTGTCCGCATTGGAACAAGCCGATCCAGGTCGCGTTCCTGCGCGAGATGCTCGATACGCTGACGGCGCATCCGCCGACGTACATCGCCGCGCACTACGCGAACGGGTCGATGACGATCGACACGACGTATTGCTTGGCGCCGGACCTCCCGGCGCTCCGCGACCTGATCGACCGCAAGTATCAGCGGGCGGCGACGTTCGGGCCGTGGTCCGTGTTCAAGCTCGCGACCCCGTGATCCGCGGGCTCCGACTGGGCGTCGTCGTCGCCCTCATGCTCGTCGGCGCGAGCGTCGACGCCATCGACCTCTGGCGGCCGATCGATGGGACGTCGCGCGAGCTGTATCGCGAGTGCGACGAGGGCGGCATCGCGCGGAATTTTGCGCGCGATGGGATGCACTTCCTGTATCCGCAGATCGACTGGCGAGGCGATGGGCCCGGGTACGTCGAGATGGAGTTCCCGTTGTACCCGTACCTGATCGCCGCCGGGTATCGCGTGTTCGGGATCCACGAGCAGATCGGGCGGGTGATCAGCTATGGGCTCGCCCTGGCAACGCTGCTGGTTTTCATCGGCTTGGCGTCCTATCTCCTGCCGCCGCCCGGGGCGATTGCGGCGTCGCTGTTCTTCGCGCTGAATCCGCTCACGGTGCGCATCGCGAACGGCATCCAGGCCGAACCGCTCATGATGTTGGCGTACGTCGCGGCGGTGTATGCCTACATCCGGTGGCTGGACGACGACCGCTGGCTGTCCTATGGCCTCGCGCTCGCCTGTACCTCGCTGGCGGTCCTCGCCAAAGCTCCGGCGGCGCACGTCGGTCTCGTCTTCGTCTTCTTCACGCTCTGGCGTCAGGGCATACGCGCATTCCGGCGACGCCGTCTGTGGATACTCGCCCTCGCCGCGCTGATCCCGCCCGACGTGTGGTACCTTCGCGCCCGGGGGTTCTGGCTGACCTATCACAACTCCCTCGGCGCCTCGAATCACCACCACATCGTTGGCTTGGCGACATTCACGCACGTGCACTACATCGCTGGCATCGCGGACCTCGAAGTCGCGTTCGCCTGGGTTGGCGCGGGACTCCTGGCGGTCGTGCTGGCGTTGGCCCTCGGCCCACGGCCGAAATATTTCGGCTACGGCCTCCTCTGGTATGCGGCGGTCTTTCTCTACTATCTGCTGATCGCCGGCACGAGTGCCGACCCTTGGGGCACGTATTACCACATCGTCTCCGTGCCTCCCGTCGCGCTCCTGATCGGCGGCGCGGCCGCGGTCGCCGCGGCGCGCTTGCGCGAGCCCTCGCCAGTGGAGCGCCCCGTTGCCATCGTGGCGCTCATGCTCATCGCCGTCGCGGTCGTCCAGCTGGCGCATCCAGGTGCGGCTGTGCTGGCGATCGCCTGCGCCGCGATAGCGGCGGTCGCCGTGCTGGTCTGGCGACGCTCGGCAGCCGCGGCCTCCACCGCGGCCCTCGTGGTCTTGACGGCGTCCGCGCCCATCTTGGCCGCCCGGCAGGATATTCGCGACGTGCACCCGCACCGGTATGCGGCCTGGTATGCGACCGCGCGCCAGTTTGCGCCGCTCATCCCACCCGGTGTGCCCATCGCCGTCAGCGGCAATTACTGCGTGAGTGCGAGCGAGTCGGCGTACAACAGTCCGTGGTACCTGTATTGGACGGACCACAAGGGATGGACGCCCTGCATTCAGGATCACACCATGCCGGTCATGCGGTCGTTGATGGCGCGCGGCGCGCGGTATTTTATCGCCGAGCGGACGGCGCTCAATGTGCAGCGCGGGTTCGAGGACGAGATGCGGCGGACTTTTCCGGTCGTGTCCGAGACTCCGGTCGCGATCTTGTTTCAGTTGCGCACACCGCTCGCACCGGACAGCGCGAGCAGTGGCGGACCCGGGCAGTACAGATAGTCGCGCCGAGCTCCATCACCGCCTGGTTGTGCGTGTAGGTGGCCCGTCCGGTGCGCGGCAGCGTTGCCTCGGCGATTTTCCACGCCGCGCGGCGGCCACGCGGGGTGCGCGGGTCGAGCCGCGGGGCGAACACGCGGAGGAGGACGCGGGCGACATTCGTGTCGACGAGCGCGGCCCGGCGCTCATAGGCGAAGGACGCGATCGCGCCGGCCGTGTAGGCACCGATCCCGGGGAGTCGCGCGAGAAGCGCCGGATCATCCGGCAACGGGGCACGCCCAAGTGTCCGCGCCAGGCGGTGAAGATTCCGCGCCCTGGCGTAGTAGCCCAGGCCCCGCCAGGCCGCGAGCACCGCGCCGGGTCGCGCTTGGGCCACGGATCGCATCGTCGGAAAGCGTTTCAAGAACGACGCGTAGTAGTCTAGTACGCGGGACACCTGCGTTTGCTGGAGCATGAGCTCCGACACCAGCACGCGATACGGATCCCGTGTCCGGCGCCATGGCAGGTCGCGGCCTTCGCGCGCATACCAGGCTCTGACGAGCCTACTGAACGTACGCTGCAGGGATCACAACTCGTAGCGAGTAGGCCTTAACTTTGTAGCCCGCGCGCATGCTCTTCAACAGCTTCGTCTTCCTCGTGCTGTTCCTGCCAGTCACCTACACGGTGTTCTGGCTGCTCCGCAACGCCCAGCAGCGCTACATCTGGCTGGCGATCACGGGGTACGTCTTCTACGGCTACTGGAACCCGAAGTTCTGCTTGCTGATGGCGTTCTCGACGCTGGTCAGCTACACGGCGGGCCTGGGATTCCTCAAGTACGCGGACAACGCCCGCGCGCGAAAACTCTGCTTGGTTCTCCCGGTCACCGTCGACCTGTTGCTGCTCGGATTCTTCAAGTACGCGAATTTCGCTTTGCGCTCGATCGGCGACCTGTCGACGCTCACCGGGCACCCGATCGCGGTCGCGCACTTCGACATCGTGCTGCCGATCGGGATCTCGTTCTACACGTTCCACACGATCAGCTATATCGTCGACAGTTATCGGAAGACGATCAAGCCGACGCGCAACTTCTTCGAGTTCGCGGCCTACGTCTCGCTGTTCTCGCAGCTCATCGCCGGCCCGATCGTCCGGTTCCGCCAGATTGAAAGCGATCTCGATAACCTCGGGACGGCCGACCGCAATCGGTGGCTCGAGCGCGGTATTCGGTTTTTCATCATCGGCCTGGTGATGAAGGTCCTCATCGCCGATAGCTTGGCGGCGGTCGTTGACCCGGCATTGGCGCATTACGCGACCCTGAGCACCGCCGACGCCTGGGTCGCCATGCTCGGCTACACGTTTCAGCTGCTGTTCGATTTCGACGGGTACAGTACGATGGCGGTGGGGCTCGGATTCTTGTTCGGCCTCCGCATCCCGCAGAACTTCAACTCGCCGTACAAGTCGCTCGATCCGTCGGACTTCTGGAAGCGGTGGCACATCTCGCTCTCCAGCTGTCTCAGGGACTACCTGTACATCTCCCTCGGTGGCAACCGAAACGGTGTTTGGAAAACGTACCGGAACTTGATGCTGACGATGCTCATCGGCGGCCTCTGGCACGGCGCGAACTGGACGTTCGTGGTCTGGGGCGGATATCACGGGCTGCTGCTTTGCGTCCACCGGCTGTTCAGCAAGCAATGGGATGCGGCGCCCGCGCTGCTGCGACGCGCCAGCATGTTTCTGTTTGCGGTGATCGGGTGGGTGTTCTTCCGGTCGACCGATTTTCACATGGCGGCCGTCATGCTCGGTCGCATGTTCAGCTACTCGTCGGGCTCGAGCGGCGTGGTCACGGTCGGCGCCGTGGCGCTGCTCGGCTTCGCAGCCGTGTGGAGCATGGCGGGGCCGAATGCGTTCGACATGGACGCCAAGTGGCAGCCAAACCGCCGCCACGCGTTCGCGTTGGCGGCGGCATTCGGGGCGTGCATTGCGATTATGGCTGGATCAGGATCGTCACCGTTCCTGTACTTCCAGTTCTAGCACAGCCCTTGGGGGTGAGGGGGGATTCTTCACCCCAAACCCCTCAAGGGGCTCTAGTACTTCGGGATTGTCGGGTCGACGTCATCACTCCACCGCGTGATCCCGCCCGCGAGGTTGGTGACATTGCGGAACCCCGCCGCGATGAGAGCGTCTGCCGCGCGAGCACTGCGACCGCCGACCTTGCATTGCACGACGATCTCGCGCGACGAGTCGAGCTCCTTAATTGCAGCTGGAAAGGTGCTCAGAGGGACGAGACGGGCGCCTTCGATATGCGCGATCTCCCACTCGATTGGCTCGCGCACATCGATCAGATCGAAGTCGTCGCCACGCGCGAGCTTTTGGGCTAGCTCGCGCGGCGTGATTTCTTTTACGGTCACCGGTTCGGCACCCCCGCAAAACGCATCATAGTCGATCAACTCTTGGATCTCGTGTGTGCCGCACGCGGGGCACGTGGGATCACGGCGTATTTTCACCGTGCGGAACTGGGCGGTGAGCGCATCAACCAACAGCAGCCGTCCGATCAGCGGCTCGCCGATGCCAAGGATGAGTTTGATCGTCTCGGTCGCCTGAATCGTGCCCACGAGCCCCGGTAGCACGCCGAGCACACCGCCCTCGGCGCAACTCGGCACCAGGCCCGGTGGTGGCGGCTCACGGAACAAGCAACGGTAGCATGGTCCCTCGGGCGTTGCGAGGACTGACGCCTGGCCCTCGAAGCGGAAAATGCTGCCGTAGACGTTCGGCTTGCCGAGGATTACGCAGGCGTCGTTGACGAGATAGCGAGTGGCAAAGTTATCGGTACCGTCGACTACGATATCGAACTCGCGAATGATCTCGAGTGCGTTTTCGCTCGTGAGCCGTGTCTCGAAGCGCTCGACGTTCACATACGGGTTGATGTCATAGATGCGCTCGGCCGCGGAGTCGATCTTCGAGCGGCCGACGTCGGCGGTCCCGTGGACGACTTGGCGCTGCAGGTTGGTGACGTCGACCTTGTCGAAGTCGACAATGCCGAGGGTGCCTACGCCCGCCGCACTCAGATACAGCGCGAGAGGGGATCCGAGGCCGCCCGCGCCAACGAGCAACACGCGTGCGGCTTTGAGACGCTTCTGCCCTTCGACACCTACGTCCGGGAGGATGAGGTGTCGGCTGTAGCGGGCCAACTCTTCGCGCGTCAGCTCTGGCAATTCAGTCAATGTCGCAGTCATGATCAACCTCCCGCCACGGCCGGAACGATGGTCACTTCATCTCCATCCCGAATCGCCGCGGCGAAGCCACCGGAGAATCGAATATCTTCATCGTTAAGATAATACGTGACAAACGGATACGGATTGCCCGCATCGTCGGTGAGTCTGGGCTTGAGCGCGGGGTATCGCCGCGACGCGTCGGCGACCGCCCCACCGAGCGTAGTCCCGTAGGCGGTGATGGTGCGCTGGCCGTCCGCGAGCTTGGCGAGGACGTTGGGCAGGGTGATTGTGATAGGCATGTGTCGCTGTCTCCTAGTGTTCGACAAGGGCGGTCACCTCGCGCAGCCGCGGCGCGATGACCGGCGCGACGGGTAGAGAGGCATGGATGGCTTCGATGGTTTTGAGTCCGTTGCCGGTGATGCACAACACGACTTCGTCGTCGGGCTTGAAGTGCCCGGTTTCGGCGAGCTCGAGCGCCGCGGCAACGGTCGCGCCGCCGGCGGTCTCCGTGAAAATTCCGGTGGTCTCGGCGAGCACCCGAATGCCGCGCACGATCGCATCGTCGCTGACGGCGCGTGCGGAACCCCCCGTCTCGCGAATCGCGCGAACGGCTGAAGGGCCATCGGCCGGGTTCCCAATGGCAATCGATCGCGCGATCGTGTTCGGTACTTCGGGCACGAGCGTCTCGCCGCCGGATTCCAACAGTCGGACGATCGGCGCGCAACCGGACGCTTGAGCGCCGTAGAGTCGCGGAGGGGGCCCAGTCACGAGACCGGCGGCCGCGAACTCGCGAAAGCCTTTGCGCAGCTTGGTGACGAGCGACCCACCGGCCATCGGCGCAATGACCGCGGTCGGAGACCGCCAACCGAGCTGCTCGACGATCTCGAAGGCCATGGTCTTCGACCCTTCGCCGTAGTAGCCGCGCAGGTTCACGTTGACGATGCCCCAGCCGAACTTGTCGGCGACCTGAGCGCAGAGGCGATTCACGTCGTCGTAGGTGCCCTTCACGCGGACGAGTCGCGGCCCGTAGACGAGCGTGCCGACGATCTTGCCCACCTCGAGGTCTTCGGGCACGAAGATCCAAGCAGTCAGGCCGGCTCGCGCCGCATGGGCCGCGACGGCGTTCGCGAGGTTGCCCGTCGAGGCACAGCCGATCGTCTCCAAGCCGAACGCGGCAGCGGCGTTGATCGCGCTGGCGACCACGCGGTCCTTGAAGGACAGCGTCGGGTGAGAGACGGCGTCGTTCTTGATCCACGCCCGCTCGATGTTGAGTGCCCGGGCGAGCACAGGAGCCTCGACGAGCGGCGTCCACCCACTGTCGAGCGAGCGTGTGGGTTGGCCCGTGAACGGGAGCCACTCGCGGTATCGCCAGAGCGATGGCTCGCGTGCGCCGATAATCGCACGGTCAGGAATGATCCGTGCGTTGTCGTACACCGGTTCGAGTGGCCCCAAGCACTGCTCGCAGATCGCGATCGGTGCCGGGTCGAAGGTCGCGCCGCAGTGTGCGCACGCCTGTGGAAGTGCGGCCAGCGATGCGGCCGCCGCTTCCGGGAAAGGAAACGTTACTGATGCTGTCATACTTCGGTTCTCCCGCCCCGGCAACAAAAACGTCCCGGAGCCAAAAAGGCCGCGGGACGCGGGGGCTTTTTAGCAGGTTGTTTAACGTGGCCGCAATACGCCGCAACTCGCCACGAGCTTCGATTGTCATCGCTATCCTAACTACGACACCTTGCGCCGCGCAAGGGCCTCCGCAGCAAACGATCGACATTCGCAACGTCGATCTCCACTTGAGCGACGCGATCTTGTTTCACGCGCGCTCGCTCCGCGGCGAGATGATTCGAACGAGCCCGTCCGCGCCGGCCACGCTCGATGATCCGCGGTCGTATCGCATTCGCGTCACGTCGGGTACGGTGGCGATGACCGGCGACGACCTGACCGCATTCCTGAACGGTGTGGTCTTCGCCTATCCCGGGTCTCCGCTCAAGAACCTTCGGGTCGAAATCGACAGCGGGAGCCTCCTCCAGACCGGCACGCTTCACAAAATCGTGGATATCAATTTTCGGATGCGCGCCGACGTGAGCGTCACACCTGACGGGCGGATTCGCGTCCATCCGACCAAAATGACCGATCAGAAGCTGATGCACACGCTGGGGCTGCATATGAACGACATGATTGACGTCAAGCATGCGAAGGGGGTCACGATCGACCAAGACGACATCTTGATCGAGGCGACGGCATCGCTCCCGCCACCAGCGATCGACGGGCGACTGGTGGACATCCATATCGAAGGGAACCAGCTCGTTGAGCGGTTCATTGGGGACTCGTCGACGGCGGCTGACTCGACGCATCCCGGGTCCGTGCACGTTCGCGGTGGGCGTCTCCGATTCGGTCGGCTGACCATGGACAGCGCCGATGTGCTGATCGTCAGCGCCAATCCACACGGCGCGTTCGACTTGAGTTTGCCCCACTACGAAGAGCAGTTGGTCGCCGGATACTCGCAGATCACCCCCACCATGGGGCTCGTCGCGCATCTCGGGCGTTACGTTTCATCGCATGCCACGCATTGATGCGTCGATCGGTCGCACCCCCATGGTTCGCCTCGAGCGAATCGTCGAACCAGACATGGCGGAGGTGTGGGTCAAGCTCGAGGGGATGAATCCAGGCGGGTCGATCAAGGATCGCACCGCCCTCGGCATGATCCTCGACGCTGAGGAATGCGGCCAATTGCTCCCTGGCGGTAGCATTGTCGAGCCCACGTCGGGCAACACGGGCATCGGTCTCGCGCAGGTCGCTTCCGCGCGCGGCTACCACCTCACGTTGACGATTCCGTCGTCCATGAGCGAGGAGCGGCTGCGCACACTCACGGCGTATGGCGCCGAGCTCGTGCTCACGGATCCCGAGCGGCGGATGCTCGCCGCGATCGAAGAAGCCGAACGCATCCGTGACACCACCGGCGCGTGGATGCCGAATCAGTTCGCGAATCCCGCGAATCCCCGCATCCATTACACGACGACGGGTCCCGAGATCTGGCAGCAGATGGACCAGCGCGTGGATGCGTTCGTGTACGGCTCTGGCACCGGTGGCACGATCAGTGGTGTTGGGCGGTTCCTTAAAGAACGACGCCGCTCGATTCAGGTCATCGCGGTCGAGCCCGCGCGCTCACCCGTGCTGTCCGGCGGCGTGCGCGGACCACACCAGTTTCAGGGCATGGGCCCCGGGTTCGTGCCGGCGAACTTCGACCGCGCCGTCGTGGATCGTATCATCCAGGCGTGGGAAGAGGACGCGTTCCCGGTCGCTCGCCGCCTCGCGCGGGACGAGGGCGTCTTTGTGGGGATGTCCTCGGGCGCCATCGTGTGGGCGGCGATGCAAGTGGCCAGAGAGTTGGGCCCACGCGCACGCGTGGCTTGCATCGCCCCCGACTCGGGTGCGCGATATCTCACCACGGCGTTGTTCGATCAGGAGAACCGGGTCGAGCCCTCGTCGAACGCCTGTATCATCGCCGGCTGACCGCCAGCCGGGCTTTGGCGCAGCGCGGAAGCCGCGCGCACGAGCATCTCGACGGCGTCGACGGGCGACGCGGCAAAGTCGGCGACCGCGCAGTATCCCGCGCGCACATGGAGCGCCGGACGCTCGGCTTCTTCGAGCGGGGCCGCGGCGATGGCCTGCTGGATCCGCTCGGCGAGGCGAACAGCGCCCGCGGATTCGGTCGAGGGCGCCACGATCGCGAACTCGGAGGCGCCGAGTCGGCCGATCGCATCGGACATGCGCGCGGTGCGGCCAATGAGCGCGCCGAGGTGCTCGGCGACACGACCGACGCCCTCGTCGTCCGAGGAGACGGTCTCCGGCGCGAACGCGATACAGGCGAGCGCATGGCGTTGACGCAGCGCTTCGGCGCCGATCTCGCGCGCGCGGCGCACGAGGCCGCGCGAGTTGTAGACACCAGTCACGGGATCGAGCAGGCCGTCTTGCCGTAGCGAGTCCGCCTCGCGCTTGGCGCGCACGTACGTGTCGAGCTTGAGGAGCAGCACGTCGCCATCGAGTGGCTGCATCATGAAGTCCCACGCCCCGACCCGGAACGCCGTCAGCTGCTGCTGGCGATTGACGGGATCGGATGTCGTCATGAGCACCGGCGTGCCGGGAACGAGATGTTTGTCCGCGTAGAGCGCGCGACAGATCTCGAATCCGTCGGCGTCCGGCAGACGTACGTCCAGAATCACGGCGTCCGGTTGGATGCTCCGAGCCATCGACAACGTTTGTCGCCCGTTGTAGGCGCGGAGCACCGCGTACCCACGAGGGCCAAGAATCGTCTCTAGCGAGCGCGCCGACCATTCCTGGTCGTTGGCGATGAGCACCAGGGGCGGACGCGCCGGCCGGTCAGTCTCAAGCATGAGATCGGGTTGTCGAGTGGCGACAGGTGCGCCCATAACTATCTGCGAAAGGTGAAAAAAATTGCACGTAAGCCGTGCTCGGCGCGGATGCATGTCCCGTGCAGGCCGCGTCGGATTTCGCAACTCTTGCTGTGTCACCGTTTACAAGCTTTAGCGCACTCAGCCGTGTGGGAGACGCTGCCGCGCTGGCACCACAGGATCGATGTAACGGCGGCACGCTTGAAGCCTAAAGATTCAGTGTGGGCCATCACCGTTTCTGTAAACGTTGCTAGTACCAGCCCGAAGTAGTTGAGGTGGCCTTGTAAGTTCCTGTCGCGCTTACAGTGTGGGGACCGAGCCGAATATGTGTGGGCGCAGTCCTACAGCGAAGCGCACGAACGGGACGGGACGCACCGTTCCATAAGAATCAACCAACACTTGGACTTGCACTTACGATCTCGCGGCGTATCACGCGACGCGAGCACGCCAGGTGCGTATACGTGGGGCATGATGAGGAGTGCAGTGATACTTCTGTCGTTTGTTTTCGTTCTTTCTGTTTCCCGTGCCGCCGGGGGTCAGACGACTCCGCCGCCGACGCGGAATGCGGAGGCATCGCGCTCCGAGCTCGAGTCGGAGCTCGAATTGGCGCAGCGGGAGACACAGACAGGATCGGACCGGGATCGCGAACAGGCGCGGATGACGGTGTCCACGCTGAACGACCGTCTGACCAATGGAGATTTTCAGGTCGGTGACCGCGTTCTCATCAGTGTGCAGGGCCAACAAGCCCTCAGCGACACCTTCACGGTCCGCGAGGGACAGATCGTTCAGCTCTCGACTCTCACCGATGTGGAACTGCATGGCGTACTGCGCTCGGAGCTGCAGGGGCACGTGTACGCCGCGGTGAGCAAGTTCCTTCGTGATCCAGTCGTGCGGACCGGGTCGTTGGTCCGCCTCGCGGTTCTCGGTGGCGTTGCGCACCCGGGCTTTTACGCGCTGCCGGCCGACATGTTGCTCAGCGATGCGGTGATGCATGCCGGTGGCCTTGGCAATACGTCCGAGATTCAGCATACCGTCGTGACGCGCGCCGGCGTACGTGTGCTTGGACCGCAGGAAATCACTGAAGCGATCAAAGACGGCTCCACGCTCGATCAATTGAGTTTGCGCGCTGGCGACCAGATCGAAGTTGGCGCGACCAAGCCGAGCACATTCTTGACCATCATCCTGCCTGTTACCGGCGCCGTGGTCGGCATTGTCGCGGCCGTGGTCATCATAACTTCTCATCACTAACATGACCTTACCCTCGCTGGCCGCGACCCGCACGTCAGGCGACCGCCGACCTTATCGTTCGTCGGGCGGTGTGTCCCTCAGGCCGATCACGGCGCCCGCACCGGGCACGCTGATCACGCCGACCGCGGTATCCGTTGTTCCGCGCACGCGATCCGAGCGGATGAACCGCCTGATCAATATCGTGTTGGCGTCGGTGGCCATCGTGATACTGTTGCCGGTGCTCCTCCTCGTGGCGCTCGCGGTGTGGCTGACATCGCCGGGCCCGGTTCTCTACACGCAGGACCGCGTCGGCATCGATCGCCGGTCGCGCCGTGCGCTGGCGCTCTACGACCGCCGCGGGAGTGACCACGGCGGGTCGGTGTTCACGATCTATAAGTTCCGCTCGATGCGGTGCGACGCCGAGACGCACTCGGGCGCCGTGTGGGCCACCAAGAACGATCCGCGGGTGACGTATGTGGGCCGGTTCTTGCGGAAAACGCGGCTCGATGAGCTGCCGCAGCTGTTCAACGTGGTCAAGGGCGATATGAACATCGTCGGCCCCCGTCCTGAGCGCCCGACCATCTTCGCGCGGTTGCGCCAGGACATTTCGGAGTATTCGCTGCGCCAGCGCGCCAAGCCCGGCATCACCGGCTGGGCGCAGGTCAATCTCGCGTACGACAGCACGATCGAGGACGTGCGCAAGAAGGTCGACCTCGATCTCGAGTACCTGCGGCGCCAGAGCGTTATCGAGGACATGCGCATCATGCTGCGCACCGTCCCCGTGATGCTCTTCAAACGGGGCGGCTGGTAGCGCTCATGGCGGACGCGGTCGGCGACCGCGCGGGTCAGGTCGCCCGGCCTGCGGTGTTCCCACTGGTGAGGCTTCTTCGGCCTCGCCAGTGGATCAAGAATGGGTTCGTGCTCGCCCCGCTCATTTTCTCGGGTGAGTTCGTCAAGCCCGCCGCCGTCGTACAAGCATTCATCGCGTTCGCGCTGTTCTGCGTTGCGTCCTCGGCCACCTACGTCTTCAACGACCTCAAGGACCGTGAGGCCGACGCACAGCATCCGGTCAAATCTCGAAAGCGGCCGTTAGCGTCCGGCGAGGTCAAACCCCGCGCCGCAATGGCGCTCCTCGGGGTGTTGTACGCGATCGTTCTCGCGTCTTTCGCCTGGAGTCCGCCGACGGCGGCGATCGCGGTCGGGTACATCGGGCTCAATCTGGCGTATACGCTCAAGCTGAAGCACATCCCCGTCATCGACATCTTCTGCTTGGCCGCGGGGTTTGTGCTGCGCGTGTATGGGGGCGCGGTCGCCATCGACGTGCCGTTGTCGACGTGGATGATGGTGACGACGCTCTCGCTGGCGTTGTATCTCGCCGCCATCAAGCGGCGAGACGAGCTCGCGACGACTGGCGATGCGTCGCGGTCCGTGCTGCAGTTCTATACGCTGCGGCTGCTCGACCGGTACGCCGAGACGGCCGCGCTGTCGGCGATCATGTTCTATGGGTTGTTCGTCGTGACCGTGCGGCCCAAGCTCAACGTGACGATTCCCTTCGTCCTGTTTGGGCTCTTCCGCTACTGGTACATCGTGGAGACCGGCGGGAGGGGGGAGTCGCCCACTGACGCGGTGTGGGCGGATCCGCCGCTCATCATCACGGTTCTCTTGTGGGCGGCCGTCGTGGTCTGGCGACTCAAGCAGGGCGGCGCGTAGGCTCCCAGATCGGACGGCGCTTGCGGGCGAGCGCATCGCGCCAAGCAATGACACCGGCCAGGGCGCTCGCGAAGGCGAAGCCGCACATCCGGACGACACGTGGCGCTCCGCGCCAACGCATACCCAGCACGCCCGCGGCTACTCCGAGTACGCCCAGTGCGAGCACCGCTAGGCCCAAGCGACCCGTGGTGCCGAGCAAGAGTAGGCCGACTGCCGCGAACGGGAGTGCGGCGTACACCAGCCAGCGGGCGAGTTTGTGCGACGCGAGCATGAACGAAAACGCGCCATAACGGAGCGGGTTGAGCAGGGTCCGCTTGTACCACAAGGTCGCCAGGCCGCGCGCCATCGTGCGAATCTTTCGGCGGAACTCGGCCTCGAGTGACACGGTCCGCGGAACAAAACAGACTGCTTCGTCGACTGATACCGAGCGATAGCCTTGTTCCCGCGCGATGAGGACGCTCGCGAAATCGCGGGATAGCGCATCGGGGAATTGCGTGTCGTAGACCGAGCGGCGAAATGCATAGAAGCAGCCGGACGCGCCGATGATCGAGCCGACCCGCGTTTCCAGCGCACGCAGCCCCATCTCGTATCCGACATAGCCGGACTCGCCAGAGCTACTCTCGGCAGCGACATCGCCGACGCTGACATCGCGGCCGGATGCGACACCGACGGTCGGGTCGGCGAACATGCGTACCAGCGGCTTGAGGCTATCGTGCTGAACGCGCACCGACGCATCGGTGTTGATCACGATATCGTGTCGCACTGCCGCGCCAGCGGCGTTCTCGGCCGCGGTCTTGCCGCCGCGTTGAGGCAAACGCAGCAGCGTGACGCCACGGTTGGCGTATTCGCGGACGATCGCATCGGTTCCGTCGGTTGAGGCGTCGGATACGACCATGATCTCGCGGCAATCCGCTGGATAGTCGCAGGCGAGCAGATTTTCGATTGTCGCGCGGATGGCGCGTTCTTCGTTGTAGGCAGGGACCGTGATGCTGATGAGCGGCCATGCCGTCGGATCGGGCGGCGTCGACGGCGCGGAGCGGCCGAGTGCGAGTGCGCGAAGCAGAGCGGGATAGAGGACGTAGGCGTATACCGCCAGCGCGAATGGAGCCGCCACGAGAATCCAGGCGAGAATGATCACAGCACGCCCCGGTAGACCGCGGCATAGCGCTCGACCCATGGCCCGACGGCATACTCGGTCGCCAGACGCTTGCCGGCGGCGGCGGCACGTGTACGGGCCGCGGCGGGATCATCGCGCACCGCGGCGATGGCGCGGGCCAATGCCTCCGGGCGGTCCGGGGGCACCAGCAGCGCCTCGTTGTCGCTCACAACATCCGGGACGCCGCCGACCGCCGTCGCGACAACGGGCACTCGTGCGGCCATCGCTTCGAACAACACCATCGGGGTTCCCTCTGTTCGTGAGCTCAGCACGAGCACATCGAAGGCCTTCATTACGCGAGCCGCGTCCGCGACCTGGCCGAGCATTTTTACTCGGGGCGAATGACGCGGCGCTTCGCGCCCGCTCCCAATTATCGCGGCGGACATTCCCTCCACCTGGTCAACGGCTGCCACGAAAACATCGGGCGCTTTTTCCTGTGAGAGGCGACCGATCCAACCCGCGATGAAGCCATCGCCAAGCCCGAGTGTACGGCGTGCGTCGTCTCGGTCGAAGAATGTGTCGGGTGAGTACGCATTGGGGATCATGTGCACGCGATCGGCGGCAACGCCATCATTGCGTAGCAACGTGACGATCGGACGCGAGACCGCGACAACGGCATCGAAGCGACGAAAAGCCCGACGCTGAAGGTACTCGTAGAGGCGCCCTCGCCAGCCGCCAATGCCGGTAAAGCCGTGGACGGTCGTGATAGTCGGGATCTTCCTGCGCCTGGCAACGCCGGAGTCGATGACGTCGGTCCGATAGCCATGCGTGTGGACAACGTCGGGTCGTATGCGGGCGCACACAGCGGCTATGCCCGCGCGTTCGCGGCCGTATGCCCGGGGCGGCAGCGCGATTACAGTACGCTCGACCCCCAGGGACTCGATAAACATATGGCGGGCAGGGGCTGGCTCGTCGACAACGGCCGCTACGTGTACCCGGTCGCCCCGGGCCGCCTGGGCGGCTGTGAGGGCAAGGACGACACTCTCGAGGCCGCCTACCTGGCCTGGCGCAACCACATGGAGAACTGCGACATTGTCGTATGTTTGCAACACGCCGGCCGCGCTAAAGTGGCTCGAAGACGCGCAAAGTTAGACGGCTGTGTCTGTTACCGAAAGCCACACAGTGGCCATAGGCTTGCTATGATATACCGCCTGTGAAAGGCCATACGCTATCGCTAAACCCTTCGGGCCGCCGAGGTAACTGGTCGACGGCGGCGGCGCTGCCTATCCGACGCTCGCAAGGCGAGATTGGGACGAACGCGTCCGGGGATACCGGCACCCACGTCCTCACGATCGCGCTGGAAGATTACTTCCACGTCGGCGCCTTCAACCGCCTGATTCAGCGCGGCCAATGGTACCGCTTCGAGCGCCGGCTGGAGCAATCGACCGAGCGTACCCTCGACCTCCTGGACGAATATGGGGTCCACGCGACTTTCTTCGTCCTCGGCTGGGTCGCGGACCAAGTGCCCGAGCTCGTTCGCCAGGTCGCGAATCGCGGCCATGAGATCGCGAGCAAAGGCTACTATCACCGCAATGTCCAGCAGCTGACACCGGGCGAGTTCCGAGACGACCTCGCGCGCTCGCGCGAAGCGATCGAGCATGCCGGCGGACAGCGCGTCGTCGGATACCGCGTCGCCGACCGGTGGTTCCGCCCTTCGGACCTGTGGGCGCTCGACGTGTTGGCCGAGCAGGGATACGAGTACGACTCGAGCATCGGGCCGATTCTGCGCTCGTATGCCTCGGAGCCGTGGCGCCGATTCGCGCACCTGCACCGTTACGGCGATCGCACCCTGTGGGAGCTGCCGATCTCGACGGCGGACATTCTGGGATTCCTCGTTCCGATCGCCGGCGGGAACTACTTCCGCCAGCTGCCGCACGGGCTCGTCCGGCGCGGTGTCTCGCACTGGACGCGGACGTACTCGGCGCCGTTCGTGATGTACTTCCACACCTGGGAGCTCGATCCGGACCAGCCGAAGATCCAGTCAGCGCCGTGGATGCAGCGCGTGCGTCAGTATCGCAACCTCCGGCTCATGCCGGAGTACCTGCGGTATTACCTGAGCCGGTATCGGTTCACGAGCGCGGCCGATTACATCGGCGTCAACAACATGACGCTGACCCGGACGGAGGGCGTGACGTCGCTGCCCGCCGCCCCGCAACCGGCGCGGATGCTGCGCGCGCGGACATCGGGACCGGCGCCGGTCATTACCGGGACGGTCGCCCCGGCGCCAGTGCCATCGACCGCGACACGCACGCCGGTGACAGTCGTGATCCCGTGCTTCAACGAGGAGCTCATCCTCCCGTACCTGGCGAACACGCTCAACAGCGTCGAGGAGCAGCTCGCGCAGTTCGACCTCACGTTCATCTTCGTCGACGATCACTCGACCGATAATACCTGGCCGGCGCTGCACCGCATCTTCGGCGAGAGAGCGAACTGCGTGATGGTGCGTCACGCGCACAATCGCGGCGTCGCGGCCGGCATCATGACCGGGATTCGGAAGGCATCGACCGAGATCGTGTGTTCCATGGACTGTGACTGCACGTATGATCCGCACGAGCTCGCGCGCATGATCCCGCTCCTCACCGATGGCGTGGATCTGGTGACGGCGTCGCCGTACCACCCGAAGGGCGCGGTCCTCAATGTGCCGCGGTGGCGGCTCACGCTGTCGAAGACGCTGTCGCGCATGTATCGGGTCGTTCTCCACCAGCGGCTCGCGACCTACACGAGCTGCTTCCGGGTGTATCGCCGCGACGCGGTCGCGCCCACGAACATCGACCATCCGGGATTCCTCGGAGTCGCCGAGATGATCGGGAAGCTCGATCTCACGGGATCGCAGATCGTCGAGTTCCCCACGACGCTCGCCGTTCGCATGATCGGGCGGTCGAAGATGAAAGTGCTGCGGACGATCGCCGGTCACGTCAAACTGCTCATGGAGCTCTTGCTGCTCCGGTGGAAGCTGCCCAGCCCCAAACAGCGAACCACATCAGTGTAGAGCGAGCGCGACAGAGGGGGTCCGACCGCCAGGTGAGCCTCGCGCTTATCCTATGCGATGCTTTCAGTTACACGCGTGATGGGTGGCACAGACAGGTGGCCGGTTGCTTGCTAAAGTTCCTAGTGTGACACACGTCGGTATTGTCGGCGGCGGCATGCTCGGACTGGGACTCGCGCGTCGGCTCAAACACGCCGGTTGCGAGGTCACGGTCATCGAGGGCGCCCCTCGGATCGGCGGCCTGGCGAGCGCGCAGCAGCTCGGGCCCATCACGTGGGATCGCTTTTACCATGTGACGCTATTGTCCGATTCCACGCTGCGCGAGCTGCTGGGGGAGTTGGGACTCGCCGACTCGATCCAGTGGCGGACGACGCGGACCGGGTTCTTCACGGACGGGCATCTCTATCCGTTCAACAACGCCATCGACTTCCTGCGATTCCCGCCGCTCAATCTGATCGACAAGGTACGGCTCGGTCTCACGATCATGACCGCCTCCCGGATCACCGATGGCGAGCCGTTGGAACGCGAGCTGGCAGTCGATTGGCTCACGCGTTTGTCAGGGAGCCGGACGGTCGAGCGCATCTGGCTGCCGCTGCTCAAGGCCAAGCTCGGGGCGAATGCGACGCAGGCGAGCGCGTCGTTTATCTGGGCGATCATCGCGCGCATGTACGCGGCTCGTCGCTCGGGGCTGAAAGAAGAGCGGTTCGGGTACGTGCAGGGTGGCTACGACGCCGTGCTCGCGCGCCTCGAGCACTATCTCACCCAAAAAGGCGTCGAGCTCGTCACGGGACAGCCGGTCGAGAACGTTGAAAGCGATAGCGATGGTGCGACCGTCCGATTCGGCAACGGGACGACGCGGCGATTTGACGCGGTCGTCATGACGGTGCCCTGCCCGCGCGTGAGCGCGCTCTGTCCGCAGCTGACCGATAGCGAGCGGGAGCGACTCAACCGGGTCGTCTATCAGGGCATCGTGTGCCCGTCGTTGCTCCTCGACCGGCCTCTGGCTCCCTATTACGTCACGAACATCACGGACGACTGGGTGCCGTTTACCGCGGTCATCGAGATGACGGCGCTCGTGGATCCCGCCACGTTCGGCGGGAAGCATCTCGTCTACCTGCCGAGGTATCTCACCCAGACCGCGAATGACTGGGGCAAGAGCGACGAAACGATACTCGACGAGTCCGTCTCGGCGCTCGAGCGCATGTATCCGCACTTTCATCGCGGACAGGTGCGCGCGACGCAAGTCTCGCGGGTGCGCAATGTCCTCGCGGTGACCACGCGCGACTACAGCGCGAAGTGTCTGCCGCCGCTCAGGACCTCGCAGGAGCGACTCTTCGTCGTCAACTCGGCGCAGATCGCCAATGGGACCCTGAACGTGAATGAGACGCTCATGCTGGCGGATCGGCAGGCGCGGGCGCTCGTCCCGATGCTGGCGACGTCGGCTCCGGCGGTGCCGTCATGAAGGCCAGCGTCTCGCTCGACGTCGATAATCTGTGGTCGTACATGAAGACGCACGGCGACGCCGGGTGGGAGTCGCGGCCGTCGTACTACGACGTCTTCTTTCCCGCGGCGCTCGAAGCGCTCGATGCGCTCGGCATCAAGATCACGTTCTTCATCGTCGGCATCGATGCGGCCGCGGAGGCCAATCGGACGGCATTGCGGTCCGCCGTCGATGCTGGACATGAAGTCGGGAATCACTCGCACGAGCATGAGCCCTGGTTGCATCGATATAGCCGCGAGCAGCTCACGACGGAAATCGGAACGGCCGAGGAGAATATCTTCGCGGCCACTGGACAGCGACCCGTTGGGTTTCGGGGACCCGGATTTAGTTGGAGTCCCGATCTCCTCGAAGTGCTGCTCGATCGCGGGTACATCTACGATGCATCCACGCTTCCGACCTATCTCGGTCCCCTCGCCAGAGCCTATTACTTCTGGACCGCCAAGTTGACGCCGGAGCAGAAGGCCGAGCGTGGGGCGCTATTTGGCACTGTTCGCGACGGGCTTCGCCCTGTCGCACCTTACAGGTGGCGCCTTCCATCCGGGCGCCACTTACTTGAAATACCTGTCACGACTATTCCGGTCATCAAGACACCGTTTCATCTCAGCTATTTGTTATATCTGAGTCGATACTCGGAGACCATTATGATGGCTTACTTGAGAACAGCCATCTCTTCCTGTCGTCTCATGGGAGTGGAACCGAGCTTCCTGTTGCACCCGCTTGATCTCCTCGGCGGAGACCAAGCGCCGGCACTGAAGTTTTTCCCTGGCATGGACCTGAGCGGGCGAGTCAAGGCGCGGACCTTCCACCGCGTCTTGCGGGTGCTCAAAGACCATTTCGACCTGGTCAACATGAGCACCCACGCCCGCGCCATCTTGTCCCGACCCTCACTTCAAGATCGAGCGATCGACCTATGTGCGGCATAGTCGGGATCATACAGAAGGACGGCACGGCCGTCGAGCCGAGCCTGATCTCGGCCATGACGCACGTCATCCGGCATCGCGGGCCGGACGACGACGGAGTGTTCGTCGACGGACGTGTTGGGCTCGGCTTCAAGCGCCTCTCGATCATCGACTTGAAGACCGGGCATCAGCCGATGACGACCGGGCCGTATACGATCGTCTTCAACGGCGAGATCTATAACTACATCGAGCTCAAGGCCGAGCTGATCAAGCTCGGGCACACGTTCAGGACGACCTCGGACACCGAGGTCATCTTGGCGATGTACGCGCAGTATGGAGCCGACTGCGTGCGGCAGCTGAACGGCATGTTCGCGTTCTTGCTCTATGACGCCGAGCGTCAACGGGTCTTGGCCGCGCGCGATCACTTTGGCATCAAGCCGCTGTACTACTGGGCCGATGAGCGGTGCATGCTGTTCGGGTCGGAGATCAAGGCGCTCCTCGCGCACCCCGACGTGCCTCGCAAAGTCGACTTCGACTCGGTGCGGGAGTATGTGACGTTTCAGTTCGTCACCGGGGATCGGACGCTATTCGATGGCGTCCGGAAGCTCGAGCCAGGGCACTTTCAGCTAACCGACCTCGCCTCCGGGACCAGTACCATCACCCGGTTCTGGGAACCCCGGTTCGTCATCGATCCGTATCACACCGAGGAGTACTTCGTCCACGAAACCAGGCGCATCATCGAGGACGCCGTGCGCTTGCAGTTGCGCTCCGATGTGCCGGTTGGCGCGTACCTCTCGGGCGGTATGGACTCGAGCATCGTGACGCTACTGGCAGCGCCTCACGCTGGCGGGCCGCTGCATACGTTCACCGGGTCTTTCCGGGAAGGACCCGAGTTCGACGAGAGTCGCTACGCGAAGATTGTTGCGCAGACCTGTGGCGCGACGATGCACGAGATCGTGCCGACCGAGCAGCAGTTCATCGATCTCCTGCCGCACATCATCTATCAGATGGACGAGCCCGTGGCTGGACCCGGGCTCTTTCCCCAGTTCATTGTTGCGCGCTGCGCGGCGCAACATGTGAAGGTCGTCCTGGGCGGCCAGGGTGGCGACGAGATATTTGGCGGGTATGCCCGGTATTTGGTGGCCTACTTAGAGCAGGCCATCAAGGGGGCGATTTTCGAGACGACCGAGGAGGCCGAGCATATCGTCTCGCTCAAGTCGATCATCCCGAACTTGCCGGCGTTGAGACAATACGCGCCGATGCTGCAACAATTTTGGTCGCAGGACATGTTCGAGCCCATGGATCGCCGATATTTCCGGTTGATCGATCGATCCGGTGGGGCGTTGGGCTTATTCAGTGACGATTTCCGGGCCGAGTATGAGACCGAGCATTTGTTCGCCCGGTTCCAGCGCGTGTTCAACCACCCGGACACGAAGTCGTACTACAACAAGATGACGCATTTCGACCTGGTGACGGGGCTGCCCGCCCTGCTCCACGTCGAAGACCGCGTCAGCATGGCCGCGTCGCTGGAGTCACGAGTGCCGTTGCTCGATCATCGGCTCGCCGATCTCGTGACGAGCATGCCACCGCGCACGAAATTCCGCGGGGGTGAGCTCAAATATATTCTCAAGCGCTCCGCGTCCCACGTGCTACCCCGGGCGGTCGCCGATCGAAAAGACAAGATGGGGTTCCCGGTGCCGCTGCATCTGTGGGCGAAGGGACAGGCGCGCGATTTCTTCGCCGACGTGCTGCTCTCGCCGACGACGCGCGATCGCGGATTGTTCGACGTAGCCGAAGTGGAACACCTCATGGCCAACGAGACGGCGTTCAGTCGCCGCTTATGGGGCCTGATCAATCTCGAGCTGTGGCACAGACAGTTCATCGACTCCCACTAAATGCCCTTAAAACTCGATCCATCAGGCGTGCCTGACTGGCACGTAAAGAAAATCGCGGTCGTCGGCCCCGGCATCGTCGGGATGCCGATGGCGGCACTGCTCGCGCATGCCCGGATTCGGGAAGGCAGCGATACCCCGGCGACGGTGCTCGTCGTCCAGCGCGCCTCGCCGACTTCGGGATGGAAAGTCGACGCGATCAACGCCGGCAAGTCGCCCATCGGTGGCGTCGAGCCGGATCTCGATCGCATTGTCGCCGAATCGGTCAAAGACGGGTTGCTCTCAGCCACGTCTGACTACGCTGGGGTTCGCGACGCCGACGTGATCTTGGTGTGCGTGCAGACCGATAAAACGGGGTTTGCACCGGACTATGGACCGTTGTTCGAGGCCCTGGGGCACATCGGTGAAGAGCTCCGGCATCGGCCCGCCGGCAACATGCCGATTATCGTCTTCGAGTCGACACTCGCGCCATCGTCCATGGCCACGTTGATCAAAGACCATTTCGCGAAGTATGGGCTGATCGAAGGGCGCGACCTGTTACTCGGCAACAGCCCCAACCGGGTGATGCCGGGTCGGTTGGTCGAGCGCGTAGCGGCCAGCGACAAATTGGTCGGCGGCTTGCACCCGATCACGCCCGAGTTGGTCAAGCGACTGTATGCGCGCATCGTGACTGGCGGGACACTGTACCCGACCAACAGCATGACGGCCGAGTCGGTCAAGACCCTCGAGAACGCGTATCGCGACGTGCGGATCGCGTACTCGGCCGAAGTCGCGCGGGCGTGTGACGAGGCCAATATCGATTTCTACGCGGTGCGCGATCAGGTCAATGCCCGGCTCCATCAGGCGGACGGCGCGAGCAGTGACCCCAACGCCGTACCGAGCGGTGGCCTGTTGATTCCGACCGTGGGTGTCGGTGGGCACTGCTTGCCGAAGGACGGCATTCTCTTCTGGTGGCGCCGTATCGAGAGCGGCGCGGATACGAGCAAGAGTCTCATTCTCGAGGCACGCCGCATCAATGATGCGTCGCCGGCCGAGACCGTGCGGCTGGCCGAGCAGCGCATCGGGTCTATCGCTGGCAAGTCCGTCGCGCTGCTCGGCACGGCGTATCGGTTCAATTCCGAGGACACCCGAAACTCCCCGACACTGTCGCTGGCTCGGCTGCTGTTAGACCGTGGCTGCACCGTGCGGTTGCATGACCCGTACGTGAAGCCCGACGACCAGAATCTGGCGAAGTTCAAGCTGACCGATTTGTTCACGAATGACATGGCCGCCGCCGTGCGCGACGCGGATATCCTGATCATGTGCACGGGGCACCGGGATTATCTCGGCGCTGGACGAGATGCAATGCTGCGCGCGGCGCCGAAAGCGCGGGCCCTCATTGATGGGTGCAATCTGTATCGGGCGGCCGAGATCGAAGGGCGCGTGGCATATACCGGCATTGGGCGCGGCGCCAAGGCGCCGAGTGCCGCGTTCCTGGAGAGCGTGTACGCTGGATTCCGGATCATGGAGCGCGGCCTGGCCAACGAGGTGTTGGACACCGCCGAGTTTCTGAACGAGCGATATGCCTCCAACGATCCGTTCAATCGCGTGCAGTTCACCGAGGTGCAGCGGCTCGCCGGCACGTGCGTGACCGGGTGCGCCATCGCGGATCCAGGCGCCGTCAGTGTCCCGGCTGGGGTCACGCCGTTTCGGAGTACACTCGTTGAACGGGCGCTCGCTGGCGCTCGCGCACCGGAAACCATTACGCGATGAGTGTCGCTGTCGAGCCAACAGCACCGCCACGTTCAGCTGGGGCGGTTCGTTTGGATTGGCTCGACCCGATCAAGGCGTTGGCGCTGCTCGGCATTCTCCTCAACCATTTCGTCGAGGAGTTCGGCCCCGGGCCGTGGTTCACGAATCCCACGGCCGCGTGGCCGGCGTTGTCGACGCGCGTGGCGACGGTCCTCCCGCATGGCTCCGGGCCCCTGTGGGGAGCCGTGCGTATGCTCGGCTGGCTCGGCGACGCGGCGCCCGGTGTGTTCATCTTTGCCAGTGGTGTCGGCCTCACGCTCTCGGCGCTGCGCAACGGGATGGACACCAAGGCGTTCTATCGCCGGCGCCTGCTGCGGCTCTATCCGTTGTACATCGCCATGCACGTGGTCATCCTGGGCGGCGCGCTGTTCGTGCCCGGCAACACGCTGTCGTTTGGCTCGCCGAGCACGTTGCTGAGTCTCGCGGGGCTCAGGTTCACGCGGGGGCTCTTTTTTTATATCTCGCCCTCGTGGTGGTTCGTTTGGCTGATCCTGCAGATCTATATCGTCTATCCCATCTTGTTCCGCGGGCTGGAGCGACTGGGGCCGATGCGATTCTTCGTGGGCGCGTTGGCGTTCACGATCGTCTCGCGCGGCATTGGGCTGGCGCTGCCTCCTGTCAGATATGATTGGCTCACCGGCATGTTCTTTGGCAGCCGGTTGGCCGAGTTTGCGGCCGGCATGGTTGCGGCATGGTGGCTTGTGCGCTCTCCCGAACCGTCTGCCGGTCGCGTCCTGCCTTGGGCCGTTGCCTGCTACGTCCTCGGGTTCGGCGCTCAGTTCTTCTTGCCGACTGTCGTCGTCTCCAATCTCCTCATCACTTTAGGGCTGACCGGGTTGTTTTACGCGATCTGGCGCATGGCGCCAGCCGCGTGGATGACACGACTCGGTGCGGCGTCGTACGCAATTTTTCTCTTGCATCAGCCACCCCTGAAATGGACTGCCGCATGGTTTGGCGGGGGGGCGCACTTTATCGCTGCCGCGCTGGTGTTGGTTGCCTCGTGGCCGGCAGCCGTATGGATTGAGCGCGCGGTCGCTGACATCGAGCGCGATGGAGCCTCTAGGCTGCAGCGGTTCGCCGGGCCCATCGCGTGGATCAGCGGCATTGGCATCCCGCTATTGCTCTTTGTGGTCGAGCCTCAGCTCACACCGGACGGCCGCTGGCAGCGTGCACTGTGTTGGTTCCTCGCCGTCGACGCCATCACGCTTATCTGGCTCATCCGCGCGCCGCGCAATGCGGGAGTCCTGTCGGCCGTCCTCTACCTGTTCGTGATTCCCGCCGGGTCGGGATTTTTGGCGGCGATCCTGGGGGTTCTGATCGCGTTGGCTTCGATGGGCGGGTCACTGGTTGTCGGCGTGGCGGTGACGGTGGCGGTCGTCATCGTCGCCGAGCTGGCGGCCAAGCGATTCGCGCCGCGCGAAGTCGGTGGGTGGGGAGAGAAGCCGGCGCTCGAGATCCACCCGACGCGGGTGTTCGGTCTCATCCCGAACAAGACCACGCATCTGCGCTACAACGACTACGACTACGTCGTCCGCACGAACTCGTTCGGGCTGGCGAGCCCAGAGATCCCGGCGGCGCGCCGGAGCGCGAATACCTTCCGCGTGCTGACGATGGGCGATGCATTCACGATGCCCGAGGCGCTGCCGTACGAGCAGTCGTACCCGGCGCTGCTTCAGACGGCGCTTGCACGCTGCCTCGCGCCGCGGCCGGTCGAGGTCATCAACGCCGGCGTCACCGGCTATGGGCCGCTGGAGGAGATCGCGCAGTTCCGCGAGCTCGGGCCGTTGTTCACGCCCGACGTCGTCGTACACGAGTTCTTCGTGAACGACTGGCAAGATATTACGATCGGCGCCGAGCAGCGGCGTCGCGGCATCGGGTTGACGCAGAGTGGCGGGTCGGTCCGCGGGATCTTCCGCGACCGATCACATTTGATCGCCAATATTCGGCGATACTATGAGGCAGGCGTGGCGGCGGTCACTCTTAAGCCGTCGCCGGATCAGACGTGGAAGCTCATGCTTCCGTATTATGCGCGCGGGCAGAACTCGCTCTACGACACGGCCAATGTCGCGCGCATGACGCGCTTCATGACCGAGTTTCGGGACGAGGCCAAGAGTGTGAACGCGCGTCTCATCGTGTTCTACACGCCCGGCGGCGTGACGGTGCTACCCGCGGATCAGATTCAGTATCTGCCCCGCTCCGGCATCCCGCTCAGCGATCCGGCGCACTACGATCTGCTGCGCCCGTATACCACGCTCAGGGGCATCACGGATTCGGTCGGTGTCAGCATGGTGGACCTCACCGGCCCACTCGAGTCCGATCCGCGACCGACGTATTACTCGAATGCCTGGCATTGGACGCCCGAGGGACAACGCACGGCCGCGGCAACCATGCTCCAGACCCTGCGAGCCCAGCAGATCATCGACCGGGACTGCCCGTTATGACCGGCCGTCTCACGATTCTGCGTCTCATCTTCCTCGGCGCGGTCGCCATCGCGATCTGGCTCGACATCCGTGAGCCGCGCCCGACTCGCGAGCGATCACGAGCCTTGCTGGGCGCGTGGTCCGTGTTGATGATCGCGTTCGTCGGGTTTCTGTGGGTCAATCATGTCAACTTCGCGGGTCACCTGGACCTCATGGAAGGCGCGATTCTGCAGCACGTCGCGCAGGCTGCGCATGGGCTTCCGGTTTACCCTGCACCGACACCGGCGTATGTGCCGCTCGCCTACAATCCCCTGTACTACTATCTGTGCGTGCCATTCACTTGGGTCATGGGGCTGGATCTGCCCGCGCTCAGGGTCGTTGCGATCATCGGCATGGCATTGGCTGGGTACATCATCTATGCGGCCGTTCGGGACCGGACGCAGTCGGCGTGGTGGGGGCTGATAGCGCTCGCGTTCTACGCGACGGCGTATCGCGTCATGGACGCGTATCTGGACACGGCGCACTCTGATTCGTGGCTCCTGGCATCGGCTTTGGCCGGGACGTATGTCATTGGACGGTCCGAGACCCGGCTCGGGCGGCTTGGCGGGGTCGTCCTGCTCACTCTTGCGTTCTGGTTCAAGCAGCACGGAGCTCTGTTCGCCATCGGCGGCGTCTTGTACCTCACGTGGCGCGAAGGGCTCGCCAAATCTTGGCCGTATTGGGTCGTGGCGATCGTGTTGGGGCCTGTGTTATACGCGATCGCACCGCTGGGGGTCGACTTTCATTTCTTCACACTCGACGTCCCTCGCAGGTGGTCCAAGGTCAACGTCGAGACGTTCGCGAGGCTGATTCGATTCGTCGCCGGTAATTATCTGCCCCTCTTTATTGCGGCGATCGTCCCGTTTACGAAAAAGCAAAAATGGACCGTCTGGCATGTGCAGTTCATCATGGCCTGCGCGACGGCGTTCATGGGGTCGCTCGACTGGGGATCATCCGATAATGTCTTTATCCCCTTCGGCGCATTTACGATTGTGCTCGGCACGTTCGGATTGGCCGAGATCCGGTCGGTCGTAGTGCAGGTGGCGGCAGTGGCGATCGCGTTCACACCGCTGATGTACGCGCCACAGACGGTCGTCGTCTCGTCGCATTCGCACGCGGCCCTCGCGGATCTCGAGACCGCCGTGAAAACGCTGCCTGGATCGGTGTACGCGCCTGGCATTGGGCAGTTTGCCGGACCACCGATATTCTCGCCTGGCGCCCATTGGGTGGCGCTGGAGGACATGGAGCGGGGGCCGGGACACACGGCGGCCGACGAAGCGCGTGTATTAGTCTTGCTCGACCCGGTCGTGCACCCGACGGGCACACAGTACGTGTTGACGTCGCGCCCGCTGTCGGGGATGACGGTGCCGCTCTCGCTGCTCGAACCGCATTACACGCTGGCGCAGGACTACGGCGATCGGTTCATCGCGCTCACTGGAACGCCGAAGCGATACAGTCACGGATTCCCACGCTACTTATATGAGTTCCGCCAGTAAGCGAGACGCGACGGTTCTGACCGTTGTCACGCTAGCGCTGACGGCGCTCGTGCTCTGGAATTCCGTCCACAAGAGCCTGTGGACGGACGAGTCGTATTCGCTCAACACGGCGATGCGCCCGCTCGCGGGGACCCTGCATCAGGCGCTGCACTTCGAGCTGCAACCGCCGCTCTATTTCGTTGCGCTGAATCTGTGGCTCCGCCTTCACGACGGCATCATCTTCGCGCGGCTGCTCTCGCTCGGGTGCATCCTCGGGATGCTGACGACCCTGGCGGCGATCGGCCGGCTGATCGGGATACGCGGGTGGTTGACACCCGCCGTACTCGCGGCGGCGACGCCAGGTATCATCTGGGCGGCCGCCGAGGCGCGCACGTATGGCATGTCGTTGCTCCTCGCCACGGTGACGCTGTACTGGTACTTGCGCATCGTCGTCGGGCCGGCCGAGCATCTCAACCGCTCGACCGTCCTGTACGCGGTGGTGGCGTATCTGTCCGTTCTGACGTTCTACTACAACGCGTTTCTGCTCCTCGGCCAATGGATCGGCGTGCTCGTGATCGGGCGACAGGTGCGACGAGTCACGGGCGCGCTCGCCATGGTGGGCATCGGGATCGTCCCGTGGGTACCGACGATCTTGTCGCAGGGTGCCGCGCATCCGATCGAAGCCCCGGTGAGCGATCAGACGACGATCGTGTCGAATCCGGTGTTCGTCCTCGCGGGTCAGCCGATCAAAGCGCTGCTCACGGACACGGGCGCGCTCGACTTCCCGCACGCGGTGATCATCCTTTGGGCCATCCTGGCGATCGTGCCTGTGCTGCGGATCGCGTTCGGCGGGAAAGCGAAACCAGCGGAGAAGGCGCTCCTGGCAGCGGTCGCGGTGCCCCTCGTCGTGTTGTGCGGGCTCATGTATCTGCACCGCGTTCCGATGCGGCATCGGCACCTGGTGCTGCTCCTGCCCGCGACGCTCACCCTGTACAGTCTGTGGATCGCCGAGACGCGGGCCGGTTGGCCGCGCGCGCTCGGCGCGACCAGCCTGGTGGCGTTACTACTGGCTTTCGTTGTCAGTTTCGAAATAGATCCGCAATACCCCGAGGATTGGCGGCAGGTCGCCGACTATCTGCTGCGCCAGATGACCCCGGGCGACCGCGTGCTCGTGTTCGACCCCGATCGCGTCCTGCCTCTGCAGTACTATCTGGGGCACGGAGCGGCCGTCTCGGGGCTCCCGGTCGATCCAGACCTGGATCATTACGATCCGACTCAGTACGCGACGCGCGACACTACGATCCTGGCGGCGCGCTTCTCGAGCGTCGGTGCCACCGGGGGCGTCTGGCTGGTCGAAGCCAACCGGCTCGTCCCGGCCCTGCAATCGAGTGCCAACGTGATCGACGCCTTCGTCCGTCGTCATTACGTTGTGAGGTCCCCGCTGCATTTTCGCGGTGTGCAGGTCACACGGCTCGAGCCTCGATCGTATGCTCGTTAGCGTCATAATCGCGAGTCATAATTTCGGTCAGTACATCGCCGAGGCGGTGATGAGCATCCTCACGCAAGGTGTGGATGACCTCGAGATCATCGTGGTCGACGATGGGTCAACCGATGATACGAGGGACCAACTCTCCCGTATCACCGATGCCCGGCTCAGGGTCGAGTATCTGGAGAAGGTGGGCGTGGGCGCCGCGCGGAATCACGGCCTGCGCCTCGCTCGAGGCCGCTTTATTGCCTATCTGGACGCGGATGACCGCTGGTGCCCGGGCAAGCTCAAGGCGCAGATCGAGGTGCTCTGTAGCGAGCCCGAGGTCGGGTTCGTCTTCACGAACTTCGTGCGGTTCGACGAGGACGGCCGGCACCCGAACACACAATTCGACATCATCCCCGAGTTATACGACCTCCCGCTCCGCGACAGCCGGGAGGGCCACGCCCGGGTGATCGAGGCCGACGCGCTCGTGAGCCTCGTCGCGACACGGCAGTTCCCGGCATGGATTCAAACGGCGCTCATCCGGGCCGAATGCACGAAAGAGATCCAGTTCCCGGAAGACATGCGGCTCAGTCAGGATTACTGTTATATGCTGCGGATTTACTCCGTCGCCCGGGCGGCGTTCATTCAAGAGCCGCTCGTCGAAGTGCGACGGCACATGGCCAATAGCTATCGGAAGCCGGAGGAGAAGCTCAAGCCCGATATCGATGCGCTGACGCGCGTCGCGCGCGAGGTCCATGATGACCGACAACGCGACGCGGTGCTGCGCCGGTTGGGTCGGGCGTGGCTCTCCCTCGGCCATCATCATTTCTGGCGCGGTGAGGCCAGACCAGCAGTGGATGCGTATTTCGAAGCCATGCGGATGCCCGGATCGAAGTTGAACGCGCTCAAGCACCTCGCTGCGTTGCCGCTGTTGCCGCTCGCGCCGCTGTGGTCGCGGAACCACGCGACCCCCAGCCGGTGACGAATCCGTACGCCGCGGAAGACCCGCTCCTCCCAGACGAGTCGACGCTTCCGCCGGGTGAGCTCCCGGCGCCTCCGTCGCCCGAGGAGCCGGCCCCCGTCCGCTTGCAGGCGCTGGGCGGGTATGCGGTGCTGTTCGCCGCGCTCACGCTGCTCAGCAAGGGCGTGTCGTTCTTCATGCTGCCGCTCTACGTCCGCTATCTCACGCCAGCGGACTACGGTGTCATCGAGCTGATCGAAAACAGCCTCGATGTCCTGCAGATCATCGCCGGCTCGCGGCTCCTCGGCGGCGTGTTCCGCTTCTACTACAAAACCGATGACCAGACCATGCGGCGCCGCGTGGTCTCGACGGCGATGCTCACGATCTACGCGGGGTACGCCTGCGCGGCGATCGTCGCCTACGTGCTGGCGCCGCAACTCGCCCGGTATGTCATCGGCGACATCAAGTACACCGGGCTCGCCCGTCTCGCGTCCGCGAATCTCGCCGTGGTCGCGCTCTACTTCGTGCCGCCGGCTTTCTTACGGCTGACCGGACGATTCACCACGCTCGTGCGGATGAACCTGTTCCGGCTCCCGCTTCAGGTGGCGATGAACGTCCTCTTCCTCGTGCACTTCCACCTGGGACCGGCCGCGATCTTCCTGAGCACGCTGATCTGCAACATCGTGATTGGCGGCATCATGACCGCCATGGTCTTCCGCGAGGTCGGCTTCGGATACGACAAGCAGGTCGCCAAGGATCTCTATCGCTATGGGATTCCGCTCATCGTCACGCAGTTCGCGACGTTCATTCTCACGTACGGCGATCGCCCGTTCCTGCGCGTGGTGACGAACCTGACGTCCGTCGGTCTCTACACGATGGCGTACTCGTTCGCGTTCCTGCTGGCGTACCTCGCGCAGACGCCCTTCGATCTCGTGTGGGAACCGAAGAAGTTCGAGATCGCCAAGCGCGCGGATCGCGACAGCATCTACGCGCGGGTGTTCGTGTATCAGAACGTGATCCTGATGACGGCGGCGGTCGGCATGTCGCTCTTCGTGCACGGCGTCCTCCGCATCATGGCCACACCGCCATTCTACGGCGCCGCGAACTTCGTGCCGATCCTGCTCATCGCCATCGTCTTCCAGGCGTGGACGGCGTCGCAGGATGTCGGCATCGGCGTCACCGAGAAGACGAAATACATCGCGATCGCGAATTGGATCTCGGCCGGCGTCGTGCTCGTCGCCTACGCGGTCCTCATTCCTCGATACGCGGGATGGGGCGCGGCGATTGCCACCGCGATCGCCTACGCCGTCCGGTACGGGTGCACCTACGCGTTCTCGCAACGCCTGTGGCCCATCCGCTACCACTGGGCGCCGGTGCTGCGACTCGCCGCGCTCTCCATTGTGACAGTCGTCGTGAGCGTGATCGTCCCCGCCCATTCGCTGGCCGCCGCGTTGGGGGCGCGCGTCGCCGAGTTCGCGGCCTTCCTGGCGCTCTTGTGGTGGCTGCCGATCCTTAACGCGAGCGACAAGCGCGCGTTGCTGGCGTTGCCGGCGACGATCTCGACGTCCGTGCGGGCGCGGCTACGGCCGACCGTTCGCGCGGCCTAGCGCTTCGCGAAAGACCGATAGATACCCATCGGCCATCGCGTCGAGCGTGAAGTTGGCCTCGGCGCGCGCGCGCGCCGCCACGCCAAGACTGAGGCGGCGTGCAGGATCGGCGAGGACGCCTCGGAGGGCGCTCGCGAGCTCGGCCACATCGCCGGGCGTGGTCAGGATGCCGTCGACACCATCGGTCACCGCTTCCGGAATCCCGGAGGTGCGCGAGGCAATGACCGGTTTGCCGGCGAGCATCGCCTCGAGGAGGGCGAGGGGCAGACCTTCCCAGAGCGACGGCATGACGAAGACGTCAGTCGCCGCCAAGAGATCCGGCACGTCCTCCCGGTGACCGAGGATCTTCACGTGTGCCGCGAGGCCTTTCGAGGCCGCGAGTGCCTCCAGCCGATCTTTCTCGACTCCGCCGCCGGCAATCGCGAGCATCCACGGACCGGCGCCGATGGTCGACAACGCCTCGATGAGCACGGCGTGTCCCTTGCGAGGGACCAAGCTCCCCACCGCCAAGAACAGCACGTGATCGTCCGGGATGCCGAGCGCGGCTCGCATCGCGGTCCGGTTGCCTGGGCGCGCGGGGACACCGTTCGGAACGACCCGCAACACGGTGTCGGACAGACTCAGCTCTTTCGCCAAGTGTCGCTTCGTGTCCTCCGACACCGCGACCGTTGCCGCGCTGGAGCGAAAGGCCCAACGCAGCAAGACCTGGCGGCGCCACTTCGACGTCACGTATTGGCTGCCGTGCATCGTGATGATGTGTGGGATGCCGAGCCAACGCGCCGCGGCCGCGCCGTACACCGCCATGGTGAACTCGTGACTATGGACGACGTCGACGCGATGACGGCGCAAGAGATCGATCATGCCCTGGAGACACCGCCAGTCGAGCGGGCGGCGCAGCGTGAATGTTTGCGGGTCGAATCCCGCCTCCCGAAATTGTCCGGCCAACCAGCCGCATCCCTTGGATGGACCGACGGGCACGATCGTGTGTCCCCGATTGCGCAACGCCAGCGCGAGCCGCAACTCGACCAGCTCGGCCCCGCCCGGGCCGTCGGACTCCAGCATCTCGGCGATGATCATGCTCTCATGCGCCGCTTGAGTTGGTGCAAGCCACGGAGCACGCTTGCGGGCAGGTAGGACGCCGCGAGAATGCCCCACGCCCCAGCAGACCTGGCGACGAGTCGCGCTCCGTGGGTGTCGTAGTTCGAGAGGAGCGCGTAGGCTAGTCGCAGCGACAGGCTGTGTTTGCCCGCGGCGTGCGCGAGGCGAGACGATGGCGTGGGTGGTCGCAGGGTCGAGGCGTGATCGAGGCTGAGCAGCGCGTTCGTGATGAGCTTCTGAGTATTGGCGGACGACGTCAGCGAACCCGATTGCGCCACGCGGTAGCGCACGAGACGGCCGAGGAGGACCACGACCGGAAATTCGGCCGCGACCCGGTGAAAAAATTGCGTCTCCTCGGCGTAGCGGAACTCGGGATCGAATGTGCCACAGCGCTCGAAGACGGAGCGATGGATCAGCGCCGAGGACGGCAGGACCACGTTGCCGCGAAAGAGCGTCTCGAACAGATCGCCGGTGTAGGCGTCGGGCCCGATCTGGCGCAACGCCCGGCCGAAATACTCGGCGGCGCTGTCTTTGACTTCGGAGAATACGGGGAACGCGGCCTCGAAGCCTTGTCGCCCGGCCCGTGGCTGGCCGTTCCCGTCGATGAGCGTGGACCCCGTGATGCACCACCGCGCCTCGGGCGCGGCATCGAGAGCCGCACACTGCGCGGCGAGCTTGTCCGGCTCCCACTCGTCATCGGAGTCGAGGAGTGCGACCCACTCACCCCCGGCCTCGGCAATGCCGACGTTACGCGCTTTCGCCACGCCACCGTTCGGCGTCGCGATGTAGCGCACCGGCGCGCTCCACTGGGCGCAGACCGCTCTCGTCTCATCCGTCGAGCCGTCGTCGACGATGAGGATCTCGAGCGGCGCCATGGTCTGCGCCAGCGCCGACTCGACCGCGCGCCCCAGCAAGGCGGCACGGTTATACGTGGGGATGACCACCGACACGGAACGGGACGTCATTGGGCCAGCACCGCCCGGGCGAGTGCGCCGGCGACGGCCGCTGCGCCGGCATCCGTGAAGTGGGCGTAATCCGCGAACATCGGCGTCGCGTGCACTTGCCGGAGGTCGACGAAGGTGACGTTCGAGTCGCGCGCCGCGCGGACGGTCGCCCGCGCGGCCGCGGCATCGAAGGCGATCAACGCGTCGCCGGTCGCCCGATGATATTGATTTTCCCAGCTGACGAGCCGCGGCTCATCTAGCGGCCCACCCGCGTCGAACGCGTTGGCGTGGATCGCCAGCACCGGCACCGCGCCGATCGCGTGGATCGTCCCGATCGTGCGGCGGAGATCGGCGTCGTACGCCGCCAATCGGTCGGCCGGTACCTCCGTGAACCGCCAGCCAGCCGGATGATCACGCGCGTCGCGCGCGATGTCGTCGCGGCGCAGCGAGGTCGCGAGCCATTCGGGGACCAGCGCTTTCGCCTGTTGTCGGAGACGCTCCATCGCGCGCGGATAGAGCGCATCGTGGAATGGCAATCGCCCCGACGCGGCGGAGTCCGGCGCGGCCGGTGCTGGCACCGCATCGTTCAGATACTGGACGGGCGTCGGGTACAGGACGACGACATCGGGTCGGAGCGCTCGGATGCGCAGACGGAGGTCTTGCTCGAGCGTCGGCAGCGTCATCCCGAAGATCGCGGCATTGAGCACTTGAACGCGCGGCCCGAGGCGCGCGCGCAGCGTATCCTCGAGTTGACGCGGAAATTCCCGCCCGGGCGATTCGTACAACCCGAAGGTCTCCGACGCGCCAGCGGTGACCACGCGCAGGGTTCCCGGTGCTTTGACGGGATCGACGTCCGGGCCACGCATGCCGACGTTGTTGATCACCCATTTCCCGTAGCGGGCGTTCGGCCGTCCGTGCTCGCCGTCGGCATCGCGCACGAGCAACTCGCTCTCGGATTCGACCCGCGAGAGGACCGGCGTGCCGAACCGGAGGGCGTCATCGAGCCGGCACGAGATCTCCATCGCCAGCGCGGCCACGACGGCGAGCGCAACTCCCATGGCGATCGAGCGCACTAGCGGGCCGCCATTCGCTTGGCGAGCCGCTCCTGCACCTTCTCGACACGGTCGAACACGAACCGTGTGGCCTCGAGCAGCGGCAGACCGTAGGCCGGCCACTCGACCTCGGGCCCGAACGTCATCCCCCATCCGCGGTTCTGAAAACGGCCGTGGCGGATCTCGGCCAGCGGGTCGGATGCCGCGGCATCAACGATGACCCGGCTGCGACGGTCGTTGGTCGCATCATGCTGGTCGAGCCCGACGGTGCCCACGACGTCCGGACGCACCTGGCGTACGGCGTGCAACAGCCGAATGGCCGCCGGGTCCGGCAGATAGCGCGTGTTGTACTTTGCGTTCCAGACCTCGATCGCATGGATCCCGGCGCGCACCTCGTCCGGCATCTGGTATTTGAACAGCACCGGGTGGGCGGCGATCGTCAGGCCGGCCACGCCTCGTGTGTCGGCAATAAAATCGGCCGGCTTCGCCGGCGCGATCCAATGTGTGAGGCCGAGCGCGAGCAGGTGGAGGCCCGTATGGCCCTCGAACCGGAATTCCAAGCCCGGGATCAGTGTGGCCGTAGCGTCGGACAGCGAGGCACACTCGGCACGGTAGGCGGCAAAGCGGTCCTCGTCGAAATCTTCCGCGTGGTCCGTGAGACCAATGAACCGGAGATTCCGCGCGAGTGCGAAGTCACGCAAACTCGCCAGCGTGTCGCGCGAGTCGTGCGAATAGGCACTGTGAACGTGGACTACGCCGACCGCGTCAGCCATCGCATGCTCTCGAAGAGGAATGGCAGAGGATCAGCCCACTGAAAGACCTGATCCCGCGCGCCTCCAAGAGACGCCGCGATAAAGTCCCAGACGACGGTGGTGCGACTGGGCGCGTCCGGCGGTAGGGCGAGCGCCGCCGCCGAGCGCCGCAACCGCGTGATGAGATGATCGACGTCACCCCAATACCACCGCCCGCGTACGCCGACCTTCCACCGATCGGGACCGCGGACATCGCGACCCAGCGCACGCGAGACGAGGAGTGCTGGAAAATCGACGCCCGCATCGATCGCCAACTGCAACGACCCCCAAAAGCGACCGTTGACCTCCATAAGATATGGTGTGCCGGTGCGGCCATCTACCTTGAGCTCCACCATTGCGACACCACGCCATGCACAGGCGCGTAACAACTGCTCGGCACGCCCGACGAGCGCCGCGTCTGGCGCCGTGCTCTCGGCATATACGCTGACGCCACCGCTCGGGGGCTTTTCGCGGATGCGGCGGTGCGTGAACGTGGCGACGGTCTCGTCGTCCCAGCGCAGCAGAAAAATGCCAATGCCCGGGCCGACGATGCGCTGCTGGAGCAGCAGCGGATAGGCAGCCGGCGGGAGCTGCTCGAGATGCGCCTCGAGCTGCGAGCGATCGGCCGCGTGTCGAACGCCGAGTTTGACGCGGACGCCATTGTGCTCGGCCACTGAGCGCGACGGCTTGAGGACAATCGGGTATATCAGGTCGCCGGCCAACGCCCGAGCGGTATCGGGATCGGGCGCTTCGGACTGCGGCGGAACCGCGATACCGGCGACGGCGGCTCGCTCCACGAGCGCCGCCTTGTCCGAGATCGCGCGGAACGCCGCCAGATCCGGCATGGGGATAATGGCCGGGGCGAGGCGTTCCCGTGCCCCGAGCAGCGCCAGCGCCGCGGCTTCGGTGGTGGGAATCACCACCGCGATGCGGTGCGCGGCGACGTGGGCAGCAATGGTCTCGGTGAAGCGTATCGGATCATCCAGCGCCGACGGCACCGTGAGGCGGGTGCCCGCGGCGCGCGAGACGCCCGCGAGCGATCGCGTCGTCGACGCGGCCACGTGGACATCGAAGCCGGCGCGGCCGAGCGAGCGAACGGTCGCCAGGGCCGCGCGGTGTTCCCCGTCGGTGACGAGTACCGACCGCGTCAGCGTGGTCGTGGTCAGCCGGGACCGCCCGCGACCCGGCGCCGCGTGGCGGCCTCCGATGCCGCGGCGCGCCAGCCGCTGCGCGGCGCGGCGACCGCCGTGGCCTGAGGCGCGCCGATCATCCCCCGGTCGCGCGCCAGCCGATCTTCGACGCAGATCCAGATGCCGGCCATCATCGCCATCAGGTAGTAGCTGATGTCGGTCCACGCGAACGAGAGAAAGAACGACCCGAACGCATATCCCAGCAGCGTCACCGCGAAATACACGACCGCGTAATACAGGAACCGTTGCTCGGGATCGCCGCGCGGCCACGAGCGCGGCAACCGCATGCGTAAGAGCATGAGGTGAATGACGCCACCAGGGATGATGAACAGCCACAGTGCGCCACCCGGCAGACCGAGCTCGGCCCCTGCCTCGATGTAGGCGTTGTGCGGCGGCGTGCACCGAATGCCGGTCCCGACCTCGTAGTTGAGCGCCTTTTCCGAGATCGTGCACTCGGCCTTGGAGAAGTTGTGGATCCCCACCCCGAAGATGGGATTGCCGAGCATGTAGCCGACGCCGCGGATGGCAACCTGGCGGCGGCCGTTGGCGGTGTTCCAGTTGTAGTCGGCCTGCGGATTCCCGATGGTCTGCATTTGCTGCCAGTATCCCGGCGGCGCGAACAGCGAGAGGCCGAGGACGGTCACGATGATGAACGCGACGCGTTGGAATACCGGGACGCGGTCGAGAAAGAGGAGTAGCCCGACACCCGCCGCCAGCATGCCGACGAACGCGCCACGAGAGCCGGTCTTGGCGATCCCCGCGCCAATGCCGCACAGGACGACGGCGCAGAAGAGCTTGCCCTTGAGCTTCGACGTACTGAAGGCGAGTAACGTGATCGGCAACCCCGTGACCAGCACGAGCCCCAAGTCGTTCGCGTCGTAAGTGTCGGCGTTGGCCAGCCGGTCGTATCCGGCGGCATAGTGATGCAGCTGAAAGACGAATAGCGTCGTATAGCAGAGCAGCGCCGTCGCGATCACGTATGCCCACGTGAGCGTCGCCAAGTCGCGGGTCGAGCGGATCGAGGCAATGATGAGGAACGTGAACACGAGCGTCTTCACGTACACGTTCAGGATGAACATCGCCGAATTCCCGAACGAGATCCCGAAGAACATGCTGAGCAGCGCCCAGATCGCGAAGGCGAATACCGTCTTGGCAGCCCACGTATGGAGCAACGGGCGGCGCGCGACGATGTCGGGTCGCAGATACGCATAGATCGCCGCGGCAGCCGTCGCGATGAGCGCGGGACGCATCACGGACATCCACTTGTACTGTTCATGTATCCGGCTGACGGTGAGAACCGTGAGGGCGAAGAGCGCCACCCGAAACGGGTCCCTGGCCGCACGAAACGGCTGGTCCATATGCGATGAAGATTCTTGCAAGGACGCTGCCCGACGCAACTGATTGTACGACAATAGTCTAAGTTTCAGTTGTTGCGTAAACGCAACAGTCGTGTAGCTTGAGACCACATGCCGGCGGCTATTCTCTGCTATCACAGCCTCACTTCGCCTGAGCTACCGTCCGCGAGTACCACGCACGTCCCAACGAGCGAGCTCATGGCGGCTGTCGATGTCGTGCGTGCGTTCGGCGAAATCGTCCCGTTGCGTGTGCTGGTAGAGCGATATCGCGGCGGACGCTCGACGCGGGGGTTGTTTGCCTTCACGTTCGACGATGCCTACGAGGCGGTGCGTCGCCTCGGTGAACCATTGCGGCGTGCCGGCGTCCCGATCACGATTTTCGTGACGAGCACCGCGGCGGATAGCGGTCGGCCGTTCTGGTGGGACCGCGTCGACGACGTGTTTCCCAGAGTCGCGTCAGCACGATGGCGCGCGTTCGAAGATCGAATCGGCCTGGATCCGGCGTATCGGACCGGGCAGCCGCTGGGCTCGGGACCGCTTCGTCCGCTCCGCCAGTGGATTTTGGCGATGTTTTGCGGCCGGTGGCCGGCGCACTTCGAGGAGCCGTTGGCCGAATTGGAGGCCGAGCATGGATCGCGGACGGCGCACCGGCCCATGACGTGGGATGAGATCTCGGCCTTCGCCGCCGATGGTCAGGTCGACGTCGGCGTCCATACCGCCACGCATCCGGTGCTGCCGTTGTTGGAGGATGCGGCGGCAACCGCAGAGATCCGCGATGCCTATGCGGCCATTCGCGCCCGCATCCCGCGCGCGCTGCCGGTGCTGGCGATTCCGTTCGGCCTGTACAGCGCGCGGACCGTCGACCTCGCGCGCGACGCCGGCATGGATGTCTCGCTCACGCTCGGCAATCACCCCCTGGGCCGCGCGGCGTCCGACGGACCGTTGGCGCGCCTCTCGATGGGACGGGGACTTCGTCGCTGGAAGCTCGCGTTGCGGCTCCTGGCGCCGCGACGCGCGGCTGACTATCCGCTGCTGCCCTCGCCGACGTCCTGATAGAGCCGGCGCACCGTTTCGCCGATCGTCGACCAGCTGAATCGGCTCACCGCCGTGCGACGCGCCTCGTCCGAGATGCCCCGCCGCAACGCCTCATCGCGCAGGAGCACGGCGACCGCGTCGGCGAACGCGTCGGCGGTGTCGGCCAACAGCACGTCGACACCGTCACGCGCGCCGAGTCCTTCGGCGCCGATCGATGTCGAGACGACGGCTTTGCCCATGGCCCAGGCGTCGAGCAGCTTGAGCCGTGTTCCCCCGCCCACGCGGAGGGGAACGATGTAGCAGGCCGCGCGCGCGACATAGGGACGGATATCATCGACGTAGCCGGTCAGACGGAGTCCCGCGATCGCGCCGAACTCGCGGCGCTCGGCCTCGGTCGCGCGGCCGACCCACACGACCTCCGGCGTGATGCCCCGCGCACGCAAGCGAGGCATCACATCGCCGGCGAACCAATGCAACGCGTCGCGGTTGGGATACCAACTGGTGCCGCCGACGAACACGCATCCCGTCTCGGCACCGTCCGCGCATGGCGCGAAATAGTCGACGTCCACGCCATTGGGAACGACCGCGACACGCGCCGACGGGGCGAGCGCGCGCAGCTGTGCCGCGTCCTCGGGCGAGACCGCGATGTTGAGCGCGACGCGCGGAAGCCACTCGCGCTCGGTCCGCTCGATCGCATTCGCCTGGTGACGAAGATAGGCGGCCGCTGGTGCGCGCTCGGTTCCCGCACGACGACGCAAGAGCGCGGATTCGACGTTGTGGTGCGTGCAGATGATCGGCAAACGTTGCACGAGCGGCAGCAGGCGAACGAGGTCGAGGCTGTCGACGTGCACGACGTCGAAGCGCCGCTCCGCCAGCACAGTCTTCAGACGCCCGAGCAATGGCGCGGACTCGTGCACGTACCAGGTATAGGGCCGGCGGGTCGCGACACTCCGGACATGGTCCCACACGAGGCGAGACCGCTCGAGCTCCTGCGGGATCGGGAAGGCTTCGAAGTGGCCAAACGACGAGAGACCCGCCAGGCGTTGGCTGAGCGACAGATGCGCGGTCGCACGGTCGGCGCGGTCGAAGCAAAGGCCAGTGATGTCGTAATCGCGCGCCAGGATCCGCAACATGTTGTAGGTCCTGAGGGCGGCGCCGTTGTGCGGCGGATACGGCACGCGATGCGACAGCACGAGCAGCGATCGCTTCATGCGCCGCTGGACGGGATCGGCTTCTCGACTTTGGCCGGGTTGCCGGCAATGATGACGTCAGCCGGGAACGCGCCCCGCACGACCGCACCGTATCCGACCACGGAATTGTCGCCGATCGTCGTTCCGGCCAGAATGCCGACGTTCGCCGCGACCCAGACGTTCTCGCCAAGCAGAACCGGCGCCACACGGACCGGAGCGTCCGGGTTGTGCCGATCGGCGCGGGTACTGTGAAAGTCCGTATCCATGATCGACGCTTCGGCCACGATGCTCCGGCGTCCGATCCGGATCGATTGCCGGCAGCCGAAGCGGGTACCGTTGAGGAACGTGCCATCGCCGACCTCGATGATGGCGTCGGGATCGTGCGTCCATGGCGTCACGGTCATTCCCACGCGCACGCGGTCGCCGAATCGCACCTGGCCCGGTCCGCGGACGATGAGCCGGCCGGAGACGCGGAACCCGCGCCCGGCGGAAAAGCGTATCCCCCGTGCGCGGTAGCTCCACTTGTACCACCAACCTTTGAGATACTGCCAGCCGACTCCCCACGCCCGCCCGGGGTCGCGGACCGCGCCCCCGAGCGTCGTGAGGAGGGAACGCGTTACTTCGTGCTGAGGTAGAGCTGGTCGATGTCCCAATAGATGGTCGTCGGCGGGTGATCCGTCGCCTTGTCTCCACCGTACGTCGGGTCAAACATCAGGAAATTCCACCCCATCGACTCGCCGCTCTCGAAGAAGTGCAGGCTGCTCGATTGGAAGACTTGCGTGCCATCGACCCACAACGTGAGCTGTCCGTTGTTGGCGCCAGCCGACGATTCGTGCTGGAAGTATGCTTCCATCATGTGCCACGTTCCACGTGCCGCGCCGCCGACGTTGGCCACGGCTGACGAGAAGGCCTGCGACGGCACCGGCGCCTGTCCCTCCGAGTTGCCCGGCACGTTGATGCCTTGCGTGCCGCTTCCCGTCGCGAACTGGAGGAGCACGCCGAGCCACATGTTCGAGCCGTTGGTTGACTGACCGTCGGAATTGACCGCGATGACGTGGTTCTCGGTGGAGTTGACGGTCCGTGGCTCCATCAGCTTGAGCCCCGACGCCTCGCTCAGCGTCCAGTTCGGCGACAGACGGAAGTTCCAGCGCACGTACAAGTCGCCCGAGCCGTGGTTCGGAATCGACGTGCCGATGCGCACCGGGCTGTTGCCGCCCGCGAGTGATGGGCCATACGTGAACCGGAGACCGGTTCCTCCAGGGACGCTCGAGATATTCCCGGCCCATTCGCCGGTGCCCGACATTGTCGCCGGCGAGTAATTCGTCCACTGAGCGGGGATCGTGCCCATCGTCCAGTTATAGACGCCGTTGATCTGCTGCGCCGGCTGGGTTGAGATCGGTCCCGTATTGATCTGCGCCGTCATCCCGGACGGCTCGTGATACGGCCCGCCGCCAGTCGCGGCGGAGACGGTGAGTGTTGCTGTGCCCTGCACGCCATCGCTCGTCGCGGTGATCGTCGCGCCACCAGCAGTCACGGCAGTCACGATACCGTTCGACGCTACCGTCGCGACCCCTGTGTTCGATGACGACCAAGTGACGGCCTGACCGGACACCACCGTGCCACTCGAGGTCTTATCGGTCGCCGTCAATTGGACTTGATTGCCAGCTTGAATTGTCGACGAACTCGGTGAGACCGTCACTGTTGCGACGGTCGGCGCCGATGATGTCACCGTGGCGGATGCCGTTGCGCTCTTGCCGCCAATCGTGACGGTGATTGTAGCCGTGCCAGCGGCGGCACCGGTGACGACACCGGAGGTCGACACCGTCGCCGCGCTCGTGTTCGAGCTCTTCCACGACGCCGGGTAGCCCGTGAGCACGTTCCCGCTGGCGTCCTTCGCGGTCGCGGTGAGGCCAGAGCTTTGTCCCGCGGTCAACGACAACGACGTCGGTGACACCGTGACTGATGCGACAGACGCTTGCGCCACCGTGACGCTGGCGGTCGCCTGTACCCCGCCGATCGTGACCGTGACCGTCGCCGATCCCGAGCCGACCGCCGTCACGAGACCGCTCGACGAGACCGTCGCGACGCTGGTGTTCGAGCTGCTCCAGGTCGCCGCGTCGGTGGTGATCACATCGCCATACTGGTCTTTCGCCGTCGCGGTGAGCTGCGAGGTCTGACCCGAATTCAGTGTGGCGGTCGTCGGCGACAGCGTGACGGTCGCGACTGGCGCCGCAATGAAGGTGATGGTGGAGTGGCCCGTCTGTCCGCCGGCACTCGCGTAGATTTGCACGCTGCCGGTACCGGAAGTGCTCAGGACCGTCACGAGGCCGGACGACGAGACGGAGGCCAGGGACGGCGCGTTCGAGAGCCAGGTGATCGTCACACCGCCCATCGGGTTGCCATTCGGGTCGAGCGCAGTTGCTGTCAGCTGAAGTGTCTGGCGAGCGCTCAGGTTAGCCCACCCTGGCGACACCTGGACTGAGCCCACGGCAACCGCATTGACGGTGATCTGGGCTGAGCCCTGTTGGCCACCGCTCGAGGCCGAGATCGTTGCCGTGCCCGCCCCGATGCCCGACACGAGACCATTCGACGAGACCGTCGCGACGGTCGGGTTGCTGGAGCTCCACGTGACGGCGCGACCACCCAGCGCGTTGCCGGCTGAATCTTTGAGCGTGGCCGTGAGCTGCACCGTCTTGCCGGCGGTGATGCTCGCGGTGGCGGGCGACACCGTCACTGATGCGACTGACGCCGGAGAGGCCGCAACGACAGCGAGGTTGGCGAACCCACTCTTCCCGCCAGCCGTTGCCGAGATGACGGCCGAGCCGACTGCTACCGCCGACAGCAAGCCGGTGGCTGATACCGTCGCCACGCTGGTATTGGACGACGACCACGTCACCGTCTGGTTGGCGAGCGCGTTGCCGAGGGAATCCGTCGGCACGGCCGTCAACTGCACCGTGTTTCCGGGGTTGAGCGTAACAGTCGAAGGGGTTACGCTGACGGCAGCGACATGGATTGTGGCTGCGGTCGCGGTGGCTGGTATAGAAGTCGTGAGCCCGCCGGCGGACGCGCTGATATTTGCGCTGCCCGAGCCGACGAGCGTGACGTTACCTGAGGTATCGACGCTCGCGACTTGCGTATTGGACGAGGCCCAGGTGAAGGTCGCGCTGGGGATCGCCTGGCCGTTCTGATTGGTCGCGGTTGCGGTCAGCTGCTTGCTTTGACCCACGGTTCCACTGATGGACGTGGGCGAGATGGTCAGCAGGCTGATTGTCGTACTTGTGTCTTGAGCCGTCCGAGAATTGGCAGGGTCGTCGAGGACCTTACCCTGCACGCAGCCGTGACCAAAAACAGCGACGGCGGCCAGCGCGACTACCGGGATCCGGTAACGCATGCCCCCTCCAGCGTCTGTTCGGCGGCCGGACTGGCTTAGCGTCTCGCGGAGAGAGCGCCTTAGCCTCCTGAGCTTTGCGTCACCGGGTTTCCCACGGCTTTGCCATTGTCGCAACGCCCCGAGGGGGGCACTTGCGCTTACGTCCCGCAGCTTAATCGCTGAGGTGAAACTGTGCCAGTCGGGTATCGGTCAGGCTGACGCGGAACTTGAGTTGGTCCGGCGATCGCTGGATTAATGGTCGAGTTCGCTGAAAATAGCACGGTCACTGTGACCGGCTGCCACGTGCCCAGCGGAGGATCTGTTCGCGATCGCGACCGTCAATGTTGGCATGTGTCGGGAGAGTAAACAGCGATTTGCAAATAGCGACAGCACCGGGAGTCGGCGGTTCTCGAGACGCCAACAGTGCCTTCGCCGCTGGCTCTTCTCCGAGCGCTCTCGGATAACTTCTGACGACGCCGAGCCTGGGTGCGGCACGGCGGCCAAGTCTGTCGAGCACCGGAAGTCTGAGATAGCCGCTCGTGCCGTTCGCGATCGGCCTCACCACGCAAAGCCCGGGTACGTCGCCAAGCGCTTCCGCGAGCTGGCGTGCGCGGGCAACGCGATCCATGCCATCGGCATCTGCCTCGGCGAGCGCTTGGCCGGCGAGAGCCACGCCGGCGTTCGATAGGCGCTCCGGCTCGTGCGCCTCCTTATAGATGGTCTCGCCAATGCCGAGCGCCGGGATGCTCGCTGGAATGCCGTAAACACTGGGCCGACCGACGGCCCAGATGCCGGCCGCGGTCACCCATTCTCTCCAACCGGCTCGCCTGGGCGTCGGAACGGAGGCTTCCCATGCGTGAATTTGCTGGGACCAGTTCCCGGTGTTGGCCATAATGGCGCCGCCACCTCCGGCCGGCAGCCCCTTTCCGCGACCGAAGCTCAAGATCGCGAGCGGGCCAAAGGCGCCCAGTCGGCGGTCGTGCAACGTTCCCCCAGCTTGTTGAGCTGCGTCCTCGATCACCGGTACACCGTGTGCTTCCGCGATCGACGCGACGCCGGGTACGTCGGCCGGAAAGCCGAACAGGTGGGCGACGACGATGGCATCGACGCCCCGCGCGACCGCGCGCGTCACGCTGTCGAGGTCGGGGCTCAGCGTCTCCGGGTCGATATCGTACAGCCGCACGTCGAGGCCCGCGTACGCGGACGCGGCGAGCAGATCGACGCAGGCATATGCGGGGAGGGCAACCGTGCCGCCCGCCGGAAGCGCGAAGCGGAACGCGAGAACGAGCGCCGACGTCCCGCTGTCGGTCAGCGCGACCGCGCGTGCATCGAATCGCTCTTCGAGCGCGCGACGCACGGATGGGACGTCGGCGTCGCGCCTCATGGCGGCGCCGAACGATTGTCCGAGCGCCCGCGCGCTCACACGAGCGATGACGGGTGGTTGCCAGCGCCCCAACATGATCCCAAACTAAGCTGTGGCCTTGACGCTGTGCCTCGCCGGCAACGAGCCGCGCCAGCAATACCTCTTTGCGGAGCTGGCGCGACAGAGCCGAGTCCTGGCGGAGCTCGCGTTCGACGACATCGATCCCGTGACCAAAGTCGTGGCGGCGCTCCTCTCGTACGCGCGGCCACGGTCGGAGTGGTGGGGCAACTATCAGATGCACCCGCTGGTCCAGCGACGGCGGCGGCGGGTTTTGCAGCGAGGCCTCCGGCGTGTCACGCCGCGCCCCGACGCGCTGCTGACGTGGGGCAGCTGGTTCAATCCTGCCTCGGACGTCCCCTTCTTCACCTACATAGACCAGAGCCGGTCGCTGGCGCCCTTGCCCGGCGAACGTCCGGCTTCGCGGCAACGTGGCGAGCGCGCGCACGCGATGCAGGCCAAGACGTACCAGGACGCGGGGGCCGTGTTTTGTATGTCGCAGTGGGCGCGCGCACAAACCTTGGAAGCGCACGACGTCCCGCCCGACAAAGTTCTGGCCGTGGGATGGGGACCTTGCGCCGTGGATCTGTCCGCCGAAGCCATACCGGACGCGGCGCGCGAGCCGCTGGTGCTGCACGTATCGAACGACTTTCGCCGCAAGGGCGTCGACTATCTGCTGGCAACCGCCGAGCGTGTGGCCGCGGTCGATCCCACGATCCGCTTCGTCGTCATCGGGCGCGACGGGAGCGGCCTGCCGGTCGCCGATACGAAGAACGTCACGTTCACCGGACCGATCTACGACCGCGCCCAACTCGCCGACTATTTTCGGCGCGCCAGTCTGTTCTTTCTGCCGCATCGCTTCGACCGGTCGCCGCACGTGCTCGTCGAGGCAATGAGCGCGGGACTGCCCTTGGTGACATCAGCCCAGGGCGGCGCCAGTGAGCTCGTCGATGGGACCGGCACCGGAGCCGCCGTGGCGATCGGGGACGTCGACGGCTACGCTGGAGCGATTCTGCACCTGATGCGCGACGCGGATGCCCGCCGTACCGCGAGCATCCGCGCCCGGGCCCTCATGATGGAGCGCTACAACTGGCCGGTGATCGCGAGTCGCATCCTGGAGCGCATTTCACGGTCACGGGATGTATTTGACGATGTTCGGCCCGAGGGCGGTCGCCAGGGGCACGGGCAGCCGTTGCCATAGACGCGGGCCCCAGGAGTAGGCGCCGTCGTCGGGCGATGGCGTCTTGGTGCCAGCCGCGGCCGACCAGTCATACCAGTAGAGCTGCTCGTCGCGCGAGCCCCATTGCTTCTTGAAGCGGTGCGTGCCGCCGTCGGGCGAGCAACGGCCGAAGTTGAAGACGGTACAGCCGACGTTCATGGCGCGTTCCATGAACGACCAATACAAGAGCATGTTCGCCGAGAGCTTCTTGTGGGCGTTGAGCGACGAGGCCCAGGTCATCTCGAACTCATTTCCCCAGCGAAACCCACAGCCGCCGGCGATCGCCTCTTCGCCGAGGTATGCGCAGCCGAACCAGACGTCGTCGGGGAAGGTCTCGGCGATGACCTCGAACAAGCGCTGAGACTGCGTCGGCGTGCCGAGGTCGCGCATGTGGTGCGCGAATACCGAGAAGAACGGGTCGAGTTGGTCGCGGCCGAAACGAACGGTCACGCCATCTTTTTGTGGGCGGCGTACCTGGCTTCTCACTTTTGCGTCGAGCTGCTTCATTAACCGATCAGGGTCGCTCGGCAGATCGAGCACAACGGTGATCTTTCGGGTCGAGACCGGGAGCGCTATGGGAAGTTGGCGGCGGCTCCGCAACTCGAGCAGTTTGACTTTGTCTTGCCGCGCCTGGGTTTCCGCGGCTTCGGTCAACCGAATAATGGCTTCATCCGAGCCCAGCGGTCCGCCGTAGTTCACGAACGGCATCGACACCAGATAGTGGCCGAAGAGCGCGCTCTTGACTCGAACGAGCGGAAGGACGCCCACCAGCGCGTTCCCGTCGCGGGCGGCGAGGTAGAGACACCCGTGATGAAAGACGCGCTCCATCACACTGCGCCAACCGTATAGATGGAAGTGCGTCCAACCAGCAGCGCTCCGGACGAACTGATCCCACTCGTCTGGCTGCCCCGCGAAGCGTTCGACTCGTATCACGCGCTTTCTTGCAACTGAGCCTGGCGCATCCCGTCGCTGAGAGACGTGAACCGGAACTCGCCGAGCAATCGCTCGAGGCGTTCCTCGGTATTGCGAAGCCCGCGATAGTGACGGACGCGGGTGAGCAACGAGACCGGCAAGCGCGGCTGCTCCGGATCGATCTCCCACGGATGGATATAGAAGACGGCCGGAATCCCGTCGTCCGTGTGCTCTTGGAATGCGCGACGAATGATGTGATAGGGGAAATGGCGGAAGTAGCCGCCGCCGGCGGCTGGAATGCGGACGCCATTCCACACGGTCGTGGCCAACGGAAATTCGCAGAGCCGGCCAGCGGCGCGCTCCAGGAAATGCGCGATCGGGGGCGCGGTCGGATAGCCGTAGTCGGTGCGGTTAACGGGAAACAGGCTGGAGTCGTACTCATAGCCTTCTTCGATCAGAACGTCGAACGCCCATTCGCGTCCAGGAACGATCGAGAAGCTCGGGGCCCGATAGCCGATGACCGCCTGGCCACAGCAGTCTTCGATATCGCGCTTGGCGGATCTGACATCCTCGCGGAATTGCAGCGGGGTCAGCGTGGTCACCTTCTGGTGCCACCACCCGTGCGACGCGACCTCATGTCCCTCGGCCGCGATCCGACGGATCACGTTCGGGTGATGCTTGGCGATCCAGCCCAGCGAGAAAAACGTCCCGCGAATGCCGTGGCGCGCGGTGAGACCGAGCAGCCGGTCGACGGCTGCTTCGATGCGGCTCGGGAAGCGAGGCCATTGGTCGCGAGACACCACACCCTCGAACGCGCTGACCTGGAAATAATCTTCCACGTCAACCGTGAAGAAGTGCTTTATCGCGGGCGTACTCGAGTTTAGCATTCGTCGCTCAGGGCTCGATTCGCAGTTAGAGTGCCATTCATGAGCCTCTGTTAACCCACAACTACGATGGTCAGTGTAGCGCGGGCGCAACAGAAGGCACTCGGGTTCGCCACGAGTCTGTGCGCGCTGGCACTCATAGCCCGATTGACGTTGAAGCCGCTCGGCGGCCCGCTGCCGTCGGGTTTCCATTGGTGCATCTTCTGCGGCTCGTTCGGCGCCGCCGATTTTCTGCTCAACATCGCGCTCTTCGTTCCCTTGGGCTGGGGACTGCGCACGGCGGGTCTTCGGCGCTGGCCGATCTATCTCTTCGGATTTCTTCTCGCAGGGACGATCGAGACCCTTCAGGATTTCGTCATTTCGGGACGCGAGTCCGGTCTGAATGACATCATTGCGAATCCGCTGGGGGGGATCGTTGGTGTCTGGCTCGCTGATCACATGCGCCTCGTCTTCACGCCCGATCCCATCCACAGTCGACGCCTGGCGCTCGGGGCCGCCGGAGCGTGGCTCGGGCTCGCGATCCTCATGCCGTGGTCAATGGGACCATCGCTCCCTCGAACCCAGTACTGGGAGCAAGTCGCGGCCGACCTGCCGAAGTTCGGCAGATACACGGGCCAAATCCTCTCGGCGACGTACAATGGCCAACCTTTCCGCGATGGCCGTTTGTCGGACTCGGCCAGCGCCGCCATGCGCGACGCCTTCCAGCAGGGCCGCGCGCGCGTCGACATCACGACGGTCCCGGCGCCGAACGAAGGGAGCCGGCTGGCGCCAATCATCGGCGTGTTCGATGGGGAGCGTCAAGAGATCTTCGTGATCGCGTGCGCGGGCCAGGATCTCATCTTCGGCATCCGCACGCGCCTCGATGACCTCAAGCTCCACTCGCCCGCCCACCGGTTGCACGGCGCCATTCCGTGCGACTCGACCTCGCCGACCGGCGATACCATCCGAATCGCCGCGACCGTCGATCGCGTCGGCCTGCTTCTGGCCGCGGAGCGCGCCGGCAAGACCGCGTCGGCGCGTCCCGACGCCGGCGCCTGGCAAGGATGGCGCCTCCTCATCTCCGACAATTACGGGAGACAAGCGCGGTACGGGCCGTACCTGACGGCGCTCTGGACGCTATTGTGGCTGCTCCCACTCGGATACTGGTTGGGCCGGAGTCCCGGCCGGTGGTTCGCTCTCGGGATGAGTGGTGTCACACTGATCGTTTCGCTCGCTATCATCCCTATGGGCGTCGGCTCGCGGCCGGCGCCGCCTCACGTCTGGATCGCGGGCGCGATCGCCCTGTTGCTCGGTTTCATATGGACCAAAACACGATTGTCATTGGACTGGATGCCGTCATAGGCGTCCTGCGCTATGTGTTCCTCGGCGCCGCGGGGCTGACGGGCATCGTCTGCGCCGGCGATTGGCTCGTCCGCACACGCCGACTCAGTCCATTCGGCGGCGCCGCTCGATTCTTCCGGAAGACCGTCGATCCGGCGATTGCGCCGGTGGAGCGTGCCGTCGTGCGCTCGGGCGGCATGCCGAGCTCCGCGCCACTCTGGTCGCTGCTCGCGGTCATCATCGCGGGCATCATTGTGTTGAGCCTGTTGGGCGTGCTGCGCGACAACATCATTCTCATCCTCAGGGCCGCTGCGTTTGGACCTCGGGCGCTTCTCTCGGTGCTGGTGGGATGGACGATCGGGTTCTTGCAGCTCGCGCTCATTGTGCGTGTGATCACCTCCTGGGTCAGGATTTCGCCGTATTCGCGATGGGTGCGATGGTCGTTCACCCTCACCGAGTGGCTCGTGCGTCCGCTCCGGAAACGGCTCCCGAACGTCGGCATGTTCGACATCTCGCCGATCGTCGCGTGGGCGATCCTCTGGGCCATCGGCGCGCTCCTGCAGAAAGTGTTGTGAATTGACGCCAGTCGCGTAACGAGGGACGCAATCACCCAACGCTTGGGCCTCGGGTTTGCTATTGATCAGTGAACCCAATGCCTATCGATCCACAGCCAGACGTCCCGGCGCCAGCGCCGGGGCGTGAGTCTCGTCGTGACCCTTCGTCGCCGCCGGATCGCGCCGTGCCGATCCGCGTCAGCATCGAGGGCGGCCTTCGCCTCCCCGAGCGCGGGCATCTGCGCCGGACGAGCGAGGTCGATTTCGTCGACCACTACTATCAAGGTGGCATGGGCTGGGTGCTGCGCGAACGGCTCCGCTGGGTCCGCTCCGTGCTCCCCCAAACGCCGGTCGATTCGATTCTCGAGATCGGATATGGCAGCGGCGTCTTCATGTACACGCTTGCGCCCCACGCACGCGCACTCTACGGGATCGACATTCACGCGCACGGCGGCGCCGTCCGCGACCGGCTCCGCGACAGCGACATCGACCTCTCGGCCGCGCGCGGCAGCGGCATGGCGCTCCCGTTTCGCGACGGGTCGTTCAACGCGGTCGTGATCGTGAGCGCGTTGGAGTTCATGGACGATCCGGGCGCCTGCCTGGCCGAGTCGTTGCGCGTGACCCGCGTCGGCGGACGCGTCGTCTGCGTGACGCCGCGCGTCCTGCCGTGGGCCGATGCGGTCTATCGCGTACTCGCGGGCATCGACCCCGAGTCCGATTTTCGCGGCGGGCGCCAACGCGTGCAACGCGCGCTCGCGCAACTCGACGCCGACCGACGGCCGCGGCCGTTTCCCTTCCCCAAGATGCTCGCGCCGTATGAGCTGGTGTTGCTATCCAAGCGGTGAGCGACTAGTTTTTGAGAGCAAGCACAACTGTTCACCGTGGCGATTTACGCGACTTGCGACCACGTAAAACAATCCGCTAAAGCGCTCGCCCGGCCGCCTTTAGCGACCGGGTTTTCTTCTTATGGTTTCATATCTCGAAGCGCTCGAATCGAAAGTTCTGATCTTTGATGGGGCGATGGGGACGAACATCCAACGCGCGCATCTCACGCCTGAGGATTTCGGCGGGAAGGCGCTCGAAGGGTGCAATGATCATTTGGTCCTCACACGGCCCGACGTCATCCAAGGGATCCACGAGTCGTTTCTCGCGGTCGGCTGTGATGTCGTCGAGACCTGCACCTTCCAATCAACCCCCCGTCGTCTGACCGAGTGGGGCATCGGCGACAAGGTCCGGGACATCAACTTCACCGCCGCTCGTCTCGCCCGCGCCGCGTGTGAGAAATTCGAGGGCCCGCGATTCGTCGCTGGGTCCATCGGGCCTACCGGCATGCTGCCGTCGAGCAGCGACCCTGTGCTCTCCGCTATTTCGTTCGATGAGCTGAGCGAGAACTTCTATCAACAAGCCAAGGCGCTCGTCGAGGGCGGGGTCGATGTGCTGCTGGTCGAGACATCGCAGGACATCCTCGAAGTCAAAGCGGCGATTGCGGGGTTTGAGAGACTGTTTGCCGAGATCGGCCGCCGGGTTCCTATCCAGGCTCAGGTCACGCTCGATACCAGCGGCCGGATGCTCCTGGGCACCGATATCGCGAGCGCGATGACCACGCTCGAGGCGCTGCCGGTCGATATCATCGGGCTCAATTGCTCGACCGGCCCCGAGCATATGCGCGAACCGGTGCGATATCTGACCGAGCACGCGCGGCACCCGATTTCCGTCATCCCGAATGCCGGCCTGCCGCTGAATACGGGAACCGGCGATGCGGTCTATCCGTTGGAGCCGGACCCGATGGCCGAAGCGCTTCGCGTCTTCGTCCATGACTTCGGCGTACGCATCGTGGGCGGGTGTTGCGGCACGACCCCCGAGCACCTGCGCGCCATCGTCGCGGCCGTGCGCGCCACCGATGGGAAGAGCGGACGAGCGGCGCGACATGATGTGCCGCGCGTGTCGAGCGCGATGCGGGCGATCACGCTGCATCAAGATCCGCCGCCGCTCCTCATCGGCGAGCGCCTCAACGCGCAGGGCTCGCGCAAAGTCAAGCAGCTGCTGCTCGCCGACGACTACGAGGGGCTGGTCGCCGTCGCGCGCGACCAGGCCGAGTCGGGTGCGCACGTGCTCGATGTGTGCGTGGCGTTGACGGAGCGCGGGGACGAGGCCGAGCAGATGGCGAAGACCGTGAAGCTCCTGTCGATGAGCGTCGAGCTGCCGCTCATGATCGACTCGACGGAAGCGACGGTCATTGCGCGCGCGTTGGAGCACGTCCCCGGTCGGGCGATCGTCAACTCGATCAACATGGAGAACGGGCGGAAGCGCATCGAGGATGTGCTCCCGCTGGTCAAGACGCATGGGGCGGCGGTCGTCGCGCTCACCATCGATCAGGTGGGAATGGCGAAGACGCGCGACCGGAAGCTCGAGATCGCGCGTCGCATCCACGAGATCGCGACCGGCGAGTATGGGTTGGCGTCATCGGATCTCATCTTCGATGCGTTGACGTTTACCCTTGCGACTGGCGAGGCGGAGTGGATCGACTCGGCGCGGGAGACCATCGAGGGCATCCGGCTCATCAAGCAGGAGCTGCCGGGCGTGTTGACCGTGCTCGGCGTGTCGAACGTGAGCTTTGGGCTGACGCCGCCGGCGCGGGCGGTGCTCAACTCCGTGTTCTTGCATCATTGCGTCGCGGCCGGGCTCGACGCGGCGATCGTCAATCCGGCGCACGTCCGTCCGTACGCCGAGATCCCGGACACCGAGCGCACGATGGCCGACGATCTCGTCTTCAATCGTCGACCCGACGCGCTGCAGCGGTTTATCGAACATTACGCGGGCACCTCCGGCGCACCGCGGGAAACCCGGGAAGATCCGACTGCCGGCATGACTCCCGATGAGCGCATTCATTGGAAAATCGTGCATCGGCAGAAGGACGGTATTGAGAGCGATCTGGATGTTGCTGGGGTGAGGGAGCATCCCGTGCGCCTCCTCAATGACGTGTTGTTGCCGGCGATGAAAGAAGTTGGCGACAAGTTCGGCGCGGGCGAGCTGATCCTGCCGTTCGTGCTGCAGAGCGCCGAGGTCATGAAAAAGGCCGTGCGGCACCTGGAGCAGTTCTTGGAGAAGGCCGAGGGCTACACCAAGGGCAAGGTTGTCTTAGCGACGGTGTACGGCGATGTCCACGATATCGGGAAGTCGCTGGTCAACACGATCCTGTCGAACAACGGCTACACGGTCTACGATCTCGGCAAGCAGGTGCCGGTGAACACGATCATCGACAAGGCGCAGGAAGTCGGGGCCGACGCGATCGGGCTCTCGGCGCTGCTCGTGTCGACATCGAAGCAGATGCCGCTGTGCGTGCAGGAGCTCGACCGGCGCGGCCTGACGTATCCGGTGCTGATCGGCGGCGCGGCGATCAATCGGCGATTTGGCCGACGGGCGTTGTTCGTCGAGGGCGAGCGCGCGTATGAGCCGGGCGTCTTCTATTGTAAAGACGCGTTCGAAGGGCTCGAGACGATGGATGCGCTGATGGACAAGGCGCGCCGTCCCGCGCTCGTGTCCGACGTGCTTCGGGCGGCGCGCGACGACGTGTTCTTGCAAACCGGGAAGGACATCGCCGCCGGGACTGACGCGACGACGCGCAGCGACATTCGCGCGGACAATGCTGTGCCTCAGGCTCCGTTTTTTGGCGCGCGCGTGTTGCGGGATATCCCCTTGGGTGAGGTGTTTCAGCTACTCGATCTCGACGAGCTGTATCGTCTGCAATGGGGCGGGCGCGGGTCGGGGCCGGAGTTCGAGCGCACCGTGCGCAGCGAGTTCGAGCCCACGCTCGCGCGCCTCACCGCCGAGGCCGAGCGGGAGGGCTGGCTCAGACCTCGGGCGGTGTACGGGTATTTTCCCGCGCAGTCGAGCGGGAACGATGTCGTCGTGTATGATCCGGCGGCGTACGAGAGCGATGGTGGGTCGCTCCGCGAGATCGCGCGGTTCCACTTTCCGCGACAGGCTGGGCGCGAGCGTCTGTGTCTCGCTGATTATTTCCGGTCGGTGGAGTCGGGCGAGGTCGACGTCATCGGGGTGCAGATCGTGACTGTGGGCGACGAGGCGACCGCGAAGGTCGATGGGCTGAATGCGGCTGGGCAGGTCGCCGAGGCGTACTATGTCCATGGACTCGCGGTCGAGGCGGCCGAGGCGGTGGCCGAGTGGATGCACCGTCGCGTGCGGCGCGAGCTCGGCGTCGCGGCTGGCAAACGATACTCGTGGGGGTATGGCGCGTGTCCTGATCTCGACGATCACGCGACGGTCTTCAAGTTGTTGCCGGCCGAGTCGGCGCTTGGCATGTCATTGACGTCGGCGTTCCAGCTATTGCCGGAGCAGTCGACGGTTGCGCTCATCGTGCACCATCCGGACGCCAAGTATTACGCGGTGCGTGGAGCGGCGGCGCAGCCGGCGGAGGCTGCGTGACCACTCCCGTCGTCGTCTCGCGCCGGGCGTTGCTCGAGCGGTTGCTCGATCCCGAGCGCGTGTCGGTGTTCGACGGCGCGATGGGCACGATGCTCTACGCGCGCGGCGTCTTCATCAATCAGTGCTACGACGAGCTGAACGTCCGCGCGCCCGATCTCGTGCGCGGCGTGCACGAGGAGTACGCGCGGGCGGGCGCCGAGGTGTTGGAGACCAACAGCTTTGGCGCGAACCGGCCGAAGCTGGCGCAGTACGGGCTCGAGGACAGCGTCCGCGCGTTCAACACGGCCGCGGCGCGGCTGGCGCGCGAAGCCGGTGGTGACTCGATCCTCGTCGCGGGTGCGGTGGGGCCGCTCGGCTTGCGCATCGAGCCGTATGGCCCGACGAGTCGCGACGAAGCGCGCGCGCATTTCCGCGAGCAGATGGAGGCGCTCGCCGAAGGTGGCGCCGACCTGTTCATCGCCGAGACGTTCGGCGATCTCGACGAGATCGAGCAGGCGATTCGCGCGGCGCGGGAGGTCGACCCGACGATGCCGGTCATCGCCCAGATGACCATCGGCGTCGACGGTGTGACGCCGTTCGGCGTGCGACCGGCGGATATCGCCGCGGCGCTCGATCGATTCGGGGCCGATATCGTCGGCCTCAATTGCTCGGTCGGGCCGCAGGCGATTCTCGATGCGATCGAGAAGATGACGCCGGTGACCCGCCGCAAGCTGTCGGCTCAGCCGAACGCGGGTATGCCGCGGGATGTCGGGGGCCGCAGCATGTACATGGCGAGTCCCGAGTATATGGCGACCTACGCGGCGCACCTGATTCGCGCCGGCGCGCGCGTCGTCGGCGGGTGTTGCGGGACGACGCCCGAGCATACGCGGGCCATGGCCGAAGGCGTGCGACCGCTCGCCCCCCGTCATGCGACGGTCGCGAGCTCGGCCGGCCGCGGCCGGTTCTCTGGCGGCGTGTCGACGCCGACCGAGCAGGTGGGCGTCGAGCCCGTGCCGTTTGCCGAGCGCTCGTCGCTGGCCGCGAAGCTGGCGAAGGGGCAGTTTGTCTCGTCGGTCGAGATCGTGCCGCCGCGCGGCGTCGACGCCTCGCGCATGCTGCGCGATGTCGCGGCGCTGCGCGATGCGGGCATCGACGCGGTGAACGTTCCCGATGGCCCCCGCGCGCAGAGCCGCATGAGCGCGGTGCTGGTGAGCATCTTGATTCAGCAGCAAGTCACGGGGCTCGAGACCGTCACGCACTACTGTTGCCGGGACCGAAATTTCCTGGGGATGCTCAGCGATCTGCTTGGTGCGGCGGCCATGGGGCTCAAGAACCTCTTGCTGATCACCGGGGATCCGCCCAAGATGGGCCCCTATCCCGATGCGACGGCCGTCTTCGACATCGACTCGATCGGACTCACGAATCTCGTCGCGCGGTTGAATCGTGGCCTCGACCCCGGCGGGAATCCCATCGGCGCGCCGACGAAATTCGCGATTGGCGTTGGCGTCAATCCCGCCGCGATCGACCTGGCCGAGGAACAGCGGCGGTTCGCGTGGAAGGTCGACGCGGGCGCCGAGTATGCGATTACACAGCCCGTGTTCGATGTCGCGCAGCTCGAGCGGTTCCTCGAGACGATGCCCGCGCGCATCCCGGTCATCGCGGGCATCTGGCCGCTGGTCTCGCTGCGCAACGCGGAGTTTCTGGCGAACGAGGTTCCCGGCGTGACGGTTCCGGAGCCCATCATCGCCCGTATGCGGCGGGCGAACGAGCGATCCAAGGAGCATGCGGTTGCGGAAGGGTTGGCGATTGCGCGCGAGATGCTCGACGCGGTCCGCGGCGACGTGCAAGGCGTGCAGGTCTCGGCGCCGTTCGGGAAAATCGAGCTCGCGCTCGAGGTCATGAAGCGCTAGGTCGCTACGAGATCCAGATCAAGCGCTTACCGGTTATTCGCCACACGCTCGTGGCGTCGCGCTCGAGGAACACGAAGTAGCCGGCGCCGCACAGCGCCCCGCAGTTATTCGTGGTGTAGACGAGTGCTCGCCGATAATCCCGACTAAACCCGACATGAGAGAGGCCGATGACCGCCCCGCTCAGGTCGGACCGGTGATAAGGGTTGTCCTCAGCTTGCCGCAGTTCCCGAGCGGTGACCCAGTGATACCGGCTCTCCACCCGAAGCGGTATATCCACCAATTCCGTGTCCGCATTGCGGCGGCGAAAGTCGCTGATCGCCTCGCGATCGGTTGAGGAGGAAACCGAGTCCTCGAGCCTTTGGAGGCTCGGGGCATGGAGCTCGTCCTCGAACCGGAACGCGTTGGTGGGAAGTAGCTGGAGCGTACCGCTGAACTCGTGGGCATAGTCGGCGACGATGACCGCGAGGACATCCCGCTCCAGGAGGTCGGCGTTCTGAACGAGCGGCGGCGTCAACGCGTCATTCTGGCTGACGCATCCCACGATGAGGATCAACCCAGCATACCGAAACCAAGTCATCGGGTCTCCGGTCAATGAGTGCCAGCACTATATGACGCGGTCATGATACGCGACTTGCACATCGGTTAAATGACGGTGAAAAGCAACTGACGATCGACTGACGCACGGTTGGATATTCCGCGTTGCGGGCACTCAAACCTCAACGCTAGAGTCAACGTATGACTACACTGCAGAAACTCCTCACGGCGGAGGAATACGCCACCCTGCCAGAGTCCATAGCACCTCGTGACAGCGAGCTTATCCGCGGCGTCATCTGTGTCCGCGAAGCGCCGCCAGTGCCGGATCATGGTTGGATCGCAAACAAGATCGGCCATCTGCTGTACGAGTTTGTCGCATCGCGAAAACTCGGGGTCGTCATGGGCGATCCCGGCTTCGTGCTGGAACGGGACCCGGACACCGTGCGCGCGCCTGACGTGTCATTCGTGCGGGCGGACCGCCTGCCAAGCGAGAAGATGCCGACCTATCTCGACGGCGCTCCCGATCTCGCCGTCGAGGTCAAGTCGAAGAGCAACAGGAAGCGTAAGATGGCCGAGAAGATCGCGCAGTATCTCAGCACGGGATCACGGCTCGTCTGGTACGTCGACCCGGATCGGAAGACCATTACGGTCTATCGGCCGCAGCGTGATCCGGTCGTGCTGAATGAGGGCGATCACCTGTCCGGTTACGAGGTGCTGCCGGGTTTTGACTGCCCCGTAGCCGAGATATTTAGCCGTTACTGGCTGACCGAGTCGTAAGCCGCCTCGGTTCCGCTGACGAGCGCGCGAACGGAGAAGACATCGGCGCGCTCCCGCGCGGCGCGACCGAGCTCGGCGCGGAAGTTGGCATCGGCAGCGACGCGGTCGATCGCGGCGGCGAGTTGCTCGGGATGGGCGGGGTCAAAGAGCAATCCCGTGCCTGGCGTAATAATCTCGAGCGGGCCGCCGAGGGCGGAGGCGAGGACGGCTTTGCCCAAGGCCATGCCTTCGACGACGACGATGCCGAACGGCTCGGGGTCGGTCGACGCGTGCACCACGATGTCGGCGGCGCTCATGAAATCGGCGACATCGTTGCGCTCGCCGACGAACGATATGATATCGGCGATCCCTGTGGCGGTGGCCGTCGCCTGAAGTTGCTCGACGTAGTCGGTGTGACCCGCGGGCGTGCCGCCGACGAAAATCGCTTTGAGATGGCCGCGGTTCGTGACGCGCGAGAGTGCGTCGACGAGCACGTGTTGGCCCTTCCAGGGACGGAGGTGTCCGGCCATCACGATCAGCACGTCGTCGGGACGAACGCCGAATTGCTGGCGGACCTCCGCGGCGGGGCGACGGACTGAGTCGCGGAACGCATCGGCGTCCACGCCCTCGTAGACCACTCGCACGCGATCCCGCGCGATGCCGGTGACCGCAATGACCGCCTCGGCGACATGGCGGCTGTCGCCCAACACGAGATCATACCGGCGATGCAACCAGCGATGGATGGCGGTGTGGCCGGGGCGCACGACCGTGCGGGCGTGCGTGATGCACGGAATCCGGCGGATCCGTGCCGCTGGGAGCCAGTTGTCGGCACCCGCGGCTGGCGCATTGTTCAGGTGGACGATATCGACACCGAGTTTGCGCAGCACCGCGACTCGGTCCAACACGCCGCCGAGTGCGTTCGCCAACCGGTTCGAGCGAACGGGACCCTGCCAGATATGGACGGGCACGCCGAGATCGGTCAGTCGGTCGACGAACCGGTTCGTCGAGTAGAACAGCACTTCTGGCGTGTACCGGCTCCGGTCGAGCGACCGGGCAATATCGTAGAGCGACTGGTAGGAGCCGCCGGCCGTGCCATCCTTATTCTGCTCGACGAGCAGGACGCGCCGTGGCTGGGGTGCCATTCCGTGCGAATTGTATATTTCCCGGGGTATGAAAGCCATTCTCTTGATCGATCACGGGTCTCGCCGTGACGAGGCCAACGCGATGCTCGGCGAGATGGCCGAGCTGGTGCAGCGCCAGGTGGGCACGACCGCGGTGGTACGCTACGCCCACATGGAGATCGCGGAGCCGTCGATCGCCCGGGGATTCGGGGACTGTGTCGAGGCGGGCGCGGACGAGATCATCGCCTTTCCTTATATGCTGTCCCCCGGGAAACATTCGACTGCGGACATTCCACGCATGGTGGCCGAGGCGGCGGCACCGTACCCTGGGGTCCGATATCGCGTGACGTCCGCGTTTGGGATTCATGAGAAGCTCGGGGAGATTATCGCCGAGCGGGCGGGCGTGTTCGCCGTATCTTAGGTGGCTCCACGTCGTCATCTAGTTATGCCGTCGCGGACAACTGTGATGCTGGCCCTTGCGCTGCTGTGCGCAACAGCAGTCCGGGCTTCCGCGCAGACCCACGTCAGTCACGCCAAGCTGGCGAAAGCGCCTGCCGCGGCGCCCGTCTTCACGCTCGAGCGCACGCAGTGTAAAGGGCAGTGCGCCGAGTACAAGTTGTCGTTCTACGGTGACGGCCGGGTGGACTACGACGGCAAGGCCAACGTCAGCAAGGCTGGCCACTGGCACGCAACGGTCTCGCGCGAGACGCTCAACCAGATCGTCACCGACTTCCAGCGGATCAACTACTTCACGTTGGAGAACTCGTACGCCGGCGGTTTGAGCCAGAATCCGGTGGCGATTACGTCGTGGCGGCAGAACGACCGCGTGAAGACCGTCACGCACGACGTGGGCTCGCCGTTCTCCCCGGGGGCGTTGACGACGCTCGAAGATCAGATCGACGCGGCGGTTCAGTCCGTCGACTGGGTGAGATAGGACACGGCAGGCGTTAGTTTTTAGGGCATGTCGAGTGCCCCTCCTCTCCCCCTCAGCCGTCCCGCTCTCACCACCTTCTCCGACGAGGAGATCATGTTTCGCGACGCCGTCTCGGCGTTCGCGGAGAGCGAAGTTCGGCCCCGCGTCAAAGCGATGGAGTCCGCCGGACGGATCGACCCCGAGCTCATTCCCCAGTATTTCGCGCTCGGACTCATGGGCATCGAGGTCCCGGAGAGCTACGGCGGCGCGGCCGGCACACTCACCATGGTTGCGCTGGCCGTCGAGGCGATCAGCCAGGTGGATGCCGCGGCGGCCATTATGGTCGACGTGCAGAACACGCTGGTCAACTACCCGATCACTCGCTACGGCACCGAGGCCCAGCGCTCGAAGTATCTGACACGTCTCGTGTCCGGCGAAGTTGGCGCCTACGCGCTGTCGGAGCCAGGCTCCGGCTCTGACGCGTTCGGCCTGGCGACCGTGGCGACGCAGCGCGGCTCCGATTGGGTGCTGAACGGCCGCAAGATGTGGATCACGAATGGCGGCGAGGCCAACATCTTCGTGATCTTCGCCAACGTGAACCCCAGCCAGGGGTATCGCGGGATCACCGCGTTCATCGTCGAGCGGGGTTTTCCGGGGTTCAGCGTCGGCAAGCGAGAGGACAAGCTCGGGATTCGGGCGTCGAGCACCGTCGAGTTGATCCTCGACGACTGTGTCGTGCCGGGCGAGAACGTGCTGGGCCCCGTGGGCCAGGGCTACAAGATCGCGATCGAGACGTTGAATGGCGGTCGGATCGGCATCGGCGCGCAGATGATCGGCGTCGCGGGTGGCGCGCTGACCGCTGCCCTCGGGTACCTGAAAGAGCGCAAGCAGTTCGGCAAGCCGTTGGCCGACTTCCAGGGGATTCAATTCCAGGTTGCGCAGGCCGCGACGGAGCTCGAGGCGGCGCGGCTCATGGTGTACAACGCCGCGCGGCTCAAGGATGCCGGGCAGGACATTGCGCGCGAAGGGGCGATGGCGAAGCTCTTCTCCTCGCAGGTGTGCGAGCGCGTGACCTCGCTCTGCGTGGAGTTGTTCGGCGGGTATGGGTATACGACGGAGTATCCCGTCGAGAAGTTCTATCGGGACGCGAAGATCGGCACGATCTACGAAGGGACGTCGAACATGCAGCTTCAGACGATCGCCAAGGCGGTGCTGCGCTGAGCATTCCGTGGCCTGACGCCGCCCATCCGGACGCGTTGGCCCGCTGGACGAGATTGCGTGCCGGCGGGCGGGCTGCGTTCCTGTGGCGCTACGGCGTCGCCGGATGGGGTGTGCCGTGCAGTATCGTCACGGTTGCGTATCACACCCTGCGTGAGCGGGCCATCGTTTGGAGTGCGGTCGTCGGACTCTTTGTCGCGTGCGGTGCCGTCGGCTATTTGCTGGCGGCGTGGGTGTGGGATGAGTGCGAGGCGCACTACGAGGCCGGCGCCGGCGAGCCCTCGACGTAACCAGCTATTTACTTCCAGGGCCCCTCGGCGCGATCTTAGCGCGATAAGCCTTTCCCCTTCCTGGAGGCTCCAGTGTCGGCTGCCGCGTACCGTGCCCGCTCGGCCACGGAGTTGATCGACGCGACGATACAGATCCTGCGTCGCAATTTCGCGACGTTCTACACGTTGTCGGCGCTGTTCACGGTGCCGTTGTACGTGATCCCGCCACTGCTCGTGCCCCAAACCGCGCGCGGAACGATCGCCACGCCGAGCGCCGTCAGCATCACGGGGCTCATCGTGTTCTTCCTCCTGTTCATCGTGCTGAGCGCGATCTTCCAGACCGCGCTCTTCTTGGCCAGCTCGGATGCGTATCTCGGCAAGCCCGTCGTCGTCGCCGACGTGATCAGCCGCGCGATGAAGCGGGCGGCCGGGATGGCCTGGGGCTACATCTATCAGTCGTTCGCGGTTGGTCTCGCATCGCTCCTCTTCATTATTCCGGGCATTTATGTCGCCCTTGGCCTCTTCGCGATGCCGTGCATCATCGCCATCGAAGGGTTGACCGCTGGTGATGCCGCATCCCGATCGTTCGACTTGTCGAAAGGGCTCAAAGGACACGTTTTTCTCACCGGGCTGGTCGGGTTCATCATCTACATCGTCGGCTTCTTCATCATCTTTTTCATCGCGGGCCTCGCTGGCGGGTTCGGCGCGCAGACGTTGATCAGCCAGATCATCATGGCGCTTGGAGCCAGCGCGCTGCTGCCCCTCGTGCCCGTCACGATCACCCTGTTGTACTATGATGCGCGCATTCGGAAAGAGGGATACGACATCGAATTGATGGCGCAGCAAACGGGCGGACCCGGCGCACCACCGGCCAAGCCCCAACCGGCGTAGCCTCCTGCAACTCGATACCGCTCGCGCGGCGGCCGTGCAGGATACGGTCGCCGCCGTCTTTCAGCAGCACGCGTACGGTCGCACGCCCACCGGGCCGACTTCGATCATGAGTCGCGCGCTGCTGCGCGTCATGAATTGGGTGGCGAGTTTCTTCAACGCGATCGACCGGTCCCCGGCAGCCAAGCACCTCATCGTGTACGGTATCGTGGCGGTGGCCGTGCTCACCCTTGGGCATTTCGTGCTGCTCGCGTACTCACCGGGCGGCGGGTACGCGGCGCATTTCACACGCCGGATGCGTTCCGGCCGGGGCGGCGATCCATGGGCGCTCGCGAAGCGACTCGCGGCGAGCGGTGCGTACACGGACGCGGCCCACGCGCTCTATGAAGCGCTCCTCGACCGCGTGTCGGCGCGGGTGCCCCTCCGGTTGCACCCCTCCAAGACCGCGGGCGACTACGCGCGCGATCTGCGGCGCACGGCGCCGACGGTCTTCGGCCCGTTTCGTGAGTTCGCCAGAGGCTACGAGGTCGTGATCTATCGGCTCGGGTCGTGCGACCAGCCCCGGTTCCAGTCTCTCCTGGAGCTCGCCGGGCGGATCGACCCGGAGCTCGGGTCGCTCGGCTGACGCGGTATGGCGAAGTCACTCGCCGAACGGCTCCTTTCGCCGAAGATCGCGCTGCCTGTTCTCGCCGCCGCGCTCATTGCGACGATTCTGCTGCAGCCAACGACCGCGCCGCAAAGTCTCTTCTCCCGCGGAGTGCTGTCGTCCGATTCGGTGACGCCCGGCGGCGCCCGCGGGCTGTACGAGATCGCGGGGCGATTGGGATGGCCCGAGTCGCGGCGCCGGGCAGCATTCACCGGACCGCTCGACTCGGATCGCGTTTACCTGGTCCTCGATCCGCCGGTGTCGCCAACCATCCGTGAGGCGCACGCGATGCTCGACGCGGTGCGACGGGGCGCCGGGCTCGTCTACGTCGTGAGGGAGGGCCAGGGGTCTGCCTTGAACGACTCGCTGCACGTTGCCGTGGCGCGCGGCAGCGTGATGGTCCCACAGCCGCCGCTCGACTGTCCACGCGAGGACGCGGGATCGCCCGTGCCTATGTGGGCGGATGATTCGGTGCGACTCTACTCGATCAAGCGCTCGCGCGCCTGGCCGGACGATACCGCGCTGTTCGTCGCCGTGCGGTCGGACACCGACGGAACGACGACGCCGTCGCCCGCGGCCGTCGGCTACCGATTTGGCCAGGGGCGCGTCGTCGTGGTCTCGGACGCGGATCTGTTTCGGAATGACGTCCTTCGCGTGTGCCGGTACGGCCTGGGCCCTGCCGCCGTCCGCATGCTCGATTACGCCTCGGCCGGCAAGCGACCCGTGCTCGTGTTCGAGGAGCGTCATTTTGGGGCCAGGCCGGGTATATGGTCGGCCATCGGCGATTTCCTCACCGACACGTCCGAAGGACGCACCTTGGCGCAGATCGCGGCGGCGGCGCTCATTCTCCTGGCGGCCGCCGCGTGGCGCCCGGTGGCGCCGACCAGCCGCAAGCGCATCGAGCGGCGATCGGCGCTCGAGCACGTCGCGGCGCTCGCGCGGGCGTATGCGCGCGTCAATGCCACGCGCACGGCCGTGCGGCGGCTCGTTCGGGGGCTCAGGCGGCGCCATTCGCGTAAGGGCGTCCGGAACGATGAGGCGTATCTCCGGGGCGTCGCGGTACAGAATCCACCGCTGGCCGATGACGTCCAGCATATCCTTCACGGCGTGAGCGACGGGATCACTCCGGCCGAGCTGTTGGCGGTCGGGCGCGCGGTGGACCACATCGACCGGGTACTGGGGAAGTGACGGGATCTCTCAACGCCACAGCAATCGCCGAGACGCTGCGACGCATTCGCGACAGCGTGGGGCAGCGCATCATCGGTCAGGACATCGTGATCGACGAGATACTGGTGGCGTTTCTCGCGCGCGGGCATGTGTTGGTGGAGGGCGTGCCGGGTACCGCCAAGACGCTGCTCGTTCGCTCGCTGGCCGAGTCTCTCGGCGCGGCGTTCGGGCGGATACAGTTTACGCCCGACCTCATGCCGTCGGACGTGACCGGCGTCTCCGTGTTCAGCGAGGCGACGCGCGGGTTCGAGTTTCGCGCGGGGCCGGTGTTCACGGATCTCTTGCTCACAGACGAGATCAATCGTGCGCCGGCGAAGACGCAGGCGGCGTTGCTCGAGGCGATGCAGGAGCGCCAGGTCACCACCGATGGGAAGACGCGACCCTTGAGCGCCTTGTTCACGGTGTTCGCCACGCAAAATCCCGTCGAGTACGAGGGCACGTTTCCGTTGCCCGAGGCGCAACTCGACCGCTTTCTCGTGAAGGTGCGCGTCGATTATCCGACGGCGGAGGCGGAAGTCGCCATCCTCGACCGGTATGCCGGAGGGTTCGACGCGGATCGACTCGCCGACCGGCCGATCGCGCCGGTGCTCGACGCCGCGGGCATCGCGGCGCTGCGCAATGCGGTCGATGCGGTCACGGTCGCGCCCGAGGTGCGCCAATACATCGCCGCGATCGTCCGCGCCACGCGCGACGACTCTGGCCTCACGCTCGGCGGCAGCCCGCGGGCGACCGTCGCATTGTTCCGGGCGGCGCGCGGCGCGGCGCTGCTCGCCGGTCGCGATTTCGCGACGCCGGATGACGTCAAAGACTTGGCGCCGGCCGTGCTCCGGCACCGGTTGATCGTCGCGCCGGAGTTGGATGTCGAGGGGCGGACCGCGGATGAGGTGCTCGCGACCATCCTGACGCGGGTGCCGGCGCCGCAGTGAGGATCCCGTTCTCGCCGACGCGGCGATTGGCCACGGCGGTGCTCGTCTCCTCCGTGCTGTGGCTGGCGCCCATCACGTGGTTCGGGCTGTCGCCGGCGGTGTATGCGCTCATCGCGCTCGCGATCGGGTGCCTCGCCGACATGGCGCTCATGCCGGGGCGCGGATCGGTCCTCGTCGAACGCCTCGCGCCGGGCGCGGTCGGCGTCACGGACTCGGCGCCGGTCGTCTATCGCCTCCAGTCGTCGTGGCCGGTCGTCGTGAACGGCGCGCTCTACCATGCCCTGCCCCACGCGATCACGCGCACCGAGCCGCAGCCGTTGGCGTTTGCGCTACGGGCTCGGGCAGAAGTCGCACTGAGCGTCACGTTCGTCGGTCGCGAGCGTGGCGAGTTCCCCTTGGGGCCCGTCGTCCTCCGCTTGATCGGCCCCTTGGGCCTCGTGGCGCGCACGTTGCGCTACGCGCTGGCCGACACGATCACGGTCGTTCCATCGGTCGCGGCCCTCCGTCGCTTCGAGCTGCGCTCCCTGCCCATGCGCCTCCGCGAGGTCGGCTTGCGCGTGCTTCGCCGCCGCGGTGAGGGGACTGCGTTCGCTGGACTGCGCGAGTACGCGATCGGCGATGATCCGCGGCACATCGACTGGAAGGCAACAGCGCGACGGCGCCGGCTGATCTCGCGCGAGTACTCGGTCGAGCAAGGGCAGACCGTGATGATCATGGTCGATGCGGGCCGTCTGATGACACAGTTGGCTGGCTCGCTGCCGCGCTTCGAGTACGCGCTCTCGTCTGCGCTCGTCTTGGCGAACGTCGTCACGCGCGCCGGTGATCACGCCGGTCTCCTGGTCTTCGACGACGAGGTCCGCTCGTACATCCCTCCGACCCGCGGCGCGGCGGCATTACGGTTGATTCGTGACGCGTTGGTTCCCGTGCAGCCGACGATGGTAGAGCCGGACTATGCGGCCGCCTTCCGCACGATCCAAACGCGTCTCACGCGCCGCTCGTTGTTGGTTCTGTTCACGGACGTGATCGACGTGCGCTCATCGCGTTCGTTGTTGGCCCTCACGACGCGCGGCGCCCGCGTGCATCTGCCCGTCGTCGTCGCGTTGCGCAACGACGCCCTGGTCGCCGCCGCAACGCCGGCGGGCGCGACAACCACGGATGCGCTCTACGAGAGCGCGGCGGCCGAGGAGCTGCTCTCGTCGCGAGACGAGGCGCTGGAGGGCATGCGCCAGGCCGGCGTCTCGGTGCTCGACGTCAAGCCGCACGCGATGACGGCCGCCGTCATCAACCGGTATCTCGAGATCAAGGGACGGGGGCAGTTGTAGGCGGTCAGGTGATAACTCAGGAATGGACTTCAAAGCGTTACAGCCCCCCGCCCGGGGGCGTCGGGCGTCGCTCGGGGCGCGTTGCCTACGCCTGGGCCAGAGCTTCGTGAGATCGACGGCCACGCCGGTTAGTTCACGTCCCAGCCTATCATGCTCAGTCGGTCTTGTTCCAGACCCAGTCACCAGTCTTGATTTCCCCACTCTGCGAAAAGCCCACCCACTTCCCGGTCATCCTCCGGCACTTAGGATCAATCTTGAGTTGAAATGCGCCGAAGTATGCCGGGCCTCGTTCGCGGTCAGACCATGTGCCCGTCAACATATCTCCACGCTGGATCTCGCCGTTCACTATGAAGACGCGGCCATCGGTCTCCCAAGCCGCATCCACGCGGTTCCCTAACTGCCGCAATTCTGCTGTGCTTTCGTTCTTGGGCGGGTAGTTACCGCTCTCCACTGCCCACATTTGATGCCAGTTCCCCGATAGCGAGACAGTCGTTCCATCTCCAAACGTCAGAAGATGGACCTGGTGCTCCAGCTCTCGAATCGCAGCATCTACACTCGACTTTGGGTCGGTGCTCGCTTGCGTGAAATCGTAGACGAGGGCGGTGACGCCGAACAGGTCACTGGGGATCTTGAAATCCTGGACTCCTGTAGGGAGCAAGAAGAAGCACCTCGCCCGGCCGAGCTTCGACATGAATAGACCGAGCTCGAAGATCACGTTATCGCGTGTCGTTGAGTACACCGTGTCACGAATCAGAGCTACATCGTCAGGTGCAAAGACGAAGACTGCGAAGGCACATCTTTCCACCTCTTTTAGCAAGCTCTCGACAGCATAGGAGCCCGGGGTGAATACATCCTTCGTCCAGAGCGCGACGTCGAACTTGCCCCGCAGAAGAGATACAACGGCATTCGCGACGGGAAGGGCCTCCTTCGACGAACCAACGAAAACCCGAGTGGCAATCGTCACCGCCTCCTCCAATGTGAAATGCCGAGACCCCAGGTATGGGCGCGTTGTCTAGGCCTGGGTCAGAGCTTCGTGAGATCGACGGCCAGGCCGGCTGCGGTTAGTTCACGCACCAGCTTAGCGTGCCAACCTTCATGATCGTCGAGCGGGATGTAAGCGACACCGTCGTAGTCGCTCGGCATATCGACTCCGTCGACATACAGTGCTCCAACGTGCCCGCGCCCCAGTTTGCTGAGGAAGTAGCCGAGTTCCAAGTACACATTTTGTCGCGCGCGAGGCTTGAGTACATCGCGTACGTTGGCTGGATCGGCTTTCTCTATCTCCTGACGCGACGCGCCCAGGTCATCGGGCGTGAGTAAAACGACCGCATAGTCAACGTCGGAGTTGGCCTGGAATTTCTCGATCAGCGTCTGTCCCGCGTTCGGCTTTTCATGCAGGATGATCGGCTCCAAGCCAATCCTCTGAACGAAGCGAGCGACCGCGTTCATTCGCGCACTGTCGCGCCCGTGCACTACGAAGACGCGCGTTGACGAACGCTCAGGCATGTCATCCTCCGATCGGCGGCTAGTCGTCTCCGGCCCGAGCGCTAATCTTTTCCTATGTGTCTGCGGCAAAGCGCCATCCGTCGGCTGTACTTCCGCTATCCTCGGAAGCGGCTGCAGCACGAGCGCATCGGGTTGGTTGAACGCATATCGCCAATAGAACCCCTTTCTTTTCTCGGCGATCTGTCCCAGCCACCTCAGGGACGCATGAAGACGGATTAGATCAGAGTTGTCGAACGCCACATACTGCAGTTCGAAATACCATGCAGCATAAACAGTATTCTGAAGGTAGTTGAGAGTAACGTGTTCGTCGGCACGTTTGCGTGCTTTCCATTTCTCTAGCTGCGGTGGCAAGCAGGGAATCTCAAGCGAACCCTGCGTGTCCTGGGGCACACCGTGCTCGTCCAGGTATTCACCAATCGCCGCCGATGACAAGTACGCCAATTTCGCGTTCTGATCTTGTGTTACAGGTAACCCGAACGCGGTCAACTGGACGGCTTCTACGTTGTTTCCGAAAACGACAGTCAGCTTGCGTGGATTGTCGTCTGGTTCGGTCGCGTACGTAAACGACAGCTCCCATCGCTGTCGCTCCAGCACGCGGTTCAGGCCCTGCGAGCCGGTCACAAGGATGCGCGCCGAGCTGTAGGCTGAGGCGATCACGAATCGCTGGAAGTCAGTCGGGGTCATTTGGGTTTTACCATGGCATCAACTCGCGGCGGTCGCGCACTCGCTCGCTCTGGTGGTTGGCCTCCGGCGCTCTCATAGCGCTATCCTGGCGCGCTAAGCTAGGCGCGCCGCTTATCTCCGAAAGCGTATCGGCGTTTCGCTGCACATTGTCATTCGTAAGCATCGGCGGACGGTCTGGCTTGCGCAGCGCTTGGCTGATGTATGTCTCAATGTATTCCAGCGCTTGCCCCGATAGCTTCGGCGATCCGCGCGACTGTGCGTGAAATGTGGCAAAGCTCTGGATCACTCCCTAGCCCAGTACTGTAGCAATCGGTGCAGGACAGCGGGCTGTCGCGAGCGATAAAGGCGTCGGCGCTGAGGTTCCAGTTAGCATCGATCGAAGAGCGGGTTTAGCTTCGGGGAGGGCGACAAGTGACACCCAACAGCCGACAATCCGCCGATACTGCCTGTATGCCCATTGAGCCTTTGATCTTCATCGATGCGAACGTCTTTCTAAATCTCTACGGCTCACGAGATCAGACAAGCATTGATGCATTGATGCGGAAGGTGCTTGAGGAACACGAGAGAATAATCTTCAGCGAACAGCTCGCGATGGAAGTGCTGAAGAATCGCCGGTCAAAGTTTTCGGCTATAGAGGCTAAACTAGCTGACATACCCGGCCCACTCTCTCATTTCAGTACGAAGGACGAACGCAAGGCATTGATCAATAGCGTGCGCGCTACCAATGCCGAACTAGCCAAAGCAAGGCAAGCGCTAGCCAAGATCGTAAAGAGCCCCGAAAGACACGATGAGATCTACAAGTGCGTCGTTGGCCTGATTGATCACAGCGGCCCACTTTGCCTGACGCGCGACATGGGGAATCATGCCGGCATGCTCGCGCGCGCGCGCGAGCGCTATTTGCTTCGCTATCCGCCGCAGAAGAAAGATGAGAGTTACGGCGATGCTTTTCACTGGGAGTGGATTGTCTATTGCGCCACCAGCAGGCATCGCGACGTGTATCTGGTATCGCAAGACAGCGATTTTGGGCACAAGCGTGCGGGTGCCCTAGTAATTGATGAATTTCTAGATGTTGAGTTCCGCCGCCGAACAAAGCGAAAGGTTACTCTGGTGGACAAGCTGCACGCCGTCATAGAAGTGCCTGCGAAGCTCGCCGAGGCGGAAGATGAGGCTGTTAAGCAATCGCGAGCAGCGAGCGCGGAGGCCACAGGTCGTCGGCAAGCCACGGGTCATGAATTTATGCAGTGGCTGATGACCAGAGCCGAACCGGAAGAATCGCTATATGCTGCGAACGTAATCGCCGAAGCTCTCCTCAAGGGCCGGAGCCCTAGTGCCAATCTTGGTTTCGGCCCACTGCAAGACGATGTGAAGGCGCCCGATAGCCTGCAGGAGCTAGTGAGTCAGCCTGAGAACCCGCTGCTAGTTGAGACGGACGAGCGGTCGGGGGCCGACGAGGGCTCAGACGCAACCGACGGCTAGGGGGAAGACGCGTCTGCGCCTGGAAACGTGTTTAGGCGATTCACCCGACCGTTGATGCTATCCCCTTGACACTACGGTGATTGATTGTGCCCCTTCCTGCGAAGCTCGCCAACATCGTTGTCCAGGCGAACGGAGGGTCGGCGTTGCTGCTGACCGAATTCGAGAGCAGACACCCTCTGAAGGACGGATCGGGGCTGGGAGCGTTCTTCAAAGTTCGACTGAGCCCCGATGCCGATGTCAGTCGAGTGGTTGTGATCTTTGACGAGACCCTTTCCGTGGAGGCGATCAAAGCATTCGGCTTGCCCACCAACGACGACATGGATCTGACGCTTCTGGACATCGCCGAGGCGGCGATAGGTGAACACCTCGATAAGTCCGGCTTCCCTGGTGCCACAGTTTCAGGAGAGAATCCGTACCGTATCGTCTGTGGTTATGAGCAATTCAAGGAGTGGAGAGATCGACAGCCAGTCAGCGACGATCGTGTCACGGACTACATCTTAGCGAAGACCTTGGCCTCGTATGATTTCGAGTTGCCGAGCGCCGCGTTAGGGAATCCGCCAGACTTGATCCGGCTCAAGATCAGCTTCCAGAAGCTAGCAAATCAAATACAACTCGACGACGGACACCTGTGGGACATCGTACAGCGTTACTTCACCCTTTTCCGCCTAAGGCCTCGCGCCGAACTGCTCCGGCGCAGACGCGACGAAGCCACACGGGCTGCCGTGAGCGCACAAGCTAGTCTGGCTACGATAGAGAAATCGAAGAAGCGCGTCTTCGTAGTGCACGGGCGCGACAGTGCGCGAATGAACGCGGTCGCTCGCTTCGTTCAGAGGATTGGCTTGGAGCCGATCATCCTGCATGAAAAGCCGAACGCGGGA
>Ga0210398_10000027_pt1 | contig 175955 bp, 173 predicted proteins | sample IncBWC4OmetaG_FD_161047 | JGI IMG/M metagenome (GOLD analysis project Ga0210398, IMG submission 161047) | Forest soil microbial communities from Barre Woods Harvard Forest LTER site, Petersham, Massachusetts, United States - Inc-BW-C-4-O | ecosystem: Environmental > Terrestrial > Soil >... | reverse complement strand
GAGTGCCGCGATGGAGCGTCTAGGCCGCATCCCGCGCTATCGTGAGATGTTCGAAGCGGCGTACCCCGGCACGCGATTCGATGACATGACGTTCGCCTACGCGACGAACGCGATCGCGGGCTTCATCATCGCGAACTTCACGTTCGACCGCTCCCCGTGGGATCGGTTCCTCGGTGGCGACGACGATGCGCTCACGACCGATCAGCTCCTCGGCGCGCAGGATTTCTTGACGCTCAAGTGCTCGATCTGCCACAACGGATCGACGTTCAGCGACTTGCAATTCCACGACGTGGCGCTCGCCCAGTTCGGTCCCGGCGAGGGTGTCGCGCCGAATCCGCTCGATGACTTTGGGCGCATGAACGCGACCGGCAATCCCGCGGACATCTATCGCTTCCGCACCGCGCCGTTGCGCAACATCGAGCTGACGGGACCGTACGGCCACGCGGGCCAGTTCAAGGAGCTGCGCGCGTTCGTCGCGCACTACAGTCAATCGGATATTGCGCTGCGCAACTACGACCCGAGCCAGATCGACCCGATCCTCTACGGTACGCTGCTCAACAATGTCGACGCCGTGCTCGCCGCGCGCGACACGCTGCTCCAGGGGGTCGTGATTCCGGACACTGTCGTCGACCGGCTGACGACGTACATGTCCGCCCTGACGGATCCGCGCGCGCGTGATCTCCGGTCCATCACACCCGCGCGCGTGCCGAGCGGCTTGCCCGTCGACTAGCGGTGGTGCCCTCCTCCTCCGCCTACTCTCGCGGGCATTCGTGTCATGCCGCCGCTCCGGGCGGTGCTGTACCGGAAGTTGAGCTCCCGGTGCTCCGCCTCCTGGCGCTGATACATCTGCGCGCGCGATTCGGTCGGTCGCGGATTGGCGAACTCCTGCATGTGCCGCGATTCGAGCTGTCGCCGCTCTTGATCGTACGACTGATCGAGTGACGTGCGCCCGGGTCGGGCGAGCCTGGTGCCTGGCGCGCCGGCTGAACGGATCGGTCGGGACTCACCTGGCGGCGGCGCATGCAGCGCCTCGACCGAACGGCTCGCCAGTCGCGCCGGCGGAGCAGCACCGCGCTGGCCTATGAACCGACCGCGCGTCGGCTCAATCCCCGGGCCGCGGTCGAGCACGCCGGCTTTGCTAAGGTCGGACGCTGACGGGTGCACGGCGTCGCGGCCCACGCGCACGCCGTTGCCGAATGCCCGGTCGGGCAGGGCCGTGACCGCGCCAGGGATCGCCCGGTTGCGGTACGCATAGTTACTAGTGACGTTCACGAATTCCCTGCCGCCGTTCAACCGCTCGCGATATCGATCCCCGACGCGATACCAAGGCAGGAACGGCTCACGCGGAGCGAGTGGGAACCAGCCGACGCCGAGGCCCCATGTCGATCCGCCGACGAAAGCGACGAGTCCCGGTGCCCAGATTGGGTCATAGACGAGCGGTCCAGGGCACCATCCCCACGCACTGCCGATGAACGCCCATCGCCCATAGTGAAACGGTGCCCATCCCCACGAATACCCATCAACCCAGCTCCAGCCCCACGGCTCGACCCACTCCCAGCTGCCGATGGAGTAGGGCGACCAGCCAACCGCGACGGTCGTCGGGAACCACACCGCTCCGTAGTCGGGATTGTCGACCCATCCGCCATAGGCGTCGAGATCCTCGAGGCCGCCCATGTCGGCGGAGACATATCGCGCCGAGGCAGTCGTGTGGTCTTCACGCTCATCGCGCCCGCGCGCCCATTGGTCGAAGTCATCGCTTGCGCCAGCGCTCGCCACGTTGACGGTCGCGGTGCTGTCGCCGCGAACGAGCGCGGTCTGACCTGCCTCGACCTGCGTGTTCTGCCCGTTCGCCGTGATCTGCGCGTGGCCGGACCACGCCGTCACGCGCGTCGTGTCGCCCGAGGTCGAGACGTCGATGCGATATTCGCCATCCTGATCGAGGATGATCGCCGAGTTCGGCGCGTCGATCTCGTAGTCTTTCTTGATGTCCATCGCTTTGACGCGCACGTCGATCGATCCTTGCGGCACGCGGAGCTGCAGCATGTCGTCGTCGAGATGGACGACGTCGACCTCCGTCTCGCGCGCTGCGCGGAACGCGTTGGGTCCGACCTCCACCTCGACGTGCCCGACGCTGTCGACCCAGAGCGCATCGCCGGTCGTCACTGGACGGTTCGGCTCTGGAATCGCCCACGTGTCGGCCGCGGCGGCGCGAAACGAGACCGCGCCCTCGAAGAACGCGAGACGCCCGACGTGCGCGGGCGGATCGTCGGCGTCGGGAGGGGTTGGTACTGGGCCCGGTGACTCGGTGGACTGCGAGTAGCCATAGCAGCCGGCGACAATCAGCAGCGCGGCAATGAGGCTGACACGATCAGGACGCATAGTTCGCGAGAATCTAGTCACTTCGCACCGCTCACGGTGAGCGGTGCGAAGTATTTGTCGAGCTCGTTGCGAGAGCGCCGCGGAGCGGCGCTAGAGGGCCGTCTTGACGGCCAGCGCGTCCGCGGGCCGACGCTCGATAGTGTACATGAGCGTGAACGGCAGACGCCGTTCTTCGACGACGTTGAACGCCTTGCGGAGCTCGCGCTCCATTTTCCGCTCGTTGAAGCCGAGGTGCCCACCGGTCCATTGGGACTCGAGTCCGCTGGTGTCGCCGAGGATGCCGGCCTTGAGCGCGTCGGCCATGGGAATGTGCTCATGGGCGAGGCCGAGGGTGCTCTGCGTGACGTAGCGCGTCAGGAACCCAATGCCCGTCATTCGCGGAATCGAGATGATGATGCGGGCGGGCGGCGCGAGAAACGTGATCAGGTCCCGCAAGAACTGCACGCGATATGCATTGCAGTCCGTGCCCGCGGGGGCGTCGGGTCCAACATGCTCGAGGGTCTCCAGCAGGAACATCACACCGTACTCCCGATCGCCGCGCGGGCCGAGCAGGCGGGCTCGCAGCACGGGGAGGGGCATCAGGTGGGAGTTGATGACGTCGACCGACTCGAGGTGGGATTCCTCGACGACCTGCTTCGCGATCGGAATGACGCGCGGGTCGTGGTCGACGGCCGCGACCCGGGTGAAATAGCGCGCGAGGGAGGGCAGGAGGACCCCATCGGCGCAGCCGAAGTCGATCGCTCCGGTCTTATAGAACCACGGCCGGGCCAGTGACAGCGCGATGTCGAACCGCCGCCGCTTGAGGGCCGCGATCGGCCCAGGCCGAAGGTAGTTATAGTGTGCGTAAGTCCGGTACGGGCCGATATAGCACTCTGATTCAGACTCCAGAATGCCCGGGGCCGGTCGGACGAAGTAGCGCATCTAGGTGAAAAATTTGATCGAGCCGGGCTGAAACACAATACCATATACACCTTAACCACTACCGCATTATGCCATACGCCTCGAACAGCCAGTTGCCCCCCGGAGTCCGCGATCACCTCCCGGCCCACGCCCAGGACATCTATCGCGAGGCCTTCAACCACGCGTCGGTCGAATACGCCGGCGAAGGCGAGTCCGCCGCCCACCGGGTCGCGTGGGCCGCGGTCGAGAAGAAGTACGAGAAACGCGACGGCAAGTGGGTCGCCCGGTCATCCTGACCCTGGGAACCAAGCCCGGGCTTGGCGTATAATATTGGCACCAATACACCCGAGGCGAACGACATGTCTGCGCGTGTAGTACCCTTCGTCATCACCGCCAGCCTCCTGGCGGCCTGCGCCCACCACGCTCCACCCGCCACCACGCCCGCGCCAGTGCAAACGGCGTCCGCTCCCCCAGCCCCAGCGGCCCCCGCGCCGACCCCCGCGCCCGCACCGGTCGCGAAAGTCGACGACAGCGCGATCCGCTCAACGCTCGCCCAGATGACGTTCTTCGCGTTCGACCGGTCCGAGCTCTCTGACCAGGACCAGTCGACGCTCGCGGCCAAGGTCCCGATTCTCGCCGCGAACCCTACGGTCGCGATCCGCGTCGCCGGCAACTGCGACGACCGCGGCTCCGACGAGTACAACCTCGCCCTCGGCCAACGCCGCGCCGAATCCGCGAAGCGCTACCTGACCGAGCACGGGATCGCCACGACCCGCATCGCGACCATCAGCTACGGGAAGGAGCACCCGATCTCCGCGGGTGACAACGAAGCGTCGTGGGCGCAGAATCGAAACGATCAATTCGAGATCACGTCCGGCGCCATCGCTCTCCAGGGGCCGCAGACGAACTAGTTGTATAGAACACGGCTAGAGTCGCCACCGTTGCGATTCTAGCCGTCGTTCGTTTCCGCACTGGTCATGATTCGGCCCACGCTTTAGCGTTGGGCCCATGACAAAACGTGCCTGGTTGATCGTTGGTGCATTCAGCGCCGCCGCATGCGCGCAAACGCCGAAGCCGTCAGTCGGCGTCACCCCCGCCGCCGCTCCCAAAGCCGATTCGGCTGAGCCGATTAAAGCCTACGACAAGGTCATCACGTCCAAGGCCATCACACACGCTGGCCTCATCACGACGCACCAGCTCGACGACAAACTCTACTTCGAGACGCCACGGTCGATTCTCGGGACGGACATGCTGCTCGTCACGAGCGTCGCCCGCGCCAGCACCGGGCAAACGAAGCAGTACGGCGGAGACTGGGTCCGTAACTACGTCGTCCGCTGGGATCGCATCGGCCACCGCGTCGTCCTGCGGAGCGTCGGCTACGATGTCGTCGCCGACACAACGCTCCCCGTCGCGCGTGCGGTCCGCGGATCGACCTACCCGGCGGTGATCGCCTCGTTTCCGATCGAAACGTTCGGCCCGGACTCGGCGCCCGTCTTCGAAGTGTCGAAGCTCTACACGACGGGCGTGACCGAGATGGCCGCGTTCAAAGAACGCCTCGATGACAAGCGCTCGTTCGTCGAGCGCGTGCAGGCGTTCCCCGACAACGTCGAGATCGAAGGCACGCAGACGCAAGGTGGCGACGCCAAGCACTCGACGGAGAGCGTGCTGGCGCACTGGAGCATGGTGCGGCTCCCCGCCGATCCGATGATCCCTCGTCGCGCCGACCCGCGCGTCGGATATTTCACGGTCCAACAGACGGACTATGGCACAGCCGAACAGCGCTCCGCGAAGCGCGAGTACATCGGCCGCTGGCGCTTGGTAAAGAAGGATCCCTCAGCCGCCGTATCGGATCCAGTCAAGCCGATGGTCTACTACGTCGATGCGGGGACGCCAGCCGAATGGGTGCCGTGGATCAAGAAGGGAATCGAAGACTGGCAACCGGCTTTTGCCGCCGCGGGCTTCTCCCACGCGATCATCGCCCGCGAAGCGCCAACGAATGACTCCACGTGGTCGCCAGATGATGTGCGCCACACCGTCATCCGCTGGCTCCCGTCGACCGTCGAAAACGCCTACGGTCCTCAGCTCGTCGATCCGCGCACGGGTGAAGTGCTGAATGGGTCCGTGCGCATGTTCCACAATGTGATGAACTTGTTGAGAGACTGGTATACCGTGCAGGTGGCGCCACTCGATGCGCGTGCACAACGATGGCCGCTACCAGATAGCCTGATGGGTTATCTGCTCGAAGGCGTGGTCGCCCACGAAGTCGGCCACACGCTCGGCCTCCGCCACAACATGCAGGCGTCGAGCGAGTATCCCGCCGACAGCGTCCGAAGCCGCACATGGGTCCACAAGATGGGCCACACGTCGAGCGTGATGGACTACGCGCGCTACGACTACGTAGCGCAACCGGAAGACTCGATCAACGTCAACGATCTGGTCTTCCGGATCGGCCCCTACGACACGTTCGCGATCCACTGGGGCTACGCGCCGGTCACGGTCAGCGAGTCCTCCCAGCCGGGTTCCGGCGCGCGCGCGCCGGGCGCGCTCACTGGCACCGCGGCGTCCGACGCCGAGCGTCCCACGCTCGACCGGTGGGCGATGGTGCAGGACACGGTACCATGGTTGCGGTTCTCGGAAGACTACGGCATCGGTGGCCCCGATCCCGGCGTCGAGACCGAGGCAGTCGGCGATGCCGACGCTGTCAAATCCACTGGCCTCGGCTTCAAGAACATCGAGCGCATTGCGCCGATGATCTCGCGCATCGCCACCCACGCGGGTGAGTCGGACAGCGATGTCGTCGAGCTCTATGACCGCCTCATCGGCCAGTGGGCGACCGAGGCCGGCCACGTGGCGCACGTCGTCAGCGGCGAATGGACCCGCCACAAGTCCGGGAGCCAGCCGGGCCCCGAATACGAGCCGATCAGCGCCGCGCGCCAACGAGCCGCCGTCCAGTTCCTGGCGGACCAAGTGTGGCGGACACCGACCTACTTCCTCGATCGGAATCTCCTGAACCGCATCGAGCCCGAGGGCGCGCTCGAGCGCTTGCGGCGGGCGCAGGCGTATCCGCTGCACTCGCTGCTGGAGGTCGATCGCATCCGCCGCATGACGGAAATCGCCGCGATCGCGCCGTCGGGCGTCGAGGTCTATGATGGGGCGTCGATGATGGCCGATGTCCGGCACGCGCTCTGGTCGGAGCTCGACGCGAAACAGGTCCGGATCGACGCGTTCCGGCGGAATCTCGAGCGCGAGCATCTCGTCGCGCTCGACTCGCTCCTCAATCCGGCGCTGCCGCCCAAGGAAGACAAGTCGAACGACGGATCCGCCGCCACCGACGTCCCCGCCGTGCGTCCAAACGAGACGGACTCCCGCGCCCTCGCCCGCGGCGAGCTCGTCGCCATCCGCGACGCGGCGCGACGCGCGCTTCCACGAGCCGGCGATCGCATTACCCGACTGCATCTCGAAGAGACGATCGCCGAGGTCGATCAGAGTCTCGGCGAGCGCGTGCCATAGTTCTTGGTCAGCGCGAAGGCGTCGGCAACGGTCAACATGGTTCTGGCCGATGCCGGCGCGGGTCCCTAGAGTGTTTGCATGAAGCGCGTGGCGATAGCGCTGGTCACGCTCAGCAGCGTGGCCAGCGCCCAGGGCCGGCCGTTCTCGTTCACGGTGCCGTTTCCGGACGAGACGCCCCAGAGCGTAGTCCGGTATGACGGGGGTTGGAGCAACGGCTCGTTCGAGCCGCTCACTGGCGACCATATCCAGCAGACCTCGGAGTTGGACTCGCCAATTGGCTCGCGCGTGCTTCTCATGGCCTCGGGTGGCTTCGCGCTTGAAGGTCCCGCCGCCAGCCGCAAGCTGGAGCCGAAGAGTCCCACCAGACGCTCGATGGAGCAGGTCGAGACGCTGGTCGACGTCCTGCGATTCTCAGGCTGGCATCTGGCCGCGAGCGCGGGTGTGAGGCACGATTTCGACGGGAGTGTGCAGGCCTTGAGCCGGCTGAGCCTCAGCCGGGCTACGGCGACGTGGTTATTCGCCGCGAACGTGTACGCCACCAAGCCTATCCAGGGCGCTGTCCTGAGCCCGAAAGACATTCCGTGGGCCGACGTCACGGCCTCGGTCGGCGCCACCGCGAACGTAACGCCCGGCGTAAGCCTCGGCGTGGAGACGGTCGCGAGCAATGCCGAGAGTCTCGTATCGCACGGGCTCACCGGATCGGCGGCGATATTCCTCGGTCCGCTCGCATCATTCGCGTTGCCGGGTCATCGCGCGCGGCTGACCGTGAGCGGCGGGCCGATTGTGCAGCCGTCCAACGGCCTCGTATCGTCCTACGCGGGGATCGGCAAGTACTCCATGCCGCTGCACGCGAGGCAAACTGGTTACGACCTGCGCCTCGCGGTGAGCTTCGGCCTCTAGTACAATTTCGGGATGACAGTGCCTAGCGCGGGCCAGCCCGCACCGGATTTCACGCTCGCCTCGACGAGCGGTCAGAACGTCACGCTCTCCTCGTTCCGCGGAAAGAACAACGTGCTGTTGGCGTTCTTTCCGCTGGCGTTTACGAGTACGTGTACCGCCGAGCTTTGCGAGTTTCGCGATAACTTCGACGCCTTCATCGGGAAGGGCGTCGAGATTCTCCCGATCAGCGTCGACTCCGTGCCGACGCTGGCCGAGTTCAAGGCCAAGCATCAGTTCAAGACTGATCTCGTCAGCGACTTCAAGCGCGAGGCCTCAAACGCCTACGGCGTCCTGCTGCCCGACAAGTTCTTCTCGAATCGCGCGTACTTCTTGATCGACAAGAGCGGCACCGTTCGGTGGGCTCACGTCGAGGCTTCGCCGGGCCAGAAGCGCGAGACGAACGAGATCTTCGGCGAGATCGCGAAGCTGAAATAGCAGTGCCACTGCTCGCTGCGCGAGCGCCCGACGACGTATCGGCTTCGGCGATGTTCGGTACAGCAGATCGCCTACGCCGATACGTCGTCGGACGCCCTGTGGCTCAGCCCTGGAACAATTCGCCCAGCGTGCACAGTCGCGCGTCTCGCGAGTGGCGACCTCACGCTGACCGGGCGTGCTCGCCCGGTATGCAGACAATGAGCAGCACGGGTCCACGGTCGCGCGAAGCGCGCTGTGTGATTCGTGCTGAGTCGAAGCCGCTTACGCGGCGGTCTTGATCTCGATCTTGCGCGGAGCCGCAACCGCGGCCTTCGGAACCCGAATGGTCAACACGCCATTCGCGTACTGCGCGTCGATCTTGCTCTCGTCCAGCCCCTTAGGCATACGGAACGATCGCGTAAACTCCCCGAACGTCCGCTCGACGATGTGATACCGTGTCTCGGTATCGCCCTCTTTACGAGTCGACTTCTTCTCACCTTTCACGGTGAGAACGTCATTCTCATACGTGATCTCGACCGCACTCGGATCGAGACCGGGCAATTCGACCGTGATGCCCACGTCGCTCGCCGACTCATTGACGTCGACGACGGGCGCCCACCCCCCAAGCAGCAGTTCGCGCTGCGCGGCCCACCGCGTCCGATAGATGTTCATATGTATTCCCCAATGTTGAATTGTGATCAGTAATCGGGGAACTGGGATGGCAACGTCCATTCCCACTTGAGCTTGCCATTTCGGCCTAAACCATCTGCCGACGCTGAAGTCCTCTGCGTCACTTTTGCAGCCGTGACCTTTCGGCTACTTTTTCGGTCAGCTTGTCCGAGGGGGATACCGTTCTGATGGTCGAGACGACCGCACCACAACCCATCGCGGAGGCCGCCCTAGCCGCCGTGAAAGCCGAGCTCGCTTCAGCAGACGTCCCATCGGACGTCACGCGGAGAGTGCTCGATGTGGTGCATGCTGCCCTCGCCGAGGAACGGCACTTCCTAACCAAGATCGTGGATTCGTTGCCGCTGGGTCTCTATGCGGTGGACCGCGAGTACCGGGTTCAAGCGTGGAACCGCAAGCGGGAATCCGGAATGCAGGGCATCGCCCGCGGCAACGCGCTAGGCCGTACGATCTTCGAGATCCTGCACCGGCAGCCCGCCGAGTCGTTGAAGCAGGAGATCGACCGCGTATTCGCGACCGGCGAGCTGGAGCAGTTCGAGACCGAGTCGCGGGCCAGCGGCGAGGCGAGGACGTACCGAATCTCGAAGATCCCGATGCACCTCCACGCCGGCGACGATGTCACCCACGTGATCACGGTCGGCGAGGACATCACGGAGTGGAAAGAAGCGCTGCAGCGCGTCGCCCAGGCGGAAAAAATGGCTGCTATCGGGCAACTCGCCGCCGGCGTGATGCACGAGATCAACAATCCGCTCGCCACGATCTCGGCCTGCGCCGAGAGTCTTACGCTCGAGCTCGGTGAACTGGAGTATCTCAAATTCATCGATGCCGAAGTCGAGCGCTGCAAGCGCATCATCGACGGGCTGCTCGATTTCAGCCGCAAGCGCTCGTTCTCGAAAGAGCCGGTCGAGATCAACGCGACCGTCGAGCGCACGCTCTTCCTGCTGTCGCACCATGCCCGCTTCAAGCGCATGGCGGTGACCAGAGCGCTCGGCCCCCAAGCGATCGTGAGCGCCAACGCCGACCAGCTCATTCAGATCTTCATGGCGCTGCTGCTCAACGCCGCCGACGCCACCGAGCAAAAGGGACAGCACGCGAACGTCACGGTGCGCACCAGCGTAGCAACTGCGACCGCCACAGTCGAAATCATCGACAACGGAGTCGGTATCCCACGCTCCGAAGTCGGCAAGCTCTTTGAGCCGTTCTACACGACAAAACCCCCCGGGCGTGGAACCGGCCTGGGACTCTCGATCTGCTACGGACTGGTCGCCGATCACGGCGGCCGGCTCGAGGTCGAAAGTACTCCCGGATCGGGGAGCACGTTCCGCATCGTCCTGCCTATGGAATCCGTCGTATGAAAGAGCCTTCGCACATCAAGATTCTGATCGCCGAAGATGAGGAGATGCTCGGCGGCGTGCTGCAGCAGTTTCTGACCGGCAAAGGTCACCACGTCACGGTGACGCATGACGGTCGATCGGCGCTCGAAGCGCTCAAACGCGAGGAGTATGACGTCGCCCTCCTCGACATCGTGATGCCGGAGCTCGATGGCCTCGAGGTGCTCCGTCATCTCCAAGAGGAGCCGAATCCTCCCCAAGTGATCATTATCACGGGGAACGGCACGATCGAAACGGCCATCACGGCGATCCGCCTCGGCGCCTACGACTATCTGTCGAAGCCCTACCGGATGGCCGAGATCGACGTCCTGGTGCGTCGCGCGTGGGAGAAACGGCGCCTGGCCACGGAGAACGCCCTATTACAGCGTCACCTCGAACGGGCAAACGGCGTCCCAGAGATCGTGACGCGCTACGCTCCGATGCAAGCCGTCCTGGCGCTCGTGGAACGGGTAGCAAAAAGCGACTCGCCAGTGTTGATCACCGGCGAATCCGGTACCGGCAAGGAACTCGTAGCCCGTGCACTCCACCGTCTCTCCGAACGCTCATCGGGCCCGTTGGTCGACGTCGACTGCGCTTCGACGACCGATGCCCTGACGATGGAGAGCGAGCTATTCGGTCACGAGAAGGGCGCGCTCCCGGGCGTACTGAAACGGAAAACCGGCCTCTTCGAGCTCGCATCCGGCGGCACGCTGTTCTTGGACGAAATCGGTGATCTCGATCTCCGCGTCCAAGGAAAGCTGCTGCGCGCGCTCGAGAGTGGGGGCTACACGCGCCTGGGCGGTTCGCAAAAGCTCGATGTCGACTTCCGCGTCGTCGCCGCCACCAAGCGAGACATTCGCGAAGATGTCATGGACCGCAAATTCCGGAGCGACCTGTTTTTCCGGATCAATACCATCAGCATCACGCTCCCGCCGCTTCGCGATCGAGTCGTCGACATCCCGATCCTGGCCCAGCACTATCTCAAGCATTTCGGCGGGCAATCCCCGCCGACGCTGAACGATGACGCCGTCGCGGCCATGGAGACGTACCCCTGGCCCGGCAACATCCGGGAGCTGAAGAACGTCATTGAGCGGGCGGTGCTGCTGGCCAACGGTGGCAACATCGCGCGGCGCGACCTCCCGTTGTCCAATGGCACGGCGTTGGCCGCGGCTGCCGCGACGAACATGGTGGCGCACGCGACGAACGGCCCGCATGGCGCCCCGCCGTACGTCGGCGACGAGAACGGCAAGAGCCTCTCGCTCGCCGAGCTGGAACGCCGGCACATCGAGGCGGTGCTCAATCGCGCGAACTGGCACCAGGGCCGCGCGGCGGCACAGCTCGGGATCTCGTCCAAGACCCTCTACCGGAAGATTCGGGAATACGGTTTCGTCCGCCCGCGGAACGTGTAGCTTGCGGACATGAAGATCCTCGTGATCGAGGACGATCCAACGGTAGGGCAGTTCGTGAAGCGGGGATTGGAGGAGCAACGCTGGGGCGTCGATCTCGTTGGCGATGGCGAGGAGGGCGAACGCCTGGCCAGCTCCGACAGCTACGACCTGGTCATCCTGGACATGCGGTTGCCCGGCAAACCCGGGCTGCAGGTCCTGCACTCACTGCGCGCGCGGGGCATCGTGGTCCCGGTCTTAGTCCTCACCGCGCAAGACGCGGTCGACGCCAAAGTCCAGACGCTCCGCGCCGGCGCGGACGACTACGTCACGAAGCCGTTCGCGTTCGAGGAGCTCCTCGCCCGGGTCGAAGCCGTCTCCCGCCGGCCCCGCGCCCTCACGACCCCCGCGCTCCGGATCGATGACCTCGTGCTCGACCGCGACACCCACGAAGTGCGGCGCGGCGATGCGGCGATCGAGCTGACGCCGAAGGAATACGCGGTGCTGGAGTATCTCGTGCGCCATGCCGGAAAGGTGATGAGCCGCACACTGATCACCGAATACGCGTGGGGGTATCACTTCGATCCGGGCACGAACATCGTCGACGTCGTGATCAATCACTTGCGCAAGAAGATCGACGCCGGCCACGACCACAAGCTGATTCACACCGTCCGAGGCGTCGGCTACGTCGTAAAGGTCGGATAACGCACCATGGCGAGTATTCGGGCGCAGCTGACAGCGGCGTACGCCGCCGCGCTCCTCACGACCGTCGCGGTGTTTGCCGCGATCTCCTACGCCACGACGCTGTCGGCCGATCGCACCGCGCGCCAGCACGCGGTGGAGCAGTACGTCGCGTCCGAAGCCGACCTCTTGCTCCGCACGGTGGAGCAGGCGGAAGCGAGCGGCGAGCCGCTGGTGACGTACACGACCGTCATCATTAACAAGAAGCTCGACAGCATTCCCAACGTGACCCCGAAGCTCCGGACCGTGCTCGAGGGCGTTCCGGACTACGCGCTGGTGCTCGACGCCAAGGGCCGCACGCTCTACAACTCGTTCGCGTTTCGCCAGCTCGATCAAGATGACCAAGTCGCGCTGAGTCAAGCCGCGCTCGCGCTGCGCGCCGACACGTTCCCGCCCGCGACCGTGCAGCTGCGCTCCCGCCAACTCCTGGTCATGGCCCGCAGCGTGCCCTCCGCCGGCCCGATCACGCGCGTCGTCGCGGGATCGGAGGCCAAGGACGAGGGCGTCGCGCCGATCGCGCTCGGCAGCGCGATCTTCATCGCCGCACCAATCATTGTCTTGATCTCGATCGGCGCCGCCTACGTGATCGCCGGCCGCGCGTTCCGCCCGGTCGATGGGATCATCAACGAAGTCGAGGCCATCACCGACGGCCGCAGCTTGCATCGCCGCTTGGCACTCGACGGCTCGGGCGATGAGCTCACGCGATTGACCCGCACGCTGAACGCGATGATCGAGCGCCTGGAAACATCGTTCGCCGCGCTGCGGCGCTTCACGGCGGATGCCAGCCACGAGCTCAAGACGCCGCTCACGGTCATGCGCGCGGACGTGGAGCATGCGATGGCCGTCCCGAACGCATCGACGGAGCAGCTCGAGCCGCTGGAGGAAGCGCTGCGGGAAGTCAGGCGGATGTCAGATCTCGTGGACAGTCTCTTGACATTGGCGCGTGCCGATGAGGGACGGTTCGATCTCATCCGTGAGCCCGTCCCACTCGAACCGTTGGTTCGCGAGGTGTACGAGACGGCCGTAATCTTGGGTGAAGACGCCGGGATCAGTGTGTACCTGCCGGTGTTGGAAGACGTGACCGTTTCCGGCGATCCCACACGACTCCGGCAGTTGTTTCTCAATCTGGTGACCAACGCCATCAAGTACACGCCGCGGGACGGACGCGTCGACTTGAGTCTCAGCAAACGGCTGGACGCGATCACGTTCACCGTGCGCGACAGCGGGATCGGCATCGCCGCCAACGACTTGCCGCACATCTTCGATCGGTTCTGGCGCGCCGACCGCGTCCGTTCCCGCGCGTCCGAACGCGGCGGGTTCGGGCTGGGACTGGCCATCGCCCAGTACATCGCGCACGCGCACGGTGGCTCGCTCACCGTCAGCTCTCGGCTCGGCCGTGGCAGCGTGTTTACTGTGACGTTGCCGATCGATTTAAGCAACTCTTAATCTCATAGTCATTCCGCCACTAATGCCGATGGCTAGCTTCTGGCCTTACGTGATCGAGTCTCACGCCGCCAGGAGTCCCAATTGTTCAACACGCTGTTGGAGTCGAGGCCCAAGAAAGAGAAGCGATCGGGCGGGACAGTCTTTAGCGTCGTCACGCACACGCTTTTGATCGTCGGGGCCGCCGTCGCCACCGCCAATGCGGCCATCCACAACGAGAAGACGAAGGAAGAGAAGATCCAATTCGCCGAGGCCCCGAAGCCGGAGCCGCCGCCGCCGCCGAAGCAGGCGCCACCGCCCGACGTGACGGTCGCTCCGCCGCCGCCAAAGGGCTTCCAGGTGCTCACGGCGCCGGTCAACATCCCCGACGTGCTGCCGAACGTCGACCTGTCGAAGAAGGTGACCGACGAGGCCGACTTCTCTGGTAAGGGCGTGGCCGGTGGGAACTCGAAGGGCAAAGAAGGCGGCACAGGCGTTGTGACGGACCAACCCTACTTCGACTTCCAGGTCGAGAAGCAGGCGGGTCCAGTGCCGGGCAGTCCCACGCCGGAATACCCGGAAATGCTCCGTTCCGCGAACATCGAGGGCGAGGTACTCGCGCAGTTCGTCGTCGACACGAGTGGCAAGGTCGACATGGTCACGTTCAAAGTGCTGAAGTCGACGAACGATGCCTTCACCGATGCGGTGAAGCGCGCCATGCCCCGCATGAAGTTTTTCCCCGCCGAAATCGGCGGCCGCAAGGTGAAAGAGCTCGTGCAACAACCGTACGCATTTAATCTCAGTAAGTGATGGCGCAAACGCCTGTGGCGTTTTGCGAAGCGAAGCGAGCGGCGCGCAGCGCCACTCAGAACCTGTAAGCAGTTCAACCCTGAGGCGTCGTCACAATGAATCTCTCGCTGGTAGACCTCTTCGTATCGATGGGCCCTTTCGCGAAGGGGATTGTCGTGGTGCTAGCCATCATGTCGATCTTCTCGTTGTCGATCATGATCCAGAAGTGGTGGAACCTCCGCTCGGCACAGGTCGAGACCCGCAAGTTCGCCCCCGAGTTCTCGCAGTTCCTCGAAGAGGACAACCTCGGCGAGGCGATCAAGCTGGCCGAAGGCTACAAGAAGTCGCACGTCGCCCGCGTGCTCGGTGGCGCCCTGGGCGAGATCAAGCCGCTGATCCAGGAAGGCTCGGTGACGGTCGCCGACATTAATTCGGCCGAGCGCGCGGTCGAGCGCGAGATGCTCATGAACATCGTGCTCCTCAAGCGCGGCCTGGGCGTGCTGGCGACGGTCGGTGCCACGGCGCCGTTCGTCGGACTGCTCGGCACGACGATGGGTATCGTGAACGCGTTCACGGGTATGGCCGCGTCGGGTTCGGGCGGTCTGTCGGCGATCTCGGCCGGTGTCGCCGAGGCGCTGATCACGACGGCGTTCGGTCTCTTGGTCGCGATCCCGGCGGTGTGGGCGTACAACTACTTCCAGACGAAGATCGACAACCTCACGGCTGAGATGACGTACTCCTCGAAGGAGATGATCGACTATCTCATCAAGGGCGTCTCGGGCGAGTTCGGTCGGTCGCGCTTCACCCGCGAGTTCAACACGGCGTCCGGCGCCAACGCGCCGATCGCGCAGTAAGGAGTAGTTATGGCGATGTCCATGGGAGGCGGCGGAGTCAAAGCCGAGCCGAACGTCACGCCGATGATCGACGTGATGCTCGTCCTCCTCATCATCTTCATGATCGTGATTCCGGCCATCAGCGCCGGATTCAACGCCCAGCCTCCGAAGGGTGTGAACCTCAAGGCGCACCCCGAGGAGTCGAGCGATCAGGTGCTCGGCATTGACATCAATGGCGTGTACTATCTGAACAAGAAGCCGATCCGCCACGAAGATCTCGGTCCAGCGCTCAAGCAGATCTACGATAACCGGACCGAGGACAAGGTGCTGTTCCTCAAGGCGGACGCGGGCCTCGAGTACTCGAAGGTGATCGATGCGATCGACGTTGCCGCGAAAAACGGCGTCCGCATGACGGGCATGATCTCCGATCAGCGGCCGGGCACCGTCTCCGCCGTCTCCGGCGACAACCCGATGGAGAAGTCCAGTGGAGGGAAGCCGTAATGGCGATGTCCACTGGAGGTGGCAGCGGTCTCTCGAACGAGCCGAACGTCACGCCGATGATCGACGTGCTGCTGGTGCTGCTGATCATCTTCATGCTCGTCGTGCCGATGGCACGGAAGGCGATCGACATCCAGCTGCCTGATCCCACGCCGCAGCCCGTGCAAGTCACGAAGTCTGACCAGATCGTGCTCGAGGTCTGCAAGAACAACAGCTACTCGATCAACAAGCAAGCGGTCGACCCAACGCCTCAGGCGCTGGCCGCGAAGATCAAAGAGATCTACGATCCCCGTCCCGAGAAGATCATTTTCGTGAAGGGGTGTCCGGAAGCGAAGTATCAGGACATCATCACCGCGATGGATATCGCGCGTGGTGGCGGCGTCAAGGTCATCGGCGTTCCGCCCAAAGATACGAAGTAGCGGTTAGCTTTCATTCCGTGAGCGATCACGGACCAACCGGCGGCCGACGACCCTATCGGCCGCCGGTAGGCATTCCGGAGGGCAATGAGCGGCGATGGCGCGGCCTCGTCGCGTCTATTGCGATACACGTTGGCATTCTCGCGCTGCTGCTCATCCCTCCGATCGCCGCCCTCCTTGTCCTCGATCCGCGCACGGCCGGCTTCTTGGGCCCCCGCGGCGGCGGAGGCGGCGGACGCCGCGCACCCGAGGCCCTCCACTACATGGACGCCGCGCCGCCGGCGCCAGCAGTGACAAAGCCAAAGCCGCCGCCTCCGGTCCCACCACCGGTCCCTCCACCACGCGTGCCGCCCAAGGTGCCTCCCCCGCAGACGCCCCCTCCCACGCCAGCGGCTGCCGCACCGAGCGCCGACACCGCCCACTCAGCTTCTGCCGCTGGTGCAGGGGGACCAGGTGCAGGCCCAGGCACAGGCGGCGGCATTGGTGCTGGAACCGGTACCGGCATTGGGAATGGCAAAGGGCCAGGCACTGGCGGTGACGGTGCCTCGAAAATCAAGGCGACCGCAAAGCTCGTCACCGCCTACTCCGTCGACCCCCCCAAACACCCGCGCCCCTTTCACCTCGTCGCGGTATTCGAGGTCGCCGCCAATGGAATCGCCCGCCTCCTCACTGTGAACAAGGCAGATGACGGTGACTTCAATAAGAAGATGCACGACCACCTCCTGGAGACCGAATTCCGCCCCGCCACACTCGCGAATGGCACCCCGGTCGTGGATACGGTGGTCGTAACTGCCGACTATTGAGCCAAAGCTGGGGAGCGAAGGCGATATGTCGTTGAAGTCGACGTGCTTTTCCAGGCGAGCTTCAACGACATATCGCCTTCGCGACGACACTGTACCGCTAGCCAAGCGATGCCCACCGGGGTAGTTTTGCCAAGCTTTTTCTCGCCCGAGGTGGAATGACGAGCGTCGCCGCGCATCCGGACGCGACACGAGCTGAAGACTCACGACCGCACGCGGACTTCGTCAGAGCCTTGACCCTCACCGACGCGACCATGCTGGTCGCCGGCTCGATGGTCGGCTCGGGTATCTTCATCGTCTCTGCCGATATCTCGCGCACAGTCGGATGGCCGGTCTGGCTCCTCGCGGCCTGGCTGATGACCGGCATCATCACGCTGCTCGGCGCGCTCGCCTACGGTGAGCTCGCCGCGATGTTCCCAAAAGCTGGCGGCCAATACGTCTACCTGCGCGAATCACTCGGGCCGCTGATCGGATTCCTCTACGGCTGGACGATGTTCGTCGTCATTCAGACCGGCACGATCGCCGCCGTCGCCGTGGCCTTCGCGAAGTATCTCGGCGTCATCATCCCGTCGCTATCGCCCGATGCGTTCACCTGGCTCCCGCACGCGGCAATCAAGACCCCCGACGGATCGATCGAAATCGGCCTCTCATCTCAGCGCATCGTCGCCATTCTGTCCGTCTGGGCCCTGACCTGGATCAACCTTCGCGGCATTCGCGAGGGCAAGTTCATCCAAACAACGCTCACCGTTATCAAAGTCACGGCGCTCGCCGCCCTGATCCTGTTGGGCCTCACGGTCGGTCGCAACGCCACCGCCCTCGCGGCAAACTTCAGCCCCGGCCACTTCGCGCCGGATCTGTCCTCGCTCGCCCCCGCCTTCGCGATCGTCTTCGCCTCGGCCATGGTCGGCTCACTCTTCTCGAGCGACGCCTGGAACAACGTGACGTTCGCCGCCGCCGAAGTCCAAAATCCCCGGCGCAATCTTCCACTGGCGCTGGTGCTCGGCACGGGCCTGGTGATGGTCCTGTACGTGTCGGCCAACATCTCGTATCTCAGCGTGCTCCCATTGCACGCCATCGCCACGGCGCCGCAAGACCGCGTCGCCACCGCCGCCGTCGCCGTGGTCTTCGGCAGCTCGGCCGCCGTGATCATGGCCGTCGCCATTCTGATCTCGACGTTCGGCTGCAACAATGGATTGATTCTGGCGGGCGCCCGCGTCTACTACGCGATGGCCAAGGATGCGCTGTTCTTCAAGCGCGTCGGGACCTTGAGCGACCGCGGCGTGCCCGCGGGCGCGCTCATCGTCCAGGCGGTCTGGACCACGCTCCTCTGTCTCACCGGAACGTACAGCCAGCTCCTGACCTATGTGATCTTCGCCGCCCTCGTCTTCTATGCGCTGACGACGGTCGGACTCTTCGTGCTTCGCGCACGCCGCCCGGACGCCGAGCGTCCGTACCGGGCGATCGGGTATCCCGTCTTGCCGGCGCTCTACATTGTGCTCGCATCAGCGATTTCGATCGCACTGCTGATTGCGGACAAGACACGCGCCCAGTCGCTCATCGGGCTCGCGCTCGTCCTCATCGGCGTGCCCGTGTACTACGCGTGGCAGCGCCTTTCCCACTCAAACTGATATCATGAATCCATCGCAGTCCCAACTGCTCGGTCTCGTCTTGGGTCTGAGCGTTCTCGCGCTCGGCTTCGCCCTCTGGCTCTCCCGATGGGTGCTCGCCCGCCAGCGCGGGAAGCCCGAGATGCAAAAGATCTCCGATGCGATCCAGCAAGGCGCCGAAGCATTCTTGGCGCGTCAGTATCGGACCATCACGCTCCTCTCGATTGTCGTGGCCGCAGTCATTTACGTGGGCTACGGCTATTTCCGCACGCCGAACGCCGCTGACCCGGTCGGCGACCCGAAGTCGCTGGCGCTCTACATCACGGTGTCATTTCTCCTCGGCGCCCTGTCGTCAGGGATCGCCGGCTACATGGGAATGTGGGTGTCGATCCGCGCCAATATCCGCGTCGCGGCCGCCGCCCTGTCATCGCTCAACGATGCGCTCCAAGTCGCGCTGCGCTCCGGCGCGGTCGCCGGCCTGTTCGTGGTCGCGATGTCGTTGCTTGGCGTGGCCGGCCTGTTCTGGATCCTGACCCTGCTCGGCGTCGGCTCGAAGCAGATCCCGTTCCTGATCGTCGGCTTCGGCTTCGGCGCGTCGTTCGTCGCGCTCTTCGCCCAGTTGGGCGGCGGTATCTATACGAAGGCGGCGGACGTTGGCGCTGACCTGGTCGGCAAGGTCGAAGCTGGTATCCCCGAGGACGACCCGCGCAACCCGGCGGTGATCGCCGACCTCGTTGGCGACAACGTCGGCGACTGCGCCGGCCGCGGCGCCGATTTGTTCGAGTCGACGGCGGCCGAGAACATCGGCGCGATGATCTTGGGCGTGCTACTGTTCCCCTACTTTGGAGTGTCGGGGATTCTGTTCCCGCTGGTCGTCGGCGCCATCGGCCTGGTCGCCTCGATCATCGGCGTATTGAGCGTACGGACGCGGGAAGACGGCGACCCGATGCAGGCGCTCAACCGCGGATTCTATCTGACGGCCGTGCTGGCATTGATCGGATTCGCGGCGGTCAGCCGCCTCCTGCTCAACACGCCCCAGGCGCCGAATGCCTGGTGGCACTTCTTCCTCTGCGGGTGCATCGGCCTCGCGACCGCGTTCTCGTTCCTGCTGATCACGCAGTACTACACGGCGTATCAGTACAAGCCGGTCAGGGACATCGCCGAAGCGAGCCAGACGGGACCGGCCACGAACATCATTTCGGGCCTGGCCGTCGGCATGCAAGCGACGGTGCTCCCGGTGTTCACGATCGCCATCGCGATCGTGCTGAGCTATTTCCTCGGCCGGTCGAGTGGTCTCGTCAACGCCGCGGGTGAGCAGATCGGCGGCCTCTATGGTACGGCGTCGGCGACGATGGGGATGCTCGGCGCCTGCGGTTATATCCTGGCCATGGACGTCTTCGGCCCGATCACCGACAACGCCGGCGGCATCATCGAGATGTCGCAGCAGCCCGAGTCCGTGCGCACGATCACGGACCGGCTCGACGCGGTCGGCAATACGACCAAGGCGCTGACCAAAGGGTACGCGATCGGGTCGGCCGCGCTGGCCGCGTTCCTGTTGTTCTCTGCGTATCTCGATGAAGTGTTCAACTACACGCACCAGCACATCACGGTCAACGTCGCGCGTCCCGAGCTCTGGGTGGCTGGCCTCCTCGGCGCGATGCTGGTCTTCTGGTTCACGTCGTTGGCGATCAAAGCCGTCGGTCGCGCCGCGTATGCGGTGATTACCGAAGTGCGGCGCCAGTTCAAAGAGAAGCCCGGTATCATGAAGGGCACGGAACAGCCCGACTATGGCAAGGCGGTCGACCTGGTCACCAAGGCGGCGCTGCGCGAGATGATCATTCCCGGTGTCCTCGTCGTCGGATTCCCGATCGTCGTCGGCCTCGGTTTCAAGATGGTGGGCGCCGGCGCCGAAGCGGTCGCGGCATTCTTGATGATCGCGACCATCGCCGGCATTCTCATGGCCCTCTTCCTGAACACGGGCGGCGGCGCGTGGGACAACGCCAAGAAGTACATCGAGACCGGCGTCTACGGTGGCAAGCGCTCGGACGCGCACAAAGCCGCGGTCGTCGGTGACACGGTCGGCGATCCGTTCAAGGATACCGCCGGCCCGTCGTTGCACGTGCTGATCAAGCTCCTCAGCACGATCACGCTCGTGCTCGCGCCGCTGTTTATTTAGTCGATGGCGAGCGTCGTCCAGGAGTGCTTCGAGCGAAAGCCGATCGCCGAGCTCGTCGCGGAGGGGGAAGGGAAGCTCAAACGCGCGCTCGGCGTCCGCGATCTCATCGCGTTGTCGATCGGCGCCGTCATCGGCGCGGGTATCTTCGGATCGATCGGCACCGCGACCGCGGGGCAACTGGACGCGGCCGGCCACGTGATACGCAGCGGGGCCGGCCCGGCGGTCATCTTCTCGTTTATTCTGTCCGCGTTCGCGTGTGCGTTGGCGGGCCTCTGCTACGCCGAGCTGTCGGCGATGATCCCGCAGGCGGGCAGCGCCTACGCGTACTCATACGCAACACTCGGGGAGCTCGTCGCCTGGATCATCGGATGGGACCTGATCCTCGAGTACGCGGTCGGCAACGTTGCCGTGGCGATCAACTGGGCGGGCTATTTCCGGTCGTTGCTCGGCGGCATCGGTCTCGCGATGCCGGAATGGCTCTGTACGGGATACCGCACGGCGCTGCTCTCGCCCGATCCAGCCGTCCACGGCATGCTCAACACGGCGCCGCACGTGCTCGGGATACCCATCCTGCTGAACATCCCGGCGTTCGGCATCGTCGCGTTGATCACATGCCTGTTGCTGCTCGGTGTGCGCGAAAGCGCCCGCGTAAATAATGTCCTCGTCCTGATCAAACTGATCGTCCTCGCGCTGTTCGTGTTCGCGGGCTTCTCGCATATCCATGCCGAGAACTACCATCCGTTCGCGCCAAACGGATTCACGGGCATCCACCACGGCGCCGCGATCATCTTCTTCGCTTACATCGGATTCGACGCGATCTCGACGGCGGCCGAGGAGACCAAGAACCCGCAACGGAACATGCCGCTCGGCATCCTGCTCGGACTTGGATTGTGTACGGTGATTTATATCATCGTCGGTACGGTCCTTGTGGGCATGGTGCCGTCGTCGAAACTCGGCGTCGATGATCCCCTCGCCGTGGCGCTCCAGGCATCCGGGATGTCGGGCGCGGCCAACCTCGTATCGCTGGGCGCCATCTTCGCGCTGGCCGCTGTCCTGCTCGTATTCCAGTATGGGCAGCCGCGCATCTTCTTCTCGATGGCGCGCGATGGCTTGCTCCCGAAGTGGGCATCGCACGTCCATCCGCGATTCCGCACGCCATGGGCAACGACGATCGCGACCGGCATCTTCGTCGGTCTCTGGTCGCTGATCGGCGATGCCGGCGAGACGTACGATCTCACCAACATCGGGACGCTATTCGCCTTCGTCCTGGTCTGCTTCGGCGTCCTCGCGCTCCGGTACAAAGAACCCGAGCGCCCGCGGCCGTTCAAAGTGCCGTTCGTCTGGCCCGTCGCGCTCGGCGGAGCGGCCGCCTGCGTCTACCTCATGGCCGGCCTCCCAAATGTGGCCTGGACACGGTTCGGCGTCTGGTTGGTGATCGGCCTCGTGCTCTACTTCCTGTACGGCATCCGGAAGTCGGCGCTCCGCCGGTAACGCCATGCGCAAAGGCCTAACGCAGGCGATCGTCATCGCATTGATCGTCGGCGTTGCCATCGGGGCGTGGTTTCCGTCGGTCGGCATCGCGATCGAGCCGCTCGGGACCGTGTTCCTGCGGATGATCAAGTCGCTCGTGGTCCCTCTGATCTTCGCGACGCTGGTCGTGGGGATCGCGGGACAGGGCAGCGACATGCGCGGAGTCGGCCGCCTCGCCTTGCGGTCGATCATCTACTTCGAGGTCGTGACGACGCTGGCCCTCGTCATCGGTCTCTTCGTCGTCGACGTCATGCGCCCTGGCGCTGGTGTATCTCTGACCGCGGTCACGTCGGAGCAGGGCACTGAGCTCGCGTCCAAGATGACGACGTTCTCCGGTTTTCTCGAGCACGTCGTGCCGCAGAGTTTCGTCGACGCCGCCGCGCACAACGAAGCGCTCCAGATCGTCTTCTGGTCGATTCTGTTCGCGGTCGCGCTCACGCGAGTCAAACCGACGCCACACTCGACGATGCTCGCATTCTGCGAGAGCCTCGCGGAAGTCACGTTCCGCATGGTCGACCTCGTCATGCTCTTCGCGCCGATCGGGATCGGGGCCGCGATCGCGGCGACGATCGGGCATCACGGGCTCGGCGTGCTCGGCAGCCTCGGCAAGCTGGTGCTGACCCTGTACGTCGCGCTGGTGCTGTTCGTCGTCCTCGTCCTGCTACCAGTCGCGGTCGCGGCACGCGTACCAGTCCGCGCCTTTCTCAAGGCGATTCGCGAGCCCGCGCTGATTGCGTTCTCGACATCGACGTCCGAGGCCGCGCTCCCCAGCTCGCTCGAGCAGATGGAAGCGTTCGGCGTTCCGCGCCGCATCGTCGCATTCGTGATCCCGACCGGATACTCGTTCAATCTCGCGGGCAGCACGCTCTATCTCGCCGTCACGGCGTTGTTCGCTGCCCAGGCGGGCGGAGTGGCGATGCCGCTCTCGCGTCAGGTGGTCATGATGCTGACGCTGATGCTGACGAGCAAAGGCGTCGCCGGCGTGTCGCGCGCCGGGCTCGTCATCCTGGCGGGAGCCCTCGCGGAGTTCGGCCTTCCCGTGCAGGCGGTCGCGCTCATCCTGGGCGTCGACGTGTTTATGGACATGGCGCGCACGACGGTGAACGTCGTCGGCAACTGCCTGGCGTCAGCCGTTCTCGCCCGTTGGGAGGACCGCGGTCAGATAACGGAGGGAGTGCCGCACGGCGCCCCTGGCCGGGACGACCTCGCCAGCCTTTAGGAGGGCACCAGGCACCGCGGTCGTCAGCCGACGCTCGAATCGGCTCCTGAAGGAGCCACGCGAAAGCAACCCGCCCACGACGGCGACCGGCGTCGCCGCCCGCTCGTCGGTGAAGAGGTGCCGCGCCAAAGCCCTCACGTGCAACACAAGCTCCTCAATCGCGAATGCGACCAACGTCTCGGCCCTCGCATCGCCGGAGTCGGCGCAGTGAATGACCGCCGGAGCGAGCGCAGCGAGATCCGCGGGAGTGGCCCTGGCCGCCCATGGGATGAGCGCCTCGACCGAGTCGACGACCGCCGCCGTCAAAATCGCGCCGGTGAGCGCCGTCTCGGCCTCCCGCCCGTCCGCCGCGGCGCCGACGATGCCGAGCGCTCTCCGGCTCAGCCAGACGCCGCTTCCCTCGTCGCCGAACACAGGCCCCCACCCGCCGCACCGCGCCAGCACACCAGTCGGCCCGCGGCCGAGCGCCATCGATCCGGTGCCCGCGATGAGCAGCACGCCGGGCCCCTCGCCGAACGCGTCCTCGAGCGCAATCGTCGCGTCCGCGTGCACCACGACTTCGTCGGCCACATCGCGCGCGACCAGCGCCTGCCAGAGCGCGTCCCGCTCCGACGGCCGCCCGCCACCGGCCACGCCAACGACCGCGACGGCCGGCATGGCGTCCACTTCGGCCTCGATCAGCGCCTGGCGAATAGCCCCGGCGATGATGTCGGCCGAGCGTTCGATCTCTCCGGGTTGGATGGCGCTGGGGCCGGCATCGAGGCTCCCGATCTCGGTGCCCTTGGCGTCCGCGACCAATACCCGGGTCTTGGACCCACCCCCATCGACGCCGACGACGATCTGATTCAAGTATGACTCCACGAGGAGATGACGCCGCTCGCCAGCGTGATCGTCGTGCCGATCAACACGTACCACGGCCAAGCGATGTGCCGTGCTACCGGCGGATAGAACACGACGACGGCCATCGTGACAAGCCCGACCGCCATTCCGATAATCGCGTCCCGCTGTTTCGCCCGCGCCCACACGAGCGCCAGAAAAAACGCCCCCAAGAGGGCGCCGTACGTAAAGCTGGCTATACTGAGGGCGACGGCCACCACCGGCGTTCCTTGGGCGCGGTACAGGAGTGCGCCACCGGTGAGCACGACGCCCCAGGCAAGAGTGAACAGTCTCGCCATCTTGAGCACGTGAGGATCTTCCGGCTTCCGCCCCGTCATGGGCAGATAGATGTCGTGCGTCGTCGACGCGGCCAACGAATTGATGGCCCCGGAATGCGTGCTCATCGTCGCCGCCAATATCGCCGCCACGACGAGCCCGACCAGTCCGGGTGGCATGTGCTGCAAGATGAAAGTCGGGAAGACGTCGTCCGGTCGGTGAAAAACACGCCCCTGGTACACGGCATATAACCCGGTACCAATGATGAGAAACAGCGTGAACTGCACGAGCACCACGAACCCGCTCCCAATGAGCGCTCTCCGTGCATCCCGCAGCGACGAAGCGGCCAGGAGCCTCTGCACGATGAGCTGGTCAGCCCCGTGCGATGCCATGGTCAAGAACGCCCCGCCGAACAGCCCGGCCCACAGCGTGTACGGCTGCGCGAGATCCATGGATGTATTGATCACCCGCAGTTTTCCCGCCGCGGCCGCGTGAGCGAAGATGGTCGACCAGTTGCCGATGAGCATGACGGCCGCGATGCCGCCGATCAAATACACAGTCGTCTGTATGACGTCCGTCCAGATGACGGCGCGCATGCCACCTTGGTACGTGTAAAACACGGTCAACGCGCCAAGGATGAGAATCGCGATGGGCATGACGAGCCCGGGCCGCAGAGTCGTAGCCAGGATGAGCGAGATCGGGATGGCGGTCGCGAAAACCCGTACCGAGTCGGCCAGCCCGCGGGTGACCATGAAAACAATCGATGCGAACCGCCGCGCCCCGAGCCCGAATCGGCGTTCGAGGAGCGCATACGCGGTAACCAGCTCGCCCTGGAAATAGCGCGGCAGGAGCGTGTAGGCGACGACCGTCCGGCCGATGACGTAGCCAAACGCGAGCTGCAAGAACGAGAAGTCACCGAGATAGGCGACGCTCGGGATAGAGATGAACGTGATCGCGCTCGTCTCGGTCGCGACCACCGAGATGAGCACAGCCCACCACGGTATGGCGTGATTGGCGACGAAGTAATCTCGGGAATCTTTCTGGCGCCGGCCGAGCCAGAGCCCGACGGCCGTCGTGCCCGCCAGGTAGGCGAGCAGGACGGCCAGGTCGGCGGGAGTGAACGCCGAGCGGGTTATGCGGAGAAGGAGCTACCGCAGCCGCAGCCGCCGGTCGAGTTCGGATTCTTGAAGACGAACCCCGAACCTTGCATGGACGACGTATAGTCGATCGTCACATTTTGCAGGTACTGCGCCGAGAACGGGTCGACAAACACCCTGAAGCCCTCGGCCTCAACGATGAAGTCATCCTCGGCGCTCTGATCCTCGATCAGCAATCCATAGCGGAAGCCGCTGCAGCCGCCGGGTTGGACGCTGACGCGAAGCCCACCGACCTCGGGCGACACGCCCTCGGTCTCCATGAACTTCTTGACCTCGGTGCAGGCCACGGGCGTGACCACGAGCGCCACATCGGGCTGTTGCGTTGTGCTCATCCTTCACTCCTCCTCGTATCCTCTGAATATATCCGAAACGACCGTCCGATCCAAGCAAAAGCCGCTATGGCCAAAGCAATTAACCCCAGCCCAGCCCCAGTTTCCTTGAAGACGAGCTTCCCAATGCCAAACAGGGTGGCGTACACGGCCACAATGCCGGCCACCCAATTCGCCCATGCCGGGCCCCATTGGGTATCGTAGGGCCTGACGCGCTTGATAAAAGCGTCCAGCACGGGGGCCGGTTCCTTGGGCGTCAGCAGGGTGACCGAGAGCCAGATGACCGTCGTCGCCCCGACAGTCACGATCATGACCCAGGCGTCGGCATTGGGGTCCCCGGGCGCGAACCTCGGAAAGATCGTCTGCATGGCAATGGTGGAGACCACGAGCGACCCGATCATCGCACTGAGCTCGGACCAGGCATTGATCCTCATCCAATACCACCGAAGAATGAGCACCAACCCGGTCCCGGCCCCGATAGCCAGCAAGTACTTCTGCACCCGCTCGATAGATGAAAGTTGCGTAGTCACGGCAATGGCGACCGCAAACAACCCGATAGTAGCGAGGCGGGAAGCGGCCACGTAATGCTTGTCGCTGGCGTCGCGGCGAATAAAGCGCTTGTAGAAATCGTTGACGAGGTAAGACGCCCCCCAGTTCAACTGGGTCCCGATCGTCGACATATACGCCGCCGCAAACCCGGCCATCATGACCCCGCGCCAAGGCGTTGGCAGCAGATCGACGTACGCGTGCACGTAGCCCGATTCTTTGTCGACCAGATTCGGATACAAGATGACCGTAGCGAGCCCGGTGACGATCCAGGGCCACGGGCGCAGCGCGTAATGCGCCACTTGAAAGAGCAGGGTCGCCAGCACCCCATCACGCTCGGTCTTCGCCGCAAAGATCCGCTGCGCAACATACCCGCCGCCGCCAGGCTCGGCCCCAGGATACCACGACGCCCACCATTGGACGGCGATGAACACGCTGATGGTGAGCAACGGCATCCAGGCATAGGCCTGGAAGCCGTGAGGACCGTGCGCGATTGGCAGCACGGACAGCGCGGCCGTCTCGCTCCCGAAGTGCGCGGTCACGCCTGCCTTGAGCTTGTCGATGCCGCCCACGGCATGCACCGCATACACGGCGAGCACAATGACCGCGCCCATCTTGATGATGAACTGCACGAGATCGGTCCACAGCACGGCCCACAATCCACCCGCGGCCGCATAGAGCACTGTCGCGACAAAGCAGATGGCCACGGCCGTGATCGGATTGATGCCCAGCGAGATCGTCAGGATCTTGATCATGGCGCGGGTGACCCAGCCCATGATCAGCACGTTCATGAGCAGTCCCAGATACAGCGCTCGAAATCCGCGCAGCACCGCGGCGGGCTTGCCCGAGTAGCGAATCTCGGCGAACTCGACGTCGGTCATCACGCCGGAGCGACGCCAGAGCCGTGCGAAGAAGAACACGGTCAGCATGCCGCTCATGACCATGTTCCACCAGAGCCAGTTGCCGGCCACGCCGTGATTCGCGACCAGGCCGGTGACGAGCAGGGGGGTATCAGCCGCAAACGTGGTGGCGACCATTGAGGTCCCCGCGAGCCACCACGGGACGTCCCGGCCCGACAGGAAGTACTCGTTCAGGCTCTCGCCGCCGCGCTTCGTGAAGACGAGGCCGACGATCGTCGAGAACGCGAAGTACGCGGCGACGATGGCCCAGTCCAAAGCGTGTAGATTCATGCCCGAATGACGACCAAGGCGGGGACGGCGATATTAGCCATCGTGATGGCCGCATGCATTGGCCACGGCCCGGGGGAAGACCCACCTCCTGCCCGTCATGGCTCTCGCGTCCGGCCGGGGATTACCGTGCTGCTGCAGGATAGCATGGCGCTCGTCCGTGGCAAGCGCATCGCGCTGATCACGAACCAGACCGGCGTCAACGAGCGCGGCGTGTCGGATATCGATCTCCTCGCCCGCGCCGATCTCCATCTCGTCCGCATTTTCTCCCCGGAGCATGGGCTCCGTGGGCGAGAAGACCGCTCGTTTGTGGGCAACACCGTCGACTCGTCAACTGGCATTCCGGTGTACTCGCTGTACGGAAAAACGGTCCTCGCTCCCCCCGACTCATTGCTCACGGATCTCGACTTCCTCGTCTTCGACCTCCAGGATGTCGGAGTGCGCACATGGACGTATGTCGGCACCCTGATGAAGGCCCTCCGCTCCTGCGCTCGACTGCACGTCCCGATCATCGTGCTAGACCGCCCCAATCCCTTGACTGGCTCACACGTCCAGGGAGCCATGCTCGATAGCGCGATCGCCGACACGGCCGGCCCGTTTGCGCTCTACCCGATGCCGCTCCGGCACGGCCTGACGATGGGCGAGCTGGCCCGTTTTTACAACGACACCCTGGCGCTCCACGCTGCGCTGCACGTCATCCCGGCCCGTGGCTGGCGTCGAGATCTGTGGTGGGACGAAACCCATTTGGTTTTTGTTCCTCCCTCGCCAAATCTGCCCTCGCTGGAAAGCGAAATCGTCTATCCGGCAGTCGTGCCGTTCGAGAGCACAAACCTGTCCGTTGGGCGAGGAACGCCGGAGGCGTTCCAGCAGTTGGGAGCCCCATGGCTGGATGCGCCAGCAGTAGTGAGCCAACTCGCGAGCCTCGGCTTGCTGGGGGTGCGGTTTCGTCCGACCGAGTTCACGCCGGACCACCCGTCTGATGGGAAGTACGGAGGCCGCCGCCTGAGCGCCGTTCGCATCGAAGTAACGGATCGCGATCGCCTGGATGTCGGGCGAGTGGGCGCGGCACTTTTGTGGGCGGTAGCCAAGGTGAACCGGGATTCGCTCCGCGTCGACACGCTGGGCTTCGACCTGAGGTTCGGCAGCGGCGCGCTCCGGGCGAGTCTCATGCAGGGCGCCGATCCGGACGCGGCGCTGGATAAGACGATCCCGGCCGACTTAGCGTTCGAGCGCCGCTCCCGGCGCTTCTGGTTGTATCATTAGTCTCCCACTATTCGAGAGGACACAGGAACATGCGCAGAGCTCTCGCCATGTTGGCGCTCGTCGCCGTGGCGGCATGCCATCGGAAAGTCGATACGACCAGTGCCCCGGCGGCGCAGCCGACGGGACCGACCTACACGCTGACCGTGACCAACAATCTGACGAAACCCGTGAACGTGTTCGTCACGAACGCTGGCGTCGACACATTCCTGAGCCAGGTCCAGGGCACGAGCACGGCGCAGGTGCCGGTGAAAGGCATTCCAGCGAACACACAGGTCACGCTGAAGGCCACGACGTCCGACGGCTCGAGCACCTACTCGAAGGCGAACGTGAACCTCACCAACAACTACACGTGGGTCCTGCCGTGAGTTAATTTTTTCGAGGGGCTCCAGCATGAAACGTTTGTGGACCGCCATCAAGGCCGGGTACGTACGACTGCTGGAGCCGCTCGCGGCGTTTCTGGTCCGACATGACGTCCACCCCAACCTCATCACCACGCTTGGCACGGTCTGCTCCATCATCGGCGGCTGCATCTACGGCTCGGGGCACATCCGCACCGGTGGTTGGTTCCTCGGCGTCACCGCGCTGTTCGACGTGCTCGACGGGACCGTCGCCCGTCGGACCGGACGCACCTCGGCCTTTGGCGCCTTTTACGATTCGACGCTCGACCGTATCGCCGACGGCGCCGTGATGTCGGGCCTCGCCTTCTTCTACGCGACCAGCAAGCAGCACGGCAACGTCCCCATGATTGCCGTCTGCCTCGTTGGCTTGCTCGGCGGCTTTCTGGTCTCCTACACACGCGCGCGCGCCGAGGCGTTGGGCGTGGACGCGAAAGTGGGCTTCATGCAGCGCCCCGAGCGCGTCGTTCTGCTCTCGGCTCCCCAAGCCTTCTTCGGGCTCGCGCTCGATGGCTGGGTCCTCGCCGCCATTATCGTGTCTCTCACCGTCACCTCGTGGGCTACCGCCATTCAACGCATCGTCGCCGTGTATCACGCCACTGTTAAGTCCCCGAAGCCGATTCCGGCCTCCCCAGTATCCGCCGAGCCGCCGAAAGCGGCGAAGGCTCTCAACGTATGACGAGCCCGATCCGCCCGGTGACGGGCAAACTCGGAGTCATGACGGTCGGCCTCGGCGCCGTGGCGACGACGTTCATGGCCGGCGTAGAGAGCATTCGCCGCGGCAAGAGCCTGCCGATTGGCTCGCTCACGCAGATGGCCACGATTCGCCTCGGCAAGCGCACCGACAACCGCTCGCCGCTGATCAGAGACTTCGTCCCGCTCGCGGGCCTGGATGACTTGGTCTTCGGCGCCTGGGACCCGATCCCGGATGACGCTTATCAAGCGGCCATCAAAGCGGGCGTACTGACGCCGGCTGATCTCGCGGGCGTGTCCGATTTCCTGCAGACCATCACGCCGATGCCCGCCGCGTTCGACCAGCACTACGTCACGCGAATCAACGGGACGCACGTGAAGAAGGGCAAGACGAAGCGCGACCTGGCCGAGCAAATCCGCCAGGACATTCGCGATTTCAAGTCTCGCCACCGCCTGGACCGCGTCGTGATGGTCTGGTGCGCCTCGACCGAGATCTACATCAAGGCCGGCGCCGCCCACGCGACCCTCGAGCAGTTCGAGAAGGCGATGGAGCGAAACGACGAGAGCATCGCGCCGTCGATGCTCTACGCCTACGCGGCGTTGATGGAGGGCGTGGCGTTCGCCAACGGCGCGCCGAACCTGACGGTCGACATGCCGTGCCTGATCCGGTTGTCCAATGAACGGGCCGTCCCAATCTCTGGAAAAGATTTCAAGACCGGCCAGACCTGGATGAAGACCGTCATCGCCCCGGGCCTCAAAGCCCGGATGCTCGGTCTGGCGGGTTGGTACTCGACAAATATCCTGGGTAACCGGGATGGCGAAGTGCTGGACGATCCAGCGTCGTTCAAGACGAAGGAAGAGTCCAAACTCAGCGTCCTGCACACGATCCTGCAGCCCGATGTCTATCCGGCCCTGTACAAAGATTTCAGCCACGTCGTGCGAATCAACTACTATCCGCCACGCGGTGATAACAAAGAGGGTTGGGACAACATCGATATCGTCGGGTGGATGGGCTACCCGATGCAGATCAAAGTGAATTTCCTGTGCCGCGACTCGATCCTGGCAGCACCGCTCGTCCTCGACCTCGCCCTGTTCTCTGACTTCGCCCAACGCGCCTGCCTGAAGGGCATTCAAGAGTGGCTCTCGTTTTACTACAAGAGCCCGATGGCCGCGCCGGGCCTTCAGCCCGAGCACGATCTCTTCATCCAACAGACGAAGCTCAAGAACACGCTCCGCCACTTGATGGGCGAAGAGCAGATCACGCACTTGGGTCTGGAGTACTACGCGTGAGATGGATCGTCGCGGGACTCGCCCTCTTGGCCTGCAGTCAGCAAGGGCCGCCGCCGCACCGCGAATGGACCGACGATATGGCGTTCATCATCACATCGGATCCGGTCCCGCCCCACGCGCGACAGGACGTGAAGTTCACGGTGATCGCGCGCGACAAGTCCTCGGGCCAGCCCATCGAGGGCGCCGACGGCCGGATTTACGCCGAGGTGCGTGAAGGCGCGAAGACGTGGGACGGGCTCGTGCCCGGCACCAAGCCGGGGACGTACACGGGGAAACTCAATTTCGTGGTATCGGGCAACTGGGCGATGGGCCTGCAATTTCGCCGCGATACCACGACCAACAAGATCGAGAAAATGGACTGGACTCAAGAAGTGCTCTCGGCGTCCGACACGAACCAGGTACGCTGACCGTGCTCCTCTTCTATCGCACGTCGCTCGATGCGGCCGACGTCCTCGCGGCCGCCGACGCCTTCTTCCCGGCGCCACCACTCAGCCTCGTCCCCACGAAGGACGGCGGTGGCCCGCGCGAGCGCTCGTACGCCGGCACGCTCGGCGCCGTGAAACTGCGCGTGCGTGCCGAGGGCGGACACTACACGTTCGTCGAGGTGCGCACCGATCAGATCGGCGAGAGTCGGCTCGACAAGAACGTCAAGCGATTCTTCGTCTCGCTCCACCGCGTGACCGAGCCGACGCACACGATCGAGGCCGCGTACTGATGGCGACTGCTGTTCGTCGTAAAGCCGCCGCCGAGTCTGCCGAGCTCGATCGTGCCAAAAAGCTCGAGCTCTATTACTACATGCGCCTCACGAGGTCGCTCGAAGAGCGACTGGTGAACTTGTATCGCCAAACAAAGGTCGTAGGCGGCCTCTTTCGCTCCCTAGGCCAAGAAGCAGATGCCGTTGGCAGCGCCTATGCCCTCGATCGCACAAAGGGCGACATTCTTTCGCCGTTGATCCGCAATCTCGGCTCGATGCTAGTGCAGGGAGCCAGTCCCTTGGAAATCATCCGCCAATACATGGCAAAGGGCGACTCCCCGACCCGCGGCCGCGAGCTGAATATCCACTACGGCGATCTCGTGCGCGGGTTCGTCGGCCAGATCTCGCAGCTGGGCGACATGGTCCCCGTGATGGCCGGCGTCACGCTCTCGTTCAAGATGCGCGGCCAAGACCGTGTAGGCCTGGTATACGTTGGCGATGGTGCCACGTCGACCGGTGCGTTCCACGAGGGCATAAACTTCGCGGCCGTCCAACAGTGCCCGCTCGTCGTGATCGTCGAGAACAATGGCTATGCCTACTCGACGCCGCTCTCAAAGCAGACGGCCGCGCGAGACCTGAAGGACAAGGCGATCGGCTACGGCATCCCCGGTGAGCAAGCCGACGGCAACGATGTGCTCGCGACGTACGCCATCACGAAGCGTGCGGTCGACCGCGCTCGCAAGGGCGGGGGCCCCACCCTGATCGAATTGATCACGTATCGTCGTAAGGGACACGCCGAGCACGACAACCAATCGTACGTTCCGTCCGGCGAGATCGACCGCTGGGAAAAAGAGAACGACCCGATCGATCGCTATATCGCCGTGCTGAATGCCGATGGCGTGACGAGCGCCGAGCTCGGCGCGATCGACGATCGCATTCGCACCGAGATCGATGCGGCGACGGATGAGGCGGAGAAGTCGCCCATGCCAGAGCCGACGGATGCACTCGTCGGCGTCTACGCTGAACCTTCGATAGTCCCGCCGCTCTGGTTCCGCGAGGGCATTCGCTCAGCGGTCACAGCGCACGAGCGCCCAGCCTCGTGGGGTACCCACGATGGCTGAGACGACGTACCTGGAGGCGATTCGCGAGGCGCTGTTCGAGGAGATGGAGCGCGATCCGAACGTATTCTGTTTGGGCGAAGACATTGGGGCCTACGGCGGCGCGTTCAAGGTCACCGACGGCCTGGCCGCGCGGTTCGGCGATGCCCGAGTGATCGACACGCCGATCTCCGAGGCGGCGATCGTTGGTGCGGCCGCCGGCGCGGCACACATGGGCATGCGCCCGGTGTGCGAGATGCAATTTATCGATTTCATCTCGTGCGGGTACGACATGCTCACGAACTATGTCGCTACGGCGCGCTACCGCGCGATGCTGGGTTGCCCGATGGTGGTTCGGGGTCCAAGTGGCGGGTATGTCCGCGGCGGCCCGTTCCACTCGCAGAATCCCGAAGCCGCGTTTCTGCATACGCCGGGTCTGAAAATTGTCTACCCGGCCACGGCGTCGGACGCGAAGGGTCTCTTGAAGTCCGCGATTCGCGACGACGACTGCGTGCTCTACTTCGAGCACAAGTATTTATATCGTCGCATCAAGGAAGAGCTACCGACCGGTGATCATCTCGTACCGATCGGCAAAGCACGTGTCGCCCGTGAAGGGAAAGACGTGTCGATCATTACCTACGCTGCGACGGTGTGGAAGTCACTCGAGGCCGCCGAGCGTCTGGAGAAAGAAGACGGCCTGTCGGTCGAGGTGATTGATTTGAGGTCGCTCCTGCCGATGGACGACGAAGCCATCGTCGCCACCGTGAAAAAAACAAATCGCGCGCTGATCGTGCACGAAGACACGCGAACAGGTGGCGTCGCCGGCGAGATCACGTCCCGGATCAACGAGCTGGCGTTCGAATGGCTCGATGCCCCGGTGCTGCGGATCACGGCGGCCGATGTCCCGCTGCCGTATTCGCCGCCGCTCGAGGACTACGTCCTGCCGCAGACGGCGGATATCATCGCCGGCGTCCGCCGCCTTGCCCAGTACTGATCCGGGCGGGCCGCCTCAGCTGGTGCTCGGATGTCTCATGACCGTCGCCGGGTTCTTCAGTATGGCGATGGTTGGCGTCCTCGTGGCGCGAGTGTACAGTTGGATAGAGAAGTGTCCGTATATGGAAGGAGTGCCGGCGTGCAATTGGTGGATATTCGCCGGCGTCGGTGGACTGATCGGAGCAATCACCTTGCCGGTGCTCGTGTTGCGCCGGTTGAAGAAGCGAGGATAGAACCGTGGCTCGTATAGATGTGCCTATGCCGCAGATGGGCGAGTCCATTGCCGAAGGGACCGTCTCCAAGTGGCTCAAGAAAGTCGGCGACGTCGTCAAGCGCGACGAACCCCTCTTCGAGATCTCGACCGACAAGGTCGACGCCGAGATCCCGTCGCCGTCCGCCGGCCGCCTGTCCGAGATTCTCGTCGGCGAAGGCTCGACCGTCGCGGTCCAGACCGTCGTCGCCCGCATCGAGACGGATGTCGCCGCCGCCGTCCCGGCTGCTGCTCCGGCTGGTGCTCCGGCTGGTGCACCGGTCTCTACCCCCGTCTCGACCCCAGCTCCTGCTGTCGCGGCCAAGTCGGTCGCAGCGGCACCGGCTGCGGTCGGCAATGGCAATGGCGCCTCATTCGAAGAGAGGGTGAGGACGAAGTCCTCCCCGCTCGTCCGAAAGATCGCGGCCGAGCACGGGATCGAACTGGCGTCCGTAAGCGGCTCGGGCATAGCGGGCCGAGTGACGAGACGCGATATCGAATCCATGATCACCAACCGCGCGGCGAAGCCGCCGGTAGTCGGTCGTCCAGCCGTACCGCACGTGACCGCGGAGGGTCCGCTTCCGGAAGCCTGGCCGGGCGATGTCGTCGAGCCGATGTCGAAGATGCGCGCGCTGATCAGCGACCACATGGTCCTGTCGCGCCGCACCTCCGCGCACGTGACGTCGGTCTTCGAAGTCGATCTCACGCGCGTCGCCCGCATCCGCGCCAAGAAACGCGCCGAATTCGAAGCCGCCTCGGGCCAGCGTCTCTCGTACATGCCGTTCATCATCAAGGCCACCGTCGACGCCCTCCGCCAATTCCCGGCGGTGAACGCCTCGGTCGCCGGCACGGATGTCATTTATCGCAAGCAATACAACATTGGCATCGCCGTCGCGCTCGACTGGGGCTTGATCGTCCCGGTGATCAAACACGCCGACGAGCTGAGCATGGTCGGACTCACGCGCGCACTCAACGATCTCGCCGCCCGCGCGCGCGCCAAGCGCCTCAAGCCCGAAGAGGTCGAAGAGGGCACGTTCACCATCACGAACCCAGGCGTCTTCGGCTCGTTGATGGGCACCCCGATCATCAACCAACCCCAAGTCGCGATCATGGGCATCGGCGCGATCGAGAAGCGCCCAAAGGTGATCGAGGGCGACGATGGCGAAGACACGATCGCGATTCGCACCTGCGCCTACTTCTCACTGTCCTTCGACCACCGCCTGATCGATGGCGCGGTCGCGGACGAGTTCCTGGCCTTCGTGAAGAAGCAACTCGAGACCTTCCCAGAGGCCGCCCTCTAACCCGTGTCCCGCGCGCTGACGCTCAGTCGGACGATCGTCCCGTTGCCCGACCGCGAGCGCTTTTTCACTCGCGTCCGTGAGCTCCGCGCGCACTTCCAATCGCGCGGCTGCCAGTACTGGGTGTTCGAGGATGCAGCGCTCGCCGGTGCATTCATCGAGTTCGCCGAGTGCAAAGACGTCGACGCGCTGCGTCGGGCCTACTCCGAGGCGCCTGAATCTGGTGTCGATCCCGAACGTATTTATCGCGAGGTAACGCTGTAACGATGCCCGAACGATCGATTACCGTGAACGGCCAGACCTGGCGCGTGGCACCGTCGGGCTACGTGACCCAATACGACCGCGACGAGTTCGGCCTGATCTTCACGCGCACGACCCCATCGCGCGAAGTGCGCGTGACGCGCTACTCGCCCCTCGGCGCCCGCTCGCGCGAGCAATCGTTCGCCGAGCTCTCCGAGGCCGACCTCGTGCGGCTCTTCGCCCAGTCTCAACCTTCAGCGACGTCCCCAGAGGCGCACTACGCCGGTTGACCTTCACGCCCACACGACGGCGTCCGATGGCTCGGCGTCCCCCGAAGCCCTCCTGGCGCAGGCCGCCACGCTTGGCCTCACCGCCGTTGCGGTCACCGACCACGACACGGTCGCGGCGGTAGCGGCCGCCAGCGCCGCGGGCGCGGCGAATGGCGTCGCGGTCGTCGCCGGCGTCGAGCTGAGCGCGATCGATGATCGCGGCGTAGAGATCCATATCCTGGGCCTCCATCTGGACGATTTGTCGCGCATTGAGGCACCGTTGACGCGATTCCAGGCCGACCGTATCACGCGAGCCGAAGCGATGGTTGCCGCGCTGAACAGGGGAGGCGTCCCGGTCACAATGGAAGCCGTCATGGCTGAGGCGGGAGCAGGGGCCGTAGGCCGTCCGCACGTAGCCCGCGCACTCGTCGCCGGAGGCTGGGTGCGAGACCTGCGAGAGGCGTTCGACCGCTGGCTTGGCGCCGAGCGGCCAGCGTATGTCGAGAAACCGCGCCTGGAGATTGCGGACGCGATCCGGCTGATCCACGACGCTGGCGGCGTCGCGATCTGGGCGCACCCGGGCCGCGACGGCACACGCCAACGCGTCGAGGCGATGGTCGCGCTCGGTCTCGACGGCGTCGAAGTGTCCCACCCGGGTCATTCGATGGACGACATGAACCGCCTCAACGCCCTGGCCCGTCACCGCGACTTGCTGCGCAGCGGCGGGTCCGACTGGCACGGCGCGACCGATGGCCCACGGGTCCTGGGCGTCATGAAGGTGCCGGACGACTGGAACGAGGCGCAGGCCGCGCGCGCCGCGCGCTATCGCCCCGCGGACGTATGGAGATCGCCGGCCGCATCGCGCTCGTAACGGGCGCCGGCAAGCGCGTCGGTCGCGCGCTCGCGCTCGGGCTGGCCCGCGCGGGCGCCCGCGTCGCGGTGCACTTTCACGCGTCGACCGCCGGCGCGCTCGAGACCGTCGCCGCCATCCGCGATGCGGGCGGCAACGCGCGGGCGTTCTCCGCCGACCTCGCCGACCCGCACGCCGCCGGCACGCTAGTCGACAGCGTGGCCGACTCGCTCGGCGGCTTCGACATCCTCGTCAATTCCTCCGGCATCATGCAGCGCGTCGCGCTCGCCGACGTGACGCCCGCGAATTGGGATACGACGTTCGCGGTCAATCTCCGCTCACAGTTCTTCACGTCCCAAGCGGCCGCCCGCCGGATGGTGAACGGCGGCGTCATCGTGAACATGGCCGATTTGGCGGCGTTCGAGGCATGGACGGAGTTTATCCCGCACTGCGTCAGCAAAGCCGGCGTCGTCGCGCTCACCCAGGCGCTGGCCCACGCGCTCGGCCCCCGCATCCGCGTGAACGCCATTGCGCCGGGTGCCGTGCTGCTCCCCGACGGGTTCGACGGCACGCGCCTCGTGAGCACCACGCCACTGAAACGCCTCGGCTCGCCGGACGACGTGGTGCAGGCCATGCTGTACTTGATCGCTGCCGATTACGTCACCGGTGAGACGATCATCGTCGACGGTGGCCGACATGTCAGAACGTGACCGCTACGCCACTATTGTCATTGTCGGCGGTGGCTGCTACGGCTCGTTCTACCTCCGCCAGCTCTTTCGTGCCCGAGCCGCTGGTGCGCTGACCTGGGACCGAGTTGTCGTCGTGGATCGCAACCCCGATTGCGCCGCGGCCCAATCATTGGGTGATGCTCAGCTAGCCGTCGCCGACTGGACGTCGTACTTCCGGGAATATTTGGGTTCAGCCGACGAGGCGGACGCGATAGTTCCGTCGCCGCTCATGCCTCATTTGATGTACGAATGGGTCCGCGATCGCGCAAAAGAGCGCTGGCCAGATCGCGAAATCACCACCCGTCCTTTGCCGTCGGCGCCCCCGACGCCATGGGAACGCGCGGCTCCAGATGGCGTCCACTACGTGAGCTTCGCCACCTGGATGTGCCCAATAAATTGCATCGAGCCAGCGACGTGCCCGCATACAAAAGGCCCTCGCACGTGGACGATGCCGGCAACCATTCGGGACTATGTCACCCAAGAGAGAATCGCCGGCCCGGCTCTATTCCACGTGACCCACCGCGCTTACGGCGTCGGCATGCTGAACGTTGCCGATGTCCTGGCCGCGGACCGGTTGGTAGAGGAGGTAGCCGAGGACAAAGCGGCGCAAGTACTGGTCGGTACAGTCTCGCATTGCCACGGGGCGCTCGCGGTCCTGTCGATCGGCAACCCGGTTAGATTTCAGGGATGGCGATCATTCGCGACTACGACGTCGTAATCGTCGGCGCCGGCCCGGCCGGAATGACAGCAGCCCTCTACGCCGGCCGCGCGATGCTCCGCACGGTGGTCCTCGAAGCAGGGCTTTCCGGCGGCGAGCTCCTCCGCACCGAATACTTGGATGACGTGATCGGCTTCCCGATGATCAAGGGCGATGACCTCGCCCAGCGCTTCGAGGAACACGCCAAGAAATTCGGCGCGACCTTCGTGAACTTCACGAACGTGAGCTCGGTGCAGAAGGTCGACGAGATGATGTTCGCCACCGAGACCGACTCGGGCGACGTCTACATGTCGCCGACCGTGATCGTCACGTCCGGCGGTACGCCAGTCAAGCTCGGAATCCCGGGCGAGCTCGAGTTCGCCGGCCGCGGCGTGAGCTACTGCGCGATCTGCGACGCGAATTTCTTTAAAAAGCACACGATCGCCGTCGTTGGCGGCGGCGACGCCGCGTGCGAAGAAGCCGACTATCTCACGAGATTCGCCGACAAGGTCTATCTGATCCACCGCCGCCACGAATTCCGGGCGTCGAAGGTCGTCCAGAAGCACGTGTTCGCGAATCCCAAAATCGAAGTGGTGTTCAATACGGTCGCCGAGGAAGTCATCGGGAAGCCAGGCGGCCTGATGACGGGCCTTCGCCTGAAGAATGTCCTGACCGGTGACCGTTCCGTGTTGGATGTCACCGGCCTGTTCGTGTTCATTGGTTTCAAGCCGAACACCGATATCATCAAGGCGCACTACACGCACGACGCGCTGGGGTACGTCGTGACGGACGGCGCGATGATGTCCTCGATCCCGGGCTTATTCGTCGCGGGCGACCTCCGGTCGCAACTCACCCGTCAGGTGACGACCGCCTCCGGCGATGCCACGACCGCGGCCATCGCCGCCGACAAGTACCTGAAAGACCTGCGCGAGGCCGGCGGCTCGACCGACAAAGACGTCGAAGAGGCCGTCCAGACGTCGCACTTGAACCTCGGCGGCTGGACGTGAGCCCGCTCACGGTCCGACCCGCACTCGTCGGCCCGTTCGAGGAGAACGCGTATCTCGTCGTCGACCCCGAGACGCGCGATGCCATCTACATCGATCCAGGTGACGAGGGCGATCGCCTCATCGAGCTCCTGCGCGCCTCCGATGCGACCCTGCGCGCGATCTGGCTGACGCACGGCCATGTCGACCACATCGGCGGAATCGCCGCGCTTCGCCGCGTCTACGACGTGCCGATCCATCTGCACCCCGCCGATCGCCCGCTCTACGATGACGGTGCGAAGTTCGCGGAGAATTTCGGCTTACCATTCGACGAGCCCCCTCCACCCGATGTCGAGTTGGCGGAGGGTGACAAGCTCCAACTCGGCCGCACGACGTTCGATGTCGTGCACGTGCCCGGTCACTCGCCCGGTCAGGTTGCGTTCCTTGCGCCCGGGATCGCATTCCCAGGCGATCTCATTTTCGCCGGTTCGATCGGACGCACGGACCTCCCATTGGCCAACCCTGCGGCCATGCTCCAGTCCCTGGAGCGCGCATCGGGCTGGGATCCCGCGCTCGTCCTCCACCCGGGCCACGGTCGCTCAACGACTGTGCGAGAGGAGCTCAGCTCCAATCCGTTCCTGAGCGGTCTCGCCAGGCCCTTGGCGCGCCGGTGATCACCGTCGCCATGTCCGCTTGGCTCGGCGCCGCGATCTTCTTCACGGCGGCCGTCGCGCCCGCGGTGTTTGCTGTCCTTCCCTCGACGACGTTGGGCGGTGCCCTCATCGGCCGGGTGCTTTCGGTTTTGTTTATTGCGGGCCTCGCCATTGGTCTCGGCGCGGCGCTCGTCGAGCGCTCGTGGCGGCGCTGGGCCGGGTTCGTGATGGCCGGCGCCTGTGCGATCGATCAATTCAGTATCGGTCGCCGGATCCATCAACTGCAGGCTGGTCCGGAGACTGACGCCAGCCGCGTGGCTTTTGGCCGGCTCCACACGCTGAGCGTCACGTTCTTCGGCATCGCCATGATCGCTGCGTTGGCCATCGTTATCGCTGCTTGGAGGTCCTATGGACAGTACAGCCGTTGATGCCCCGCGTCTCCCCATGGTCGATGTCACGGCAAATGTGCCCGACGAGACTCGGGAGATGTTCGACAAGTTCATCGGCCAACGGGGCCGGGTCCCGAACCTGTTTCGCATTGCCGCGCTGCGGCCGACCATCGCCCAAACGCTCGCCGCGCATCTCGATGCGGTGATGGGTCCGGGCGAGGTGAGCGGGCTCCTCAAAGAGCTCATCGCCTGCCGCGTCTCACAGATCAACAGCACGCCGTACTGTCTGGCGTCGCACAGCAAGCTCGCGCGGAAGCAGGGCGGCACGGACGCGCAACTCACCGCGCTGGCCGAGCATGATTACTCGGGCTTCGAGCCGGGTTGGTCGGCTGCGTTCGCCTATGCATCCGAAGTCGCGGCGCCTGGCGGGTACGTGAACGACGCGACGTTCGCGGCGCTGGCCGAGCATTGGACCGCGCCACAGATCGTCGAGATCACGGCCGTGGCGACCGCCTTCAGCCTCTTCAATCGTTTCGCCGACGCGCTGAACATTCCCATCACGACATGACCACACGCAGCGAGAAGGACCCACTCGGCCCCCTCGACGTTCCCGCCGAGGCGCTCTACGGCGTCCAAACGCGCCGTGCGGAGCTGAACTTTCCCATCAGCGGCCTGCGCGCCCGCCCGTCGTTCATCACGGCGATTGTCCAAATCAAACGGGCCGCCGCGCTGACGCATAAGGAAACCGGACGCCTGGAGCCCCGCCTGGCCGACGCGATCATCGCGGCCGCCGACGAGATCCTGAGGGGCAAGCACCGCGAGCACTTCGTGATCGATGTCTATCAGGCCGGTGCGGGGACCTCGCTCAACATGAACGTGAACGAGGTGCTCGCCAATCGCGCCAACGAGATGCTGGGGGCTCCGCGTGGTTCGTACGCGCCGGTGCACCCGAACGATCACGTGAACATGGCGCAGTCGACGAACGACGTGATCCCGACCGCGATACGCCTGGCGTCCCTTCACGAATCGGCTCACGTCCTGGCCTCCGGGACGGCCCTTGCCGATGCACTCGGCGCGAAGGGCCGTGAGTTCGACGGCATCGTCAAGGCCGGCCGGACGCACCTGCAGGACGCGATGCCCATTCGCCTCGGCCAGGAGTTCGTGGCCTACGCCGGAACGCTGGAGCGCGACCTTCGTCGCATCGAGGATGCGGTCGACTACCTCCGCGATCTCGGCATTGGCGGCAGCGCGGTCGGCACGGGCGTGAACGTCGAGCCCGAGTATCCAGCGCTCATGGTCAAGTACTTGTCCGAGATGACGGGTGAGCGACTGCGGGTCGGCCAGGATCGCGTGCAGTTGATGCAGAGCATGGGCGATGTCGCGGCCTACAGCGCGCAGCTCAAGGTGCTGGCCCTCGACCTCAGCAAGATCGCCAGCGATCTCCGGCTCCTCGCCAGCGGCCCCCGCACGGGACTCGACGAGATCCGGCTACCGGCTGTGCAGCCGGGATCCTCGATCATGCCGGGCAAGGTGAATCCATCGATCCCGGAGATGGTCAACCAGGTCTGCTTCCAAGTGATCGGATGCGACGCGTGCGTATCAGCGGCGACCGAGCACGGTCAGCTGGAGCTCAACGTCATGATGCCGGTGATCGCGTTCAACGTGCTGCTCGAAAGCGAGATACTCGCCAATGCGATGCGCGTGCTCAGCGAGCGCACCGTGACCGGCATCGAGGCCAACGCCGACCAGTGCGCCTATTGGGTCGAGCGCTCGGCCGCGCTGGCCACTGCCTTGGCCCCACAGATCGGCTACGCCCGTGCCGCGGAGCTCTCGAAGCAGTCGGTCAAAGAGAACGTCCTGATTCGTGATCTGGTCAAGCGCGAGCACGTGCTCCCGCCGGCCGAGATCGACGAGGTGTTGGACCTTCGCAAGCTCACTGAAATCGGCGTTCCAGGCGGTGCGCACGGAGGGGTCTCCGCCGGGTAAGCCTCGCCTTGGGACCTAGCGGTTAGCAGCACAAGGCGAAGCGAAGCGAGCCGACGCGAAGCGTCCATCAGAACCAGCTAGCCCGAGGCTTGAAAAAGAGTTACAGTTCGAATCGTGCGCATTACGACGTGGGCAGAGTACGGCCTGATCTGTGCTTTGCACTTGGCCAAACGAGCGGCTGAGGGCCCGGTGACCGGCCGTGATTTGGCGGCCCGCGAGCGGCTCCCGGCCGACTATGTCGAGCAGATCCTGCTCCGTCTCCGCCGGGCCGATGTGGTGCACTCGTCGCGGGGCGCGCACGGCGGCTACGTGCTGGCCCGTCCGGCAGACGAGGTATCCGTCCGGGACGTGATCGCCGCGTCCGAGGGCGCGACGTTCGACCTCCACTGCGTGAGCCACCCGGTGGAAGAGTCCCGCTGCTCGGAGTCGCACAGCTGCTCGATCCGTCCGGTCTGGCTGCTGCTGCAGAGCAAGATCGACGACGTCCTCGAGAGCGTGCACCTCGCCGATCTGCTGGAAGAAGAGGCCGTCGTTCGCCAGCGCGTCGGCCTGCCCGTCCTGCACGCGTAAGTTTCTTCAGGTGCTCCCGCCGAGCCTCGCGAGCCTGTTTCGTCGCTGGCGGGATGAGCACGCGCTCGAACGCCGGGCCACTGCCGTTGCCCGGGCCGCCCTCGCTGAACCAGACGAAAGCGACGTCCGCTGGCTCGCCGAGCGTGGCTCGCACGGCGACGAAGACCACGCGCGCTGGGAATGGCGCTATGCCCGCCGGGCGTTCGCGATCATCGTCGCCCAGCGCGATGCGTTGGACGACCGCACGGGTTCGGCCGTTGCCGCGGCCGTCGGCTCGGCCCTCGCGCGCGACCCGATGATCGATGCCTCGAAGCGCCGCGTCGCCACCCGCCAGTTCAACGACCGCCTGGCGGGCTACAGCGCGATCCTTCGTGACCGCGATCCGTCGACGCCAACGTCCGAGCGCCTGGCCCGCGCGTTCTTCGGATTCGCCGGCACGCTCGACCCCTCGCCCGCCGACATCTTGCGCGGGGCCACGGCTCTATCATCGATGCTGACGGACACGAATGCGACGCTCGCTTTGCATTTCGGCGCCGTCGACCTGCCAGCCGACGTCGCCCCGTCCGCGCTCAAACCTTCTCGTTCTTGATCTGATTCCAGCCGCCGACAACCGCGGCTCCGGCGGTGCCGTCGATTTTCTGCGGCGTGTAGGTGACGCTCAGGGCGCCATACATGAACCCGAGATTCTCTGACGGCGTGTCGCCGGTATCCGTGTCGCCGGTCCACTGCACACTCGACAGCGCGACGAGTTGGAACTCGAACTTGAGATAGTTGACGGAGCTGTTGCCACCCGCCTTGTTCAGCACCAGCGTGACGTTCTCCCACGGGGTGCCGGCGGCGCACGCCTGGAACAGGAGCGGGCTGGAGGAGTCGGGCTGCTTTCGCACCTGAAAGGCGCTGAACGCCACCTTGCCCGCGCCGGCGCCAGTCGACTGCGATCCGATGTTGAGCTTCTGCTGGACGTCGAAATCGAAGAAGTCGATCTCAATCCAGCCCTCGAATCCTTTGCGCGTGGATTCGCCTTTGATCGCCGGGCCGTACTTCCCGCCAAACGAGATATACGCGTCGTACGCCATGGTTGTCCTCGTAGAGGGTTCCAATAGCAACGAGCCGGTATACCTGGCGTTCTCAACTGCGAGCCGACTTTGGGATCGCTCGTCCCTCTAAGGGACCTGTATGCCGAAGGGGGGACTCGAACCCCCACGGGCTGTCGCCCACTGCACCCTGAATGCAGCGCGTCTACCAGTTCCACCACTTCGGCAAGAACGCGAATGATACCCTAGGTCAATGGTGACCGCCAGAAGAACTCGCCGACGACGACGAGCTGGCGCTGGACGATGCGCGGCTCGGCGCACTGGAACTCGGTGCACTGGAGCTCGGCGCGCTGTAGCTCGCGCGGGTGGCCGCCTCGTGATAGCTGGACGTATACCCCGCGCCGCCGCCGGTCGAGTACTCGACCCTCGGAGCCCCTTGCGATGAGAAGCCTCGCGAGACGGAGACTTCAGCCGTCGCAATGCGCCCGGTCGGCTCCATCACCAGCGCGGTAGTGCCGTGCACCGACCCGACGTTGCCATTCACGATCGCTCGCACCTCCTCGTGCGCATTGCCCAGTAGCGCGGTCCCCCATCTCGGTACCCACACGCTGCCGTACTGGACGTACCCCAGTGCACGCGGCAGCTCGGTGCCCGGCTCACCGTTGTGCGTGATCGCGTGCCACTGGTCCTTCGCGGCGTACCACCGCAACGCGCGTTGGTCGCCCCGATCCAGGTGAGTCCCCGGTTTCGGCACGAGCTTCGGCGGCTTGTATCCGGGAGGCAGGAACTTGTGCGTCGTGAGCGGCTTGCCTGCCTGCATCGCGAAAAATTGCCTGCCAGCCGCCGGTGCGTACCGCTGTCGCTCGAAGTGATGCTCCAAGTAGCACTTGGCGTATCGCTCCTCGTCCTCGTACGTGCGCTTGGGAACGTTGCTGACGATCGTCCGCCGTACGAGGGACAGTCGTCCATCCTTGCACCGGAGCGAATCCAATCCAACCGTGTCAGCCGCGTACGCGTCGACCACGTTGGCGCCGGCGACCGCGTCATCGAGTGAGCCCGTCAGATCGATCGGTTCGTGCGAGGCAATCAGGTAGACCCGGTCATACCCCGCGTCTCCCTGCGGCACATAGACGTACCCGCTCATCGGCACGCCTTGGAGCGCGGTCTGCTGATAGAGGACGTCGGCGCCGCGCTCTTGCGTCGTGCCGATGACCGCGAAATTCGTTGGTTGATTCACCCAGAGGGCGAGCTGCCCGTCGACCGGCGGCAGCAGCATCGCATCGATCTCCGCCGGCGCCGGCGCCGTCGTCAGACGGGACCCGGCGCACCCGAGGCACAGCAGCATCGCCAGCCACATCGCTCTCGGCATCGTTACCCCCGTATACTGGCTATACGCACGGCGCGAGAAATCGCTGCCAGCCATATTATCTCGTTATATTGTGACGGTTTACGCCCCTCAAGTGTCCACCTGATGACGAAGGCTGAGACCGACTCCGAGCCGATTGCGCGAAACCGCCGTGCCCGCCACGACTACCACATTCTCGAAACGTGGGAGGCTGGGTTGGTGCTGACCGGTACCGAGGTCAAGGCGCTGCGCAATGGCAAGGCAACGATCTCGGATGCCTACGGTGTAGTGAATGGAGAGGAGGCGTTCCTTCTGAACCTCCACATCGGCCAGTACGATCAGGGTCATCAGTTCAATCACGAGCCGACCCGCACGCGCAAGCTGCTGCTGCACAAGAAGGAGATTCGCAAGATGATCGGGGCCGTCGAGCGGCAAGGACTGACGCTGATCCCGCTCGACCTCTACTTCAAGCGCGGTCGAGCCAAGGTGCTCATCGGCTTGGCACGAGGGAAGAAGCTCCACGACAAGCGCGCGGACGAGCGGCGTCGCGATGACGAACGCGAGATCGCGCGCGCGGTGCGCGTCCGGTGATCCTGCCTCTCGCCCTCTTGCTCCAGATCTCCTCGCTGTCGGTCAAGGCGGGAGGGGGAGAGACGCAGGTCCCTGTCGAGGAGACCGAGGCGGGCCTCAGCATTCGCGCCGACCTCTTATCAAGTGCGCTCGGCGGATCGACCAAGAGATTGGCGAACGATCACTTCTCGGTTGCGCTCCCTGGCCTGACGTTGATCGTTTCCGACCATAACCCGTTCGCCAAGGTCGACTCGGTCGTGGTCCCGCTGGGCGGCGAAGCGTACGTGTCCGCGGGGCACGTCTTTCTCCCGTTCACCGTCGTCACCGATGTCGTGCCGCGGCTCGGCAGCGGCGTATTCTATGACACGTCGCGGGTCGAGCTGCGCGTGTTCGGATCGGTTCCGGTCCATCGCGGCTCGGGCGACGTGCTCATCACCGATTCGACGGACCTCGAGGAGAGCGCGACGCCGGGTCGCCCGCACCTGGTCGTCGTCGACGCCGGCCACGGTGGGCCCGACAATGGGATGAGCGGTCCGATCGGGTCCTCGCACCCGATCTACGAAAAGGACATCACCCTCGCCGTCGCACGAAAAGTCGCCTCGGCGCTCCACTCCCGCGGGATCGACGTGATCATGACGCGCACGCGGGATACGCTGATCGCCCTCTCTGACCGCGGGAAGATCGCCAACGAGCACCATGGCGACCTCTTTCTCTCGATCCACGTGAATGCCGCCAACCCCGAATGGAAGGATCCGGCTGCGGCGCGCGGGTTCGAGACGTATTTTCTGGCCGAGGCCAAGACCGAGGACGCGAAGCGCGTGGCGCAGATGGAGAACGAGGCGGTCCGGTTCGAGACGAACGCGGATGGAACGAAGAATGACCCGCTCAACTTCATCTTGAATGACATGAAGCAGAATCAACACCTGCGCGAGTCGAGCGAGCTTGCCGATATCATCCAGCGGCGACTCGCGAAGATTCATCCCGGCCCCGACAGGGGTGTCAAGCAGGCCGGGTTCCGCGTGCTCGTGACCGCGTACATGCCCGCGGTACTCGTCGAGATCGGCTTTGGCACGAACGCCGCCGAGGCGCGGTTCCTCAACAATCCGACCGACCAGCGGGCCATCGCCCAATCGATCGCCTCCGCGACCGCCGCATACCTCGCGCGTTACGAGCGCCGGGTTGGCACCGGCCGCACCGCGAGCACCGTGGCCGGAGTCGGTCCACAGTGACGGCCAACCTCGCGGTCGACGCCGCGGGGCTCCGCTTTCAGAATCCGGTCTTACTCGCCTCCGGCACCGCCGGCTACGGGCGGGAGCTTGCCGGTGTCATGGACTTGGACCGCCTCGGCGGTCTCGTCACCAAGGCCGTGAGCGTTGAGCCGCGCCACGGCAATCCTGCGCCGAGGGTCGCCGAGTTTCCTGGCGGCATGCTGAACGCAATCGGTCTGGCGAACCCGGGCCTCGATGCTGTCCGATCCGAGGCCCTCCCGTGGCTCGCTCAGCACCTCCACAAGGCTCGGGTGCTCGTGAACGTCGTCGGCAACGCAATCGAAGACTTCGTCGCCGTCGTATCAGGCCTGACCGCCTCTCGAGGCTTCGACGCCTTTGAGCTCAACGTCAGCTGCCCGAATGTTCATTGCGGGGGACTGGAATTTGGCGCTGATCGGGTGATACTCGGGCAGTTGGTCGCCGCCGTCAGGCGAGCGACACAAAAACCGATCTTCGTGAAGTTGTCCCCGACGCTTCCAGAGATTGCCGAGACCGCGAAGGCCGCTGTTGGAGCGGGCGCGGATGGGATCACCGTTGTGAACACGATCCCGGGCCTGATCATAGACGTAAAGAGCCGGAAAGCCGCGCTGGGTTTTGGGACGGGCGGCGTCAGCGGCCCGGCCATTCTGCCGATAGGCGTCCTCGCGACCTATCGCGTCGCCAAGGCCGTGTCAGTACCGATTATCGGAGTCGGAGGCGTAGCCAGACCCGACGATGTCGTGCAGTATTTGTTGGCCGGCGCGAGCCTCGTCGCGGTCGGTACCGCGGCTCTCAAAGATCCGCGTGTGCCGGAGCGCCTGGTTCGCGGGCTCGCGAAATGGTGCGAGCGTCAGGGAATCGAATCACTCGCGGAGATCGTGGGGAGCGTGCGGCTGTGAAAACAATCCCGATAGTCGCGCTCGATGTGCCGAGCCAGGAAGCCGCGTCGATCATCGTTTCGGCGATCGGCGATCAGTGCCGGTTCTACAAGGTGGGCGCCGAGCTCTCCACGTCGGCCGGCCCCGGCATGGTGCGCTTTCTCCGCGATCATGGGAACGAGGTCTTCCTGGATCTCAAGTGGCACGACATCCCGAACACGATCCGCGGCGCGGCCCGGAGCGCGTCCCGCCTCGGCGCTCGCCTGGTCACGGTCCACGCCACCGGCGGGATCGCGATGATGCGCGCCGCCGTCGAGGGCGCCCGCCAGGGCGGCTCCGAGACCAAGGTCTTAGCGGTGACGGTCCTGACCTCCTTCGACGCCGACCGCCTGACCCAGGCTTGGGGCCGCCCGAACATCGTCGTCGCGGACGAGGTCCTCCGCCTAGCCGGCCAGGCCCTAGAGGCCGGCGTCCAGGGCATCGTTTGCGGCGGCGCCGAGGCCGCAGCGGTCAGGAAGCGCTACGGGGACGCCCTCGAGATCCTCGTACCGGGCGTCCGCCTGGACGGCGCCGCCTCCAACGACCAGGTCCGGATCGCCACTCCCCAGGAAGCCGCCGCAGCCGGCGCCAATTACATCGTGGTCGGCCGAACCGTCACGGCCTCTCCAGCTCCTCGGGATGCTCTGCGTCGAGTTATTGACGCAGTTTCCTAAGCCAAGTAATATTAAAAGCTTGGCTGGAAACCCAATAGGAGATTTATCGTGAAAGTTCGTAGCAGCGTCAAGCCGATCTGCGAGCACTGCAAAGTGATCAAACGAAACGGCGTGATGCGAATCATTTGCAAGCGCAACCCGAAACACAAGCAGCGGCAAGGATAACTCATGGCGCGCATTGCCGGCATCGATCTCCCTCGTGAGAAGAAGGTTGAGATCGGGCTGACGTACATCTACGGGATCGGTCGCGCCAACGCGCGAAAGATCATGGAATCGACCGGGGTCAATCCCGCCCTCCGCATTAAGGAGCTCTCGGACGCCGACGTAAACCGTCTGCGCCAGGCGATCGAGCGCGACTTCCGCGTCGAGGGCGCGCTCCGGACCGAGATCGCGATGAACATCAAGCGCTTGATGGACATCGGCTCGTATCGCGGCATCCGCCATCGCAAGGGACTCCCGGTCCGCGGCCAGCGGACGCACACCAACGCGCGCACGAAGAAGGGTCCGCGCCGCGCCATCGCCGGCAAGAAGAAGGTGACCAAGTAACATGGCAACTGCGAAGAAATCGAAACGCATCGTCGAAGCCGAGGGCATCGCCCACGTCAACGCGACGTTCAACAATACGACGGTGACCATCACCGATGCCCGTGGCAACACGGTCTCCTGGGGCTCGGCCGGCAAGGCCGGGTTCAAGGGCTCGAAGAAGTCGACGCCGTTCGCCGCGACCGTCGCGGCCGAGCAGGTGGCGCGCGAGGCGATGACGCTCGGCGTCCGCCGCGTGCACGTGCGCGTGCAGGGCCCCGGCTCGGGTCGCGAATCGGCGATCCAAGCCCTCGCAACCGCTGGCCTTCAAGTCAAGTCGATCAAAGACGTGACCCCGATCCCGCACAACGGTTGCCGGCCGCCCAAGCGGCGGAGGGTCTGACCGTGCGTTATCTGGGCCCCAGCTGCCGGCAGTGTCGGAGAGAAGGCACGAAGTTGTTCTTGAAGGGCACGAAGTGCTTCACCGAAAAGTGCCCCGTCGAGCGGCGCCCGTACGCCCCTGGCCAGCACGGCCAGAACACGGCGCGGCGCCGGAAGTCGTCGGAGTACGCGAAGCAGCTCCGTGAGAAGCAGAAGATCAAGCGCATCTACGGCGTCAGCGAGCGCCAGTTCCGCAACACATTCCAGCGCGTCGTCTCGCTGCCTGGCATCACCGGGCACGAGCTCCTCGCCTCGCTCGAGAGCCGGCTGGACAACATGGTCTACCGAATGGGCTTCGCGTCGAGCCGCAAGGCTGCGCGCCAGCTCATCCGTCACCGTCACGTCGAGGTGAACCAGAAGACCGTCGACATCCCGAGCTATCTGGTCAGACCCGGTCAAGAAGTACGCGTGCGCCCGAAGTCGCGGGAGCAGGTGTCGATCCTCACCGCGATGGACCAGTCGTCGCGCGGTGCGCCGCTCTCCTGGCTCGCGGTCGACCGCGAGTCGTTCAGCGGCCGCATGCTCGAGCGTCCCGCTCGGGCGAACATTCCGATCAACGCGCAAGAGCAGCTCGTCGTCGAACTGTATTCGAAGTAGCGCGGTCGGGACCCTAACTCCCGTACGAGCCTACCGCGCGTTAGGGGCGGGGTAGGGCGTTGCCGGGGCGATTCGCCCGGTATGACCAATCAGAGGTGAATTGAGAACATGGCACAAACGATCGATCTCCGCGGGTTAGTCCGCCCGCAGCTCGTCGAGGCGACGAAGCGCGAGGACAACCCGAATGTCTCCGAGTTCCGCCTCCAGCCCCTGGAGCGTGGATTCGGCCATACGCTCGGCAACGCGATGCGTCGGCTCCTGCTGTCGTCCCTCCGTGGGTCGGCGGTCTGGGCGTTCCGCGTCGACGGGGTCGTGCACGAACACCAGACGATTCCGGGAGTGGTGGAAGATGTCCACCAGATCATCGGCAATCTCAAGACGTTGACTCTTGTTTTGGATGAGGGTCTGGAAGACGCGACCCTGAGAATTCAGCGCTCAGGCGCGGGAGCCGTAACGGCGGCCGACATCAACGTCGGCTCGGGCGTCCGCATCATCGACCCGTCGCACCATCTCTTCACGCTGCAGGACGATCGTGACATCACGATGGACCTCTACGTGAAACAGGGCCGTGGCTACACCGAGGCCGACCAGCACACGTTGGAGCGCGGGATGCCGATCGATGTCGTCCGTATCGACGCGATCTACAATCCCGTCCGCCGCGTGAACTTCTCGGTCGCCGAGACTCGTGTCGGCCAGCGTACCGACTTCGACCGCCTCACCCTCACAGTCGAAACCAACGGGACGATCAGCCCCGAGGAAGCCGTCAGCTACGCCGCGGCGCTGGCTCAAACGCACTTCCAATATTTCGTCGGCTTCGGCTCGCACACGTCGGCGCCCGTCGGTACCGGCGCTGACCTGGGTGGTGGCGACAGTGTCCGCCTGCAGGAACTCCAGACCCCTATTGATGATCTGGAGCTGTCGGTCAGGTCAGTAAATTCCCTGAAGAACTCCAATATCCGCTCTCTTGGTGATCTGGTCCGCCAGACCGAGAGTCAGATTCTGCAGGTGAAGAATTTCGGCAAGAAGAGCCTCCAAGAGATCGCCGATCTCTTAGAGAGAAAGGGTTTGAATTTTGGGATGCGTTACGAGGAGACGCCGGAGGGTGTGCGTATCACCGATTGGGGAACGCCGCCGAGCCGCGCTGCCGCGAACGCGCCGGATGACGACGAGGAGTAAGACCCGTGCGACATAGAAAAGCTGGGCGCCAACTCCGGCGCACGAGTGAGCAGCGCTTGGCGCTCCTCAGGAATCTCGCGATCTCGCTGATCGAGAAGGGCGCGATCGAGACGACCGAGGCCAAGGCCAAGGAGCTGCGGCCGTTCGTCGAGAAGCTGATCACCAAGGGCAAAGCCGGCACGCTGCACGCGCGCCGGCTCGCCGCCCGGCACGTGCACAAGCGCGCCGCGGCGGATATGCTGTTTCAGGAAGTCGCGCCGAAATTCGCGACTCGTCAGGGCGGATACACCCGGATCCTGAAGACCGGCTTCCGCAAGGGCGATGGCGCCGAGATGGCCCGGATCGAGCTGATCGGGTTCAGCGAGGTTCCGTCATGACGCCGATCGCGCGCAATCGGTGCTACGCCTGCGGCCGGGGCGTGGCGTTCGGCAACAACGTCTCGCACGCGAACAACAAGACGCGTCGCGTGTGGAAGCCGAACCTTCAGGTCGCTCGGATTGTCCTCGACGGGACAATTACGAAGGTGAAAGTGTGCACGCGATGCCTGCACGCGGGTAAGATCGAGCGCGCCCCTCGCGGGGGCGGCGTCCCCACCGCGTAAGTCCGCTCGCTGCGCGCCTCGACCGGGATGCCGACCGCGCTGATCACCGGCATCACCGGCCAGGACGGGTCCTACCTGGCCGAGCTGCTGCTGGCGAAAGGCTATCGAGTCGTTGGAATCGTACGGCGGAGCTCGACGACGCCGTACGAGCGGATCGGCCATCTCGTGGACCGCGTCGAGCTCGTCTCGGCCGACCTCCTCGACCAACACTCGCTGGTCGACGCGATGGCGATGTGCCAGCCGGACGAGATCTATAACCTCGCGGCCCAAAGCTTCGTCCAAACGTCCTGGACGCAACCGGTTCTCACTGGCGAATTCACGGCGATCGGGGTCACCCGCATGCTGGAAGCCATGAGAAAAGCGGCGCCGAAGGCGCGCTTTTACCAGGCGAGCTCCAGCGAGATGTTCGGGAAGGTCATCGAGACGCCCCAGACCGAGACCACGCCGTTCTATCCGCGCTCGCCATACGGTGTTGCGAAGGTCTACGGACACTGGATCACCGTGAACTATCGCGAGAGCTACGGCCTCTACGCCGTCTCCGGGATACTTTTCAATCACGAGAGCCCCCGGCGAGGACTGGAGTTCGTCACGCGCAAGGTCACCGATGGTGTCGCCCGCATCAAACTCGGTAAGGCACGCGAGCTGCGCCTCGGCAACCTCGAGGCCCGGCGCGACTGGGGATTTGCCGGCGATTACGTCGACGCGATGTGGCGCATGCTGCAACCCGATGAGCCGACCGATTTCGTCGTCGGCACCGGGGAAACGTGGTCGGTCCGGCAGTTGTGCGAGTTCGCGTTCCAGCACGTGGGACTCGACTACCGCGAGTACGTGAAAATCGACGAGCGATATATGCGCCCCGCCGAAGTCGACGTCCTGGTCGCCGACGCGACAAAAGCGAAAGTCCAGCTCGGCTGGCAGGCGTGTTTCACGTTCCAGCAACTCGTCGAGATGATGGTGGACGCTGATCTGGCGCGGCACAGATGAAAACCTTGATTACCGGCGCCGGCGGGTTCGTCGGCCAATGGCTCTGCCGAGCCCTCCTCGAGGCCGGCCACACCGTCACGGGCGCCACCCCTGATGACCCGAAGGGCGCGACCATCCTCGCCGAGGATGAGCACTCTCAGGTCACCTGGGTGCGCGGCGACATTCGCCGCACCGAAGATGTGCGCCGCTTCCTCGACGCCGCATCGCCCGATCAGATCTTTCATCTCGCGGGCATCGCCTCGGTCACGGGCGCGGCGCTCGATGCCGGCGCGGCCACCGAGGTGAATGTCGTCGGCGCGGCGCGACTGCTCGCCGAAGTCCGCGCGCGCCGTCGCGGGGGCGTCCTCGACCCCGTGGTCCTGGTCGTCGGCTCTGGCGAACAATACGGCAAGCACGACGCGGCCGATCTTCCGCTCTCGGAAGAAGAGGAGCAGCGTCCCTTGAGCGTCTACGCCGCGAGCAAGGCCGCGCAGGAAGTCATCGCGCTCGAGGCCTATCGCAGCGAAGGGGTACGGGTGGTCTGCACTCGCAGCTTCAATCACAGCGGGGGTGGCCAACCGTCCTCGTATCTCATCCCTGCCTTGGTCTCTCGCGCCCTCGCGGCTCGAAATCAACGCCCACCAAAAGTGGTGCTCGGCTCGATGACGACCGTCCGCGACTTCCTGCACGTGATCGACGTCGTCGACGCGTACATGGTGCTGGCGAGCCGCGGCCGGCCGGGTGAGGTGTATAACGTCTGCAGCGGACTCGGGACCTCGGTGAAGGACCTGGCTGTGGCGGTGCTCGCGGCGACCGGAGTCAAAGCGTCGCTCACGACCGATCCGGATCTCGTGCGATCCGTCGAGGTGCCGACGCTGGTCGGCAAAAACGGCAAGCTGCGCGAGGCGACCGGCTGGTCTCCCGAGCATAGTATTCCCGACATCATTGAGGACGTGATCGCCCACACCGCGCATGCCTCGACGCACTGACCTCAATCGAATCCTGCTGCTGGGCTCCGGGCCGATCATCATCGGTCAAGCGGCGGAATTCGATTACTCGGGGACTCAAGCGGCTCGTGCCCTCAAAGAAGAGGGTTACTCGGTAATTCTGGTGAACTCGAATCCGGCGACGATCATGACGGACCCGGAGTTCGCCGACCGGACTTACATCGAGCCCGTAACCCCTGAGTTCGTCGAGCTTGTGATCGCCGAGGAGCGCCCCGACGCGCTGCTGCCAACCATGGGCGGGCAGACCGCGCTCAACGTCGCCATGGCGCTGCACGAGAATGGCGTGCTCCAGAAGTACGGTGTCGAGCTCATCGGCGCCAACGCCCGCGCGATCGCGATGGCCGAAGACCGCGCGCTGTTCGCGCAGGCCATGCAGCGCATCGGACTCGATGTCCCGTCGGGTTCCACGGTCACGAGCTGGGACCAGGCCGACGCCCTCGCCGACACGATCGGGTTCCCGGCGATCATCCGGCCGTCGTTCACGCTCGGCGGGACCGGTGGGGGCATTGCCTACAATCGCGCGGAATATGAAGCAATCGTCCGCCGCGGCCTCGAACTTTCTCCCACCAGTCAAGTCCTGATCGAACGCAGCGTCCTGGGTTGGAAAGAGTTCGAGCTGGAAGTCATGCGGGATGGCGCCGACAACGTCGTCATTGTCTGCTCGATCGAAAACTTGGATCCGATGGGCGTCCACACGGGCGACTCGATCACAGTCGCGCCGGCGATGACGCTCACGGATCGCGAGTACCAGACGATGCGCGACGCCGCGATCAAGGTGATTCGCGAGATCGATGTCCAGGCAGGCGGGTGCAACATTCAGTTCGCGATCAACCCGCGCGATGGCACGATGCTGGTGATCGAGATGAACCCGCGGGTCTCCCGATCCTCGGCGCTCGCGTCCAAGGCGACGGGCTTCCCGATCGCCCGGATCGGCGCGAAGCTCGCCGTCGGCTATCGCTTGGACGAAATTCGCAACGACATCACGAAGACGACCCCGGCCTCCTTCGAGCCGGTGCTCGACTACGTCGTCGTGAAAGCCCCGCGCTTCGCCTTCGAAAAATTCGCGACCGCCGATCCACGGCTCACGACCCAGATGAAATCGGTCGGCGAGTCGATGGCGATCGGCCGCACGTTCAAAGAGGCTTTTCAAAAAGCCCTCCGCGCGCTCGAAGCGGGTCGGCAAGGTTGGACCATTGGGGCCACTCCGGCCGACGATCGCCTCACAGACGATAGCCCGGAATCGCTCCGCTCAGCACTCCGCCAACCAACGCCGGAGCGGATCTACCAGCTCAAGCGCGCCATGCAAGCGGGGATTTCGCTCGGGGATCTGAACGACATGACGTCGATCGATCCGTGGTTCCTGGCCGAGATGCGCGAATTAGTCGAAGCCGAACGCCGGTACGCAGAAGGCTCCGAAACCATGCTCAGCATGAAGCGCATGGGCTTCTCCGATGCCCAGCTGGCGGCTGTGCGTGGAGAAGAAGAAAGCGAAGTACGCCAGCGCCGTCAGGCGCTCGGCGTCCGCCCAGCGTACAAGATGGTCGACACCTGCGCGGGCGAGTTCCCATCGTCCACGCCGTACCTATACAGCTGCTACGACGAAGAAAGCGAGGCGCCGCGAAGCGGGCGCCAATCAATCATAATCCTAGGCAGTGGCCCGAACCGAATTGGCCAAGGCGTAGAATTCGATTATTGCTGCGTACAAGCGGCGTTAGCGCTGAGAGGTCGTTTCGAGACGATCATGATCAACTCGAACCCGGAAACGGTTTCGACCGATTATGACATCTCGGACAAGCTCTATTTCGAGCCGTTGACGCTCGAAGATGTCTTGGAGATCATCGACCGCGAACAACCGCTCGGCGTGATCGTCCAACTCGGCGGCCAAACGCCGCTCAAGCTCACGCGCGGCCTCGAAGCCGCGGGCGTCAATATCCTCGGGACGTCACCTGACGCCATCGACATTGCCGAAGACCGCCGCCGCTTCGAGCAGATCGCCCGCGAGCTCGGCCTCACGCAAGCGCCGAACGGCACCGCCACGAGCGTCGACGAGGCCGCGGCCATCGCCGGCGACCTCGGCTACCCGGTCATCCTGCGCCCGTCATATGTGCTCGGCGGCCGCGCGATGGAAGTGGTCTACGACGAGCCGTCGCTCCGCGAGTACTTCACCCGCGCGATTCAAGTCTCGGAAGCCCGGCCAGTCCTGATCGACCATTTCTTGGAAGACGCCTTCGAAGCCGATGTCGACGCGATATCCGACGGCTCGCGCGTAGTGATCGGCGGCGTGATGCAGCACATCGAAGACGCCGGCATCCACTCAGGCGATTCCGCCTGCGTCCTCCCGCCGTATCTCATCGGCGACCGCGACGCGGACAAGATGCGCGAACAAACGGTCGCGCTGGCAAAGGCACTCGGCGTCGTCGGCCTGATCAACGTGCAGTTCGCGATCAAAGACGGCACGGTCTACGTCCTCGAGGTCAACCCGCGCGCGAGCCGCACGATCCCATTCGTGTCCAAGGCCGTCGGCGTGCCACTCGCCGCCGTCGCCGCACGGGTCATGGCCGGCGAAACACTCGAGGCGATCGGCTACACGCGCGAAGTGATCCCGCCGTACATCGCGGTCAAAGAGGCGGTCTTCCCGTTCAACAAGTTCAGGGAATTCGACCCGATCCTCGGCCCCGAGATGCGCTCGACGGGAGAAGTGATGGGGATCTCCGACTCGTTCGGCAGCGCCTTCGCCAAGGCGCAGATGGCCGCCGACAACAGCCTTCCGACCCGCGGCGCGATCTTCATCACGGTGAACGACAGCGACAAGCCGACAGTCCTGCCGATCGCCCGCCGCTTCCACGAGCTCGGCTTCAAGCTCTTCGCGACAGAAGGGACCGCGAAATACCTCCGTGGTCGGGGTGTGCCGGCCGAGCGAGTGTTCAAAGTCCACGAGGGACGCCCGCACGGGATGGACCTGATCGTCAACGGCCAGGTCCAGCTGCTCATCAACACGCCGCTCGGCAAGCACGCATTCCGCGACGACTACTCGCTGCGCCAACAGGCGATCGCCCACGGCGTCCCGTACACGACGACCCTCTCGGCCGCGAGCGCTGCCTGCGATGCCGTCCTCGCGCTCCGCTCGCGTCCACCGGCGGTTCGCTGCCTCCAAGACTGGCACGTGCTCGTCCAGGTCGCGCAAGAAGTGCTCTTATGACGCCCTATATACACGAGTCGGCCTACGTCGATGATGGGGCGATCATAGGAGCTGACACGAAGATCTGGCATTTCTGCCACATCATGCCGGGAGCCGTCATCGGCGGCCGCTGCAGCCTTGGCCAGAACGTCGTCGTGATGAGCGGAACCAAGATCGGCGACAATGTGAAAATCCAAAACAATGTCTCGATCTACGAAGGCGTCGAGCTCGAAGACGATGTGTTCTGTGGGCCCTCCATGGTCTTCACGAACGTCATCAACCCGCGCAGCCACGTCTCGCGCAAGCACGAGTATCGACGCACCCTCGTCCGCCGCGGCGCGACGATCGGCGCGAATGCCACGATCGTGTGTGGCGTGACGCTCGGCGAGTACGCGTTTATCGGCGCCGGCGCGGTCGTCACCCATGACGTCGAAGCGTTTGCGCTGGTACTGGGCGTCCCAGGCCGTCGTGTCGGCTGGATGTGCCGTTGTGGCGAACGTTTAGAGGGATTGTCCTGTGCCGTTTGCGGCACTCGATACGTCCCGGATGGCGAGGGTATCGCTATCCAGGGGAAGATGTGACGAGAGTCAGCGGTGAAACGCAGGCCCAACGCGTCTTCCGTGTCGCCCTCGTGGGCGCCGGCCGCATCGCGCGCAATCACTTCGAGGCGATCGCCAAGGTCGACGGTCTGGAATTGACGGCCGTCGCCGACATCGACCCCGAGCGCGCCCGCGAAGCCGGCGAATCACAAGGCGTACCCTGGTTCCGTTCGTACGAGGAGATGCTGGCGCAAGCGCCGAGCGATATCGTCGCCGTCGCCACGCCGTCGGGCCTCCACCCGCGCCACGGCATCCTCGCCGCGCACGCCGGCAAGCACGTCGTCTGCGAGAAGCCGATGGCCATCACGCTCTCCGCCGCCGACGAGCTCGTGCAAGCCTGCGACGACGCGGGCGTCCAACTCTTCGTCGTCAAGCAGAATCGCCTCAACGCGACCATCCAGCTCGTCAAGCGCGCGATCGACAAGCAGCGCTTTGGCCGCATCTACATGGCGAACTGCACCGTGCGCTGGTCGCGGCCGCAGGAGTACTACGACTCGGCACCCTGGCGTGGCACCTGGGAGTTCGACGGCGGCGCGTTCATGAACCAAGCCTCGCACTACGTCGATTTGATCCAGTGGCTCGTCGGCCCGGTCGAGAGTGTCACCGCGAAAACCGCCACGCTCGCCCGGCGCATCGAAACCGAGGACTCCGGCATCGCGATCCTCAAGTTCCGCAACGGCGCGCTCGGCACGATCGAGGTCACGATGCTGACATATCCTCGGAACCTCGAGGGCTCGATCACGATTCTCGGCGAGAAGGGCACCGTGAAAGTCGGCGGCACCGCCGTCAACAAGATCGAGCACTGGGCGTTCTCCGAATACGACGACGACGACAAGCTCGTCGACATCGCGAGCACCAACCCGCCGACCGTCTACGGCTACGGGCACGAGGGCTACTACCGGAACGTCCTTCGCGTCCTCCGCGGCGAGGCAAAGGCGGACACCGACGGCCGCGCCGGCCGGAAATCGCTGGAGCTCATACTCGGGATCTATGAGTCGGCCAAGACTGGCCGGGAGATCCCCCTCCCGTTGCGCGCGAAGATCTAGCAGGTTTAGAAACATCTTATGGCTGTGCCTCTCCTCGACCTGCGCGCCCAACACGCGACCATCCGCGACGAGGTCGTGTCGGCCATGATGCGGGTGGTCGACGATCAGACGTTCATCCTCGGCGCCGCCGTCGGCAAGCTGGAATGCGAGGTCGCGGGCCTGTCCCGCACCCGCTTCGCGATCGGCTGCGCGAACGGCACCGATGCCCTGTTGATCGCGATGCGCGCCTTGGACATCGGCCGCGGCGACGAAGTGATCACGACCCCGTTCACGTTCTTCGCCACGGCCGGGACGATCCACAACGTCGGCGCCACGCCGGTGTTCGTGGACATCGACCCGGTGACGTTCAATATCGACCCAGAGGCCATCGCCGCGGCGATCACGCCGCGCACCAAGGCCATCATCCCGGTCGACCTGTTCGGCCAGATGGCGGCGCTCGAGCGCGTTGCGTTGGTCGCTCGCGGCCTGCCGGTGATCGAGGACGCGGCACAAACGATTGGCGCCCGCCGCGCGATCGATGGCGAATGGCGGATGGCCGGCGAGATCGCCACGATCGGCACGTTCTCGTTCTTCCCGTCGAAGAACTTGGGCGCGTGGGGCGATGGCGGGATGATGGTCACACAGGATGAGCGCCTGGCGCAGCGGATGATGCGACTCCGCACGCACGGCGGGCTCAAGACGTACTTCCACGAGGAAGTCGGCTACAACTCCCGGCTCGATGCGCTGCAGGCCGCGGTCCTTTCGGCCAAGCTCCCGCACCTCGCCCAGTGGAGCCAGCGCCGCCGTGAGAACGCCGCGCATTACTCCGCCGGTCTGGCCGGCATCCCTCTGGTCGTGACTCCAACAGTCCTGCCCGAGAACGAATCGATTTTCAATCAATACACGATTCGGGTCGGCGACGGCCGTCGGGACGCTTTGCAACAACATCTCAAGGCAAAAGGGATCGGCACCGCCATCTACTATCCGCTGCCGCTTCACCTGCAACCGTGTTTCTCGTATCTCGGCTACAAAGAGGGCCAACTCCCGGAGGCAGAGCGGGCCTCACGCGAGGTGCTGTCGCTCCCCGTGTATCCCGAGCTCACGCGCGCCCAACTCGATGAGGTGGTCGCCGCCGTCCGGGAGTTTTTCGCATGAAAGACCAACTGCTTGCAAAGATCAACGACCGCACGGCCGTCGTCGGCGTGATCGGTCTTGGTTACGTCGGCCTCCCCCTCGCCATGGAGTTCGCGAAAGCGGGCTTCCATGTCGTCGGCTTCGACATCAGCACGCGCGTCGTCGCCGCGCTGTCGGCCGGCAAGTCGCACATTCAGGACGTTCCATCCGCCGAGGTCGCCGCGCTCGTGACCTCGGGTAAGTTCGAAGCGACCGCCGATCCCGCGCGCCTCGCCGTGTGTGACGCCGTGTCGATCGCCGTCCCCACGCCGCTCGTCAAGACGCGCGACCCCGACATGTCCTATGTCGACAAAGCGACCGACACGATCGCCGAGCGATGCCACCCGGGGATGCTCGTCATTCTGGAATCGACCACGTATCCCGGAACGACACGGGAGCTCGTCCTACCGAAATTCGAAGCGAAAGGCATGACGGCGGGCAAAGATGTATTTCTCGCATTCAGCCCCGAGCGCGTCGACCCGGGGAACGAGAAATACAACACCAAGAACACACCAAAAGTCGTCGGCGGCCTGACGCCGGCGTGCATGGAGGTCGCCTACGCGCTCTACGCCACGTGCGTAGACAAAGTCGTTCGCGTGTCGTCCCCGGAAGTCGCCGAGCTCGTCAAGCTGCTGGAAAACACGTTCCGCTCGGTCAATATCGCGCTCGTCAATGAAACAGCGATCGTCTGCGACCGCCTGGGAGTGGATGTCTGGGAGGTCATTGATGCGGCCGCGACCAAGCCGTTCGGATTCATGAAGTTCACGCCGGGCCCTGGCATCGGCGGCCACTGCATTCCACTCGACCCGCACTACCTCGCGTGGAAGATGCGGACGCTGAACTACAAGACGCGCTTCATCGATCTGGCGAGCGAGATCAATAGCCAGATGCCGGACTACGTTGTCGAAAAAGTGGCCCACGCCCTGAACGATGCGCGCAAGTCGGTCAACGGGAGTCGGGTGCTTGTTATCGGTGTGGCGTACAAGAAGAACATCGACGACATTCGTGAGAGCCCGGCGCTCGATGTCATTCGTTTGCTCGAAGGCCGCGGCGCGACCGTCGCTTACCACGACCCGTATATTCCGCGCTTCCGCGAGGAAGGGCACGAGCGGGTCGGCGTTCCCTTGACGGCAGCGGAGCTGGAGCGGTCCGACGCCGTTGTCATCGTCACCGACCACAGCTCGATCGATTATCAGCTCATTGTCGACCACGCGGACGTGGTCGTCGATACGAGGAACGCTACCGCCGGCGTCCGTAATCCGTCGGCGCGTATCGTTTCTCTTTCGACCGCGGCCTGATCTCCTGTTGGTCCTGCTGACCGTCAGCGCGGCCCCCCGCGCTGGCGCGCAATTTGGTCTCGTTCAGTTGCCCCTGGACGATCCGGCGTACGTGCAGCTCGCCGCCCTCGAGCACATGGGCTGCGCCGAAGCCCGCGTTTCGCCCCGTCGTCCGTATACCGTCCACGCCGTCCGGGCCGCTCTCACTCTCGCTCGGGATGTTCGCGCCTGCCGCGGCCCCATTCTCGACGCCCTATCGCGACGTTTCGCGTTCCGCGAAGCGGACGCGCACTCCGGGCTGCGAGGAGCTGGCGAGGCGACGCTGCGTGCCACCGGTCTGACGGGTGGCGAATTCGAGCCACTCTGGAACGACATTCGCCCGACCAACCAAGGCGACCCACCCGCGGTCGGGATCGTGCACGGCCGCCTGACCTGGGGTGACGGCTCGGCCGACCAGGTCGTCGCCGTAGGCGACGCCTACGCGCAGACGGGATCGCGCAACGATCCCACCGTGCGCGCACGAGAGTTCCGCCACACATCAGGCGTGTTCGACATTGGCGAGGCGTACCTCTCGGGTCGCGCCGGCGCATTCGAGGGCACGATCGGTCGCGGCGAGGAGGCCTGGTTGGGCGAGGGTCGGGAGTCGCTGTTCTTATCGGCGAACGGTCCAGCGATGGACCGCATAACGGGGAGCGTCACGACGCACGACTTCGAGGCCCGAGTGCTGCTCGGGTCGCTCGACGACGTCGTCCTCGACTCCGCCCAGGACAACATCGTCGGAACGCAAAGCATTCAGCGCTATTATCGCTACCTGGCCGCCGGCGCCGTCACGTGGCGCCCGAATCGGGTCGTCGAGGCGACGATCGGGACGCTGGCCATACTGCCGTCCGCTTCCCGCGCCCTCGATCTCTTCTACGTCAACCCGTTCAGCCCGTATCCGGATACAACCCGCAAGCTCGTCAACGTCACCGACCACATCGAGACGTTCGGTGGCTTGCGCCTCCGCGCGGGCGTCGCGACGTTCGACGGCGAGTTGCTCGCCGATCAGCAGTTGAAGTCGGACCATATCGGGTATCTCTTCACCGCCACGACGCCACTGCCGACCCACATACCCGTCAGCCTCGACGCGACATTCGAGCATATCGGGCGCGAGACCTATACGAGCCAATACTACGCGAGCGTGCCGGAGCACTACGGCGTGCCCTTGGGTTCCGCTCTGGGCCCCGACGCCGAGCTGGGTCAGGTCGGTGCCGAGGTGTTCGTCGCGGGCCCCCTGCGGGTGGCCGGCGACATCGGCATCTGGCGTCGGGGACGCGTCCGAATCGACGAGCGGCCCGCCCAACCCGGCTCAGGTCCCGACACCCCGGAGCAACGCGCGACGATCGGCGACCTTACGATTCAGTTCCTGACCCCCGTCGTCCCAGTGACCCTCCGGTTCTCCGGTGCGACGGTGACGAACGCGAACAACGTCGCGTCGCCGTCGTCGTCCTATGGTCAGACCCAAATCATCGCCAGCTATGCGTTTCGGTATCCATAAACTCGCCCTGGCTTGTGCGCTGACCGCGACGTCCGTGGCGGGCCAGGATCTCCCGACCCCGCCGGTGCTCGACACCGCCGCGAGGCCGACCGGTGCACTGCGCCAGGGCGATATTTTGAACCTCAAGGTCTATCGCGACTCCGAGCTCAGCGGGAAGTACTTGATCGATGCCAAGGGCGAAGTGCAGATCCCGGGTCTCGGCACGATCCGCGCGGCGGGTCTCACGCCCAGCCAGGTCTCGGACCGCATGGTCGACGCGATGCGGGTTCGCGGGTTTCGCGATCCTGAGCTCGCGGTTCAGCCACAAATCCGCGTCTCGGTCCTCGGCGAGGTCCGGCTGCCCGAGCTGTACTCAGTGGACCCTGGCGTCAGCCTGATCCAGCTCCTCACGCTCGCGGGCGGCCCCAGCGACCGCGCGGATCTCAAGCACACGCGCGTGATCCGGGACGGTCGGGAGTACATCATCGACTTGCAGAGCGCCTTGACCGGCAGCCCGACGGGTCGCCTGGGTCTCTATTCCAATGACGTGGTGTACATTCCCAAGAAAGGTGGTCTTACGCGGGAAAACGCCACATTTCTCCTCAGTATCATTAGCACCGGTCTGACGGTCGTGACGGCTGTCCTTGTTCTGACTCACTACTGATGAGCGAGAACGGGGCCGGTTCTGGCGCCGAGACGGCAGCCCGAGAGACGACGCTCCGCGATGTCTTCGCGGCGACTCGCCGTCGTCGGGGAGCCGCGTTCGCCATCTTCGCCGTCGTGGTCTCGGTTGGCACGTGGAAAACCATGACCGAAGAGCGAGTCTACGTCGCGGCGGTCACGGTCCGCGTTCAACAGAACACGCAGTCGCCGATGGCGGGCGTGCCCGTCTCGACCCCCGACTACGACTTCCGGGTCGACCCGCTCGTCTCGGAGCAGCAGGTCATCAAGAGCAAGCTGATCGCCACGCGGACGGCCGAGGCGGCGGGCGCCCGGCTCATCGTCGTGCAACCACAGCGCCTGCTGCTGAGCACCTTGGTCGGCGAGAACCCGATTATCGTGAAGCCCCAAGCGCGCGATGCGGATTATCGCCTGACCCTGTCGGACAGCACCTATCTCATTCGGCAGGGCACGACTCGCTATGGTCCCGTCAAGTACGGCGCGCCGCTCGAAGCCGGCGACATCTCGATCACGATACCAGGTCGCCCCGGCATCAAAACGCGTGATGTCCTCTTGCGCGTCGCGTCGCTCGACGCCGTCGCCCAGGATCTCCAGGGATTGATCGCCACGCGCGTGCTGGCCCAAACCGACATCATCGAGATTTCGGTCTTCGGCACCGATCCGGTACGCGTGCGAGACATGGCGAACGACCTGGCCCAGGTGTACGGCGACTACTCGAAGGAGCAGGGGCTGATCACGGCGGCCGCCCGCTCCGCGTTCATCCGCACCGCGCTGACCGAGCAGGGCCAGCAGCTCGCGCAAGCACAAGACTCGTTGCGCCGGTTCCAGGAACACAATCAGTCGTCGGACGTCAGCGCCGAAGCAACGGCGATTCTCCAGGCCATCTATTCGTACGACACGAAGCGTGGCGAGCTGACGCTCCAACAGCGCGTCTATCAGGAGCTGGTCGGGAAGCTGGAGCAGACCGATACGACCGATATCGAGATGCGGAAGCTCGTTGGCACCGATGCGGTGAAAGACAACCGCGCGGTCGCCGATCTGTATCAGCGATGGTTCGACCTGGAACGCATCCGCCAACAGTTGATGCTGACCCGGAACGGCAAGAATCGCGACGTGCAAGCGATCGATAGTACGATCGCGGCCACGAAAACGTACCTCAAGAACGCGAGCGGCCTCTATCTCCAGAGCCTGGCCAGTCGTGTCGCATCGATCGACACGAACATCGCCGACCTCCGGCATCAGGCCGAACAGTTCCCGCCCCTCGTCGCGCGGCAGGCCCGGTTGGACGAGAACGTGCACACGATGCAGGCGGGGTACGAGAATCTGCTGTCGCAGTATCAGTTGTCGCGTATCGGCGAATCCGCGGAGACCGGGCGCGTTCGGGTCATCGACGCCGCCGTGCTCCCGACGGTTCCGATATCACCACACCGGAAGCGGTCCGTCTTCCTCGCTGCCGTGATCGGTATCGCGCTCGCCGTCGCGGGTGCCGCCTTGCTCGACCGATTCGACGACTCCGTGCAGACCCCGGACGAGATCCGCGATCGTCTCCACTTGCCGCTCCTGGGCTCGATTCCACGCGTCAAGCACACGCCGCAGCATGACGCGGCCCGGCTCGTGACGCACGTCGAGCCTCAGTCGCTCGTTGCCGAGGCGTTCCGTTCGCTGCGCACGAATATCGCGTTCGCCCGCGCGCACCAGGACTTGCGCACGATCGTCGTCACGAGCGCGGCGCCCGGAGATGGGAAGTCCACGATCGCCGTCAACCTGGCCACGACCTTCGCTCAACAAGGTCAGCGCACGTTGCTGATCGACGCCGACCTCCGCCGCGCGGTCATCGACCGCACGTTCGACATTCCGCGGAGCCCGGGGTTGACCGAGTTCCTCGTCGGCAGCCACACGCTGGAATCAGTCGCTCGGGAGACCGATGTTCCCAATTTGTTCATTCTGCCGAGCGGGCACTTTCCCCCGAACCCATCGGAGCTGCTCGGCTCCCAGCAGATGCGCGCGGGGCTCGAGGCGGCGACGAAAGCGTTCGACATGGTGTTGATCGATTCGCCGCCGGTGCTGGCCGTCACCGACGCGTCGGTGCTCTCGGCGCACGTCGACGGCACCATTATCGTCGTCCGGCTCGGGGTGTCCGCTCGTGAGGCGGTCAGCCGCTCCGTGTCACAACTCCGCGTCGTCAATGGCCGGATCCTCGGCGCGGTGCTCAACGCGGTCGATTTCCGATCGAGCGCGTATCACGGCGGGTACGGTTACTACTATCAACGGTTTTACGGAGATGAATCCGACGGCAAGCGCGGAAAGCGTGGAAAACGACGCGCGAGCCGTGTAGGCTAATGCGATGAATATTACCGTCGTGGGAAGCGGATACGTCGGCCTCGTGGTCGGTGCGTGTCTGGCCGAAACCGGGAACGACGTCGTCTGCGCCGACGTGGATCCAAATAAAATCGAGGGACTGAAGCACAATCGTCTCCCGATCTACGAGCCCGGCCTCGAGCCGCTCGTCGAGCGCAACCAACACCAGTCGCGCCTCTTGTTCACGACGGATATCCCGCACGCGATCTCATCCGCGCACGTGGTATTCATCGCGGTTGGCACGCCGCCGGATGAAGATGGCTCCGCCGACCTCCGTCACGTGCTCGCCGTCGCCGAGGAAATCGGCAAGCACATGAAGCGAGAGTTGGTCGTCGTCACCAAGTCGACGGTTCCCGTGGGCACCGCCGGAAAAGTCGCCGATGCCATCAGCAAGCACGCGAAGCACCGGTTCCACATGTGCAGCAACCCGGAATTCTTGAAAGAGGGCGCTGCCGTCGATGATTTCATGAAACCGGATCGCGTCGTCCTCGGTGTCGCCTCGGATTTCGCGCGGTCGGTCATGGCCGAGCTCTACGCGCCATTCGTTCGCACCGGGAAGCCGATCATCTTCATGGACATCGCCTCGGCCGAGATGACCAAATACGCGGCCAACGCGATGCTCGCGACCCGCATCTCGTTCATGAACGAAATCGCGCGACTGTGCGAAACGATCGGCGCCAACATTGATGCGGTCCGCCGGGGCATCGGCAGCGACGATCGGATCGGGCCATCGTTCTTGTTCCCGGGCCCTGGCTACGGCGGCTCGTGCTTCCCGAAAGACGTCCAGGCACTGATTCGTACCGCGCAACAGGTCCACGTCCCGCTCGAAGTCGTCTCGGCGGTCGAAAAAGCGAACGAGCGTCAAAAGCACGTCCTGTTCGAAAAAACAACGAAGGCCCTGGGTGGCTCGATCAAGGGCTCGTTGATCGCGCTCTGGGGCCTGGCATTCAAGCCCCAGACCGACGACATGCGCGAAGCCCCGGCGCTGACGCTGATCGATGAGTTGCTGGCGGCTGGGGCCACGGTGAAAGCGCACGACCCGGTCGCCGAGCACGAAGCGCGGCGACGACTCGGCGATCGCATCGCCTACGCCGATTCGAATTACGATGCCGCACACGGCGCCGATGCGCTCATCGTCGTCACCGACTGGAACGAGTATCGCCACCCGGATTTCCGGCGGATCAAGCAGGCGCTGAAGCGCCCGGTCTTGATCGACGGTCGCAACCTCTACGACCCGCAACAGATGCGCACCCTCGGCTTCACGTACGACTCGATCGGACGCGTCTGAGCCCATGCGTGTCTTGATCACCGGCGCGGCCGGGTTCCTCGGCTCCCACCTGGCGGACCGATTCCTGGCCGAAGGCCATGCAGTCGTCGGATTGGACAATTTCGTGACTGGTCATCCGGACAACATCGCGCACTTGATGGGTCGTCCGGATTTCGAGTTCCTGCGGCACAACATCTCGACCTACACGTTCGTGGCCGGCCCGCTCGACGGCGTGCTGCACTTCGCCTCCCCCGCGAGCCCGGTCGACTACCTCGAGCATCCCATCCCGACGCTCAAGGTTGGGGCGCTGGGCACCCACAATGCCCTGGGCCTCGCCAAAGCCAAAGGCGCCCGGTTCTTCCTGGCATCCACGTCGGAAGTCTACGGCGACCCGCTCGTGCACCCCCAAACGGAGTCCTATTGGGGGAATGTCAATCCGATCGGACCGCGTGGCGTGTATGACGAGGCCAAACGGTACGCCGAGGCGATGACCATGGCCTATCATCGCTTTCACGGGATCGACACGCGCATCGTCCGCATTTTCAACACCTATGGCCCGCGGATGCGCCCACGGGATGGCCGCGTCGTATCCAACTTCATCGTCCAGGCGCTGACCGGCGAGCCGATCACGATTTACGGCAACGGCTCGCAGACCCGCAGCTTCTGTTACGTCGACGACGAGGTCGAGGGGATCTACCGCCTCTTCATGCGGGGCGACGCCGAGCCGACGAACATCGGCAATCCGGACGAGTACACGGTGAAACAACTCGCGGAGATCGTCGTCGAGTTGACGGGCACCAAGTCCCCGATCGTGTACCGCGACCTGCCTGAAGATGACCCCAAAGTTCGCCGCCCCGATATCACGCGCGCGTGCGGTCTCCTCGGCTGGACCCCAAAGGTCCCGGTCCGCGAAGGCGTCGCAAAGACCATCGAGTACTTCCGGGGACTCATCGGAGCAGGCCGCGTGGGACCGGCCTGAGTGAGCGGCTCGTCGCGTGAACTAATTGACCTGGCGCCTGATGCCCTGGAGCGGGCTCGCGAGCGCTTCGCCGTTCGCGATTATCACGGCGCGGTGCTGCTCCTTCAAGAGGTGATCGGAAGTGGTATTGGCTACGCCGACGCCTACAACCTGTTCGGGTTGTCCCTCGCGATGGTGGACCGTCCCAACGAGGCGCTGACCGCGTTCGACCAGGCGCTGGAGCGAAACCAGCTGTACGTCGAGGCGCACCTCAACCGCGCGGTGCTGCTCAACGGCCTGGGTCGGACCGAGGAAGCCGCGGCGTCGTTCGCGATCGCCGAGGCGCTCGGTCGCCCGGACGAGACCGGATTCCCGGTCGTGGTCGGCAATCGCCTCGCCAACGCGCACGCCGCGCTCGGGGACGAGTACCGGAATGCCGGAGCCCACGAAGAGGCTATCGCCCAATATCAGCGTGCGCTTCAGCTCCGGCCTGGGTATGTCGACATCGGGCTGTCCCTCGCCCGCACACAGCTCGAAGCACAACAGTACGAGGCGGCTGCCCGGGCACTCGACGCCGTGCTCGCGGTCCGGCCGACGCTCCTGGACGCCCTCTTGCTGCGCGGTCTGGCCTCCTATCTTCATGGAGAGCACGCCACGGCCGGTCGGGTCTGGGACCGGGCCGCGGAGGTACATCCCGGCGATCCGCGGGTAGAAACCTATCGATCGATGCTGGCCCGCCAGGGTCTCTAATCAGCCATATTACGGGTACATGCGGTTCTTGCGCAGATACTATGTCGTGACCGCCGCGTTCGGCTTGGCTGCCTGCGCGGGGCACTTGGACGTGGCCAAGTTCAAGGGCACGAACGAGGAGCTGTACTCTCGGTCGCTGAAGGCCTTCACGAAGCACAACTGGGACGATGCGGTCGCGGGGTTCGAAAAATTGACCCTGGAGCTGCCCGCGCACGACACCTTGTTGTCGCGCTCCCAGTACTATCTCGGCGAAGCCCACGAGCATCGCGCGGAGTACTTGCTGGCCGCCCAGAGTTATTCACGGTTGGCCGAGTCGTTCCCCGATGACTCGTTGGCCGACCGCGCGCTGTACAATGCCGGCCGCAGCTACCAGAAGATGTGGCATCGCCCCGCGCTCGATGCCTCGAACGGCGAGGCGGCGCTGACGTCCTACCAGCAGCTCCTGTCGCTGTATCCGGGCTCGGCCCTCGCCGCTGACGCGAACAATCAGATCGGCCGCCTCGACGAGTGGTTCGCGCAGAAGGATTACGCGAACGGCGTCCACTACTTCAAGCGCCACGCGTACGACTCGGCGATCATCTATCTCAAAGACGTGGTCAAGAATTATCCGACGACGGCGACCGCCCGCCGCGCCCAGCTCAAGCTCGTCGACGCCTATCGCGCGATCCGATATCGCGACGACGCGAACGACGTCTGCGCGCAGTTGCGGGCCGCCTTTCCGGGAGACCGCGAAGTCCGCGAACGGTGCGGCGTCGCCACCGCCAGCGTGCAGAGCGGCTCCAAGCCGTAACCGACGTAGAGGTGCGCCTCGGCATCTTCGGTGGCACCTTCGACCCGCCGCACATCGGTCATCTGCTCGTGGCAACGGATGCGTTCGAGGCCTTGTCCCTCACGCGACTCATGTTCGTTCCAACCGGTCGCCAGCCGTTGAAGGCGGATGTCGTCACCGCGCCGGCCGCCGCGCGGCTCGCCATGACACGCCGGCTCATCGGCGACGACGAGCGGTTCGGCGTCGACTCCATCGAAATCGACCGGGATGGGTTATCTTTCACCATCGACACGTTGAGGGCCTTCGCGGAGCGTGAGCCGGAGGCCGAGCGGTATTTCCTGCTGGGCGCCGATGCCTGGCGCTCGTTTCCGCGTTGGCGCTCCCCCGACGAGATCATGCGACTGGCGACCGTAGTGGTGCTGACGCGAGGCGGCGAGCCGATCGGCCCCGCCTCGTCCGGCCTGCGGGCGCCGCGCGTGTTGCCGACGCGTCGGATCGACGTCTCGTCGACCGAGATCCGCTCTCGCGTGCGCGCCGGGTTGTCGTTGCGCGGCTTCGTGCCCGAGGCGGTGCGGGACTACATCGAAGAGAACGGTTTGTACCTCGAGGACGGGTATGCTGAAACGGCTGATTAGCGGGGTCTTCGGAACCCGTCACGAACGCGAACGAAAGCGCATCCAACCGCTCGTTGATGCCATCAATGAGCACTATGAGCGGCTGCATGGCGTGTCAGACGAAGAGTTGCGCGGTCAGACCGCCAAGTTCCGCGCGATCCTGGCCGAACGCACGACGGATCTCGAATCCCGTGTCAACGATCTGAAGGCCCAAAAGCGCAGCGCCGCGGATCCCGCCGAGCGTGACCGGCTCGATATCGAGCTGATAGGAAACGATGGTCGCGGTGGCGCCGAAGGCGCCCTGCGTGAAGCGACCTCGGATGCGCTGTACGAGATGCTGCCGGAGGCGTTCGCGACGGTGCGCGAGGCCTCCCGTCGGCTCGTCGGCACGACGGTCCTGGTGACCGGCCACGACATCGAGTGGAACATGGTGCCGTACGATGTCCAGCTCATGGGCGGCATCGAGCTCCACCTGGGCAAGATCGCCGAGATGGCGACGGGCGAGGGCAAGACGCTGGTCGCCACGCTGCCACTGTACCTGAACGCGCTGGCCGGCAAAGGCGCGCATCTCGTGACGGTGAACACGTACCTGGCCCGGCGCGACTCCCAATGGATGGGTCACGTCTACACGTACCTGGGCCTGACGGTCGGGTGTCTCGATGACACCGAGCCGGGGACGCCGGAACGACGCGCGGCGTACCTCTGCGACATCACGTATGGCACGAACAACGAGTTCGGGTTCGACTATCTCCGCGACAACATGGTCGTGTCGCTGGAGCAACGCGTGCAACGCAGCCACACGTACGCGATTGTCGACGAAGTCGACTCGGTCCTGATCGACGAGGCCCGAACCCCGCTGATCATCTCGGGCCCGGTCGGCAACGAGAGCGACGCCCAGTACGCCGAGTACAACGCGGCGATCGGCCGCCTGGTGCGCAAGCAGACGGACCTCGCGAACCAGCTCGTCTCCGAGGGCGAACGCCAGTTGGAGGCGGGCGAGTCGAGCGACGGTGGCCTCCTCCTCTACAAGGCGCAGCTCGGGAGCCCGAAGAACAAGCGCCTGCTCAAGATGCTGCAAGAGCAGGGTGTGAAGGCGCTCGTGCAGAAGGCGGAGCTCGACGTGATCGCCGATCGCCGGCTCCCGCCGAACAAGCAGCAGTTTCGCGATCTCGAAGACGACCTGTTGTTCGTCCTCGACGAGCGGGGACATACGGTCCACCTGACCGATCGTGGCGTCGACTTCATGTCGCCCAACGACCACGATGCCTTCGTGCTCCCCGATATCTCGAGCGAGGTCCATCGCATCGAAAAGAACGAGTCGATGGCCCCGCAGGAGAAAATCGACGCCCGCCGGAAGATCGAGGGCGAGTACGCGGCCAAGAGCGAGAAGCTCAACATCGTCCACCAGTTGCTCCGCGCGCACGCGCTCTATGAGCGCGACGTGAACTACGTCGTGCAAGACGGCCAGGTGCTGATCGTCGACGAGTTCACGGGACGCACGATGCCGGGCCGCCGCTGGTCCGAAGGGCTGCACCAGGCGGTCGAGGCCAAAGAAGGCGTGCAGGTGAAGGGCGAGACCCAGACGATGGCGACGATCACCATCCAGAACTACTTCCGGATGTACGACAAGCTCGCCGGCATGACGGGTACCGCGGAGACGGAAGAGACCGAGTTCTTCGAGATTTACAAGTTGGACGTCTCGGTCATCCCGACGAACAAAAATGTCATTCGCGACGACCGCCACGATCTCGTCTACAAGACGCGCCGCGAGAAGTACAACGCCATTCTGGAAGAGACGCGCCGCCTGCACGACCTCGGCTACCCCGTCTTGGTCGGCACCGTCAACGTCGAGGTATCGGAAACCCTGTCGCGCATGTTCAAGCGCGCGGGACTGCCACACCAAGTCCTGAACGCCAAGTACCACCAGAAGGAGGCCGAGATCGTTGCCGGGGCCGGCCAGTCGGGCTCAGTGACGATCGCCACGAACATGGCCGGCCGCGGCACGGATATTAAGCTCGGTCCTGGAGTGACCGAGTCGAAGCCGTCCGTCGTCAAAGACGAAGACAACAAGCCGGTCGACGTCGTCGAATGCGGCGGGTTGCACATCATTGGCTCTGAGCGCCACGAGTCCCGGCGTATCGACCGGCAGTTGCGTGGTCGCGCGGGCCGTCAGGGAGATCCCGGCGCGTCGCAGTTCTTCCTGTCGCTCGAAGACGATCTGATGCGGTTGTTCGGCTCCGAGCGGATCGCGAAGCTGATGGACAGCATGGGTGCGCAAGAAGGCGAGATGCTGACGCACCCGCTGATCACCCGGTCGATCGAGCAGGCGCAAAAGCGGGTCGAGCTGCAGCACTTCCAATCCCGAAAGCGGTTGCTCGAGTACGACGACGTCATGAACCAGCAGCGCGAGGTCATCTACTCGCTGCGCACGTTCGCGCTCGAGGGCGGGGAAGAGCTCAAGGGCGAAGCCCAGCGCATGATCGAGAAAGCGGTCGGGCGGCGGGTCGAGATCGCGCTCGCCGAGTACGACTCGGATCCGGATATCGATCTGGGGCTCATCCGCCAAGAGCTGCTGATGCACTATCTCGTGACGGTGCCGGCGCTCGAGGCCGAGCTCCGCCCCGCGTCGATGTCCGACGCGGTTCGGGACGCAGTCGCGGCGGGGCATGAGGCGTTCTCGAACAAGATGACGAATCTCGCCGAGTTCGCCGATCAGCTGCTGTCGCTGGTCATGCTGCAGGTGCTCGACGAGAAGTGGAAGGATCACCTGTACGATCTCGACCAGCTCCGCGCGGGCATCACGTATCGATCCTGGGGGCAGAAGGACCCGTTGATCGAGTACAAGCAGGAAGCGTACAGCATGTTCGTCGATCTCATGGCGGACATCTACAACACGTTCACCGAGCGCTTCCTGCGGGCCCAGATCGTCTTCCAACCCCCGGCGCCGCCTCCCCAATCCCAGTCCCAAGCGAGTCAAACGCAAACCGGCCGCAAGCCGACCAAGCGTTACGACGCGCTAGGGATGTTGGAGGACGTCCCCGAAGGGGAGGCCGAAAAACCAGAACCAGAAGCCGTGGACACGGGCCCAGCCGAATCCCCACCGTCCGGCCGGACGAAGTCCAAGCCAGACCCAGCCGTAAGCGCCTCAAACGTGGGCCGAAACGACCCGTGCCCCTGCGGATCGGGCAAGAAATACAAAAAGTGCCACGGGGTCGCTGCCTAGCGATGAGGCCCGCAGGCGATGCCATCCGATCTTATGGCATGCCTGGCGAGTCCTCCTGTCCGACGTTAGCTATTAGACGGTTACCCAAGAGTGACAGGCCGCGCGAGCGGCTTTTCCAGTTCGGTGCCGAACGACTGACAACAGTCGAGCTCCTGGCCATCTTGGTAGGCAGCGGCGGCACCGGTCACTCAGCGCTCGATACTGGCCGCGCCATTATGGCAGAGACCGGCGGTTCCCTCCGGCGTTTGCGCTCCAGAACGCCGGCCGAACTGACTCATATCGCAGGCGTTGGACCTGCTAGAGCAACGATTCTGCACGCGGCGCTCGAGCTCGCGCGCCGCTGGTTGGAAGAGGGGTGCGAGGAGCGGCTGCGGGTGCGGTCGCCGATCGATATCGTGTTGAGGTTCGCGCCGCGCATGCGTGATCTGAGAGTGGAGGAGTTTCACGTGATCGTCCTGGATACGCAGCACGGACTGCAGCGGGATATCACGGTGACACGCGGTCTGCTCAGCTCGTCGCCCGTGCATACACGGGAGGTGTTCCAAGCGGCGATCGTCGAAGACGCAGCGGCGATCGTGTTGCTCCACAATCATCCCAGTGGCGATCCGACTCCGTCGCCGGAAGACCATGTTCTGACCCAGCGGCTCGCCACGGCAGGGCGTTTGCTCGACATTCCCGTGTATGATCACGTGATCGTCGGACGGGATCGCTATACGAGCTTTTTGGAGGAACAGTGGCTGTGACCGAGACCGCGCTGAGTGGGAATGAGCCCAATCTCGCCGCGATCATCCCGAACTGGACGACGACCGACGAGCGGCTCGATCGCGAGCTGCTCGCGCGCGCGTACCGGTACAGTGAGCGGGCGCACCTCGGTCAGAAGCGCTTTTCCGGCGAAGAGTACGTGTCCCACTGCGTCGAGGTCGCGAAGATCCTCGCCGACCTCCAGCTCGACTCGGTGACCGTCGCCAGCGGCTTGATCCACGACGTCGTCGAGGATACCGCGGTCTCCGTCGAGGATGTCGAGCGGGAGTTCGGGTCCGAGATCGCCGAGATCGTGGATGGCCTCACCAAGATCGGCACGCTGCCGCAGCACTCGACGCAAGAACGCCAAGTCGAGAATTATCGGAAGCTCTTACTCTCGATCGCCAAAGACGCCCGCGTCATCATTATCAAGTTGGCCGATCGGCTGCACAACATGCGGACGCTGGAGTTCTTGCGCCCGGAGAAACAGCGGCGCATCGCGCAAGAAACCCGCGATCTGTACGCCCCGCTCGCCCACCGCTTCGGTATGGCCAAGATGCGGTGGGAGCTGGAAGACCTCGCATTCAAATTCCTGGAGACCGACGACTACCGCGGGCTCGCCAAGCTCGTCGCCACCAAGCGTGGCGAACGCGAAGCGTTGATCGCCCAGATGCGCGAGCCGCTGGAGCGCGTCCTGCTCACGGCAGGGATGCAGAACGTCGAAGTCACTGGCCGCCCCAAGCATCTCTGGTCGATTCACAAGAAGATGCAGAAGCGCCAAAAGCCGTATGATGAGATCTACGATCTTTTGGCAATCCGGGTGTTGGTGAACTCGGTCCCAGACTGTTATCACGCCCTAGGCGTCATCCACGATGGTTGGACGCCGCTGCAAGAGCGGATCAAAGACTACATCGCCCAGCCCAAGTCCAACGGCTATCAGTCGCTGCACACGACGGTGTTCGGCCCGGGTCGCCAGCTGTTCGAGATCCAGATCCGCACGCGCGACATGCACCGGACCGCCGAGTTCGGAATCGCCGCCCACTGGCTCTACAAGAACGGGACGGTCGCCGCCGGCGATATCGAGCGCCATCTCAGTTGGTTCCGCCAAGTGCTGGAACTGCAACTCGACGCGAAAACTCCGGACGAATTCTTGGAGTTCCTCAAGCTCGACCTGTATCAAGATGAAATTTTCGTATTCACGCCCACGGGCGACGTCATTCAGCTGCCCAAAGGCGCGACCCCACTAGACTTCGCGTTCGCGGTGCACACGGAAGTTGGCCTGCACTGCCAGGGCGCCAAGATCAACGGGAAAATCGCCCCGCTGTCGCGCCAACTAAAAAATTCCGAGACAGTCGAGATTCTGACGGGCCCCGCCGCGCGCCCCAGTCGGGATTGGCTCGCGCATGTCCGCACGGGCCGCGCGCGCCACAAGATCCGCCAGTGGCTGCGCCACGAACAAGAAGAGACGTCGCAGAAAATCGGCCGCGAGATACTGGACCGCGAGATCAAACGCCGCCGGGTATCAAAGCCGAGCGACGATGACCTCGAGTTGGTCGCCAAAGAGCTCAGCCTCAACGATGTCGACCACTTGCTGGCGTCGATCGGCCAGGGCGACGTCCACGCCCTGCAGGCGCTCAAGATCTTACACCCGGACCTCGACCAGGCCGACGCTCCGGCCAAGCCGAGCGCCCTCGAGCGCTTGGTCGACCGCGTGCGCCGCGGGAGCAAGGGCGTTCGCATTCAGGGCGCAGACGGCCTCATGGTCCGGTACGCCCAATGTTGTCAGCCGGTGCCCGGGGACCCGGTGGTCGGCTACGTCACGCGCGGCCGTGGGGTCAGCATCCACCGCGCCGACTGCCCGAACTTGCTGTTCCTCGCCCACGAGCCGGAACGCCGGCTCGAAATCGACTGGCAAGAGCAGGAGGGCGAGCGCTTCACGGTTCGCCTGACACTGGAGGCCAACGACCGTCGCGGTCTCTACGCCGACATCGCCGCCGCCGTCAGCGCCACCGGCACCGACATCCGCAGCATGGAGCTCCAGACCCACGATGGCCGCGTCACCGGCTCGGCCCTCGTCGAGGTCGAGAATCTGTCGCACCTCGAGCGGATCATGAAGGCCGCCCGCCGCGTCAAAGGCGTCTCCGAAGTCGCCCGCCGCGATCGGATTACCACGGACGACTAACCTCCTCGTCGCTTCGCGACTCGTCGCCTAAGGTCAGGGTCGGATCGCTCGAGGGCGGATCGCTCAGGGCTGGATCGTTCCGGACTCCATCGCTCAGGCTCGATCGGCCGATGTTTGGCGAAGCGAAGCGAGCGGCGCGAAGCGCCATTCAGAACCGGATATATTTAGACCATGGCCGGCCCCAAGTTCGACCTGCAGGCGCCCTTCCGCCCGGCGGGTGACCAACCACGTGCGATCGCCGAGCTCTCGGCCGGCCTGCGCCGTGGCGACAGGTTCCAGACGCTGCTCGGCGTGACCGGCTCCGGCAAGACGATGACGATCGCCAACGTCATCCAGGATTTCGGCCGCCCAACGCTGGTGCTCTCGCATAACAAGACCCTCGCCGCCCAACTCTACGGCGAACTCAAGGGTTTCTTCCCGAAGAACGCCGTCGAGTACTTCATCTCGTACTACGACTACTACCAGCCGGAAGCCTATGTCCCGGCGTCGGACACATACATCGAGAAAGACGCCTCGATCAACGAAGACATTGACCGTCTCCGGCTCCGAGCCACATCGAGCCTAATGGAGCGCGACGACGTCGTGATCGTCTCGACCGTGTCCGCGATCTACGGCCTCGGCGACCCGCTGACGTACAAAGAGACGATGGTGACGGTGGAGCGCGGCCAGCAAATCCCCCGCGACGAAATCCTCCGCGCGCTCGTGCGTATCCAGTACGGCCGCAACGATGTCGCCTTCGAGCGCGGAACCTTCCGCGTGCGCGGTGACACCGTCGAGATTTTCCCGGCCTACGAAGAGCAGGGCGTCCGCGTCGAGATGTGGGGCGACCAGGTCGAGAAGATCTCGAAGATCGACCCCCTGACGGGCAACGTCATCACGCCGCTCGAACGCGCCGCGGTCTACCCCGCGAAGCATTTTATCACTTCGCGCCCGAGACTCGAACGCGCGGTTGGCTTGATCCGCTCCGAGCTGGCCGAGCGCCTGGAGCTCCTCCGTTCAAACGGCAAGCTGCTCGAAGCGCAACGCCTCGAAAGCCGCACGAACTTCGACATCGAGATGATGTTGGAGATCGGCACCTGCGCCGGAATCGAAAACTATTCCCGCCATCTCTCGGGTCGTTCCGCCGGCGAGCGCCCGGCGTGCTTGTTCGACTACTTCCCGGAAGATTTTTTGGTGGTCGTCGACGAGTCGCACGTGACGCTCCCTCAGGTCCGTGGGATGTACAATGGCGACCGCGCGCGAAAACTGACCTTGGTCGATTACGGATTCCGCTTGCCGAGCGCCCTCGACAATCGTCCATTGATCTTCGACGAATTCCTGTCGCTCACACCTCGCGCGATCATGGTCTCGGCCACTCCGGCTGAGCTCGAGCTCGAACTTTCTCAAGGCGTCGTGGTCGAGCAGATTATTCGCCCCACCGGACTGGTCGATCCAGAAATCGAGATACGTCCAGTCCGTGGCCAGGTGGATGATCTGCTCCACGAGATTCGCTCTCGCGAAGCGCGAAGCGAACGCGTCCTGGTGACGACCCTGACGAAGCGCATGGCCGAGGATCTTACGGATTATCTGCAGCAGATGGGCGTACGCGTGCGCTACATGCACTCGGACATCGATGCCATCGAACGCATGGAGATCGTGCGAGGCCTGCGGCTGGGCGATTTCGATGTCCTGGTCGGCATTAACCTGTTGCGCGAAGGCTTGGATATGCCGGAGGTATCCTTGGTCGCGATATTGGACGCTGACCAAGAGGGTTTTCTCCGCAGCGACCGCTCGCTGATCCAGACCGTGGGCCGCGCCGCGCGCCATATCTCGGGTCGCGCCATTCTGTACGCCGACCGCATGACGGGCTCAATGCAGCGCGCCATCGATGAGACCAGTCGTCGTCGCACGATCCAAGAGGCGCACAACATCGAGCACGGGATCACGCCGCGCTCGGTGAGCAAGAGCGTCGATCAGGTCCGCTTGATCACGCGCGTCGCCGATGCCCGTACCGAGCGCACGCCGGCCGTCGACCGGCTCGCCCCGCGCGCTCCCGAGGGCGATGTCGCGGCATTGATCGCCCGCTTGGAAAAAGAGATGAAGGAAGCCGCGGCCGCCCTCGACTTCGAGACCGCGGCGCGCCTGCGCGACGAGCTGTTCGATGTCCGCGCGGCTGGCTCAGGTCAGCCTGGCACGGACGGGCGTCGTCGTCGACCCGCTCGCCCGGCCGTAGAGCGGTAAGTGCACGTCGTCCCACCCCTCGCGGCCCGCGGCCGGATCGCGCTCACGCTGCCGGAGCTGGTCGCGTGGGGCGAGAGCTTCGGCCGCGCACTCACGCCGCCGCAGCTGGTCGCGATCTCTGGCGACCTCGGCGCCGGCAAGACGACGCTCATCCAAGCGATCTGCCGCGGCTACGGCGTGACCGAGCCCGTCACGAGCCCGACGTTTGCGCTCGTGCACGAATATCGCGCGCCGCGCTCGCCGGTTTTTCATATCGACCTCTATCGCCTCGAACGCCCGGCGGACCTCACCAGCATTGGCTGGGACGACATCGTGCGCGCCGAGGCCCTGATTCTGGTCGAGTGGCCCGAGCGCGCCGGCGATCGCTTGCCGTCGGCGCACGTCCCGATCGATCTGGAGCACCTGCCCGGCGAGCCGAACAAGCGGGTCCTGCTCGCAGGGTGACGGTTCTCGCCCTCGACGCGTCGACGGCCCGCGCCACGGTAGCCGTCATCCGGTCCCACCTAATCGCGGAAGTCGCCGAGGTCGGCGAAGTCGGCGAAGTCGGCGAAGTCGGCGAAGTCGGCGAAGTCGTAGCCGAAGTGACGGTCGCCGAGCGCTCTGAGCACGTGGAGCCCCTGATGCCCGCAGTACTCGCCTTGCTCGAGTCGGTCTCGGTCCAGTTGTCCGATTTGTCAGCGATAGTCTGCGGCGCCGGACCAGGGGGCTTCACAGGCCTACGAACAGCGGCGTCGATCGCCAAAGGCCTAGCGATGGGGCTCGGGATCCCGTTGTACGCAGTCCCTTCGCTGCCGCTGATCGTAGCCGAACAATCCCGGCCGCCTGGCCGATACCTGGCGGTGCTAGACGCGGGCCGAGGCGATCGCTTCGCATCATTGATGAATTGGCCGAGCGCCGAAGGCGCCGGCTATATCCTCGCCCCAGCAGCCCAGGTCGCCGCCCTCGCCGCCGAGTCGCACTCGACGATCGTCGGCCCAGAAACCGGCGTTTGGCCCCACGCTCGCGGCGTTATCCACCTCGCCTGGGGCCCCCCAGTCGACCTGGCTTCCTGGGAGCCCGACTACGGCCGAAGCTCAGCCGCCGAAGACCGCCGCCGTGGGGCCACTCGATGATGGCCGTCCGCCCGGAGCGCCTCGCGATCACGCTCCGCCGCGCCACCGTGCCCGATCTCGACGAGATCGTCGCGATCGAACGCGCGTCATTCTCCGACCCGCCTTGGTCGCGCGACTCGTTCCTGGCGCTCGTCGACAGCCCGCGCGCCTACTTCACGGTTGCATGCGCGTCGCCAACCGAGCACGTGATCGGCTACGTCGTCGCCTGGTTCGTCGCCGACGAGGCCGAGATCGCGAACCTGGCGGTCGCACCGGACCGCCGCGGCCGCGGGGTCGGCTCGCGCTTGCTCGACGCGGCGCTCGTCGAGGCCCGCCTGGCCGGCGCGCGCGTCGTGCACCTCGAGGTGCGCGATTCGAACGCGGCGGCCCGCGCGCTCTACGGGTCGCGCGGGTTCTTAGCGGTCGGCCGTCGCCGCCGCTACTATCGAGATCCAGTCGAAGATGCGTTACTACTGCGCCGCGATATCGAAGCGTGATGATACGGATCGAGCGCGGGGTCTTAAATTGCCAGCAAACGGGGAGGTGCTATGGGCCGCAGCCTGAATAGAGTGCAGTTGATCGGAAATCTCGGAAAGGACCCGGAGGTGCGTTCGACATCGAACGGTGGCCGGGTCGCGAACTTCACGCTCGCGACGAGCCGCACCTGGAACTCCCAGGCCGGAGAGCGTCAGGAAAAGACGGAGTGGCACAACTGCGTCGCTTGGAACTCCAAGAACTACAATCTCGCCGACATCGTCGAGCGGTATTGCAAAAAGGGCAAGCAGGTCTACGTCGAGGGGGAGATCGAGTATCGCTCGTACGAAAAGGAGGGCCAGACGCGCTACATCACCGAGATCAAGGTCCGCGAGCTGATCCTGCTCGGCGGCCGCGGCGGCGACTCCGATGATGCTGGCGCACCACCACCGGCCCGTTCCTCCCGCGCACCCGCCGAGCGCGCCAAGACCAGCGCGAAGTCCGGCAGCGAGGACTTCGACGACTTCCCGGGCGCCCTCGAAGAGAGCGACGACGACTTGCCGTTCTAGCCCCCGGTAGGCCCGGGGATCGCTGCCCGGCTGCTTCGCAGCCTCACGCATCCCTGGGCCATTTGTTGTAAACGCGCACGGCTTCGCCGTGTGCTCGTTGCGCGATGGCGCTCCCAGCTCTCGTACCTCGCGCGGCTCGGTAGGCCCGGGGATTGCCGCTCGGCTGCTTCGCAGCCTCACGCATCCCTGGGCCATTTGTTGTAAACGCACGCGGCTTCGCCGCGTACTCTCGTGCCTCGCGCGGCGTAGAAGCCTAGCCATCGTGTTGCGGCGCCCCATTCGATAGCGGATGCGCGCGAACATCGGGATCTCACTGGAAGCGTCACGTTGTTTACTGCACGTTGCGTCACACGTGCTGCCGGAATATCATAGGCCAGCGCCGCCAGTCGTCGAAGCTGCGCCTGTCAGTAAGTCGGTTGCATCAGCGCTCGACACTCCGCTCTCCGCAGAGCGGTTAGCGGTTGGCGCGGGATCAGCGCCCCCAAAAAATCACCGCCGCAATCATTCAGCCATATGCGCTGATGTCAGCTCCAGCGTGAGCTGCTCCTGACATCGAGCTCTCGCATACCACTTGCAGGGCACTTTCGAGCGGGGACGTTTCGTATGGAAGTCCATTCTCGGTCGGATCTTGACGTCAAAGCTTCCCGTGACCGGCTCGCACGCTATCTCATGTTCACCGTAGGGCTATCCCTTTTGCCGCTATTCGGCGTGTGGTTGCTCAAAGCCTACGATGGAGCCGCACTTGGAGTCGATGACCTCGCCAAGGGCGGCGAGCCACTTGTCATCTCACTCGTGCTCACCGCCGAGGGCCTTAGCGGCCTTATCGCAAGCGACCGGCAACGAGTGGCTCGGAAATACGTCACTGCCCTTGGCGGATTCGTTGTTATCATGAGTGCGGCAGGCATTTACGCGCTGTCTCAAATACATCCGCCCGGTAGTCCTTCGTTCTTTCGTTGGTTTTCGCTCGTGAACCTACTTGCCGGTCTACTCAGCGCAGTGAGTTGCAAAATCCTGGAGTTTGAACAATGACGAACGTAGCGTTGGTGATTGCAACAGTCGCATCGTTACTGGGCGCTGCTCTCTCGGCGCTATCAGCGTATACCTATCTGATTGACGTGAGGCGCGGTAAGATCAACCGCCGCTAGGAACCGGCACATCCGCCCGCTAACGGATTTTTCTCGCGGACCTGTCGCGGCCGTACTGATGGAGCACGAGGCCCGTTACAGCACCGCTCGCGTCACGAGTGATCGTAAGCTGCGCATCCGTGCCGCGGACGAAAAAGTTGCTGCTGCTCTCCGGCCAGAGCCTCACAGGATCTCCACCTTCGGTCGATCGCACAAAGAGCGCCCCGTCGCGCATCGTAAGCTCGAGCTCCAGCCCGGGAACGAGCTGGTAGACGCCCACGTACGGCGACAGTGCCGACGCTGGCAGCTCGATGATGGTGTGTTGCCTGGGCGGGAGTGCTGACGGTGGCACCATGCCGAGCAGTCGCATGTAGTTCGAGATCTGACTGTAGTGCTCCGCCAGATCAGTGTCGAGCGCGAGCAATATCAGCGCTGGCAACTGAGCTGTCCCCACCCGCTCCATAGCGTTGTGGCAGAAATCGAGTGACGCCTTGAGGCGGCTGACGAGGGTATCCTTGGGCCAACGCGCCTTGTCGCTGTCCGCCAACGAGTCCTTGCTCGTCCTGGCGTGTTTCAGGTCGCTGAGCCGCTCGCACAAGCCATAGTTCGCGTCCTCGAGATGCTGCGCGATATACCCGATCGTTTGCTGCGGCGCTGTGGGTCGATAGCCGTACTGGGTCGCGGGGATGGAGTCGAACGCCGCGACGAGCCGGCTCCCGTAGACATCCGCGAACGTCTCGAATGCGAGCATGGTGCGATCGGGCGACGCGCGAGTGCTCGACGACTGGGCCGCGAGCACCGTGGGGAGCACAAGGGAGATGGTCATCAGGGTCTGCCGGTGCATTCGATATCCCTACCCCTCAGCGGTCGTCGCGTTCGTTACGTCGGACAACCCACGCCGCGAGCGCTAACGACAGGAATAGGATGAGCGCCGCGACGACACGGAGTAGTCGGGCGAACATGACGTCGTGGGACAAAAGGTCGGCGCGGCCGAGCAGGTAGTTCCAGTCGTGCATCGGTTCGTCCGACAAGCCGACCAACGGTAGCTCCTGCGCGCTCGCGTCGCCGACATACGTCGCCAGGTTGGTCAGACTGTACGCCTCCCACGTCCCCACGACCCCGACGCCGAACCAGTCGGCCTGCCGCGCCAACACCACGGCCGCCGCGAGCGGCGCGGCGAGCTGCGTGATGCTGCCGCCGGCCACCTCGAGCCACTCGCCGAACGGCGAGAAGAGAACGTGACCGAGCTCGTGAACGCCGAGCGTCAGCCCACCGAAGATGTGCCACGTCTCGCTGTCGGCCAGCGCGCGCGCTCCCGAATACGCCAGGTACACCAACAGCGCCGCCCGCAACAGCAGCACGGCCCGATTGCGCACATCGGCAGTTGGCATCACTCACTTGACGACCCATTGCGCGACTGAGAACGTTCTACATCGTGCGCAGCCTGTCTGACCCCATTGTCGCCAACCTCTACCGGCGCACGAGCGACGGTCGGACGTTGTTCTGTCCGTGGGGGAATTTCGGACGTGCCTATATCGTGCCTCCCGAACGCCAGGAGGAGTTGTCGTCGTTTGTCCGGCGTATCTACCTGGTGATGATCGGCACGACCCCAGTCGCAGCCATACTCCTCCACTGGTGGGCCATAATCTTGGCGCCGGTTGTCATCGGCATCTGGTTCTACAAGTACTGGTCGTTCTCTCGCACACTCGAAGTTGACCCGTCGGGACCACCGCCGTTCGATCGCCGGCAGGCCTTCATGAACGCCGCACGCGCGAGCGGGGCGGCGCGACTGTGGGTCTTCCTGTGTATCTCACTGGCGTTCACCGCCGGAGGCGTTTGGGTTCTCACCCTGGGTGACCGCGAGGGGATTGTCCTCGTAGCGTTGTTCGGTCTCGGTATCGTGGTGTTCGGGGTGCAGCTCATTCTGCTCGGCCGCAAACGCTAGTGGGTGGCCATTTCTATCGCGCGAGATGGTCGAGCCGGACTGCGAGTTCGCCCTTCGCTGGGCTACTCGTTCGACTAGGGGTCTCCATGATGCTGGACATCCGAGGCATGGCGCCATTGCTCCAAGTCTTCGACCTCCCAGTGTCGCTGGCTTTTTATCGCGACACGCTCGGCTTCGAGGTCGTCCAGTCGACGAGCGACTGGGCCTGGCTCAAACGCGGTGATGTCGAGCTCATGCTCAACACAGCGTACGAATCTGACGCGCGCCCGCCGGCCCCCGATCCAAGCCGCGTCGCCGCGCACAACGACACGGCGCTCTACTTCGGCTGCCCAGATGTCGCCGCGGCCCACGCGTATCTCCGTGGTCGCGGGGTCGCGACGCAGGAGCCGCGCGTCGCGCCATACGGCATGAAGCAGTTGTACCTGTCGGACCCCGACGGGTACAACGTGTGCTTTCAAGGGCGCGCGGATGGAGTGGCCGCGGGCTGAGCGAGCGGCGGCCCGACGGTGACAAAGTCCACCTGCGGGAGCTGGGTCTCGCCTTGCGTCACATACGTGCCGGACCCAGGGTTATCCCCATCGAGATACGCGACCACACGCGATCCGGTGACCGCTGGCCCGTACCACACATACCGCGTGTACGCTTTGACCAGCGTGTTCCAATCGAGCGAGATCTTCTTGATGAAGTTGAGCGCGTTGCCCACCCGGCAGGTGAGAAACGTCACCCGGTAGATGTTGTTCGCCCTCATCGCCGTGCCGATGCTGGTGTAGACCGCCCAGTGCGCGAGCCGCCGCGTCGCGCCCGCCGGATTCACGATCTGATCGGTCTGCTTCATAGACTTCCCCGTGGGGTCCCCCGGGAACACGAAGTCGTAGAACGGATCGACGTAAATCGGCGGATTCCATCCGTGGGCAAGCTCGAACGTATGCCCCGGCGCGAGCTCGATCGTGCCATCGGTCAGATTCAGGGCGCCACCGTGCCCGACCGCGAAGATCACCTCGCGATCGTTCGTCACGTTCCGGAGCCCGTTCACGATCGCGTTTCGCACCTGCTCGGCGCCGAGTGTGGGGGCGATCGCCGCGGACTTGCGATTCTGCGTGTCGGCCGCGACGAACTGGGCCGTCCATTTTGCGCTGTAGGCTATGCCGACTTTCGAGGGCGAGGGGTCGTAGAAGACGAGAGGCATAATAGAGAATAGTACGGCCCGGCCTCACCGCGTTATACTGAAGACGGCGTGCAGGCCGCCACCCGTCCGCGGACAGGACCGAGTCCACCTGAGCTTCAAAAAATCCAAGCGACGGTTCTCCACGAACCTCCTTTCGCCCGACGACCAGCGGACCCCGGGCAGCCCTCGAGGAGGTCCGTGATGCCCGACCGTCATTTCCCCATCCGCCCCAATCTTGAACAACTGAAGCACCAGGCGATGCTGCAGCACCCGCGGTTGCTGCACGAGAACGCCCGCGGCGTCCCCCAAAGCAACTGGGGCCCGCCAATGTCCTACGCGGCAAACCTCGGCCGCGATCGGATCATCGCCATGCTGCGCGAGCTCGGCGCCGATGACCTGAACTTCGCGTTCGATCGCGCGTGCCTGCAGGGCCGCATCGACACCGCCCGCCAACTCCACGCGATGGGCGCACGCCCCGATGCCAAATCACTCGACGGCCCATCCGAGACCCAATGCGGCTCTGGCTTCGCGTACTTGGTCGACCTCGGCTGCGACCCACACCTCTCGCACGTCGCGCTGCTCCTCCAGACCTACAGCCGCAACCCCCAAGGCAAGCACCAGTGCCTGGAGGTCGCCGCGACACACGGCATCGCACTGCCCGACACGCCGCCGATGGCGATCCACCGCGGCCGCCTCGATCTCTTGGAGCGCCATCTCGATCGCATCAACGACACGTTCTCCCACGAGGACATCTATCCACCGTCGCTCGGCTGCTCGCGCACAGCGCGCCGCGATCGATGCCGACGGCTTCGGCGGCCACACGCCACTCTTCGGCTGCGTCGTATCCCAGCCGTATCGGCTCGGGCGGCGCTCTTCGATGGCACGCCTACTGTTAGATCACGGCGCCGACCCCACCGTTCACGCCTCGCTTCGCAAATGCCTGCGCTTCGTGGAAGACGAGACGATGCGCGAGTATCGGAACGTGACGCCGTTAGAGTGGGGCGAGCAGTTCCACGATCAAGAGTGGGTGGACCGCGACGCGATGCGGCTCACCGCCTCATAAAGAACATCATGCCAAGCGCGAAGAGCATAGCCGCGCCGGCGAGCGCCAACGCGACGAGCACGCGCGGTCGCTGGTTCGTCTGGTACGCGCGGAGCGCGCGCTCGTCGAGGTATCGAGATGCCGGATCCGCGCCGGTCTTGACCACACCGGCGCGCTCCAGCCGCGCAAGCAGCGGTGATGCCTCGATCCCGATCGTGCGGAGGGGCAGTGCACGCTCGGCCGCCGTCGCATCCGCCTTGCGGAATGCGAACAACAGACCATCGAGCGCGCGAGCGGCCGAGGCCGCGGCGAAAGCTGCTACGCCTGCCATATCACGTATCTTGACACCATGCCCCTCGTCCGTCCAGCCACCGCGGCCGACGCCACCTCGATGTCCGTGTTGTTCGCCCAGTTCGAGCACCCCACACCAGCCGAGCCGATCCCCGCCCGGCTGGCCCGCCTGCTCTCACACGACGGCCAAGCGCTGGTCGCCTCCGATGACACTGGACTCCTCGGCATAGCGACCACACAAATCGTCTGGTCGCTGGTCGAAGACGCCCCTCGCGCGCTGCTGACCGCGCTCGTCGTCCGCGAAGATACCCGCGGCCGCGGCGTCGGCCGCGCGCTGGTCACCGCGGTCGAGCATTGGGCGCGCGAACGCGGCGCCGAACGCGTGGTCGTAACGACCGCCTTGCGTCGCGCCGGCGCTCACGCGTTCTACGAACGCCTCGGCTTCGAATTCACGGGGCGCCGATACGTGAAATCCATAATTCGATAGCGAAAATCCACGCTGTCGCGTTTCGTGCCGTTGACGTCGCATGTAACAGTCGCACCGCTCGTCTAACGCCACCTAACGCATGTGTGCCGGTCAAGTTTTCCGCGCTCGTAAGTGCGCGTGACGGCGTGCCGTGCGAGCCGTCATGAGTGTGCCGATCGCACGCGACGCGCGCGCCCCCCGCCACACAATCGCCCGAGAGCTCCATGATTGGGATGCCGAACCTCAAGAAGCGCGGCCTGGAAAACGGGTCGAATGGTCACGCGGCCCCCGCCGCACCATCCTACGACGTCGCGGCGCTGGAAGCGCTCGTGCAACGCGCCGAGGGCGCGGCGGCGGCGCTCCGCGCGCTCGACGAGCGAGCGGCGGCGGTGACGGCGCTCGAGGACCGCGTGACGAGACTCGCGGCACAGCTCGCGGGCGCGGACGCAGTCGGCAAGCAGCTCTCGACGATGCAAGAACAGGCCACCCGACTCAGCTCGGCCCAGGAACGCTCGCAGTCACAGCTCGCCTCGGCGAACGCCGATGTCGAGCGCGTGCGCGGCGCCTGCGGCACGTTGATCTCCAAGGTCGACGCCGCGCTCGAGCTCCGCGATCAACTCGACCGTCTCCTCGCGCTCCAGCCGCGACTCGATGCGCTCCGCGGCGAGGCGGACAACATGACAGGCGAGATGCGCGACCTGACGGACAACGTCGGACGCTTGCGCGCGCTGCACGAGGATGTGCTGCGCGCCCACAAGCACGCGACCTCGCGCTTGGACGGCGTAGACCAGCGCTATCAGGCGACCGGCAGCAAAATGGACCAGATCGAGCGCCGCGCGTCGGCCGCCGAACAGGCCCTGGAGTCGCTGCTCCGCATCGCCAGCGGGATTCCGAACGTGCAACACCAGCTCGGCGTCCTCAAGGCGATCGCCGAGCAAGTGGCGCAGAAGACCGCCGTGCTGGAGCAACAGCGCGACGTCGTCGACCGCGCCGCGAACCAGGTCTCGCACGTGGTCTCGCTCACCGGCCAGCTCGACGCGTCGCTGCGGAAGCAGGATGAGCAGACGCGCAGCCTGACCGCGCTCGACACGAAGCTCGCCGAGGTGCAGGCGACGCACGCCGCGGTCATCGCGCGCGCCGAGGAGATCGCCGCCAACCAACGCCAGCTCGATGAGACCGAGCGCGAGGCGACGCGCACACTCTCCGACCTCCGGGTCGAGATGCGGACCAGCGCCGAGCGGTTCGAGCTCGAGAATCGCACGCTCGACGCGGTCAGCGAGCGCATCGCCGAGCTGCGCGGCGGTGTCAAGGAATGCGAGACGCGCGTCTCCTCGCTCGATGCCGCGACCCGCGCGGTCGCGGACACCGAGGCCCGCGCCCGGCAGCTCGCGACGCAGATCGGTTCTCTCGGCGAAGACATCAATAAGATCGCGTTGACCGCCGAACGACTCCGCACAGTGCCCCAGGACGTGGCGCAAGTCGAACGGTCGCTGGCCGACATGTCGACCCGCATGGACCGCGTCGAGCAGGTCCGCCCGGTCGTCGAGGTGATCACCCGCGATATGGCGACCCTGAATGGCGCACACGAGTCGATCCGCGATGGGCTCGAGCAGGTGCGCGCCGCCTACGGCGAGATGACTAAGCTGCGCGAGCGGCAGACCGAGATCGATGGCTACCTCGCGGACGCCGACCAGCGGATGGTGATCCTCAAGGAGCACGTCGCCGAGTTGGAGCGCATGCGGCCCGCGGCCGAGGCGCTCGGCGCCCAGGTCGAGGCGTTGACGGCGTCGACGACCGCGGTCGAAAGCCGTCGAGAAGTGGTCGACGCGTTGCACCAGAAAGTCGGCGAGCTGGAGTCGTCGGTCGCGCAGCTCGATGAGCGCGGCGAAGGCGTCCGCCAGCGGATGGAGTCGGCCGAGGCGCGGTTCACCGACCTGTCGCGCCAGGCCTCCGAGGCCCAGCGCGTCGCGGCGACCATCGCGTCCGTCTCGGCCTCCGTCGAAGCGGCCGAGCGGCGCATGCGGGCCGTGAACGGCACGATGGAAACGCTCGAGTCGCGAGCCCAGATGCTCGACGGGCTGGGTGAGCGCATGCGACTCCTCGGTCAAGAGCTCGAGCAACGGCAAGGGGCTCTCGACAAAGCCGCCGAGCATCTCGCCAAGGCGTCAGCAGTCCGTCGCGAAGCCGCCGATGCGGCGCAGCGCCTCGAGGATCTCACGCGGGGCATCGCGACGCAGCTCGGCACGGCCAGCACGCAGGCCGCGTCGGCTGAGCAGATCGTGCAAGGTCTCGAAGGGCGCGTCGCCGCACTCGGCGATGTCGAGAAGCGCATGGCGCGGTTCGAGGAGTTGCTGGCCAAGTGGGAGGCAGCGCAGACCGAGGCCGCCCAGGCGCTCGAGCAGATCACGAGCCGCCAGGCGATGATCGACGCCGTGCAGGCGCAGATCAAGCACGCGTCCGAGATCGCCGAGCGGACCGCCGAGCATGTCCAGTCGATCGCGTCGTCGCGTCAGCAGATCGAGGAAGCGCGAGCGACCTTGGAGACCACGCGCGCCGAGTTGGTCACGGCCAACGGCACCATGAGGGACCTCGCCGACCGGCGGCGCCAGCTCGACGAGCTCGAAGCCCGTCTTGCCCGTGCCGACGCGCTGGGACAGTCCGTCCGCTCAACTCTCGAGGTCCTGGCGGGCCAGCGCGCGCTCGTCGACCAGGTCCTCGAGCGGTCGGGTACGCTCAGCTTCCAGATGAAGCAAGCCGAGGCCCTGGCCGAGACCCTCAGGACCGAGTGCGTCCTGGCGACTCAGCTCAAGGCCGCGGTCGACGAGCTTCGCCGGGAAGTGTGACCGGTAGTTTCGTCCACCCCGGTCTCGTCGTCTGGATACAGAATAGCCAGTCCCAGAGGAGAGGCGATGATGAGACTTGAGAAGCTCGCGGCCGCGGGCATCCTGCTGGCCGTTGCCGCGTGTGGCGGTGTGACGGTGAAACAACATGCGGTCGCAAACCGCATCGTCCCGGTGGATAGCACCCCGGCCCAAGCGGCGGCCCCTGCGCCGGCGCCTGCCGCGCCGTCGCCGACCATTCTGTCACGGCCGATCCTGGTCGGGAACGACCGCGGCGGTCGCCCGTGGGTCCGCAAGGGCGAGCACGATGCCGCGCCCTACATTGATCGCCCAGGTGGCCCCCGTGACGCCGGCTACATCATCGCGTCGAGCGAAGTCCCAGGCGTGCAGGTGATCGAAGCACGGTCGCCCTACGTCCTCGACGAGGTCTTGTACGTGAAAATGCCCAATGGCGTGACGCCGACGCCTGGCATGCACCTGGCAATCGAATCCCTCGGTCCCGAGTTCGAAGCCTACGGCCAGGTCCTGATCCCCACGGGCGAGGTCACCGTCATCGCCCCAGGCGGACCCGGTGAGGCCACGTCAGTTCGCCTCGAGCACCAATTCGCGGAAGTCGAGCCGAACCAGCTGGTCGTGCCGATGGAGGCGCCCAAGTATCCGCCCGTTGGCCAGCGCGCAGTCGCCGTCACGGACGGCGTAAAGGCGAAAGTCCTCTGGATCTCGGGTGACCCGGTCCAACCGTCACTCGGTTACTACGTCGTGCTCAATGCCTCCGAGCGCGATGGCGTGCACGTCGGCGACCAGTTCACGCTGCTGCGTCCGCGCATGCGCGATGAGCTCTCGGGTCTCTGGCTGCCCGAGCAGGACATTGCGACGACGCAGGTCGTGCGCGTCGGTGCGCACAGCTCGACCGCCGTCGTGATCGCGCAAACAATGCCGGCCATCGCGCCTGGCGCCGACGCGCGCCTCACCGCGAAAATGCCCTAAGTGCGGTAGTAGGGGGCGTCGGGCCTGGTTAGATTAGACCGGGTGATCGCGACCGCCCTCTACTGTGCCGTCCTGTGTTATGCGGGTGCCGCGGCCCTTGCCGCGACACCCGTCGCGCGTCCGATCGGCGCGCCCGTTCGCGCGGTACTGACGGTCCTCGCCGTGGGCGTCGTGCTGCACGCCGCGGCGATCGTCGGCGCGACTCGTGTATCGGGTCAGCTGCCCCTCGCGGGCCTCGGACCGGCGCTCTCGTTCGCGGCGCTCGCCCTCGCGACGGCGCTGCTCGTCGTCGAATACGCGACGCGCGAGGTCACGCTCACGCTCGTCGCCGCGCCCCTCGCCGCGCTCGCGACGGCGGCCGCGGCGATCCTTGGGGTCGGCGCCGGCACGTCCGCGCTCCCAACCGGCGTACGCGGCGCCTGGCTCGCCGCGCACATCGCCCTCTCATTCGCGGGCATCGCGGCATTCGGCACGGCCGCGGCCGCCGGCTCGATGTACTTGGTCGAGCGCCACCAGCTCCGGTCGCGCCGGTTCACGTCGGTCTTCCGCCTGTTCCCGCCGCTCGAAACGCTCGACCGCGTCAATCACGTCGGCGCCATCGCCGCCTGGCTCGGCCTCACGGCTGGCGTGGCGCTGGCCGTGTCGTACTCGGCCACCTATGGCGCCGATAATATTCCGCAGATCGTCTGGGGCGTCGGCGCCTGGATCGCCGCGACCGCGCTCGCGCTGGGCCGACTCATCGGCGGATGGCGCGCGCGTCGCGCGGCGGTGATCGCCAGTGTCGCGTTCGCGCTCATTCTCGCGTCGTACGTCGCGGCGCGAGCAATGGCGGCGAGGCCCGGCCAGTTCCTGTGAGCGCCTTTCCACTCGTGCTCGACGGGGAACGCATCCGCGCGCTGGTCGTCGGCGGCGGGCCCGTGGCGCATCGGAAGGCCGCGGCGTTCCTCGACAGTGGGGCCACGCTCCACATTGTGGCTCCCGTCCTGTGCTCCGCCATGCGCGACCTCGTGGGCCATGAACGCGTGAGCGTCAGCGAACGCGAATATGAACCAGCCGATATCGGCGACGCGACGCTCGTCGTCGCCGCGACCGACCGGCGTGAGGTCAACGCGAGGGTCGCCGCTGACGCGCATGCCAAGGCGCGACTCGTGAACGTCGCCGACGAACCGGCCGAGGGCGACTGGGTCAGCGTCGCCACGCACCGTGCGGGGCCACTGGTCATCGCCGTCTCCGTCGGCGGCGTCCCGACGGCCGCCACACGAATCCGTGACGCGATCGCCGAGCGGTTCGACCGCCGGTATGCTGGCGCGCTCACGGCGTTGATCGCGCTGCGCCGCCAAGTCCTCGATGCCGGCGGCACCGACGCTTGGCGCCAAGTCGACCGCGAGCTGGTCGGTCCTGACTTCTGCGAGCGCGTCGAGTGTCACTAATCGTCGTCGGCGTCAGCCACTGGACCGCGCCGATCGAGGTGCGCGAACGCTGCGCATTCAACTCGAGCGCCACGCTGCCCGCGCTCGAACAGTTGCGCGCGCACACGTCACTCCGCGAAGCAGTTCTCTTGTCGACGTGCAATCGCACGGAATTCTACGTTGTCGAGGGCGAGCAGGATGCCGTGCCGGCGATCTGGTCACTCCTTGGCGAAGAGGCAGCGAAGACGGGTTACGTACGGCGAGACCGCGAAGCGGTCCAGCATTTGATGCGCGTAACCGCCGGCCTCGACGCGATGATCCTCGGCGAAGCACAGATCCGAGGCCAGGTGCGCGACGCCTGGGAGGTGAGTCGCCCGCAATCCGGCCCGATGCTGAATCGCGCCTTCCAATCCGCCCTCGGCGTCGCCGGCCGCGTCCGCACGGAGACGGCGATCGGGAGAGGCGCGGCATCGGTGAGCTCGGCAGCCGTCCAACTGGCGAAGCAGATCTTTGGCACATTGGCCGGCCGGAGCGCCATGGTGCTCGGCGCCGGCGACATGGCGGAGTTGGCGCTGGAATGCTTGGTGAACGAAGGCATTCGGGCAGCGCTCGTCGCCAACCGTACGTACGAGCGCGCCGAATCGCTCGCGCGACGACACGGAGCGACGGCGATCCACTACGACGCCTGCTGGCAGCGGCTCGGCGGCGTGGATCTCCTGCTGTGCTCGACCGCGGCCCCGCATCCGGTGGTGTTGGAGGAGCACGTGAGGCCGGCGCTCGCGACTCGCGGCGGACGGCCCCTGTGCATTCTCGACATCGCGCTCCCCCGCGATGTCGACCCGGCCGTCGGCACGCTCGACAACGTCTTCCTCTACGATCTGGATGACCTCCGCGCCGTCGTCGCCGCGAATCTCGACCGCCGCCGCGAGCAGCTCCCGACGGCCGAGCAACTCATCGAGCGCGAGGTCGAGAAGTACTGGCAGTGGCTGGCCGGACTGGCCGCCGTGCCGGTGGTCACCGACGTCCGCGCGGCGATGGAGCGACTCCGCGAGGCCGAAGTGGCCGCGGCGCTCCGCCGCCTCGGCGACGTGAGCCCTGAGCAACGCGAAGCGATCGAATACTTATCCAAGGCCCTGATGAACAAATTCTTGCACGAGCCGTCGGTGCGTCTGCGCGCCGCGGCCGCCAATGGTCGCGGGCTCGGCATCGTCGATGCCGCGCGCTATCTCTTCGGCGTCGACGAGCACCAGTGACGCAGCGAGCACTCATCACGGGCGGCGCGGGATTCATTGGATCCCATGTCGCGGACGCCTTCGTTGCGGCCCAGTGGGATGTCACCGTCGCCGACAATCTGTCGAGCGGCCGCCGCGAGAATGTCCCGGACGCCGCGACGTTCGTCGACATCGATGTCACGAGCCCCGACGCGATCCGCCTGGTGCGCGACGGCCGGTTCGATGTGATCTGTCATCTGGCCGCGCAGATCGACGTGCGAAAAAGCGTCGCCGACCCCGTGCACGACGCGGCCATCAATGTGCTGGGCACGCTCAACATCGTGGAAGCGGTGCGGGCCTCGGGCGGCGCGGGCCGGACGCGCGTGATTTTCTCCTCGACCGGCGGCGCGTTGTACGGCGATTTCGTGTCGCCGCCCACGCTCGAGACGGCGCCGAAAGACCCGCAATCGCCCTACGGGATCGGGAAGCTATCGGCCGAGTACTACCTCGCATACTACGCTCGCCTGCACGCGCTCGACACGGTCGCGTTGCGCTACGCCAACGTCTACGGGCCGCGACAAGACCCGCACGGCGAGGCGGGCGTGGTGGCGATATTCTGCAGCCGCATCCTGGAGGGTCGACCACTGACGGTCTTTGGAGACGGACGACAGACGCGCGACTACGTGTTCGTGAAGGACGTCGCGCGGGCCAACCTGGCCGCGGCGACGCGGGACCTGCCGCCCGCCGGTGCGCTCGACGCGCGCGGGTTCAACATCGGGACCGGGGTCGAGACGAGCGTGCTCGATCTGGCGCGCGGGTTGAATCGCGCCGCGAAGGCGACGGCTCCCATCGAGCACGCGCCGGCGCGCACGGGTGAGCAGCAGCGATCGACGCTCGTGATCACCAAGGCTGCCGAGCAGTTGGGGTGGCGGCCGACGGTGTCGCTCGATGCCGGGCTGGCCGAGACGTTCCAGTTTTTCGCCCGGCAGCGGGCGGCCGAGGCCGTATGATTCTCGCCCAGATTGGTTCAGCGATCCCGACGTCGCCACTCGGGCTGATCATCGCATCGACGCTGGTCACAAAAATTATTCTGGGAATCCTCGTCGCTTTATCGCTGCTGAGCTGGACCATCATGTTCGCGAAGTGGCGCCAATTCGCGTCACTCGATAAGGTGAGCCGGGATTTCCTGACACGGTTCGAGCACGCCGAGCGTTTCGAGCAAGCGGCGGCTCTGGCATCCCGGTCGGTCTCGAATCCGTATACGCGGATTCTCGCCCGCGCCGCCCAATTCATCCAAGCGTCGAGCCGCTCCAGCGGCCAAGTCGCGACCCCGGGGGCTGGCGGCACAGCGGTCGCGGCTCCTCCCGCGCGCGCTACGGCGGTCACCGTCGCTCAAGTCGAGGCGATGCGCCTGTTGCTGGATGCCGAGACGAACGAGGAGCGTGATCGCGTGGCTCGGTTCATTCCATCGCTCGGCACCATTGGATCAGTCAGCCCGCTCATCGGGCTGCTCGGTACCGTCCTGGGCGTCATCGACGCGTTTATCGGTCTCGCGGCACATGGATCCGGCAACATTGGCGCGGTCGCGCCAGGTGTGGCTGAAGCACTCATTGCCACGGCCGCGGCCCTCAGCGTGGCCATCCCGGCGGTATTCGGATACAACGTCTATGCGAACCGCCTCAACCGGTTTGACAATCAGCTCGAGGCGTTTGGCTCGGAAGTCATCGCGCTCGCCGTTCGCGAAGGTCGTGTGTAGTGGCCAGTCGTCGTCGTGGTGGACGCCTCGCGATAAACGCGGAGATCAACGTCGTCAGTCTGATCGACGTGATGATGCTGCTCATGATCATTTTCATGATCACCGCCCCGATCATGCAGGGCGGCGTCGACGTGAACCTCCCCAAAGCCGAAGCCAAGCCGCTGGAGCCAAAGAGTGGCCTCGTCGTAACCGTTGACCACGCGGGCCAAATCACGGTTGACGAGACGAAGCTCTCGTATGCCGAGTTCCGGGCGAGCTTCAAGGCGCTGGCGGCGCAGCGCGGCAAGGAGGGTGTGTATCTCCGGGCCGATGCCGGCGTCCCATATGGCACAGTGGTCCAGGTGCTCGCGGTGATGCGCAACGCAGGGGTATCCGACATCGGCATGGTGGCCGAGCCGGAGGAGATCAAGCAGTGACGTCGCGCGAAGCTCCCATGGGGAGCTCGTTCGGTGCGGCGGCGCTGTTACATGTGGGGTTCGTTGCGGCGCTCGTATTCCTCGCGAACCGGTCGCCGTCGGTGATGCCACCCGTCTACCGGGTGAACATCCTCGCGGCACCACCCGGGCCGACGCGGGAGATCGGGATCGTGCCGTCAACGCCGGCCCCGCCGCCGCCACCGACGCCGGAGCCGGTCGCGCCGCCGCCCCTCACGCAGCCACCACCCGTGGTGCCGACGTTCACGCCAAAGACGCCCGATGCGGCGCCGAAGCCGAAGAGGGCGACGCCCACGACGGCACCGCCGCCCAAGCCGTCGGTGCAGCAGCCGATTGCGCAGGGCGGTCCCCAGGGAGGGACGGGTACCGACGTCGCCACCGTGCAACTCGATCAAGGAATAGACTTTCCATATCCGGCATACCTGAATAACATCGTGCGGCAGGTCGCGCTCAACTTCAAACCCGATGATCCGAACACGGCGTTGCGCGCGGTGGTGTTCTTTTTGATCCGTCGTGACGGGACGGTGGCCGGGGTGCAGTTCCGGACCCGGTCGGGCGATTATGCGTTTGATCTCGAGGCGCGTGGCGCTATCGAGAAAGCGGCCGGCGCGTTTGGCCCACTACCCGACGGGTTCCATGACGACGTGCTTCCGGTGTATTTCAGCTTCGATCCCCGCCTTCTTCACTGAGTGATGCGAATATTGGGAATTCGGACCGCGGCCGCGCTGGTGCTCCTGTCAGCCGCCGCCGGCACGACATACGCGCAGGACAGCACCAAGGGCGTCCACATTGGCTTGCAGTACTCGCCTGGCACCCGCCCGGGGGTCGTCGTCCTTCCGATGCTGGGCATCGGCGGGGACTCGGCCCAAGCGATCATCCAGCGCGATCTCGACTACGGTGATCGCCTCACGACGATCCAGAACGTCGGCAACGCCGGCGTGACCACGGCGAACGTGAACTACGGGCTGTTCGCGAAGCTCGGCGCCGCCGCGATCGTGCAGGGCTTTCTGGGCCCGACGGCGCTCCACGTGCTCGTGCACGATGTCCGCGGCCAGAAGATTCTCGTGACGCGCGATTTCGCGGTTCCCGCGACCGTCGGGACACCGGAGTGGCGGTTCGCCCTCCACGCCGCCTCCGACGAGATCGAGAAGTCGATCACGGGGATTCGCGGCATTGCCGCGACCCGCGTGCTCTTCGTGCGCGACGGCCAGATCTATGTTTGCGATGCCGACGGCTATGATGTGAAGGCGCTGAGCCCTAAAGAAGGCGCCATGTCACCCGCGTGGCATCCGTTGGGCCGTTACATCGCGTACAGCGTGTTCACGAAGGCGGGTACGGAGATCGTCATACAGGATCTGACGAATGGCGGGACACGCCATCTCGTTGGCACCCCAGGCGGACTCAACAGTGCGCCGGTGTTCACGCCCGACGGCAAATGGGTCGTCTATGCGCACGGTGACGAGGTCGGTACCGACCTGTTCGCGGCGAATCCGTTCTCGAATGATGCCGCGCGACGGATCACCGTGGGTCATGGCACGGACAATACGCAACCCACGTTCAGCCCCGACGGCCAACAAATCGCGTTCACCTCGGGTCGCTCCGGACACCCGGAGATATATATTACCGACTTCGATGGGACGAACGCGGAGTTATTGACGCCGTTCGAATTCGGAGGCGAGTTCTATCGTGAGGGCCCGGACTGGTCGCCCGATGGTCGGTCAGTCGCTTTCGGATCGTGGATCGGTGGAATATTCCAAGTCGAGACGATCAGTCTCCGCGACCGCAGCGTCAAGCAGCTCACGAGCGAAGGCCGCAACGAAGATCCATCATACGCGCCGGACAGTCGCCACTTGGTGTTCACATCGACGCGATCTGGTGTGCATGAATTATGGGTGCTGGATGTCGAGTCGGGCCGCGTGCGGCAACTCACGTTCGGCAGCGAGGCACGCCTCGCGGCCTGGTCGCGCGCGCTCGTCCCCTAGTGTTGGTTTCTGTGCTAATTCCTTTCTCTGGAGAGTAAAGCAATGACCCGCTTGTCACGCGTCGTTCCCTTGAGCTTGATGCTGATCGCGGCGGCGGTAGCGGCTGCCTGCGGCGGGAGTAAGCCGGCTCCTCAGGCCCCGGCGCCCGCGGCGGCTCCGACGTCCTCGGGCCCAAACACCGATAGCATCGATCAAGCGCGTCGGGATTCGATCGCGCGCGCGCAGCGGACCGCGGACAGTCTGCGCGCCGAGCAGGATCGGCTCGCCGCCGCCATCGCCGCGGCGCGCAATACGATCACGGCCATGATCTACTTCGATCTCGACAAGTCGGATCTGACGGATCAGGACAAGGCATCGCTCGATCAAAAGATCCCGATTCTCAATGCCAACGCCTCACTGCGCATTCGCGTCGCGGGGAACTGCGATGAGCGTGGCTCCGACGAGTACAACCTCGCCCTCGGCCAGCGCCGTGCCGCTTCCGCCAAGCGCTATCTCACCGATCACGGCGTCGACGGGTCGCGCATCGACGTGATCTCTTACGGCAAAGAGCGTCCCGTCGCCCAGGGCCACGACGAAGGCGCGTGGGCGCAGAATCGTAACGACCAGTTCGAGATCACCGGCGGCGGCGATAACCTCCGCACGTCAGGTCAGTGACCGGTAGGTCAATCGCTCGATGGTGCATGATCCCGGCCGTGATCCTCGCGGCCGGGGCGTGTTTCGCGACGCGCGAGGACGTCCGCTTGCTGCAAACGCAGTTGCAGCAATACCAAGCCCAGTCGGCTTTATCCGACTCGGTGCGCAAGGCGCAGCTCGATCGGGTCATCGAGCAATTGGGCCTCGTCGGCGACTCCCTGGGAGACCTCGGCACGCGCCTGACGAAGTTCCAGGGCGATGTCGAGGGCTCTGTCTATTCGATGGGTCAGCAGCTGATCCAGATCCAGGAGCTCACCGGCCAGAGCCAACGGCGCCTCCAAGAGCTACGAGCGGGACTGGAAGTGCAGCGCGGCACATTCTCGCAACCGCCCCAAGGGACGCCGGGCCAGCCAGTCGGGACCACGCCACCCGTGGCAAGTGGGGTGGATAGCGGCCGTACTGTTGTTGCGACAGTGCCGCCGGCGACCACCGCCGCGGCCTCGCCAGGCGGCGGGGCGGGAACGCCAGGCCCCAATGAGCTGTACCAGTTGGCACTGGATCAACTGCGCCGGGGTAGCACGGGTGCGGCGCGCTCGGCGCTGACCGATCTGCTCAAGCAGTACCCGAATGCGGACGTCGCGTCGGACGCGCAATTCTATGTGGCCGACTCGTACGATCGCGAGGGAAACACCGCCGCGGCGGATTCGGTGTACCAGTTGGTCGTCCAGCGCTATCCGTCGTCCGAGCGGGCGCCGACAGCGCTGTACAAGCACGGTCTGACGCTCGTCACCGCCGGCAAGGTGCAGGCGGCCCGGGCGGCGCTCCAGCAGGTGGTGTCCAAGTATCCGCGGTCGGACGAGGCGGTACTCGCCAAGGATCGGCTGCGAACCCTGAAGTAGGGTCTCTTCGAGCCGTGAAGAAATCGTCTAGCCCGCGCACGCCAAACGCCGAGATGCCGTTCCTCGATCACCTCGAGGAGCTCCGCTGGCGCATCATCTGGTCGCTGGCCGCGGTCATGATCACCGTTGCGCTCTCGTTCGGGGCGCTCACGCAGATCGATGTCATCAAGATCCTGTCTCGCCCGATCCTCCCGTATCTCCCGAAGGGTCAGAAGCTCGTCTACACGCACCCGACCGACTCGTTCATGATCTACGTGACGCTGTCGATCGTTCTGGGCGTGGTTGTCGCCTCGCCGGTCGTGGTCTACCAGGCATGGGCCTTTCTGTCGCCGGCGCTCCATAAGAACGAAAAGAAACTCGTGCTGCCGGTCGCGATCGGCGCGGCGGCGCTCTTTCTCTGCGGCGTGTCCCTGTCGTACTTCGGCGTGTTGCCACTCGCGCTCCAATGGCTGCTCAACTTCCAGTCGGCGTCGTTGCAGCCCATGATCAGCGTGCACGAGTACTTCGATTTCTTGTTCACGATGTCACTCGCGTTCGGCATCGCCTTCGAGCTGCCGATCGTCATTCTCGTGCTGACCGCGCTGGGGTTCGTGTCGCCCATGTTTCTCCGCAAGTATCGGCGGCACGCGATCGTGCTCTGCGTCTTCGTGGGCGCGTTCCTGACGCCCGGTGACCTCGTGTGGACGACGCTGGCCATGGCCGTCCCGCTCTATGTGCTGTATGAATTGAGCATTGTGCTGTCGGCGGTCGTCTACCGTCGCCAGCATAAGGGCGAAGACGACGTGCAACAAAAGCGCCTGATCACCGCGTGAGAGCCGCTCAGTGGCTCGTCGCGGCGGCTCTGCTCGCCGCGGTCGCGCCAGCGTGGGTAGCGGGTCAGCAACCGGGGCAGCAACCGCCACCGAATATCCCGCAGCAATATCCCAACAACCCGAACGCGCGCCGCGTGAATCGGGATTCGATCCGCGCGGACTCGGTGCGCAAGCTCTACGCCTCCGACAGCATCAAGCACACGGTGCATTGGGTCGAGGCCGACTCCATGACCAATCTGCTCCTCGACAAAGACGGCTACTCGCACACGCGCTACCAGGGCCGCCAGGCGCATCTCGATGCCGAGTCGCACGAGCTCCAGATCGAGGGCGAGCGGGGCATCAACGTCGGCCGGGCGGCCGTCGACCGCGACACGACCCTGATCATCGGCAACAACATCAAGTACAACGACAGCACGCAGCGCGTCTATGCCAAAGGCGATACGATCGTCCTCCACGACCCGACCTCGAACGAGAGCGACGTCTTTTCATTCAACTCGCTGACGTACGACGTCGGCACGCATACCGCGGTGGTCACGTCGGTGTCGACCGACTACACGCAAAGCGGCCAACGATGGTTCATCCAAGCCGAGAAAGCCGCCTACCAGGGCGATACGGTCAAGGGGCCCAAGGGAGGCCACAACATCTTCTACGGCCGCTACGGCGATATCACCACCTGCGACGACTCGTTCCCGCACTATCACATTCGAGGCGGTGAGCTCAAGTACGTATCGAAGCAGGTGCTGGTGATTCGCCCGGCGGTGCTCTACATCGCCGATGTCCCGATTCTCTGGCTGCCGTTCATGTTTCAAGATCTCCGGCGTGGCCGACGCAGCGGCATCCTGACGCCCAGGTTCGGCTTCACCGAGCTGTTGCGCAACAGTCCGACCTATCGCCGGCACGTCGAGAACGTTGGGTACTACTTCGTGATGGGCCAGTACGCGGATTTCACGACCTGGCTCGACTGGCGGAGCGGCGCTCGCGCCGACATCGGCGACCCGGGGTTCACCCAGTACAACGGAGAATTCCGGTATCGGTGGCTCGATCGCTTCCTGGACGGCGATCTCGCGGCGAACTATCGCACCCAGCAAGACGGTTCGACGAACACGGCGATCTACTGGAACCACCGGCAGGATTTCTCGCTCCACTCGCACCTGCAGCTCAACATCAACTACGTCACGAGCACGGTCGTCCAGCAGAACTCCTACCTCAATCCGTACGCGGCGCTCGCCAACATCAACTCCCAGCTCAACTACCAGCAGGACGTCGGTCCCGCGTCGATGAGTCTGGGCGGCACGCAAACCCAGTACCCGGGCCAAACGCGACTCGACCGGACCTTCCCGACGCTGAGCATCACGTCGAAGCCGGTGAGCGCCGGTACCTGGCTCACCTGGTCTCCATCGTTCTCGGCGACGAACGCGCAAAGCTACGGGCTCGACCAGCCCGGCGACTTCGCCTACACCTATGGCGTCACCCAGGAAGGCCAGCTCGACTCGACGCTCGCCAATCGCGACACGCGGAACTCCTCGGCGTCCTTCGACACGCCGCTCAAGATCTTCGGGTTCAACTGGCGCAACTCGTTCCGCGTCCGGGATCAGTACAACAACTACCCGGTGAACGATGTCATCTACGTGCCGACGGTGATCCACGGACGGGACACGACCGTCTCGACGACCCGCACCTATCGCACATCCTACGCGACCGCGCTCGACTGGGATACGGGCATCGATCTCCCGTCACTGCTCCAGGGCTCGTGGAACATTGTCCCCAGCGTCTCGGTCGTGAACGCCGATGGCCAGGCGCCGTTTCTCCAACGCACCGAGCTCTCCGGCGATTCCTGGGTGAGCCAGGGCAAGAACCTCGTATACGGCCTCTCGGTCTCGCCGACGTTCTTCGGCTTGTTCCCCGGCATCCTCGGCATCTCGCGCTTTCGACATTCGATCACGACGACGCTGACATTCGACTACGCGTCGGCGGCGCACACGAGCACCGCGTTCCTGCTCGCCAATGGTCAGAATCCGATCGGGTATCTCGGCAACCTGGCGCAAGAGTCGGCGACCCTTGGCCTCTCCACGAACATCGAGGCCAAGTTCCGCGACGGTCCGGATACGGCGCCCGACAACGGGACGAAGATCAAGCTCCTCTCCCTGAACTTCGATCCCATCACCTGGGACTTCGCGCGCGCGGCCGCCACGCACCACACGGGACTCACCAACACGAGCTTCGGCTACGACGTGCGCACCGACCTGATTCCCGGGCTCGATTTCCGCGAGTCGTACTCGCTCTTCCAAGGCAATCCCGAGAGCGACACGGCGGTGTTCAAGCCGTTTCTCACGTCGATCAGCGCCTCCGTCTCGTTCGGCGCCAACTCGCACATCCTGGATCCGTTCAAGAAGCTGCTCGGCATCAAAGTGGACCAGAAAAAAGCGGACTCGCTCGCGGGACGTGACCCGTTCTTTCAACAGCAGGCCCAAGCGGGACATGTCGCCGGGCAGGGTGCGCAATACTCCCAGTATTCGATCCCGACCATCGGCTCGAGCGGGTGGAACGTGTCCCTCACGTTCACGGAGAATCAACAGCGTCCGTTGGTGGGCGACACAGCGGGCGCGATCGCGTACAACCCGGCTCAGATATGCGCCCAGTTCCAGGCCACGAACCCGACGCTCTACGCCGTCTGCGTCTATCAGAAACAGCACTCGATCGCGAGCTCCGACACCTCGCTGATCAGCAGCGGATACAACTGCACCACGCAAGCATGCCCGCCGGTGGTCGTGCCGCCCCAAAGTTCACTCGCCGCCTCGCTCGCCTTCAGTCTGACCCCCCGCTGGTCGGCTCAATGGCAGACCACCTACGACTTCACGCGGCATAATTTCGCGAGCCAGGTGGTCACGCTCCAGCGCGACCTGCACGACTGGAAAGCCGTCTTCTCCTTCACCCAATCACCGACCGGCAGCTTCGGCTTTACGTTTTTCGTCGCGCTCAAGGCCGAGCCGGCCCTCAAGTTCAACTACGACCGGACCTCGTATCGCGCACCCCCAGGCAGCGGTTTCTAAGTGGCCGCACATCCGGATGGTTGCTGTCGTCGCCGACCGGGGCGAAGCGAAGCGAGCCGACGCGAAGCGTCAATCAGAACCGCTTTTTGTCCTTCCTGGGGGACAGCCCCGCGTCGGTTAACGCTCCCATCGATCTGCGCGTCATAGGGTTAGATACTATAGGCTCCTTGGCCCAAGGAGTGCTTATCTGTGGCGCAGTCTCCACTTCTGAGGATTCTCTCGATGACCCGCAAACGTCCGTGGCGCGCTGCCGGGGTTGCACTCGCTGCGCTCGTCGCCGCGTGCAATAACGACAACAGCAATGTCCTGAGCAACTATGTCCCTCCGGGCGCTCCGGTCGGCCTCGTGTATCAGCTGAACCCCGGCGAGCAGATCGGCTCCGACTCCATCATCGAGCCAGGCGTGCTGCTCAGTTGGCTGCCGCCGAATCCGGATTCAACCGTACAGGACTTCGCGGTCTTCGGCTCGGATAGCACCGACACGGCCGGATTTGTCCAACGCGCGGTGACGACCTCGATCACGTTCCACGACGCCGGCCTGCCACAGGCCCAGTACTTCGTGGAATCACAGGACGTCAATGGCGTCTCGAGCGCGCCATCGAACGTTGTCTTTATCAACCCGGCTGACACCGAGCCCGCTCCCTCGGGCCTTACTGGCACGCCCCTCGATTCCGCTGCGGAGCTCGCCTGGCCCAATAACTCCATCACGGGCGCGAACGGGAGTCACTTCGATTACTACCGCGTGTACTCGGACCCGGATAGCAACAACACCTGCATCAGCTCGACGACGGTGCTCGAAGGGACGACGGTATCGAACGGATTCGTGATCACGGGCATCGCGAACGGTGTTGCGCGCTCATACTTCGTCACCGCGGTGACGAAGAGCGGGCACGAAAGCGGATGCTCTCCGGCGACCGTCATTATCCCGAGCGGGTCCGACCCGTCGTTCTCGGTCGCCAAAATCCCTGGGAACTTCACGGTGATCGCGCACCATCCGATCGTGCTGCACCGGGCGCACACAGTCACCCGCCTGATCGCGCGCAAGTAGAGCGCCCTTGAATCGATGGGGGCCACGTCTGAGCTTTTTAGACGATGGCCCCCTCAGAACTCGTTGAAATCGACGGCCGATCCCTGACGGTCGAGGACGTTTTCTCCGTCGCGACCGCTGGCGCGAGCGTTCGCCTGGCCCCCCAGGCACGCACGAGAATGGAGAGAACGCGCTCGATCGTTGACGGGATAGTCGCCCGCCGCGAGGTCGTCTACGGCGTCACCACGGGCTTCGGCAAGCTGTCCGAAGTGGCGATCCCGATCGATCGGCTCGCCGATCTCCAAGTCAACTTGATCCGCAGTCACTCCGCCGGCGTCGGCCCGCTGCTCAGTGAGCGCGAAGTCCGCGCGATGATGCTCCTGCGCGCGAACGTCCTGGCCAGCGGATTCGCCGGTTGTCGCCCGGCGCTCGTCGAGCTGCTGATCGGAATGCTGAATGCGGGACTCACGCCGCCGATTCCAGAGCAGGGAAGCGTCGGCGCCTCGGGCGATCTCGCGCCGCTCTCGCATCTCGCGCTGTCACTGATCGGCGAGGGCACCCTCGCTCGCAATGGCGATTCGGGCCCAGCCGCGCGAATGCTCGCTGCGCACGGTCTCACGCCCGTCGTCCTCGGCCCGAAAGAGGGCATCTCCCTCGTCAACGGCACGCAAGCCCACACGTCGATCGCCGCGCTCTCACTCATCGACGCCCGCCGGCTCTGGTTCACCGCCCACATCGCGGGCGCCATGTCGCTCGAGGCCCTCCTGGGTACGCCGGTGGCTTTCGACGAGCGCATCCACCGCGCGCGCGGGCAGATCGGCCAGGCCGAGAGCGCCGCTCTACTCCGCTCGCTCCTGGCGGACAGCGAGATCCGCGAGTCGCATCGGCTGAATGACCCGCGGGTGCAAGACGCCTACGCGCTGCGTTGCATGCCCCAGGTGCACGGTCCGGTGCGCGACGCGCTCGACTTCGCCGCTGGAGTGATCGGCCGTGAGCTGAATGCGGCCACGGACAACCCGCTCGTGTTCGACGACGGCACGATGCTCTCGGGCGGAAATTTCCATGGCCAGTCGGTGGCGATGGTGCTCGACTATATCGCGATCGCGCTCACGAACCTGGCGACGATGTCCGAGCGCCGGATCGACCGTCTGGTCAATCCCGATCTCAATCAAGGGCTGCCCCCGTTCCTGTCTCCGGATCCCGGCGTGCACTCGGGCTACATGATGGTCCAGGTCACCGCGGCCGCGCTGGCGAGCGAATGCAAGGTGCTCTCCCACCCGGCGAGCGTGGACACGATTCCGACGGATGGGAGCAAAGAGGATGTCGTCCCGATGGCGATGGGTGCGGCCACAAAGCTCCGCCGCATCGTGCGCAACGTCCAGCACGTGCTCGCGATCGAGCTGCTCTGCGCGGCCCAGGGCATCGATTATCGCGCCCCGCTCGCGCCGGGCGTCGGGGTGCGCCGCGCCCACGCCAAGATCCGCGAGCTCGTCGACCCGCTCGTCGAAGATCGCGTGCCGAGTCCGGACATGACGGCGTTGGCCGACGCGATCGCCAACGGCCACTTCGACTTTTCTGACCATTATGACCACGCTAGCGTCTGAGCAAGTCGTCCGCGCACCGCGCGGAACGCAGCTCTCCTGCCGCGGTTGGCAGCAGGAAGCCGCGATGCGCATGCTGATGAACAACCTGGATCCCGATGTCGCCGAGCGACCCGAGGATCTCGTCGTCTACGGCGGCACGGGCAAAGCGGTGCGCAACTGGGCCGCCTTCGATCGCACGGTCGAGACCCTCCGCCGCCTCGGCGATGATGAAACGCTGTTGATGCAAAGCGGCAAACCAGTCGCGGTATTCCGCACCCATCCAGGCGCACCACGCGTATTGATCGCCAACTCGAATCTCGTCCCGCGATGGGCGAATTGGGATGAATTCCGTCGCTTGGAGGCGATGGGCCTCACGATGTACGGCCAGATGACGGCCGGCTCATGGATCTACATCGGCTCGCAGGGCATCGTGCAGGGCACCTATGAGACGTTCGGCGCCGTCGCCGCTCGCCACTTCGGCGGCACGCTCTCCGGGCGCTTCGTGCTCACCGGTGGCCTGGGCGGCATGGGCGGCGCCCAACCACTCGCGGCGACAATGCACGGCGCGGCGGTCCTCGCCATCGAAGTCGACCCGGCGCGCATCGATAAACGTATCGCGACCCGCTATTGCGACCGCCGCACGGCAGACCTCGACGAGGCGCTCCGCTGGATCGACGACGCGCGCCGCCGGGGTATCGCGCTCTCCGTCGGTCTTGTCGGCAACACCGCGACCGTCCTCCCTGAGCTCGTCCGCCGCGGGATCACGCCGGACGTCCTCACCGATCAGACATCCGCGCACGACATGCTCAACGGATATGTCCCGGCGGATATGTCGCTCGATGCCGCGATGGCCCTCCGCGCGTCGCAACCGGGCGAGTACGTTCGCCGCTCTACCGCCTCGGCGGCCGAACACGTCCGCGCCATGCTCGAGATGCAGCGGCGTGGTGCGATCTCGTTCGACTATGGCAACAATCTGCGCACGGTCGCGTTCGACGCCGGCGTGCGAGACGCGTTCAACATCCCGGGCTTCGTCCCCGAATATGTCCGGCCGCTATTCTGCGAAGGGAAGGGGCCATTCCGCTGGGTCGCCCTGTCTGGCGATCCGCGTGACATCTATCGCACCGATGCGTTGGCCCTCGAGTTATTCCCGAACGACGCGCATCTCCGCCGCTGGTTGACGCTCGCGCGCGAAAAAATCCAATTCCAGGGCTTGCCCGCGCGCATCTGTTGGTTGGGCCAGGGAGATCGCGCCAAGTTCGGCGTCGCCATGAATGATCTCGTCGCCCGCGGAGAAATCTCGGCGCCGATCGTCATCGGCCGCGATCATCTCGACACCGGCAGCGTGGCCTCGCCGTTCAGAGAAACCGAGAGCATGAAAGATGGCAGCGATGCCATCGCCGACTGGCCGATCCTGAACGCGTTGCTCAATGTCGCCAGCGGCGCATCCTGGGTCTCGTTCCACCACGGCGGTGGCGTCGGCATTGGCAATTCGCTGCACGCGGGCCAAGTCATCGTCGCCGACGGCACGCCGGCCATGGCCGAGCGCCTGCAGCGCGTGCTGACGAACGATCCGGGCATCGGCGTCGCGCGTCACGCCGATGCCGGCTACGAGATCGCGCAACAGACGGCCGTCGAGCAGCGAATCGATTTGCCGATGGCATAACGGCCGTGCTGTCGTCGAGGTTCGCGCCGTGGGACGTCCCGGTATTCCTGGCAAAGCACGCCTGGCTGACGGCGCGGAAGCGTCCGATCCTCGTCAACTTCGAGGTCACGCTTCGCTGTAACGCGCGCTGCGGGTTTTGCGATTACTGGAAAACGCCGTCGGAGAGCCGCCAGTCGGAGTCCCAGTCGTTCGCCGACGCGGCGCGGTTCTTCAATCCGCTCATGATCACGTTCACGGGTGGCGAACCGCTCCTCCGCCGCGATCTCGAAGACCTCGTCCGCGCTGTCACCGGTGCGATCCGCGTGAAATACACCACGATCCTTACACACGGTGGCCTGCTGACCGTCGACCGCGCGCGTTCCTTGTGGGACGCCGGGATCAACCAGTTCAACATCTCGTTGGATTTCTTGGACGGCCGCCACGATGCCGAACGTGGCATCCCGGGGCTCACCGAGAAAATCCTCTCGACCATCCCACGCCTTCGTGCCGCCGGCATCGACAGCATTCGCTTCAACACAGTGATCAGAAACGACAACCTCGATCAGCTCCTGCCGATCGTCCACCGCGCGGAGTCACTCGGCTGTGGAGTAAATTTCAGCACGTACACGTCGCTGAAAAACGCCAACGTCGGTCCCGTGCTGTCACCCAACACAACACTCGACGAGACTATCGCTCAGCTGCTCTCCTACAAACGTCGTCGTCGTGGTGTCATCACGAGCTCGGACTATTATCTGGCCCAAATCCCGCGCTACGTCCGTGGCGATTTGCGCGAGCCATGCCAGTCGGGTCTTCGCACGATCCACATCGACCCCACGGGCCGGGTCAAACGCTGCCCTGATTTTCCAACAGACGGCCACTGGACCGAATACGCGGGCTATCAGCCGATCGACTGCAATGCCTGCTTCTATGCCTGCCGCGGCGAAGCCCAAGCACCGGTCGGCCTCTCACGCGTGCTCGATGTACTAGCGTGAGCGAAGTCCTATTCCTCAACACGGCACAGGTAGTCACCTGCGCCGGCCCCGCGCGAGCGCGCCGCGGCGCCGAGATGAACGATCTGGGCCTCCTCAAAGGCGCTGCGGTCGCCGTCAGCGATGACCGGATAGCAGCCGTAGGCCCTCAACCGGAGCTGGAGCGCCGGTTTCCCGACGTCGCGCGAGTTGATTGTCAGGGCGGCGTCCTCCTCCCGGGCTGGGTCGACTCGCACACCCACGCGATCTTCGGCCGCCCGCGGGCGGACGAACAAGAGCTTCGCGCCGCGGGCGCGAGCTACATGGAGATCGCCGCCCGAGGCGGAGGCATTCACGCGTCGGTCCGTGACCTGCGCCAGCGGTCCGAGGATGAATTATTCGCGTTAGCCCTGGGCCGGCTCCGCCGCCTGGCCGCCTACGGCACGACGACGATCGAGGTGAAGTCGGGCTACGGCCTCACGGTGGAAGACGAGCTCAAAGAGCTCCGGGTGATCGCGCGCCTGGCCGAGGCGTTACCGGTACGGCTGGTCCCCACGTGGCTCGGCGCCCACGAAATCCCGCTCGAGTACCGCTCGACCCGTAACAAGTACGTGGACTTGCTCGTCAACGACATGCTCCCTCGTGTGGTCGCCGATCGCCTCGCGCGGTTCGCCGATGTCTTCTGCGAGCCAGGCGTATTCACGGTCGCCGAGAGCAGAACGATCCTGACCGCGGCCAAACACGCCGGCCTGGGCCTCAAGCTGCACGCTGACGAGCTCGAGCCCTCCGGCGGCGCCGAGCTCGCGGCGCAGATCGGGGCGACATCAGCGGATCATCTGGCGGCGATCTCGGATGCCGGGGTCGCGGCGCTGGCGGCATCGAACACCGTCGCCACGCTGCTGCCAGGCACGATGTTGTTTTTGGGACGTAGATCACAAGCGCCGGCACGAGCCCTGATCGAGGCGGGGGTGGCCGTCGCGTTGGCCACGGATTTCAACCCGGGGACATCACCAACGCCGAATCTGCCGTTGATTTTAACCCTCGCCGTGAGTCAACTGAGACTGACCGTCGCCGAAGCGATCATCGCCGGGACCGTAAACGGCGCGGCCGCCCTCGGCCTCGCTGACACCATCGGTCAGATCGCCCCGGGTTTCTCGGCCGACCTCGCCCTCTACGAGATCGATGACGTGCGCGAGCTGCCGTACTGGTACGGAGACCGCCGCTGCCGGGCGTCGTGGGTCAAGGGCAAAGCTTGTGACCAGTTTGACTTAACCGTACGTTAAGCAGTCTATCCTATAACCCATGTCGAACGCTCTCAAACTCAAGAAAAAAGCTGCCGAGTTCGAGCAGAAAAAGCAGTTCGACAAGGCGCTGCAGATTTACATCCAGATCCTCGACGAATCGGACGGCGAGGATGATGAGGCCGATGTCGCGCTCTACAACCGCGTCGGCGACCTGCTCATGCGGCAGGGCAGCGTAGGCGATGCCGTCAATTATTACGAGAAGGCCGTCGACCTCTACGCCGAAAGCGGTTTCTTCAACAACGCGATCGCGCTCTGCAACAAAATCCTTCGCCAATCCCCAGGCAGAAATTCGATCTACTACAAGCTGGGAAAGATCAGCGCGAAGAAGGGTTTTATATCGGACGCCAAGCAAAATTTCCTGGAATACGCGGACCGCATGCAAAAGGGCGGTCAGCTCGACGAGGCGTTCCGTGCGTTAAAGGAATTCGCCGACCTCTGCCCGGATCAGGATGACATTCGCCTGATGCTGGCGGAGCAGCTGTCGAAGAAGGATCGCAAGGGCGAAGCGATCGAGCAGCTCCAGCATCTCTACGAGAAGTTCGTCGCCGAAGGCCGCGGCGCCGAAGCCCGCGCGACCGTCGATCGCATGAAAGCGATTGACCCAGAGGTCGAGCCAAAGGAAGGCGGCGCCACGGCGCGCCAGAAGTCGAGCGATCTCGTATTCCTCGACCTGTCTGACTCCAAGGGCGGGGCCGCCGAGCCACCGCCCAAAGCAAAGGCGCCGCGCCCCGAGCAAGCGCGCAAGACCGTCAAGCTCGCGCAGCCCCCGGAGCCGGAGCCGGAACCGGACATCCTCGACGATCTTCCGCCGCTCGACCTCGAAGCCGAGGCGGAGCCGGAGCCGGAGCCCGAGGACGATCTGCTCCCGCTCCCGCCGCTCGACGAGACCGATCTCGAGCCACTCGAGCCGCTCGATGTTGGCGGTCAAGCCGAGGGGCTCGAGACGATGGAAGAGTTCTCGGCGCCCGAGCAGGTAGCGGACACGGGCCAGATCGCCGGGTTCGAGCAGACCGTGCTCGATCCCGAGATCGACGCGGCATTCCCGGCCGAAACATTGCCCGAGCTCGAGCCGCTCACCGGCAGCGAGTTCGCCGAGCTCGATCTCGGCCCGCCGGCCGATCCGTCGCCACGCCACAGCACGCACGATCTCGCGCTGCCGGGCCGACTGCCGTCGCTGGATATGCCGAGCGGCCGGAGCCCGCTGTCGCTGACCGGGGAGATGGAGCTCATCATCCCCGAGAGCGACCTGCCGCTTCCGAAGCCTCGGAAGAAATCGCCGAACGGTGCACCGCCGCCGCCGCCGCTCGAAGTCGACTTCACGCCGGAAGTCGATACAAGCGACTTGGATGGTCGCTCCGCGTCAGCCTCCTCGAAATTGTCGCTCACGAGTGGCGCCGACTCGCTCAGCTCCGAGCCGCCGGAGGAGGAAGCCGAGGCCGATGAGGTCGAGCTCCCGGCATGGATGTCGCCAGGAGAAGACGCACCGCCGTCGGACGAGTCGCCGGATCTGCCGCTGCTCGATGTCGGCCCCGATCCGGTCAGCCCCGAGCCCGCGCACCATCACTCGCACACGCCGCTGGCGCGCGAGGTGGACACGCTCCGGCAGCGCGCGGCAGCCGAGCCGACGAATTGGACGGTACGCCAGCGCCTCGCGGAAGCGCTGCTCGAGGACGGCGACCGCGAAGAAGGGCTCCAAGAGCTCGAGGTCGTGATGCTTGGCCTCGAGCGCTCGCACGACTTGGACAGCGCGCGCTCGGTTGCCGACGAGATTATTCGCCTCAACCCGAACTCGGTTCGGCATCACCAGAAGCGCGTCGAGTATGCGTTCCGAGCGAACGACAAGCCGCGCTTGGCCGAAGCCTATCTGGAATTGGCCGACTCGCTCTTCCGCGCCGGGCACGCCGACAAGGCCCGTGCGGTGTACCAACGCGTTCTCGAGCTCGCCCCCGATGATCCTCGCGCGCAAGCGGCGCTGAGCACCTTCGAGCCCCCGCCGCGGCAGCAGCCGACTCCGACGGCCGCCCGAGCGGTCCGTCGCGAGCCGACCACGAACGACGACTTCGTGAACCTGAGCGACTGGCTCGCCGAAGACCAAGCGCCGAAGTCGACCCGCATGGTGGTCGACGAAGAGGCGCCGACGGGCGACGAAGAAGCCGACTTCGCCGACATGCTGCGCAAGTTCAAGCAGGGTGTCTCCGACAATGTCGACGAAGAAGACCACGAGAGCCACTACGACTTGGGCGTCGCCTACAAAGAGATGGGCCTCGTCGATGAGGCCATCTCCGAGTTTCAAAAGGCGCTTCGGGCCCCCCAGGGCCGCGTACGCACCTACGAAGCCCTCGGCCAATGCTTCCTGGAGAAGCAACAATTCCAAGTCGCGGCGACGATTTTGGGCCGCGCGCTGAACGAGCCCGGCATCGGGGATGACCAGCTGGTCGGCGTACTGTATCTCCTCGGCTATTGCTCCGAAGCGCTTCGATCAACCGCTGATGCGCTTACTTTTTATCAGCGGGTGTTCGCGGTCGACATCCAGTTCCGCGATGTCGCCGATCGCCTCGCGCGACTCGAGAAGGTGGGACGGTGACGGGACGAGGGCTTCGGCCGAGCTTAAGTGACATCCAATCGCCGGTTCGCCAGGAGCTCCACGAGGTCGAGGTCGAGCTCCGCCGCATCGTCGATGACGACTCGCCGCTGATCGCCGCGGTGAGCGGGCACCTGATGGGGATGAAGGGCAAGCTGTTGCGCCCGACCCTCGTGCTCCTCGCGAACGCGATCGACGAGCATCCGGGCGCGTCGGCGACGACCCTGGCGGCGATCCTGGAGTTGATTCACGTCGCGACGCTCGTGCATGACGACGCAGTCGACCACTCCGTGCTCCGGCGCGGCATGCCTACGCTCAATTCGCTGCTCGGCCACCAGATCTCGGTGATCGCCGGCGATTTCTTGTACTTGCGGGCGCTCAAAGAGTTGGCGCGGCTCGGTAACGTGGAAGCATTGCGAATTATTACCGATGCGTCGGATGAGATGACGCGCGGTGAGCTGACGCAGCTCACGCGCGATGATGCCTTCGCGGTAACCGAAGACGACTACGAGCGCTGGATCGAAGCCAAGACGGCCTCGCTCTTCCGTGCCGCCTGCGAGCTCGGTGCGCTCGCCGGCGCGCCGGAGTATCGCGTCCAACTCGCCAGTTACGGTCTCAAACTGGGAATGGCGTTCCAGATAGCCGATGACCTGCTCGACTACACGGCCGAGGAGTCCGTGACCGGGAAACCGAGCGGTCTCGACCTGCGTGAACGCAAGATGACCTTGCCGTTGATTGCCGCCCTTCGCTCGATGACTCCCGCTTCGCGCGCTCGTGTCGAGTCGTTGTTCGCCAACGAGTCGCCGAGCGATACCGAGATCCACGACGTCATCGGTATCGTTGCCGATTCGGGCGGGTTGGACTACGCGCGCCGGCGTGGGGCGGAGTTCGCTGGACAAGCCGAAGCCGCACTGGGCGAGCTGCCAGACACACCGGTCCGTGCCGTGCTCGCCGACACGATCAGCTATGTGACGGAGCGCTCCCGCTAATGCCCCCGCGCACGACAGGCGGCTCGTCCCGCCACCGGCCCGCGTTCCACGCGATCGTCCTCGCCTGCGGATTCGTGGTCGGCGGGTTCCTCACCCAATTCGCCCGCAAGTTCCTGCCAGCCGGGGCCGTCAAGGAACTGCTGACCACCGGGGTCACCCCCTCCATCGGCCCCCTCGGCCTGGATCTCGTGATCCTCAAGCTCAGCCTCGGGCCGATCGCGCTCGATGTTTCTCTGCTGAGCCTGATCGGCGTCCTGATCGCCTATCTGATCGCTCGAAGCCTTTTTTAAGTCGCTGTCGATTTCGGGACGCGTCGTTCGTCGCCTGGGTGTACGATCTTCAACCCATGGAGATGGTCCGATGCGATTTATGGTCCTGGTAAAAGCCAGCGCAGAAAGTGAGGCAGGCGTTCTCCCATCCCGGGAGCTCCTCACCGAGATGCATAAGTTCAACCAAGAGTTAGTCAAGGCGGGCGTTATGCTGGCTGGCGAGGGACTCCACGCCAGCTCAAAGGGCGCCCGCGTCACGTTCCCGGCGGTCCACAAGGTGACCGTCGTCGACGGCCCATTCGCCGAAGCAAAGGAGCTGGTCGCCGGCTACTGGCTCTGGCAGGTCAAGTCCAAAGAAGAGGTGATCGAGTGGCTGAAGCGCTCCCCATTCGGTCCGGGCGCCGAGATCGAAATTCGCCAAGTATTCGAGACCGCCGACTTCGGCGACAACGTCAGCCCTGAAATGGCGGCGGCCGACGCCCGCCTTCGGTCCGGCAGATGAAGTACATGGCCCTCTTTCGCCCGACGGAAGAACCCGTCGGCGAGCCGTCAGAGGAAGAGATGGCGGCACTGGGCAAGCTGCTCGGCGAGCTCACGCAGGAAGGCGTGCTCGTCGCCATGGATGGGCTGGCGTCGAGCGCGACGGGCGCGCTCCTTCGCCAGACGAACGGCACGATCACGGTCACCGATGGTCCGTTCGCCGAAACGAAGGAGTTGGTCGCCGGCTACGCGATCTTGAACGCGAAGTCGAAAGCGCACATGATCGAGCTCACGAAGCGCATCGCGAAAGCCTTGGGCGGGGATGGCGTGCTGGAGATCCGCCAGCTGCATGAAGGATAGCGTTCACCGCGCGATCGAAGCGGTCTGGCGGATCGAATCCGCCAGACTGATTGCCGGTCTCGCGCGGATGGTGCGCGATATCGGTCTCGCCGAGGACCTGGCGCAGGATGCGTTGCTCGCCGCGCTCGAGAAGTGGCCGGAGTCGGGCGTCCCGGACAATCCGGGCGCCTGGCTCATGGCCACGGCGAAACGCCGCGCGATCGACAATCTGCGCCGCAACGCGCTCCTCGATCGGAAGCACGTCGAGGTGGCGCACGATCTCGAATCGCGGCAGGAAGCCGAATCCGCCGCCATCGATGCCACGATCGATGATGACGTTGGAGATGACATGCTCCGCCTGATCTTCACGTCGTGCCATCCCGTGTTATCCCCTGAGGCCCGCGTTGCCCTTACGCTGCGTCTCCTCGGCGGGCTCACGACTGACGAAATCGCCCGCGCATTCCTGGTCCCGGAACCGACGATCGCCCAACGCATCGTCCGGGCCAAGCGCACGTTGCGCGAAGCGCGCGTGCCATTCGAGATGCCACGTCCGGCCGACCGCCCTGCGCGCTTGTCGTCTGTGCTGGAAGTGATCTACTTGATCTTCAACGAGGGCTACTCGGCGACCGCCGGCGAAGACTGGGTGCGTCCTGGTCTATGCGAGGATGCGCTGCGCCTCGGCCGCATTCTGGCCGCTCTCATGCCGGACGAATCCGAGGTCCACGGTCTCGTCGCCCTGATGGCGATCCAGGCATCCCGTCTCTCGGCCCGTGTCGGCCCGACGGGCGACCCGATCCTCCTGCTCGATCAAGACCGGGGCCGCTGGGATCACGTCTTGATCAACAACGGCCTGGCCGCGCTCGAGCGCGCCGAGAGACTCGCCGACACCCTCGGCCCCTACACGCTGCAAGCCGCGATCGCCGCGTGTCATGCGCGAGCGCACACGGCGGACGAAACCGACTGGCAGCGGATCGCCGCACTGTATGATGCGCTGGCATCGCTCGCCCCGTCGCCGGTCGTAGAGCTCAATCGCGCGGTCGCCGTGGGGATGGCCTTTGGCCCGGCCGCGGGCCTCGAGCTCGTCGATGCGCTCTTGGGCGAGCCATCGCTCGCGCATTATCACCTCTTGCCGAGCGTGCGCGGCGATTTGCTCGCCAAGCTGGGACGGGCGGCCGAAGCGCGTGTCGAGTTTCAGCGAGCCGCGTCGCTCACGCGCAATGCCCGTGAGCGCGCGCTGCTGCTCCATCGGGCCGCTACGTAGACGTCTGCGTTCGGTTCGCCGCCTCGATCGCTTTCCGATTGTCGACGATGCGCGCCGCATCGCGCAGATTCGTCAGGTAGATCTGAATCGCCTGGTCGCGCTGCTGCTGCATGAGCGATTGCCGCTGCGCGACTTTCTGCGCCTCCCACGCGGCGCGATTCGACTCGGTCCGTTTGTCGACGCGAATCACGTACATCGCGTCATCGGTCCCGATCGGCTGGCTGACGACGTTGAGCGGCAAGGAGAACGCGGCGCCAATGACTTCGTTGAAGCGCCCGACATCCGGAACGAACGCCGTGCGATTGAATGAGGGGCTGTGAATTACCGAGAGCCCTTCCACCTTGGCCTCGGCGTCAAGGGAGCTCTTCGCCGCGGCATCCGCGAATATCTGCGCTTTCGTTCGCAGGAGCTCGATCACGCCTCGCTTGGCGAGGATCGCGCGAATCTGCGGCCGGACCGCTGCCTCGGCGCCCCGCGAGTTCGGATCGACTCCGGGCGTGAGCGAGTCGAGCCGCGCGAGATAGTACGCATCATCGGCGTCGAACAACTCGCTGGACTCGCCAACTTGCGCGCCCGAGAACGCCCACGTGCCGACGCTCGGCACCTGGCGTCCGTTCCAGTTGAGCGGCTCGTCCTCATTCACGTGCAATTTCACCACCGGGAGCCCAAACGTCTTCGCCGCTTTGTCGAATTGCCCGCTCAGCTCCGCATGGCCAACGATCTTGTCGAGCGAATCGGCAATATGGTTGGTTCTCGCCGCGGCGGAGTCACTCTGCTGAATGCGCAGCAGGATATGCCGGACAGTGATGGAATCGCCCTTCTTGGAATCCACCCGAATCAGGTGAAAGCCGTACGGCGACAAGACGGGTTGTGACAGCTCGCCCGGCTTGAGGGCGAATGCCGCGCTGTCGAACTGCGGGACAAACCGTCCCCGAGTCACGGTGCCGAGGAGACCACCTTGCGTGGCGGATGCCGAGTCCTGCGACTCGCGCTTGGCGACATCGTCGAACTTGGCCCCTTTCTCGATTTGGTCGCGCAGGGCGAGGAGATGGGCACGGGTCGCGGCGGTGTCGGCCGACGTGATCGTGCGCGGCAGGATGAGTATCGAGACCGACGCGCGCCCTTTCCTCCCCAACTGCTTCTTATGGGCGACGAAGTATTCGTGTATCGCCTCATCGGTCACATGGACCGTGGAGTCGGCCACCTCGTCCGGATGCCAGGACACATAGGAGATCTGCGCCGAGTCGTGCCCGTCCCGCCACAGGTTCCACATCTGGGCGTCTGTGACGTAGACCGAGGACGCGACCTGCTCGAACAGCTTCTCTTTGGGGATCTGGTCGCGATACATCGCTTCCAGCTGGAGGAGCAGGCCTGACTGCTTGGCCATCGGGCTCGAGAGGTACCGCTGGTACTTCTCGGGATCGAACCGGCCGTCGGTCTGGAGCTCCGGAGCCTGGAGGAACGCCGGGGGCGGGTTCGTCTGGGCCGCTTCCCGAATCTCCTCGTCGGAGACGCCGATGCCGCGCTTCTGGTATTCCTGCTCGAGCAGGATATCCGAGACCATCTCGTCGTAGGTCTGCTGTTCGAGCTCCTTTTGCTCGTCGAGCGTCAAGGCGCGGCCGGCGCGCTGCTGGGCTTCCTGATAGCGCCGCTGGGTCGCGTTCGACCACTGGACATATGTGATATCCTGGCCGTTGACCGAAAAGACCGTTGACGAGGCTGTGTTCTTGGTCCGGCCCGCGAGGCCGGACGTTTGATACAAAAGAAATCCGCCGACAAAGGTCGCCGCCGCGAAATACCAAATGTATTTCGCGTTCGCCCGCATCTGTGAGAGCATGGGTCAAAACCTAGAAGTCGCGATCGGCTAAAATCAAGAGAGCGTGTCACTTCTGATTGACTTCGCTCGTCAGCAAGGTATATCTTCCCCGTCCTTACCGAGAGCCAAGATGGCCATATCCGCCCGGATAGAGGAACTGGAAAGGAAGTTCAACGAGAACCCCCGGCGATACTTCGCGCCGCTCGCCAATGAGTACCGGAAGGCTGGCGACCTGACGCAGGCCATCTCGATCTGTCGCACGTACGTGCCTCAGCAGCCGGCTCATATGAGCGGCCATATCGTGTTTGGGCAGGCGTTGTTCGAAGCTGGGGAGTTCGAGGAAGCGCGTGGTGTTTTCGAGTCGGCCTTGCAGCTCGACCCGGAGAACCTCATTGCGCTCCGTCACTTGGGTGACATTGCCCGTGAGCGCGGTGATTTGACCGCGGCGCGGACGTGGTACCGCCGCGTGCTCGACGCCGATCCGCGTAATCCTGAGGTCGTCTCACTTTTGAGCTCGATCGATGGCTTGCCGGACGCGCAGGCGAATCGCCAGTCGAGTCCGGTCGAGGCGCTCTCGGGTTGGCAGGACATCAATCCTGAGCGGACACTCGAGCTGCCGCCGACGTTGGCGACGCCGACGCCGCCGACCCCGCCCGCTGTTCCGGAAACGATAACCAGCGCACCGACCCCGGTTCTCACGCCGCGCATAGAACGGCCATCAGCTCCAATCGACGGGTTCTTCAGCGCCGAGAGCGACCTCGAAGAGATGAAGGCCGCTCCGCCGCCGAGTGCTGAAGAGGGCGGAATGGGCTCCGGCTTCGAGTCGATGGAGTTTCAAGCGCCGACACGCCCGGATCGCCCGTCGCCTCCGCCCATCGAGTCGTTGCCGGAGTCGGACACGCCGCAGGCGTTCGTCACGGAGACGATGGCGGAGCTGTATCTCCAGCAGGGGTTTCGCGACGAAGCGCTTGGCGTCTATCGCCAGCTGCTGTCCCAGAACCCCGGCGATGACAATCTCCGCGAGCGCGTCGCGCAGCTCGAGAGCGGATCGCGCTCGAGCATGAGCGTCGCCGCGGTCTCTGATTCGGTCATCGATGCGGCGCGCGAGCGCCAGGGTGCGCCGGCGATGCGCTCGGTGCGCGCGTTCTTCGGTGGCTTGGCGGCCCGCCGCGTCGTGATGCACGCGTCCGGCCACACGACGGGCGAGCACGCCGTCGCCGAGCAGGCCGTCGCCGAGGAAGTGCACTCTGAGCACGAGGCTCCCGAGCACGCGACCGTCGAGCACACAACGGCCGAGCATGAGACGGTCGAGCACACGACGACCGAGTACGTCCCGCCGGCTGCCGAGCCCGAGTTGCCGTCCCACGTCGAGCCGGAATCTCACGCCGAGCCTGATCCGCCGCCATCGCACGAACCGCCGGCCGATCCCGAGCCCGAGCACGAGATGCCGCGCGCCGAGCATCACGATGTCGCGGGCTATAGCGACGAGGCATTTTCGGACGACGCGTTCGGTGCGAACGCGTTTACGGGCGGCTACGCGCCCCGCGCCAGCGGCGGGATCCTCGCGAAAGAAGACTTCGGCAGCGAAGGTCTCGTCTCTCGCGTGACCGAAGAGGTCGATGTCTTCGGCCTGCCCCTGCGTACCGAGCAATCGGAGCCGGAACCGCCTCGCGCCGAGGTCTCACCCGAGCCCGAGCCCGAGCCGACACCGGTCGCCGCGCCCGCCGCGCCGCGCAATTCGGGTCAGACCGATGCGTCGGTGAACGGGTTGTTCAGTGGCTCGACGGTCGCCCCAACGGACGATGCCGCGGCGTCAACGCTCGCCGGAGCATTCGGCGGCGCCCAGCCCGAGGCCCCTCCGACCGCGCAGGAGCGCGCGGTTCGCCCGGCGAAGAACGAGCTCTCCCTCGACACGGTCTTCCGCGAAAGCTCGTCGAGCGACGGCGGTCCGACACGCCGCGAATCGAGCGCGTTCTCGTTCGACCAGTTCTTCGGAAACGACACGAACACCGACAACGTGTCGCCGATCGAGGGCGCTGCCGAAAACACGGATGAAAGCGCGGGCGTCGAGACCGAACAATTCAGCAGTTGGCTGTCGGGACTCAAGAAAAAGTGAGAATCGCGGTTCTCAACGGCCCCAGCCTGAATCTCCTCGGCACGCGAGAACCGGCGATCTACGGGACGACGACGCTGGCGGACATCGAACGTCGATTGACCAGCGTCGGTCGCGAGCTCGCGGTCGACATCGATTTCGCGCAACACAACGGGGAAGGCGACCTGATCGACGCGATTCACCGCATGCGCGGAACGACCGCGGGTGCGTTGGTCAACGCGGGCGCGTACAGCCACACGAGTCTCGCGATCCGCGACGCGTTTACCGCGGTGTCGGTCCCGTTTGTCGAGATCCATCTGACGAACATCTTTTCTCGCGAACCGGAGCGCCGCACCTCGATGTTGGCTCCCGCGGCGCGCGGCGTACTGTGCGGCTTCGGCGCCTATGGCTACGAGCTCGCGCTCCGTGGCCTGGTGTCGCTCTTGAATACTCAGCATGCGTGATCGTCGGCCGGACCGCATTGCCGCGCTGACGGACGTCATCGCGAATTCGCAGCTCGATGGTCTGTTGCTGTCGAGCCCAGCCAATATTCGGTACCTGACGGGCTTCTCAGGCTCCTCCGCGCTCGTCTTCGTGACGGCCCGCCGCGAAGTGCTGTTCATCACGGACTTCAGGTACAAAACCCAAGTCGCCGACGAAGTGGGCGACCTCGCGCGCGTGATGATCGAGCCCCAGAGCCTGTGGACGGGCCTGTGGCAAGCGTTGCCGAATTACGGCTACGTCGAAGTCGCGGGCTTCGAGTCGGCTCACGTACTCCATCGCGATTTCCAACGCCTCCTCGACGCTGGCGCCCGCTGGCAATGGCGCCCGATGATGGACCTCGTCGAGTCGTTGCGCGAGCGCAAGGATCCCGACGAAGTCGCGCGCATATCCGATGCCGCATCCATTGCCACGCGCGCGCTCGCTCGCACGTTGCCTGGGGTGCATGTCGGCATGACGGAGCTGGAAGTCGCCGGCGTGCTCGAACAGGCGCTGCGCGACGAGGGGTCAGAATCGTTTCCATTCCCCTCCATTGTCGCGTCAGGCGCGAGATCGGCGCTGCCCCACGCCCGCTCGTCGGTCAAGGCGATCGAAAAGGGAGATTTCTTACTAATAGATTTCGGTGCCGAAACCGGCGGATATTGCGCGGACGTCACCAGAACGATGATCGTCGGCTCGGCGACCGAGGAGCAGCACGAGTTGTATGAAATAGTCCGATGCGCCAACGCAACGGCGACCGCGCAGGTGCGGGCCGGGCTCAAGGGAAAGGATGCCGACGCGCTGGCGCGCGACTACATTGAGCGGCGCGGCTACGGTGATGCGTTCGGCCACAGCCTGGGACACGGGTTGGGGCTGGAGGTACACGAGGCGCCGCGTTTGGCGCGGACGGCGGACCAGGTGTTGGCCGTCGGCGCGGTGGTAACTATCGAGCCGGGGATTTACCGGCCGGGCTGGGGTGGTGTACGGATCGAAGACGACGTGCACCTCGGCCCGGATGGACCGGCCGTCCTGACGCACTTCACGCGCGAATTGCTCGAGGTGGCGTGATCGTCCAATGATCGATCTCCGCTATGTCAAAAAGCTGATCGAGCTGCTCGACGGATCGAGTGTCGATTCGATCGAAATATCGTCAGATAAGGGGATGAAGATCCGGCTGTCGAAGTCGCCTTCGCAGCGCGGTGCGGTCCAAGTCGCGGCGCCCGTGTCGGTGCCCGTCCTGGCCGCCCCAGCGGCGCCAGTCAATGCACGGCTGACTCCCGCGGAAGGCGTCCTCTCCCAACAGGCTGAAACAGATGGGAAGCCGGAGCCGCCGAGACCCAAGTTATTGGAGATCAAGTCGCCGATGGTCGGAACGTTCTACGCGTCGCCGGAGCCGGGTGCGAAAGCGTATGTCACCGAGGGCCAGCGCATCGCGCGGGGCCAGATGGTCTGCATCATTGAAGCGATGAAGATCATGAACGAGATCGAGTCGGAGTTCGCGGGCATGGTCAAGGAGGTCTTGGTCCAGGACGCGCACCCCGTGGAGTACGGACAAGTGCTTTTCCGGATCGACCCCAATGGCTAGTCCTGCCGCCGCGACCACCGCGCCGGCGGCCGACGCCGCGCCGGCCGCATTCAATTTCAAGGCGATCCTGCAGGAGATGGTGAAGCAGAACGCGTCCGACTTGCACCTGAAAGTCGGCCGTCCGCCCACCCTCCGCGTGCAAGGCGAGCTGTCACCCTTGCAGCACGCGGCCATGCGCCCGGAGGACCTGAAATCTCTGGCCGAGCAGGTGATGTCGCCCCGCCAGGTCAAAGAGTTCGCCGAGAACAAGGAGGCCGACTTCGCGATCGGCGTCCCGGGCATCGGTCGTTTCCGCGTGAACGTGTACCAGCAGCGCGGCACGATCGCCTACGCGTTGCGCTCGATCCCGTATCAGACGAGCACGGTCGAGGAGCTCAATCTGCCCGCGGTCGTCGAGCAGATCGCGATGCGCCCCCGCGGCCTGGTGTTGGTGACCGGGATCACGGGCTCGGGCAAGTCGACGGCGTTGGCCGCGATGATCCAGCACATCAACGAGCAGCGGCACGCGAACATCATTACGATCGAAGACCCGATCGAGTTCCTGCATCGCGATATCAACTGCCACATCAATCAGCGCGAAGTGGGAACCGATACGGGAAGCTTTTCGTCGGCGCTCCGTCGCGTCCTCCGGCAGGACCCGGATGTCATTCTCCTGGGCGAAATCCGCGATCTCGACACGCTCGACACGGCGCTCAAGGCGGCCGACACCGGCCACTTGGTGTTCTCGACCCTCCACACGACAGACGCCACGCAAACGATCAACCGTGTGCTGTCGTTCTACCCGCCGCACCAGCAAGCAGAAGTCCGCTTTTCCCTGTCCTCGGCTCTCCAAGCCGTCGTCTCGCTGCGGCTCGTTCCGCGCCAGGACAAGGCAGGCCGCGTGCCGGCGTGCGAGGTGTTGATCAACACGGCTGCCGTACGTGATAATATTCGTGATATGACCAAGTCGCTGAACATCCCGGATCTGATCAAAGAGGGCACGATCCAATACGGGATGCAGAGCTTCGACCAGTCCATCATGGGTTGGTACACGAAGGGCATTATCTCGTACGACACGGCGGTATTCTATGCCACGACACCGAGCGAGTTCGCGCTTCGCGTGCAGGGCGTGGCGGGCTCGAGCGACACCTCGTGGGATGCGTTCCAGTCAGACGCCAATAGCTGAGTGTTCAAGAAGATCCTGATCGCCAACCGCGGCGAAATCGCGCTGCGGGTCATTCGCGCTTGCAAGGAGTTGGGTGTCCAGACGGTCGCCGTCTACTCGGAAGCCGACCGCGAGTCGCTCCATGTCCGTTTCGCCGATGACGACGTCTGCATCGGCCCCCCGCCGTCCCGGGACTCGTACCTCAAGATCCCGCGCCTGATCGCCGCCGCCGAAATCACGGGCGCCGACGCGATCCATCCGGGCTACGGTTTCTTGGCGGAGAACGCCGAGTTCGCGGAGACGTGCGCCGCGTCCAACATCGCGTTCATCGGCCCCACGGCCGATCAGATCCGCGTGATGGGTGACAAAGCCGCGGCGCGCGCGGCCATGTCCGCCGCCAACGTCCCGATTATCCCGGGCACTCCGGGCCCGGTGGAGGACGTCGACGAGGCCCTCACCTTCTCCAAGCAGATCGGCTTTCCAGTCATCATCAAAGCCGCCGCGGGTGGTGGTGGAAAGGGCATGCGGGTCGCGCGCGATGTCGACGAATTCGCGCGCTCGTTCCAGTTGGCTCGCTCGGAAGCCCTCTCGGCGTTTGGCTCGGGTGATGTATACGTGGAAAAATACCTGGATCGCCCACGTCATATTGAGTTCCAAATTTTGGGCGATACCCACGGCCACGTCATCCATCTGGGCGAACGCGACTGCTCGGTACAACGTCGTCACCAGAAACTGATTGAAGAAGCGCCGAGCCCGGCCGTCAGTCCGGAGTTGCGCCAACGCATGGGTGATGCGGCAGTCAAGGGCGCGAAATCGATCGACTACGTTGGTGCGGGAACAATAGAAATGCTGCTCGACGCCGACGGTTCGTACTATTTCATGGAGATGAACACCCGCATTCAGGTTGAGCATCCGGTGACCGAGATGCTGACTGGTATCGATCTCGTGAAAGAGCAGATCCGCGTAGCCGCGGGACTGCCGCTGTCGATCTCGACGCTGCCGCCCCTTCGCGGCCACGTCATCGAATGTCGCGTCAACGCCGAGGACCCGGCACGAGGTTTCCAACCATCCCCGGGACGCATTATCGCGTTCCATCCGCCCGGGGGACCTGGCGTTCGCCTCGACACGCATGTCTACGCGGGTTACACGGTCCCACCATACTACGATTCGCTGCTGGCGAAGCTCATCTGTGAGGGGCGCGACCGCGAAGAAGCCCGCCGGCGCATGAAAATCGCGCTGGAGAGCTTCATCATCGAGGGCGTGACCACCACGATCCCGTTTCTGGCGCGCGTCATGGACAACCCGCGCTTCCGTGCGGGCGAGGTCGACACCAAGTTCCTCGAGCGGGAGACGGACCTGTTCAAGGAGCCGGCGTAGGTGCGCTTGGATGTGTTCTTCAAGGTAGGAGAAGTGGCGCCAGCCGATGTCAGCGGCCGCGTGGTCGCGGTGATCGACGTCTTGCGCGCCTCGACGACCATCGCCGCCGCCCTCTTCAACGGGGCGCGCGCGGTCATTCCGTTCGAAAGCTCCGAGGATGTGATCATCCGCTCGAAGTCGTTCACGAAATCGGAGGTGAAGCTCGCGGGCGAGCGCAAGATGCACGCGATCCCCGGATTCGACCTGGGCAACTCCCCGAACGAATTCACGCGCGAGGCAGTCGAGAGCAAAACGGTCCTGCTGTCAACAACAAATGGCACCGCGGCGCTCATGTCCGTGAATGGCGCACGAGACACAGTCGTAGCGGCTTTCGTGAACTTTTCCCCGGTTGTCGCACTCTTGCGCAGTGCGCTCCGTGGTGGCACCGATGTCGCCATTCTCTGTGCAGGCCACGACCGCCATTTCTCGTTGGAGGATGCCGTCTGCGCGGGCAAGTTCGCGCGCGCGGTCACGAAGGACCTGCCTGGTGTGATCCTCAACGACGGCGCCTACGCGGCCGGCATGCTCGACGCACGGTATGAAGACAACCGTGCGCGCGTGTTTGCCGAGTCGGAGCACGGCCGCGCCCTGGGCGAAGCGGGGTTCGCGGACGATCTCATCGTTGCGGCGACATTGGACGCGTACCCTGTGGTGCCGATCTATCAGGACCGCCAAATTACCAAGCTAGGTCCTGATCGGGAGCGGTAGCATCGTTTCAGAGCATGTCCGGCGCGAGCTCTCCGGCATCGCGCTTCTGTTGTTCGCGATTTTTCTCGGCGGTGCCTTACTCGCCGGGGGCGGAGGCGCGCCGTGGGCGCCGACAGACACGCATGCCTGCGGTGCCGTCCACGGGTGGTTCGGCCCGGCCGGCTCCTGTCTCCGCGCCTATCTCCAGGTCTTCTTTGGCGTCCCGGCGGCCTTATGGCTGCCACTGATCCCGGCGATCCACGCGCTCCGTCTCTTTGGCCGCATGCAGGAGACGACCGACCGATCCTGGCTCGTCTTCCTCGCCGGCGGCGCGATCCTGCTGCCCGTTGCCCTCGGTCTGGCGACGGTTACCGCCACGCCGTCCCGTGACGAAGTCTCCGGCCTGTGGGGGAACTTCGTCGCGCTGCACCTGCGCGACGCGTTCGGGATCGTTGGGTCGTGGGTCATTGTGGCGCTCGCCCTGTGCGCGCTGACCGCCGCGACGCTCCAGTTCAATCCGATTCGCGCGCTGCTCACGCCTCGCCCGCGTCGTCCAAAAGCGCCGGTGCCTGAGGTGGATCCGCGTGAATACCCGGGAGTAGAACCGTCACCGGTTCCCCCGGCTGACGCCAAAGCCCTCGAGGCCCTCGAAGCGTCCGATGTCCGCGCAGGAATCGCGGAGCCGCCGCGGAAATCACGAGGTCGCGGTCGGCGCGGCGAAGCCGCCGCCGCTGCGCTCATTGACCCGACCGAGTCGACTGAGCCACCGCCGCCGAGCCCAGCGACCGACGAGCTCCCGCCGGTCACACTATTGACTCCGGCGCCAGAAAAGAACGTCGAAGTCGGCAAACGCGAGCTCGACGCGATGGGCGACAAACTCCTCGCGGCCCTCCGCACATTTCGGGTCGAGGCCGACCTCGGCGAGCGCACGACGGGCCCGGTCGTCACGCAGTTCGAAGTAATCCCGGCCGCCGGAATCAAGGTCCGCCAAATCGCGAGCCTCGCCAACGATCTCGCGCTCGCGATGCGCGCCCCGAGCATTCGCATTGTCGCCCCAATCCCGGGCAAGGGCGCCGTCGGCGTCGAAGTCCCGAATCCCGTTGCCGACATCGTGATGCTGCGCGAGCTGCTCGAGTCGCCCGAGTTTCGCACCTCGCGCGCCGCCTTACCGCTGATCCTCGGCAAGGACCTCGAGGGCCGTCCGGTCATCAACGACCTCGCGAAGATGCCCCACTTGCTGATCGCGGGCGCGACCGGCTCCGGCAAATCCGTCTGCGTCAACACGCTGATCACGGCGTTGGTCTATCGTCACACACCGAAGACGCTGCGTTTCTTGATGGTCGACCCGAAGATGGTCGAGCTCTCCGTGTACAACGGTCTGCCCCACAAGCGCCTCGACGTCGTCACCGACAATCGCGAAGCCGCCAAGGTCCTCAAGTGGGCGCAGTACGAGATGGAACGCCGCTATCGCTTGCTCGCCGAGAACGGCTGCCGCAACGTCCAGGAGTTCAATCGCCGGGTCGATGAGGGCAAGCCAATGCAAAACCCAAAGACGCCCGACGTCGCATTCGAAGAGCGCACGTACACCGAAGGTCTGCTGCCCTATATCGTCGTCGTGATCGACGAGCTCGCCGATCTCATGATGACGGTGCAAGCCGAAATTGAAACTCCGTTAGCGATGCTCGCCCAAAAGGCCCGCGCGATCGGCTTGCACTTGATCCTCGCCACGCAACGCCCGAGCGTGAACGTCATCACGGGCCTCATCAAGGCAAATTTCCCGAGCCGGATCGCCTTCCGCGTCGCCTCCCAGGTCGACAGCCGCACGATCATCGACGGCATCGGCGCCGAGTCGCTGTTGGGCAACGGCGACATGCTCTTCATCCCGCCAGGCAAATCCGAGCCTGCTCGTTTGCAGGGCGCCTACATCTCCAGCGAGGAGACCGAGAAGCTGCTCGACTGGTACAAGTCCCACGGCGCAGCGTCGTCCGCCGAGACGCCGGAGCAAGACATCTTCGAAACAGTACGCTTGCGCGAGCAGGCCGAGCGCGAGACCGCCGAGGGCGGCGGGGAGCAAGCCGGCGCCGCCGAGCGCGACCCTCTCTTCCGCGAGGCCGCCCAAGTCTGCATCCAGAACCAACAGGGCTCGACGTCTTTATTGCAGCGCAAGCTCAAGGTCGGCTACGGCCGCGCGGCCCGCATCATCGACCAGCTCCACTTGGCCGGCGTCCTCGGCCCACCGGACGCCTCCAAGCCCCGCGACGTGCTCGTGGGCCTCGAGGACCTCGACCGCATCTGCGGACCGAAGGGGTGATGTCCCGTCGCGCGATCTTGGCGTCGATGCTGGCCGCTGCCGTGGTGATTGTGATTTTCACGGTCGAGGGGTATGTCAGCCTGTGGCTGATTCAGGGGTCCCGTCCGGTAGACGGTTCGCTGAGCCAGACGCTGATGTATTTCTCCTTGTTCGGTTGGCCGCTCGCGTGTGTTGTCATTCTGCTCGTGAGCAGCCTGTTGCTCCCGTTCTTGCGGACGCGAGCACAAGGCCGGGTGCCTGCCGTCGTTCTCTCCGGCGGCATCATCGGTGCGCTTGCACTACCCGCCGTATGGGGGGCGTTCTGGGGCACCTGGAACGGAATTGTCGAGATGAGTGCATTCGGAGCGATAGCCGGTGTGACGAGCGGTGCGTGCTTCTGGCTGGTGATTCGGCCCGAGCTACGATGAGTTGCATGTCGTAACACGGGACGCGTCAGATCGCTGGCGCGGCGTGCTGGAGTTTAGAATACTTGTCCTCCATGTGGCGTGTTGCGCGTTGGCTCATTGCATTGGGCGAAATCGGCGGCGGCGTGTTCATGCTCTCGCTAGTCCTCCACCCACCGTCCACTGGCAGCGGCGAGTACTCGGGAGGTTGGACGCTCTTCTTCGCCGAGGGTCTCGGGGTCGCGGCGACAGTGGCGGGTGTGAATCTGCTTCGAAACACCCCGTCCGGGTACCCTATGTCGTTCGCCGTGCAGGCGATTCAGATTCTGCGGATCTATGGCGGCAGGTTCATCTTCGCGGTCATCATCGGTCCACAGATCCTCATCAATTTCATCGCTGCGCCCGGATCCATTCCGATGGGTGGCCCGCTCGGGTTCGCGGCTACCCTTTACGCCGCTGTTGCACATTCCGGAGCGATGAACACTTGGGCGCGGGGAATCGGTATCAACGTGCTCGCGCTCGTAGCGAGTGGGGCACTTCTCGTGCGTTTGGCAGATGACGCAGGTTGGTGAGCCTGTCCCATCGAGATGGATGCGGCACCTTCGTTGGGGAGCTGCGGTCGGACTCTTCACAGGGACCGTGCTCTCCCTCTGGGTCTGTGCGGTTTCATTACTGACCGGCAGGACGGAGTTCCCGCGGCTGGGAATGAGCCTCGGAACCGTGGTCGCCGGCGCCATGGCCGTCGGCGTCATTGCCGCGCTGCCGGCCGCCTCCAAGCCCCCAAAAATGACGATCCGCGTCGTTCTCAAGTGCCTGTTCCTGGTTTTGTCGGCCGCGCTGTTGGCGCTCGACGTCCATGTCGCGAGCCTCGGAAAGCGGCATCCGTTCTCGGATGGCTATCTATCGTTGCCGGCAAGGGACGGCACCCGGCTACGGGAGCGAGGGTTCGCTACGCCTCGCGGAAGGCGCCTCCGGTGGCTCCACCGCGCGCTGCTAGTGTGCCTGGGCGCCGGCGTAATCGCGTGGTGGTTGAACTTCGGCTGGACCTGATGAGCGAGCATTAGACAGAAACGAGCCACGGCAGTCCCGCTATGGCAGCGACGCAGAGCAGCGTCGCACCCACTCCCATGGCGGCGGACACTCGATTCGATATCCGTATCCGCCGCCGGTCCCCGATGTAGAGGACTGGCCGCGTACCCGACGAGCAAGGCGCCTGTGCCGAAGAACGCCGTGAGTTCTCGCCTCGATGACAAGGTTCTGGGCCTCCATCGGATGGGTGGTGGTGACAGATCGATGATAGCCGTAGGGCTCCGACGAGCCATTATCTGGTTCATGCTCACCGATGCCCAAAGGCTTGGTCTTCTTGGCGAACGCATCGCCGCGAAATGGCTACGTCGGCGTGGCTGGCGGGTGCTCGAGCATCGGTTCAAGAACGGGCACCGGGACCTTGACCTCGTAGTCCAGCGGGGTAAGACCGTCGCATTCGTCGAGGTCAAAACACGAACCGACCTCTGCTTTGGCGGCCCCGTCAGCGCCGTCGACTTCTTTAAGCTCCAGCAGCTACGGCGGTCAGCGGTGGTCTGGATGTCCCGCTACGGCCGATCCGGCATGGAGTACCGGATCGATGTGGTTGCCGTGTGGATAAGTGGCTGCGATGTGAAAATCTACCATGTGGAAAACGCGCATGTTTTCCACTTGGATGGTTGATTTTCGCCTGTGCAGTTCGCATTTTGTTCGGGGTATTCTGGCGGCCGCTCGCGATGGGTAGATTTACCCACTCCTACGCGGCCAGGCGTGGGCTCACCACCAAAAAAATCGGGCGGAACCAATGGCGGTGTCGACGGCGCAAGATGATCGCAAGAAAGCACTGAACCTGGCCATCGCACAAATCGAAAAGAATTGTGGAAAGGGCTCCATCATGCGGATGGGCCCCGATGCACCGCGCATCCGCGTCGAAGCGGTATCGACCGGAGCAATCAATCTCGACGCCGCAATCGGCGTCGGCGGTATTCCCCGCGGTCGCATCACCGAGATCTACGGCCCCGAGTCGAGCGGCAAGACGACACTCTGTTTGCACGTCGTCGCCAATGCGCAGCGTGGCGGTGGTGTCGCTGCCTACATCGACGCCGAACACGCGCTCGATACCGAGTACGCCAAAAAGCTCGGCGTCGATATCGAAAATCTGTTGATCTCGCAGCCCGACACGGGTGAGCAAGCGCTCGAGATCTGCGAGATCCTCGTTCGCTCGGGTGCCGTCGATGTCATCGTGATCGACTCCGTCGCGGCCCTCGTGCCGAAGGCCGAGATCGAGGGCGATATGGGCGACTCGCACATGGGCTTGCAAGCGCGCCTCATGAGTCAGGCGCTGCGCAAGCTCACCGGCGCCATCGCCCGGTCGAAGTGCAGCGTGATCTTCATCAATCAGCTCCGTGAGAAGATCGGCGTCATGTTCGGCAATCCCGAGACGACGACGGGCGGCAAAGCCCTCAAGTTCTACGCCTCGGTTCGTCTCGATATCCGCCGGATCGGACCGGTCAAAGAGAAAGAAGACGTCATCGGCTCTCACGTGCGCGTGAAAGTCGTGAAGAACAAAGTCGCGCCGCCCTTCAAGCAGGCCGAGTTCGACATCATGTACGCCGAGGGGATCAGCCACACGTCCCTCCTGGTCGACATCGGCGCCGAGAGCGGCATCATCGAGAAGTCGGGCGCCTGGTACAGCTACGGCTCCCAACGCATCGGGCAAGGCCGCGAAAACGCGAAGATGTTCCTGAAGGACAATCCCACCCTCATGGCCGAGATCGAGGAGAAGGTGAAGGTCATCCTCGGCATGCGGGCAGATCTCGTTGGCGCCGGCGATTCCGGCGAGGCGGCCACGGACGATTGATTGTGCCGACTATGTCCGGCCAAGAAGGGGGCCGAGGAGACCAAGCGCTGTGTGAAGTACAGGGCCCGGATCCCTGTACTGTGCAAAGCGCCGCTCCTCGGCCTCTTTGCATTCGCAAAGCGGCCGAGGACCGGCGTCATACGCATTTGCGGCTGTCGCCGCACATGCAGTTCGTTCTCCTCCGGGGGGCGAACCCCAACTACGCCCCCCGGACCCCCCAAGGGCAATGACGCATGCCGGTCGTCACGGCAGTCATCCCTGACGCGCGACGCGAGGGCCGGCTCGCGGTTCTCGTTGATGGCCAACCGGCCGCGATTGTCTCGCTCGACGACATAGAGCGCCTCAATCTCCATGTCGGCGCGACGATCGATCCCACGGCCTTGTCCGAGGCCGACGCGGACTGTGCGCTCTACGATCGGGCCTTGCGGCTGCTCGCGGCCCGATCGCGATCGGCGGCCGAGATCCGGCGGCGCCTGAGACGCGATGGCGATGGCGCCGCCGCCGACCGCATCGAGCGCGTTATGGCGGCCCTCGTGTCTCGCGGATTCCTCGACGATGCCGCGCACGCGCGTGCGGTCACGCGATCGCGCGTACGTGGCCGGGGGACCTCGGCGCGACGGATCGAGCAGGAACTGAGGCGCCAAGGCGTCGCGGCCGATGTCGCGACCGAGGCTGTCGGCGAGGTATTCGCCGACGAGGCGATCGACGAGGCAACGGTCGCGTTAACGGTCGCGCGCAAGCGCGCCGCGCTATTGGCCGATCTGCCCGCCCCGGTGCAACGGCGCCGGCTCTATGGGTTCCTCGCCAGACGAGGCTACAGCCCGGATATCGTCCGCGCAGCGGTGGAAGCAGCGTTGAAATAGCCCGTATATTGGTTGGATATGCCGACGCTGACCGCCGCCGAAATCCGTAGACGCTTTCTGGATTACTTCCGGCAGCACGGTCACGCCTTGCTCCCGAGCTCGTCGCTCGTGCCGAGCGATGACCCGACGCTGCTGTTCACCAACGCGGGGATGGTGCAATTCAAGCGCATCTTCCTCGGCCTGCAACAACCGCCCGCGGAACGCCGCGCGACGACGTCGCAGAAGTGCGTGCGCGCCGGCGGCAAACACAACGATCTCGAGCAAGTGGGCCGCACGTTCCGGCACCACACGTTCTTCGAGATGCTCGGGAATTTCAGCTTCGGCGATTACTTCAAGCGTGACGCGATCCGGTTCGCCTGGGAGTTCGTCACGCGTGACCTCGGGATCCCACCTGAGTACCTCCGGGTGAGCGTGTATCGCCCGGACGATGAGGCACGCTCGCTCTGGCGCGAGATCGCGGGTCTCCCGGATTCCCGCATCTACGGCCTCGGCGAAGCCGACAACTTCTGGCAGATGGGCGACACAGGCCCGTGCGGACCGTGCTCGGAGATTTACGTCGACCTCATCCCGTTGGTGAAGGACTGGCGCTTCCCCGAGGGCGCGACCGGCGAGTGGACGGACACGCACCGGGACACGTTCTCGGAAGCGGCCTTTGTCGAGGGCGCCGAGGCCGGCCGGTTCCTGGAAATCTGGAACCTCGTCTTCATGCAGTTCGACCGCCAGCCAAACGGCGAGCTCGTCCCGCTGCCGAAACCGTCAGTCGACACCGGCGCGGGCCTGGAGCGCATCGCGGCTGCGCTCCAGGGCGTCACGAGCAACTATCACACGGACCTCTTCACGCCTCTCCTGAAGGCGGTCGAGCAAGCCGTCGGCCGCCCGTATCGCGGCCGCGACCCGCTCGCGCCTGTTGAGCGCATCGGGCGCGCGATCGACGATCCCGCGTCCTATCGCGTCATCGCCGACCACGCGCGCGCGGTCGCGTTCCTGCTCGCCGATGGTGTGACGCCGGCGAACGATGGCCGCGGGTACGTCCTCCGCCGCATCCTGCGCCGCGCGGTCCGCCACGCATGGCTCCTCGGCCGCAACGAGCCCACGCTCGTCAATGTCGTGCAGGCGGTGATCGACACCATGCACGACGTCTATCCGGAGCTCAAACACCGCCAACGCTATCTGCTGGAACAAACACGGTGCGAAGAAGAGCGCTTCCTCGCGACGATTGCGGGCGGCATGTCGCGCTTCGACGAGATCGCTCCCCCAGTCAGCGCACACGGCCCCGACACCATTAGCGGAGAGGATGCCTTCCGACTATACGACACGTTCGGGTTCCCGTTCGACCTGACAGAGCTCATGGCTCGGGAGCGCGGGTACACCGTCGACGTCGAGGGGTTCGAGTCCGCTCTCGCGGCCCAGCGCACCATGTCCCAGGAGGAGCGCCGCGCGCGGCAGCTCACCGTGGAAGGCGACGAGCTGACCGGCGCCTGGACCGGTGATGCCAGCGCGAAAGACGCGTTCGTGGGCTACGACGATCTCGAAGTCAAAACGCGGGTCATCGCGAAAAAAGACCTGAAAGACGGTCGGGTCGCGCTCGTCCTCGAACAGCGTCCGTTCTACCTCGAGTCCGGCGGTCAGATCTCCGACAAGGGCGAGATCGTCGGCGACAGCTGGCGCATGGACGTCGAAGATGTCCGCAAGGCAGACGAGCGCGTCGCGATTATCGGTAGGGTAGAGGGCACATTCGCGCTCGGCCCCGTCACGGCGAGAGTCCCGCGCGATGTGCGTCTCGACACCGAGCGGAATCACACGGCCACGCACCTGCTGCACGCGGCATTGCGTACAGTCCTCGGAGAACACGTACACCAGCGTGGCTCGCTCGTCGCACCGGACCGCCTCCGGTTCGACTTCAGCCACAACACCCCGATGCGCCCCGAGCAAATCGGCGAAGTCGAGCGTCTCGTCAACCGCGAGATCTGGCGCGCGATCCCCGTGGTCCGCGAGCAACGCCCGCTGGCCGAGGCGCGCGCGGCAGGCGCGATGGCGCTGTTCGGCGAGAAATATGGCGACATCGTTCGCGTGATCAGCATCCCGGGCTTCTCGATGGAGCTCTGCGGCGGCACGCACTTGAGGAACACCAGCGAGGTCGGACTCTTCAAGATCGTCTCCGAGACCGGCGTCGGCAGCGGCACGCGACGCATCGAGGCCCTGACCGGCCCCGGGGCGTTCGAGCATCTGGAGCAGTACGAGCGCGCGATCACCCGAATCAGCGAGTCGCTCAAAGCGCCGGCCGAGCCCGAAGGAATCGTGACGCGCGTCGAACAGGTCATTGCCGACCGGCGATCACTGGAGAAACGCCTCGCCGATGCGCAACGCGGCGGCGGGGATGAGCTCCGGCGACTCCTCGACCAAGCGGTCGCCGTCGACGGCGCCCGCGTCGTTGCCGCGCGCCTGGAACCGCCACCCGAAGACCTCAAGGCGTTGCAGACATTGGGCGACGCGCTGCGCGAGCAGCTGCGCACGGGCGTCGGTGTCCTGGCCGCGTCGTTCCCCGACGGCAAGAACACGCTGCTCGTCGTCGTCACCGATGACCTCCGCGAGCGCGGCCTGCGCGCCGACACGCTCGTGGGCGAGCTCGCCGCGGCCGCCGGCGGCAAGGGCGGCGGCAAGCCGCACATGGCGCAGGCCGGAATTCCCGACCCGTCGCGCATCGCCGCGGCACTGGATGCCGTGGTCCCCACCGTGCGGGCGCGCCTGTCGTGACGCACCCGCGTTGGCGCGACGCGGTGACGCCGTCGCCTCCGGCGGCGCTGGCCGCGGCGGTCGAAGCGCAACTCGACACGCCGGAGGACGTGACCCCGGAAGCGTACCTCGAAGCAGCCGAACGGCTGCTCGCGGCGCTGCTCAAAGAAGGATGCATCTCGCGCGAGAACGCCCTCGATCTGCTCGTCGCCGACGCGCTCGTCACGTACGCGTTCGAGGCCGCGAGCGACGCGACCCCGGCCGAGATCATCGCGCTCGGTGCTCGCGCCATGACGCGTATCGCCGCATTCGCCGTCCCCGGCGACTCATGATCGCTCCGCTGGCGCTCCTCAAGGACCGCCGCGGCCTGGCGATTCTCGTCGATCCAGCGCGCACGACGCCAGACGACGCGACCGAGCTCGCGGCTGACGCTGCCGCGGCGGGGGCTGCGGCGCTCCTCGTCGGCGGCAGCTACGGCATCGACGGCCGCGTGGCTGCCGTCGCCCGCGCGCTCAAAGCCGGGGCGCCCACGCTGCCATTGCTCCAGTTCCCCGGCGCCGCATCCCAACTCGTCCCGGATGTCGATGCCGTATTGCTGTTGTCCCTGATCTCCGGTCGGAACCCGCAGTATCTGATCGAGGAGCACGTCCGCTCGGTCGGATTCTTCGCCGCCCACCCGGATGTCCCGTCCCTCAGCACCGCCTACGTGTTGATCGACGGCGGGACGATCACCTCGGTGGAGTCGGTCAGCCAGACTCGCCCGCTCCCATCCGACAAGCCGGAGCTGGTGGCCGCTCACGTCTCGGCGGCAATGCTGATCGGCATGCAGGCCGTGTATCTGGATACTGGAAGCGGAGCGCGGCGTCCCGTGGGATCGTCGCTCATTCATGCCGCCCGCCGCGCCTCCGGTGGGCTGCTGTTCGTCGGCGGGGGCATCCGCTCGCCAGACACCGTACGCGCCGCGCGAAGCGCGGGCGCCGACTATGTGGTGGTCGGCACGCATTTCGAGAGTCATGCGCCAAGTGGGTCGGCCGTACGAGAGTTCGTGCTCGCAGCACGCTAGTGATCGATATCCACTCGCACCTCCTCCCGGCGGTCGACGACGGCTCACAGTCGATCGACGTGTCGGTCGCGGTCCTGACGCGCTTCGCCGAGCAAGGCGTGGAGCGCCTGGTGTGCACGCCACACCTCAAAGCCTCGCAGACCACCGTGGTCCCCCACGAGGCGTACGCCCAGCGGTTCGCGGAGCTCGTGGCCGCGGCGCCGCCACGCCCTGTGCTGTCGCGCGGCTGGGAGATCATGCTCGACATCCCGGGCGCCGACCTCCGCTCGCGCGCCCTCGGCCTCGGCGGATCCTCGGCCGTGCTGGTCGAGTTCCCGCACACGGGCGTGCCGACCGGCGCGACCGAGGAGCTGTATCGCCTGCGCTCGTCCGGGATCGTCCCGGTACTCGCCCACCCGGAGCGGTATTTCGGGTGCACGGTCGACCTCGTGCGCGAATGGCGACAAATTGGCGTGGTGATGCAAGTCGATGGGTTGGCGCTCGCCGCCGGCGGCCCGATGGGGAAGCTCGCGCGCGCGCTCCTGGAAAACGGCTTGGCCGATCTCCTCGCCAGCGACAATCACGGCGACTCGCGCTCGCTCGCCGGGGCGCGCCACTATCTCGCGGAGGACCTGGGAGCGAGAGAGCAGGCCGAGCTCCTGACTTCCACGAATGCCCGGCGGTTGCTCGCTGACGAGCCCGTCGTTCCCGTCGGACCCGTCCGCTTCCAGCAAGGTCTCATGCGACGCCTGCGCAAACTGTTCACGTGATCGCGATCGTCTTCACCGGCGGGACCATTTCCATGCGCGTCGACCCCGCCGCCGGTGGCGCCGTCCCAACGCTCACCGGCGCAAAATTGATTCGCCTGGCACCACAGATCGAATCCATCGCCGCGCTGGAGGTGCACGAGTGGGCGACCATGCCGGGTGCGCATCTCACGGTCGACCAGATGTGGTCCCTGCGCGGCTACATCGCCGATCTCGTCGCGCGGCCCGACATCGATGGCGTCGTCGTCACGCAAGGCACGGACACGATCGAAGAGACGTCATATCTCACCCATCGCTCGCTTGTGACGCCAAAGCCCGTCGTCTTCACGGGTGCCATGCGCACCTCTGAGGACCTCGGCTGGGACGGCCCGTCGAACTTGACCGACTCGGTCCGGGTTGCTGCCTCACCGGACGCCAAGAACGCCGGCGTGTTGGTCGTATTCAACTCGCGGATCTATACGGCGGGTGACGTCACCAAAGTCCACACGTACATGCTCGATGCCTTCGACAGCCCGGGTCTTGGCCCGTTGGGTGTTCTGGACGAAGGCCGCGTGCTGTTTCGCCGAAGTCTCCCTGATCGCGAGGCACTCACTCCAGAAAAGCCAGCGACGCCCGTCGACATAGTCTACGCGTATGCGGGAGCCGATGGCCGATTGCTGGATGCGCTGAGGCCCGAGGGCAGGGGAGTAGTGGTGGCGGCGCTGGGGCGGGGCAATACGCCGCTCGCGATGTACGAAGCGATCAAACGCTGGATCGCCGACAACAAACCCGTGGTGATCACGAGCCGCGCGGCCCGCGGCCGCGTCGGTCCGACGTATGGATTCCCGGGCGGCGGCCGCTCGCTCTACGATGCGGGCGCGATCTTCGCGGGCGCGCGCCGGCCCGCGCAGGCGCGCATCGATCTCATGCTCGCGCTAGGCGCCGGGCTCGAGGGCGATCAGCTCGTCGCCGCCTTCTCGCACTGACAGGTCGTTCCATATCGAGAAACACTGCCACCCGAACTCGCGCGCGGCCCGCACCTGATCGGGGTTGCCCCGTTTATCCACCCACCCTTCTTGGGCGGCTCGCCACGCGCAGTCCCACACGAACGCGAACGTGCGCGGCTTGTCGCCGACGATCTCGGCGGCCACCGTCCCCCGGTAGTCGGCGCACCCGGAGACGCCTTCGATGCGCACCCGGTCAATGGCGAGATCGGGATGCGTCGCGATGAGCTGCGTGATGACCCGCAACACCTTGATCCGCGGCGCCGCCCGCAGCATGACGACGCGCGAGGCGTCGCGATAGTCCGCATAAGCCCGGATGTCGGCCTGAAACTCCGGCGTCGATCGCGAGGCCGTCAAACACGCATCGAGAGAGATCACCGTATAATTATGCCACCGTGCTCGAACCGCCGCCGGTAGTCCTCGACATTTACGACAAACTGGAACGCGCCGGATACGACACGTGGTGCGTCGGCGGCGCCGTGCGCGACGCGCTCCTCGGGCTTCCCAATGCTGACTGGGACCTGGCCACCGCGGCCACGCCCCAGGAAGTCATGCGCCTCTTCCGGCGTCACGTGCCCCTCGGCGTGGAGCACGGCACGGTTGGCGTGCTCGACCGCCATAACGTGGCCCACGAGGTGACCACATTCCGCCGAGACGTCGAGACCGATGGCCGCCACGCGGTCGTGAAATTCGGGGCCACACTCGACGAAGACCTCGCGCGCCGCGACTTCACCATCAACGCGATCGCATACAAGCCGCGCTCGGACGAGATCCGCGACCCGTTCGAGGGCCGTGCCGATCTCGCCCGTCGCCTGGTTCGCGCCGTGGGCTCGCCACCGGATCGCATGCGCGAGGACCGCCTGCGGGCGCTCCGTGCGATCCGTTTCGCGGCCCGCTTCGAGTTCGACATCGACCCCGCCACGTGGAACGCCGTCGTCGCCAGCGTTCCGGACCTCCCGCGACTCTCGGTCGAGCGGATCACGCAAGAGATCGAGAAGACCATGGCGCAGGTCCGCCGCCCGTCGCTGGCGTTTTCGCGGTGGCGCTCGTCCGGCGCGCTCGCCGCGCTCATTCCCGCACTCGCCTCTCTCGACGACATCACGATCGCCTCGCTCGATTGCTTGCCATTGCCGCGACAGGCGAATCGGCTCGCGGCGCTCTTTCTCACGGCCAAGGGCGACATTGGCCTGAGTCTGGGGAAGCAGCGCACGAAATGGATCGAAGCGCTCGCCGAATCGTGGTCGCAGCTGGGTCACACGATCACCGCCGATGCCACGCCGGCGCAGATTCGGCGTTGGGTGTCGCGCATCGGCCGACTCAATACCGATCCGTTCTTTCGGATCGCGGCGGCGCGATGGACGGTCGCGAAGACGTTCCCGGCACTGGTCATCCGCAGCCTGTACGGTCGTGCGGTACGAGCCGCGTTCCACGATCCGGTCGAGATCGGTGATCTGGCGATCGATGGCAATGATCTCCACAATCTCGTGGGCATACCGCCCGGACCCGGCATGCGCAAGATTTTGGAGGGATTGCTCGAGTATGTCCTTGCCGACCCGGTGCGCAACACGCGCGATAGCTTACTGATGCATGCGCGTCAGCTACATGAACGATTTCCGTTCTAGTTTTTTATTCTATGTTTTTCCGCGGCCGACAACCTGAGACGTCCATCTGGCGCCGGTTTCGCTCCGGGCTCGATGGCTTCACGTTTCTCAAAGAGGACGGATACTACGCGGCCCACGTCGTCGCGAACGCGGAGCGCGTCGTCGATCTCTTCTACGTGCTGGCCGAGCACTTGTCGCCGGCGGTCGACGTCGCGATCGAGGACAAGCGGAGCCAGCAGTCGTGGCGAGGCGAGCGCGTCGCGCTCCCCGACGTGCAGGATGCGATCGGCCGGCTCAAGGTGCCGCTCGCCGCGGCCGGCGGGATCGAGTTCTCCGTCTTCACGGCCGACGACCAACTCACGCTCAACCCGCAGCTGGAGCTGTTCATCTACTCCCGCAGCGACCGCTGGTACTATTTGCTGACGGGCATGGGCCTCGAAGAGCGCCGGTCGGTGCCGACGAAGAGCTGGAAGACCTCGCGCCACGCGTATGACCCGGCGCCCGACTTGACCGACGCGCTGGCCGCGGCGGCCTCGCGATTGGGCCTCGCGCAGGCGACGGCGTGAGTCCCGCTCGCCGTCGAACCGCCGCCGAGTCGGGCGATTCGCTCTTCGCATCGCAGGTCGGCGAGCCACTCGCGGCCCGCATGCGACCCCAGACGCTCGATGAGTTCGCGGGGCAGGAGCGGATCATCGGCCCGGACACGCCGCTCCGCCTCGCGATCGAACGTGGTGTCGTCGACTCGCTCCTCTTCTGGGGACCACCCGGCTCGGGCAAGACAACCCTGGCTCGCCTCATCGCGCGCTATACGGACCGCGTATTCGTGCCGTTCTCCGCGGTGGTTGACGGTGTTCCGCGCATTCGCGAAGTCGTCGCCGAGGCGTCGGGTCGTCGCGCCGAGGGTCGGGGCACCATTCTCTTCGTGGACGAAATCCACCGGCTCAACCGCGCTCAACAGGACGCATTCCTGCCACACGTGGAGAACGGCACATTCACGCTGATAGGCGCAACGACCGAAAATCCCTCGTTCGAAATCAACGGCGCGCTCTTGTCACGGCTTCGGGTCTTCGTGCTCGACCCGCTGAGCACCGACGACCTCGTCCGTCTTGCGAAGCGCGGCCTGGATTCGCTCGGCGTGCAAGCCGAAGACGATGCCCTGCGGCTCATCGCCGAGAGCGCGGACGGTGATGCTCGGCGCGCGTTGAATGCGATCGAGGCGGCCGCGACGCAGATCGGGGCCGGAGGCACGATCACCCCGCAAGTCGCGGTCGCCGCTCTGCAGACCCGCATGCCGCGATATGACAAGTCGGGTGAAGAGCACTACAACCTCATCTCGGCGTATCACAAGGCTTTGCGTGGAAGTGACCCACAGGGCGCCTTATACTGGCTGGCAAGCATGATCGAAGGCGGCGAAGACCCGATGTACATCGCCCGTCGAACGGTGCGGTTCGCCGCCGAAGACGTAGGCCTCGCGGATCCTCAGGCGCTGCAAATCGCGATCGCTGCCCGCGACACGTATCACTTTCTCGGGTCACCCGAGGGCGAGCTCGCCCTCGCCGAAGCCGCGGTCTACCTCGCGACGGCTCCCAAGTCGAACAAGGTCTATCAGGCCTGGGGCGCCGCGCTCGAGCTCGCGCGACGCACGCCGGCCGCGGCGGTGCCCATGCACATTCGCAATGCGCCGACGCGTCTCATGAAGGAACTGGGATATGGACGTGGGTACCAGTATGCGCACTCGGTGCCCGAGGCGTACATTCCTCAGGAATATTTGCCGGACGAAGTCGCGGGCGAAGTGCTCTACGAACCCGGTGCATTTGGGTTCGAGAAAGAGATCGCGAAACGACTCGCGTGGTGGGCGGAATTACGCGACAAAGCAAGAAATGGCGAAACGCCGCAGGAATAACTGCGGTATTCCAGTTGTAAGGCGAAGCGAGCGGCGCGAAGCGCCATTCAGAACCGTCAGCGAGTCCAGGAGCATCCGATAGCCCGATCACTGATTTCGCTGACCCCACCAGTTGAGCGCGCCCTATTGATCGGTGCTCCGCTCAAGCGATCGGTGGACCGCCATCAGATCGACGAGCACCTCGAAGAGCTCGCCCGGCTGGCGGATACCGCGGGTGCGGTCGTCGTCGGCGAGCTGACGCAGAAGCTCGACCGCCCCGATCCCGCGACCTACCTCGGCAAGGGCAAAATCGACGAGCTCAAGGCGCTCGTAGACGCGCAGCAAGCAACCCTCGTGATCTTCGACGATCAGCTGACGCCAGCTCAAGGCCGCAACGTCGAAGAAGTGACGGGTCGCCGCGTGATGGATCGCCCCGAGTTGATCCTCGACATTTTCGCGACCCGCGCGCGCACCGCCGAAGCCAAGCTGCAAGTCGAGCTCGCGCAACTCGAGTACCTGCTCCCGCGCTTGACCCGCATGTGGGCCCACCTCGAAGGGCAACGCGGCGGTATCGGCTTGAGAGGTCCCGGCGAAACCCAGCTCGAAACCGACCGGCGCTTGATCAACAACCGCATTCGCCTGCTCAAGGACCGCCTGACCGATGTCGAGCGGGCACGCACGATCCAACGGCAATCCCGAAAGAACGCCTTCAGGGTGTCGCTGGTCGGGTACACCAACGCTGGGAAATCCTCGATTCTGCGCGCGTTGACCGGCGCCGACGACATCGTGGTCGAGGATCGTTTGTTTGCGACATTGGATCCGTTGACGCGAGAGATCGAGCTCGAAGGCAACTCCCACGTCCTGGTCACGGACACCGTTGGCTTTATCCGAAAGCTGCCGCACAACCTCGTCGCCTCATTCCGCGCGACCCTCGAAGAGGTAACCGAGGCGGATCTGCTCCTGCACGTGATCGACGCCAACCATCCCGCATGGGAGGAACAAAAGGCGGTCGTCGAGCAGGTGCTCTCGGAAATCGGGGCGTCCGAGAAGCCGGTCATGTACGTCTTCAACAAGATGGATACGGTTCCGCTCGCCACCCGAGAACCGTTTATGGAGCGCGTGCGTAATCTCCTCCCGGGCGCGGTTTTCGTGTCGGTTGCCGACAATCGCCTCGATGAGCTTCGCGGCGCGCTCGTTGCATCCGTGCGGGAATCGAGACCGGTGACACAGGTCACTCTGTCGGCGACCGATGGGAAGCTTCTCGCAGAGCTCCATAGGGACGCCGAAGTGCTGGATATACAGAACGACGGTGCCAACGTGGTCGTCGAAGCGCGGTTGGATAACGCACTCGCGGGCCGGTTGCGGCGGGCCGGCGCGCGCGTCTCACAAAGGTGAGGCTTTGGTAACGCCCACGGTCACACCGACTTTGCCGCTGGCGTCGAGCGGGTGACTCCAGCAGAATACTGGAACCGCGTGACCAATCTGTTTTCGCCCGAATCGGTCCTTCGTTCCGCATTCGCGCTTGCCCTGTCGGCAGCGCTCTCCGTCGTCCTCACCTATCTCGTGCGCCAGCGCGCCCGGCGCGCCGGTCTCTTCGACCGGGCCGACGCGCGGAAGCTGCACGCGACAGAGATCCCGCGCATCGGCGGCGTCGCCATCGTCGCGTCCGTCGCGCTCACGCTCGCCGTCCTGGCCGGGGTCATCGGACCGAACGCGTTTCTCGAGCACGGCTCCGGCCTCCTCGTCGTCCTCGCCGGCGCGCTCGCGATCCACGTCCTCGGGCTATACGACGATCTCTGGCAGGTGCGCGCCCGCTGGAAATTCCTGACACAAATTCTCATCGCGCTCGCCGTCTACATCCTCGGCGTCCGCATGACGACGCTGTCGCTGCCGTTCATCGGCATCGTCAATCTGCCGTTCGCGATCAGCCTCGCGTTTACCGTGCTTTGGTTCGTCGGCATCACCAACGCGTTTAATCTCATCGACGGTCTCGATGGCCTCGCCGCGGGCGCGGCGCTCTTCGCCTTGATGACGATGTTCGTCGTCGCCAGCGCCAACGGCCGCTCCGGCGCCGCCCTGGTCACCCTGGTATTGGCCGGCTCGACCCTCGGCTTTCTCTATTACAACTTCCACCCGGCGACCATCTTCCTCGGCGACTCCGGCAGCCTGTTCCTCGGCTTCATGCTCGCCGGTATCGGTGTCTTGAGCGCCCAGAAATCGCCGACGGTCATCGCCGTCGCGATCCCAGTCGTGTCACTCGGCCTGCCCGTTCTCGACACGTCGCTGGCGATTCTTCGTCGCTTCCTGCGCCGGCAACCGATCTTCTCCGCTGATCGTGGCCATATTCACCACCGCCTCCTCGGCGCCGGCCGGTCTCCGCGCGCCGTGGTGCTCATGCTGTATGCCGCGTGCGCCGTGTTGGCCTTGTGCGGCATGTTGCTGGTGAACGAGGGCGGCCACGTCGCGTTCGTGCTGGCGTTGATCGGAGTCGGGGTGCTCTTCACCGTGCAGCGCCTCAAGATTTATGAGTTCGAGGAAGTCGCGCGGCTGCTGCGCATCGGGGCCCGTCAGCGCCATACGATTGCGCGAGGGGTGAGAGTCAGAGAGGCCAGTGCACGACTGGCGGATTTGAGCGACCTCGGCGCGGTCTTCGATGCGCTCGAGCGGTTATTCGCCGAGGACGGCTGCCCGCGGGCCGAGCTGCAGCTCGCCGCGGCGTTCGTGCAGGAGCCCCAGGATCTCGTGCTCTGGTCCTGGTGCCGCGACCCGCACGTCGACGCGACGTGGTGGTCGGTGACGCTCCCACTGCTCGATGCCCGCGGTCGCCGGATGGGCACGCTTCAGTTCTGGCAAGAGGGCGCGCTCACCAAGAGCGCGCTGCCCCATTTCCACACGATCGCCGGCGAGCTCCGCTCACAGATCGAGTTCAAGGTCCTCACACTCTGGCGCACCGTGCCCCGCACCCGTCGGCCGACCGGTGAACGTGAGCGCGTCCCGACCGGATCAGGCCCGCGCGTCGCTTGACCACCGTCCCACGGCTCCACGTTTACAGACGTCGACAGGGGGTTGCGGCACTCGACTGGGCCGAGCTCTGGGAGTATCGCGAGCTCCTGTACTTCCTGATCTGGCGCGACGTCAAGGTCCGCTACAAACAAGCCGCGCTGGGCGCCGGCTGGGCCGTGTTGCAGCCCGCGATGGCGATGGTGATCTTTACGATCATCTTCGGGCGGCTGGTCAAGCTGCCAACGGATGGGTCCCCATACCCGGTCTTCGTATACGCCGGTCTCCTCCCGTGGACGTTCTTCAGTAACGCGGTAACGACCGCGTCGAACAGCTTGGTCAACAGCGCGAACCTGATTACGAAGGTCTACTTCCCCCGCGTGATCATCCCCCTCGCCGCCGTCGGAGCCGGCTTGGTCGATTTCACGGTCGCCTTCGGCCTTCTCATCATTTTGCTCGTGTGGTATCACATCCCGCTGACGCCGTGGTTCGCGCTCGTACCGGTGTTCCTGCTCCTGACCATCATTGCGGCGGTCGGGGTGGGCACCATTCTGTCGGCGCTGACCGTGAACTACCGCGACTTCCGCTGGGTCCTCCCGTTCGCGATCCAGGTCTGGCTCTACGCGACGCCGGTGACCTACGCCTCGTCAGTCGTCCCCGAGAAGTGGCGCGTGGCGTTCGGCCTCAATCCCATGGCCGGTGTGGTCGAGGGATTCCGGTCCGCGGTACTCGGGCGTCCGCCGCTCTGGACGCTCGTCGAGACCTCGGCCGTCGTAGCGGTCACCGCCCTGGTGCTCGGCCTGGTCTACTTCCAACGGGTCGAGCGGACCTTCGTCGACGTCGTCTGACGTGACCGACGCTATCGCGGTCGCCAATCTGACCAAAGAGTACGTGCTCGGCGGTGCGTCGGTGAACCGCGAGTACCGGACCATGCGCGACGCGCTCAGTGGGTGGATGTCGACCGCGTTCACGAACCGCGGCAAGCCGCGCCGGTTCCGCGCGCTCGACGATGTGTCGTTTACCGTGCCCCAAGGCGGCACCGTTGGCATCATCGGACGCAATGGAGCGGGGAAGAGCACCCTGCTCAAAGCGTTGAGCCGCATCACCGAGCCGACGTCCGGCACGATCACGATCCATGGCCGCGTGTCGAGCCTCCTCGAGGTCGGCACCGGTTTTCACCCGGAGCTGACTGGGCGCGAGAACATTTATCTCAATGGCTCGTTGCTCGGGATGCGCCGGACCGAGATCGTCGCCCGATTCGACGAGATCGTCGCGTTCTCCGAAATCGATCAGTTCCTCGACACGCCGGTCAAACGCTACTCATCGGGGATGTATGTCCGGCTGGCGTTCGCGGTCGCGGCGCATCTGGAACCGGAGATTCTGATCGTCGATGAGGTCCTCGCCGTCGGTGACGTCGCCTTTCAAAAGAAATGCCTCGGCAAGATGGAGGACATCGGACACAGTGGACGCACCGTCCTGTTCGTGAGCCACAACATGGCCGCGATCACCCGCCTATGCCCACGGGTCATACTCCTGCGCCAAGGCAAGGTGGTGGGCGACGGCAAGGCCCTCGATGTCGTGAAGCAGTACCTGAGCGAAGGGTCGAGCGGACAAGGGCTGGTCACCGAGCTGCTGAACGAGACCCGTCGCGGCGGCAACTATGGCACCGTCGCCCGCCTCGCGTCGCTCGAGCTCCGGCCATCGGCGACCGCGCCAGAGTTTCGATTCGGCGAAGACTTCCGGCTCCGCATCAGATTCCGCTCGATCGCGGCGGTGCTGCACGCCGCCGTCGGCATCGGCATCGACGACATGTACAGCAGCCGGCTCATGACGTTCAATAGCGATGAGTCGGGCGTGACGGTCCACACCGAGCGTGGTGGCGACTATACCATCGACCTGTGCGTGCCACGCCCCTGCCTCAATCCGGGCCGCTACTCGCTCTCGTGCGCGGTCCTGTCCGGCGGGCAGATCCTCGATTTCGTGGCCAACGCCACCGCGTTCGATGTCCTGCCGCTCGACGACGCGTCGGGTGCGCACATCGAGCCGACCGAGGGCGCCGGCCCGATCCGGCTCCCGTGCTCGTGGACCGTCTGATGCCCGACGTCGCCTTCGTCATCGAGCACCCGTACATCGACGCGCTGGCGTGCTTCCGGGAACCGATCAAGGCGCTGGCCGCTCTCGGCTACGGCGTCGACGTCTACCTGCGCTTCACGACCTGGCACCCGGTGCCGACGTTCACGAGCCGCAACATTCGATTCATTCCGATCGACGTCACGCACTCGGGCACGGCCACGCTCGTCACGCAACTGCTCTCGCGCTTCCCGCGCTACGCCGTGATCTTCACGGTGCCACAATGGTCGCTCCACTGGACCTCCATCGCGTCGCGCATCACGCGGACGCCGGTCGCCTACATCTCCGACGAGATTCGGACGCACGAGACGCGGCAAAAGGCCCGCGAGCGCCGCGAGCACCGACGGTGCGCGTTCACCGTGGCGTTGTCCGAAGAGCGGGCCGACTACATCCGCCAACTCAATCGGCTCCCCGCCGACCATCCCATTTACATCGTACCCAACGCATCCCCGGGTCCTTCGATTCGGGTGGCGAGCCACTACTACCAGGACCTCTTTGGCATAGCGCCGGAGCGTCTCGTGCTCCTGCACGCGGGCTCGATGGGGTGGAGTCCGGTGGCCGGCCTGGCCCGGGCGGCGGCGGACTGGGGACCCGACCAACCAGCGCTGGTATTCCAAGGCCGGCTGCCGACCGAGATGGCGTCACTCGAATCGCGGGGCTCCGTCTGGTTCGCGCAAACCAGTCTCCCGGCCGACCTGCTCAACTACGCGACGTCCTCGGCGCATATCGGGCTCGCCCTCTATGATGATCAGAAGGCGAACGATCGCCTCATGGGTGTCGCCTCCGGCAAGCTGTGTCTCTACATGCGGAACGCGCTCCCGGTGATCACGACGCGGCTCGACTGCTTCGAGTGGGTGGAACGCGAACGGTGCGGACTCCGCGTGGCCTCGGTCGACGAGATCCCCGACGCGGCCCGCGCCATCGAGCGCGATTACGACGCGTACGTGTGCAACGTCCGCCGGTACTACGCGGACCATCTCGACTTCACGCGGACGTTCCCGCCGGTCGCCGCGGCGGTGGACCGTTTGGCCAACCGGTGATGCCCTCCTGCGCGATCCTCGTGCTGAACTGGAACGGGGTCGAGCACCTCCGCGTGCTCATCCCCTCACTCCGCACCGCGATCGCCACGCTCGGCGCACCGGTCCCGATCGTCGTCGTCGACAATCGCAGCACCCAGTCCGACGTCGAATGGCTGCGCCGCGAGTGTCCGGACGTCGAAGCGGTCGTGGCCGAGCGCAACGACTTCTTGTTCTCGCTCAATCCCGTGGTGGCCGGGCGGTCCGAGGAGGCCATCGTTATCTTGAACAACGACATGCGGGTCGACGCCGACTTCCTCGCGCCGCTGCTCGCGCACTTCGACGACCCTGGCGTTTTCGCCGCGACAGCCCGCGTCCTGGACTGGGATGGGACTCGCCAGACGACAGGTCAGCGCCGCATGGCGATTCGACACTGCTGGTACTACCAGTGGTGGGATCTCGACGTCCGTCGGCCCGTATATACGCTGGATGCCGGCGGCGGCTGCGCGGCGTTTCGGCGGACATTCTTTGTCGAGTTGGGCGGGTTCGATCCGCTGTATCGGCCCGGATATTTCGAGGATGTCGATTTATCCTATCGCGCATGGATGCGCGGCTGGCGAACCGTCTTTGAGCCTCGGAGCGTGATCTACCATCGCGAGGGCGCGACCCTTCAGGATCGGTCCCGTGAAGCTCGGTTCCGCACGTTGCTCGCGCGGAACCAAGTGTTATTTACGCTCAAGAACGTAGGCGGTTGGCTGTTTGTTATTGGTTTCCTCGCCCTGGCCCCAGTCCGCCTGTTGCGTTCCGACCCCTATACCGCCCGAGGTCTCATCAAAGCCGTCCCACGTGTCGCCCGAGCCCTTATGAATAGATTGGGTCGCAAACCACCCGTCATGACGCCGAGAGAGATTGCCGCCGCGGCGGCCGTGGCGTTGCCATGACCGATCGCCCGATCACCGGACGCCGGATCCTGATCACCGGAGGAACGGGTTCCTTCGGCAATCGCGTCGCGTCGCACCTGGTCAAATTCAACCCGCAGCGCATCGTCATCTATAGCCGCGACGAAAAGAAGCAGTGGGAGATGGCCCAGCGCTGGCCGGACTTCGACTTTATCATCGGCGATGTCCGCGACCCCACGCGCCTCGCCGAAGCGATGCGTGGCATCGATGTCGTCTTTCACGCGGCCGCCCTCAAGCAGGTGCCCTCGTGCGAGACGTACCCGTTCGAAGCGGTCCTGACGAACACGGTCGGCTCGCAGCTCGTATGCGAAGCCGCCCTGGCGGCGGGCGTCGAGACCCTCGTCGCGCTCTCGACCGACAAGGCAGTCAAGCCGGTGAACGCGATGGGCACGTCCAAGGCCATGATGGAAAAGCTGGTTTGCTCGAAGAACCGCGTGAAGCTCGACACGGTGTTCTGCTGCGTCCGCTACGGCAACGTGATGGGCAGCCGCGGCTCGGTCATCCCGCTCTTTCGGAAACAGATCGAAGCCGGCGGCCCAGTGACGGTGACCGTGCCGCAGATGACGCGCTTCATGATGACCCTCGACGAGTCGGTCGATCTCGTCGTGCACGCGATGACGCACGCCGAGGGCGGCGAGATTTTCGTGCGGAAGGCACCCGCCGCGACCGTGGGCGACCTCGCGACCGCCATGATCGCCAAATACGGCAACGGGTCGTACGTCCCCGTCAAAGTGATGGGCATCCGGCCGGGCGAGAAGCTCGACGAGGTCCTCGTCAACGAGTACGAGATGCAGCGCACGGCCGAGGCCAAAGAGTATTACACGATCTACCCCGAGTACCGGCCGCTCAACATCGTACCCGACGTCCCTCTCGGGACCGAGTACACGTCCGCCAATACGCGTCGCCTGACCGACGTCGCGGAGATTGGTGCGCTGCTCGATCGCATGGGCCTCGTCGAATACTACGTCTGATGCGGGTGTTCGTCCTTGGGTCTCGTGGGATGCTGGGTCATGTCGTAGCGCGCGCGGTCACCGAGCGAGGCCACGAGGTCGTGACGTCGGACGAACGGTACGGCGGCTCGCCGCGCGATCCCCTGATCGAAGCCGTTCGGAGCTCCGGTTGCCCGGCGGTCTTGAACTGCCTCGGCTCCACGAAACGCCGCGAGCAGGATCTTCCGGAGCTCTACCGCGCGAACGCCCAGCTGCCCGCGCATCTCGCCGCGCGCGTGCGCGCCAACCAGCACATTATTCACGCGAGCACCGACTGCGTGTTCGACGGCCATCGCGGCAACTATCGCGTGGACGACGAGCCGACGGCCGACGACCCGTATGGTTTCTCGAAGCGGCTGGGCGAGACGATCTCGGGTCGTCCGAACGTGACCATACTCCGTGTCTCGATCATTGGCCCGGACTATCGTCCACACAAGCGAGGCTTGCTGGCGTGGTTCCTGTCGTCCCCCACCAAGGTCGAGGGCTACACGAACTGGCGCTGGAACGGGATCACGACCTTGGAATGGGCTGGCGTAGCGCTCGAAGTCATCGAGCGTCGGCATCGCGGCGAGCCGCTCGCCCCGGTACTGCAGCCGGCGACGAAGCCGATCTCGAAATACGAGCTCTTGCTCAAGTTCCGTGATGCGTACCGAACGAGCCACGAGATCCGGCCTGTCGCCGCGCCGACCGCGATCGACCGTACGCTCGTGCCCACCGAAGCGCGTCCGCCCATTGATGAGCAGTTGATCCGCCTGCGGGAGTGGTACGCCGAGTGCTGATTCCGGAGCGTCGTCGAGTCGTCATTCTCACCGAGGACTCGAAGCCGGCGCTGGGCGGGATCGCCGAGTACCTGCACCAGCTGGCCCTCGCGGTGAGTGCCACGCACGATGTGCTCATCGTGAGCAGCGTCCCCGGCGCGGGCCGGGTAGTGGTGCCGCCGCCGAAGCGGGTCGAGTATCGCGAGTGGCATTGGCACCGCTCTGATCTCCGGTGGCCGGGCGACAGCTTCATGCCGGCCCGGCGTCTCAACACGGCGATCATTCACGCGACGTCGCGCCAGCGCGTGCGCCGGAAACTGGCGTCGATCGCCGCCGAGCATCCCGATGCGACATTCGTCCTCGGCCGGGTGAGCGAGGTCACGCACCCGTGGTGCGAGGCCTGTCGCGACCTCGGGCTCCCGTATCAGGCGATCGGCTACGGCCTCGAGTTTCTGGAAGCGATTCATGCGCGCGGCGCCGCCCGGCGCCAGGCCGACGTCCTCGGCGCCCGTCACTGGTTCGTGTGCAGCAATGACACCGGCGGGATCCTCGCCGCAATGGGCGTCGATCGCGAACGCCAGACGTTGCTCACCCCCGGCGTCGATGCGGCGAGCGTCGCGGCGCCCGATGCGGCGGTGCGTGGGGCGATGCGCGAGCGGCTGCATCTGGGCGCCGACCCGTTCCTATTCACGATGTGCATGCTGCGACCCCGCAAGGGCGTGGATCTCTCGATCCGCGCCTTCGCCGCGGTCGCGGCTGAATATCCGGCGACGCGCTATGTGATCGCTGGCGGCGGCCCCGAAGATCCGGCGCTGCGCCGGCTCGCGCGCGAGACGGGATTCGGCGACCGCATCGTCTTCGCGGGTCCGGTCGACGACGCCACCCGCAACGCCCTGTTCGCCGAGTGCACCGCGTTCGTGATGGCGAATCGCCGACTGCCGCAAGACGTGGAAGGGTTCGGCATCGTGTTCTTGGAAGCCGCGCTCCACGGGAAGCCGGCCATCGGTGGCCGCAACGGCGGCGTCGTTGACGCGATCGAGGACGGTGTCACGGGATATCTCGCCGACACGGTCGACGGCCCCGACGACATCGCCCGCGCGCTGCACCGCATCCTGAGCGACCCGGACACGTCCCGCGCGCTCGGCGCGCATGGCCGCGAACGCGCGCTGCGAGACTTCACGTGGGGCCAGCGCGCCAAGACGTTCACGTCAACGATCGACGAGCTCGCCCAGCGCGCGCGGCCCACGCCATACGGCAACGTGGCCGTGACCGCGGAAGCCCGCGTCCTCACGGGGCGTCTCCGCCTCACGGCGGCGCATCTCACGGCGCTCGCCGGGCGCCAGCGCCTCGGCCACGCGCTCAAAAGAGGCGCGCCGCCGCCGGATCTCACCTCTGCGCTCAAGATCCTGAGCAGCTGGGTCAACCGGGCGTTCGACGCGGGAGGCGGGGCGGGGGCCGCCGCGTCGTATCACCCGGTTCGAGGCTGGGCGCTGCCGTATCCGGAGATCACGGGCTATTTCATCCCCACGCTCCTCACGACCGGCCAATCGGACCGCGCCTACCGCGCGGGACATTGGCTCGCGTCCACGCGTCTGCCGAGCGGCGCGATCTGCCGGAAGCAGTGGTACGAGGGGAACATCACGCCGAGTGTGTTCAACACTGGCCAGGTGATCGACGGCTGGTGTACGCTGGCCGAGCGCACCGGTGAGCCCATCTGGCGCGATGTCGCGCGGGCGGCCGCTGACTGGCTCCTGTCGGTGCAACAGCGCGACGGCAGTTGGCTGCGTTGGACGTACAACGACCTGGCCCAAACGTACTACACGCGTGTTGCCGGCCCGCTGGCGAGACTGGCCGTGCTCCTCGGCGAGAGCCGCTATGCGGACGCGGCCCACCGCAACGCGAGCTGGGCGATGCGATTGCAGGCGCCGGATGGCTGGGTGCACCGCGCGGGTTTCGCCGAGCGCGAGGCGCCGACGACACACACGATAGGCTACGTACTCGAAGGATGGGTCATGGCCGGCCTCGCGCTGCAAGAGCAGCGATATATCGAGGCCGCGGAGCGCGCGGCCCGTGCGCTGCGCGAGTCGTTCGAGCGCAAAGGGTATCTCGCGGGGCGGTTCCGCACGGGATGGCGTCCGGCGGCCCGCTGGCGGTGCGTGACGGGCGACGCGCAGGTTGGCGTCGTTTGGTTGGCGCTGAGCCGCGCCACCGGTGATACGCGCTATCACGACGCGGCCCGTCGTCTCGCGGAGCAGGTCCGAATGACGATCGAAGTGCGCGAGGATTGGCCGGAGATTTCCGGCGCTGTCCCCGGGTCGTGGCCCCGGTGGGGGGACTACGATGCGTACAGCTATCCGACGCACGCCGCGAAGTTCGCGATCGATTTGATCACCGGCCTGGGTCCGTGACGGTTCGCGCGCTGCTGCTCGCGTTCGAGTTCCCGCCGCTCTCGACTGGCGGAGTCCACCGCGCCCTGGGGCTCGCCGAGCACTTGGGCGCGTTCGGCATCGACCTCGCCGTCGTCACCGTGCGCTCCGAGGACTACGCCGCCTGGTCGTCCGCTCGCCTCGATCCCGCGCTCGCCTCGCGTATTCCCTCGAGTGTCCCGGTCTACCGGACGCCGAGCGGCTTCCCCGACTGGTACTGGCGCCTCAGCCAATCGCGCCTCGGCTTTCGGGCGCTCCAGTACGCGTACCGGGGCGACCCGGTATCGTCATTCTGGTCCGAGCCGGTCCGCCGCGCGGTCGCCGAGCATCGCCCGGACGTTCTGCTCGCGACGATGCCCCCATTCGGGGTAGCCGTCATTGCCCGGCAGATCGCCAAGCAATACCGACTCCCTTGGGTGGCAGACTGGCGCGATCCGTGGACGTACTGGTGCGCCGCGCCATTTCCAACTTATGCGCACTATCTCTACGCCCGTCAGGCCGAAGGCGCGGTGCTGCGCGAGGCGAACGTATCCGTGTCGACCTCGCATGTCACGCGCGACGATTGGCTGCGATTCTTCCCAGGCGTCGATCCGTCGCGCCTGGTGACGATCTACAATGGCTATGACGATGATGTGGTCGATGCGGTTGACCCAGTCCCCCGAACCATCGTCTACGCGGGCAGCTGGTACTACGATCCGCAGTCGCGCTCGACGATGCTGCAACCGCCTTGGCGCCGCTCTCCACAACGCTGGCTGTTCTACTCGCCACGCCGCGAAGACTGGCTCTATCGCTCGCCATATTTCTTCCTGCGCGGCCTCGCACGCTACCGTGGTTCGGTGAGCGTCGAATTCGCCGGGGCGATCCCGGGTTGGCTCCCGACGATGCTCCGCGAGACCGGCACCGAATCCCGCGTCCGCCTTCGCGGCCCAATCTCGCACGAAGAGGCGCTTCGCCTGCAAAAGAGCGCATCCGCGCTCTTGCTGACGTCCGCCAAGGTCATCGGAGGCCGCGATTATAGCGTCGCGGGAAAGACCTTCGAATACTTCGGCCTCCGCCGCCCCATTCTTGGCGTCCTCACCGATGGCGCCATGCGGGATCTCGTCGAAGAGTCCGGCCTTGGCATCATGGCCGACCCGGATGACGAGAACGCCGTCGTCGCCGCGATCGACCGAATCGCCACTGAGCCGACGCCGGTTTCCCCGCGCGGCGAAGTGCTAGCCCGATTCACGCGCCGCGAAGTAGCGCGGCAGATGGCCGAGAGCCTCCGTCGCGCGGCGGCCGAGGGCTACCGCGGATGACGCGCCGGGTCCTGGTGATCGCGCCGTTCTTCCCACCGTCCGGCCTTCCGCCATCTCATCGCGCGCGGTTGTTCGTACGGCACCTGCGTTCATATGGCTGGGAGCCGATCGTCCTCACCGTCGATCCGCGCGACCGCGAAGAGACACAAGAGCCCGCGCTCGTCTCACTCGTCCCGCCTGACCTCCATATCGAATCGGTGCGAGCCTTTCGTCGTCGGTTCGGCCTCGGCGACCTAGGCCTCCGCGCGCTGCCGGCCCTCCTCGCGCGAGCGGCGAGCATCGTGCGCGCACAGCGCGCCGATGTCGTCCTGTTGATCGTGCCGCCATGGTACGCACTTTGGATGGCGAGGCCGCTTCGGTGGCTAACGGGTTGCCCGATTGTAGTCGATTATGTGGACCCGTGGCGGATCGAGCCCACCGGTACGCTGAAAAGCCGTCTCGCCGCCCGCGTGGCGGCATGGAGCGAGAGCTGGTGCCTGGCCGGCGTATCTGGCCTCTTTGCGGTATCCCAGGCGATCATAGCCGAGGTCCAAGCTCGATTCCCGGCCGTCGCGATGGTGCCGTCAGGCTCGGCGCCGTATGGATTCGACGCCGCCGACCTGACCCTCGCGGGAAAGCCGACACCAGGTGACGGTACGCTGCGCCGGATAGTCTATGTCGGCGCACTCTCCGACTCACAGCTTCCCGTGTTCACGGCCTTCCTCGACGCATTGGCAGCGACGCCCTTGCCGATTCGCCTCGAGCTCTACGGCACGACCTACGCCCCAGGCGCCCGCGCGCGCCCGCGCGTCGCGCATCTCGTGGAAGCACGCGGCCTCTCGTCCCAAGTGATCGAGCGCCCGGAGCGGGTGCCGTACGCCGAGGCGATGGCCCTGGCGGCTGGCGCGGACGCGAACCTCGTCCTCGGCGACCTGACGACGTACTACGCTGCGTCGAAGCTCATGCCCACACTCGCCGCACGGCGCCCGATCGTGGCGGTGCTCCACGCGGCCACGGAGCCGGCGGCGCTCTTGCGCGGGCTCAATGCCAAAGGCTTAGTATTGTACGGCGATCAGCCGTCACCGACCCCGGCCGACGCGGTACCGTCGATTCGCGCGGTGCTGTCCGATCTGGTTGCCGGACGCATTTCTCCTCTCACGATCGATGTGATGACCGATCTCACGCTGCGGCCCCGTACCGCTGCCGGGATGACCGGCGCGCTCGCGGATGTGCTGACGCGAGTCGTTGATCAATGATGCAGGGCGCCGACCCGTTCTCCGGCATCCGCGGCGCCCCGGTGCTCGTCACCGGCGGCACGGGATTCGTCGGCTCGAATCTCTGCCGGTTCCTGATCCGCCAGCTCGGTTGCCGGGTGACCGCGCTCGACGATCTCTCGAACTCGTCTCGCGTGCGCATGGAAGGCTTGCAACTCGTCGTCGGCGATGTGCGCGATGGCGCGGTCGTCGAGCCGCTGTTGGCCGAGCATCCGTGGATTTTTCATCTCGCCTGCCGGACGATTCTCACCTCCGGGAGCGATCCGGAAGGTGACCTGTCGGTGAACGCGCTCAGCACGCTCCGCATGCTGGAGTTTCTGCGCCATTCTCGCCCGGCCGGATTGCAACGTTTCGTGTACACGTCATCGACCTCGATCTACGGGAATTGTCGCCATCTCCCGGCCGACGAGCTCGACCCGCCAAATATTCTCAACCACTACGCGGCGACAAAGCTGCTCGGCGAGCACTATACCACGCTCTATCACACGGCCTATGGCGTTCCCACCGCCTGCGTACGGTATTCGAACGTCTATGGCCCGGGTCAAACTCCTCGTAACCCGTATTGCGGCGTTATCGGCAAGTTCATAGAGGCAGCTCGAGCAGGCCGTGCGATGACGGTCCATGGCGACGGCGAACAGACACGCGACTACACGTACGTCGATGACGCCGTCGAGGGTACCATCATGGCCGCGGTGGCCCCGCAAGCGCTCGGCGACGTATTCAACATCGGCACGGGTGTCGAGACGTCAGTGAATACCCTGGCGCGAGAGATCGCGGGCTTGTTCGACGGGACCATTCCGATCGAATATCTCGACCGCCGTGACATCGACAACATCCGCCGCCGCTCGCTCTCAGCCGAGAAGATCCGCGTGCGCCTCGGCTGGCAACCCCGCGTGCGTTTGCGCGATGGCCTGCGCCGCACCGTGGAGGCGCACTGAGGCTGGGCATTGTGGCGACGCACCCGATCCAGTACTACGCGCCGTTGTTCCGAGCGCTCGCGGCACGTGGGGATGTCGATCTTACCGTCTACTTCGCGCATCGCCCGACCGCGGCGGAGCAGGGCATCGGCTTCGGGGTCGCGTTCCAATGGGACGTCGACCTGACCGCGGGCTATAAAAGTGTATTCCTACGGAACGTCGCGCAGGGACCCAATCGCGATCGCTTCGCCGACTACGACACTCCGGAGATCATCTCCATCATCGAACGCCGGGAGCACGATGCCATAGTCGTCCTCGGGTGGCGTGCCAGAGCCTACTGGCAAGCCATGCGCGCCTGCTGGCGCACGAATACGCCGGTCTATGTGCGCGGCGACTCCCAACTCGAGGATGATCGCGGCCTCAAACGCCTCGTCAAACGCGCGCTGTACCCTCGCTTCGTCGGCCGGTTCACGGCGTGTCTGGCTGTGGGGACCCGCAGCGAGGCGTACTTTCGGTACTACGGCGCCCGACGGGTTGTCCGCTCGCCGCATTTCGTGGACAACGCGGCCTTTGCGGCCGGCGCGAGTCACGCGCGCGCTTCGCGCAACGCGGTACGCGCCCAATGGGACATCGATGATTCGACGCTCGCGGTGTTGTTCGTCGGCAAGCTGATCGATAAGAAACGCCCTGGGGACGTGGTCGACGCCTGTCGCCGCGTAAGCGGCGCGCGTGCTATTATCGTTGGCGATGGCCCTCTCAAGGGCACACTGGCCAATGCGACGCTTCTCGGCTTCCGAAATCAATCTGAGCTCCCGGCGATCTACGCGGCGGCGGACGTGCTCGTGCTGCCGTCCGACCGCCAGGAGACCTGGGGCCTCGTGATCAACGAAGCGATGGCCGCCGGGCTCCCAGTCGTCGCCTCCGACGCGGTCGGCTGCGTCCCCGACTTGATCACGCCGGGCGTCACGGGCGATCGCTTCCCGCCGGGCAACGTCGACGCACTCGCCGCCGCGTTGCGGGCCTTGGTTGATGACCCGGCGCGCGGCCCGCGGATGGCCGCGGCCGCGTCGGATCGCATCGGCCAGTACTCGGCCGATCGCGCCGCGGCGGGCGTGATGGAGGCGGTGACATGACCGACATGCCCGTCCAACTGCCGTCATTCGACGCGCCACCGGTCGCCATCGCGCGCGCGCATCGCCGGTATTTCCTCACGACGGACAACTGGTGGTTCATCATCGGCACGGCATTCACCGTCTCGATCGCCTGCATCACGTTCTACGAGCGCGACTCGTTGTGGATCGGCCTCGGATTGTTCTTCGCGATTATCGTGTTTCTGCACACGCTGCGCGTGTCGCCGACCGTCCCCTGGATTCCGGGTCTCATCTCGATCGTCGGGTTCGTGCAGTGGGTGATCGCCCCGTGGGCGAACTATCATGTGCCGGCCGATGCCTCGGTGTTCGAGATGACGCTGCAGCCGCCGGACTATTTCATCTACGCCGTCCCGGTGACGATCATGTTCGCGGCCGGGATGTATCTCCCGATGTGGCGCCTGGGCACCACCGACAAGGTCCAGCGGTCCGCGGTCGAGCCACGCGACTTTCGCGTGACCTGCGACATCATGATCGTCATCGGGATGATCTCGTTCTTCTTCATCACGCGCGTCGGCCTCAATATCCGGTTCCTGTTCACGCTCCTGACGTACCTCGCGTTCATCGGCGCCTATGGCCTGATGATGGTGAGCGCCAGGGGGTGGGTCTGGAAGCTCACGGTCGTGATGGCGATCCGCGTGGCGATGTCGACGTCGGAGGGGCTGTTCCACGATCTGCTGCTGTGGGTCGTCTATACCGGCGCGCTCATCATCTTCACGAAACGCGTGAAGGTTCGGACGATCATCCTCGTGGCCATCGCCGGCATATTCTTCATCGGCGTGCTCGACGAAGCCAAGTTCGCCTATCGGAATCAGATCCGCGAAAACCCGGACATGACGATCCCCGATCGATTCCAGGCGCTCGGCCAGCTCATCGTGGTGCAGGCGCAGCTGCCGGTCGAGACCTTCACCGGCGACGCGTTGAGCCACTTCGTCACCCGGCTCAACCAGGGCTGGATCATCGCCCGCACCATGTACTGGGTGCCGGTTCAGGAGCCCTATGCGAACGGTGAGACCATCATCAATGCGTTCCGAGCCGCGCTCATCCCCCGCGTGCTCGATCCCGGGAAGTACGAGGCCGGTGGCGTCGAGTACTTCGAGCGGTTCACCGGGTTCCACCTGTACAACACGAGCATGAATCTCGGCGTCGCCGGCGAGATGTACGCCAACTTCGGGTTGGTCGGCGGGATCATCGGCGCGTTCTTGTTCGGCTGCGGCATCGGGTTGGTGTACCGCATCTTCTTTGTGCTGGCGCGGAGCTCGATCTTCTGGTGGGCGTGGGCGCCCTACGTCCTCCTCTATTCCATGCAGGCCGAGAACGGTATTGGAGAGGGCGTCAACCACGTGGCGAAAGCGTTCGTCGTCATGCTCGGCGTCGTGTACGCCGTTCCGGCGTGGCGTACGCTTCGGTTGAGGCAAGGGCGCAAGGTCGTTGCGTGAAGGTATTGCACGCGATGCCGAATCTGACGCGTCCGTTTGGTGGCCCGATCGAAGCCCTGATCGGCTTCGTTGCGGCCGCATCTCCCCCAGCCAGTTCCACCGTCGTCGGCCCACCGTGCCCGGATGCCGAGCGCGATTGGCTGGCCGCTCAACTTCCGCCGGCCACGCGCATCGTCTTCGCCTCTCCCTGGGGCCGCACGATCCGCGAGCTCGCCGTCAAAGCCGATGTCGTGCACGTGCACGGCCTTCTCAACCCCTTCAGTTCCTCCGCCGCTTCGGCGACCCTCTCGTCAGGCCGCCCGTTGGTTCTCGGGCCATTCGGCACGCTGTCCCGTTACACGTTCACCCACCGCCGTCGTTGGCTGAAGCAGATCTATTTCGCCGCGATCGATGCTCCGTTCGTCCGCCGCGCGCAGGCACTGCATTTCACGACCGCGGCCGAGCGCGACGAAGCCGCCTGGCATGGCATCGATTTCACTGGTCGTTCCCATATCGTCCCCCCTCCCTGGCGTGCATCCGTTCCTGTCGTTCTCCCACACGTGGGGGAAACGGTGCTTTTTTTGGGGCGCCTACACCCGAAGAAAGGCGTCGACGTGCTCTTGGACGCGTGGCCCAGAGTACGCGCCAGCCGCGAAGCGGCGCGCCTAGTTGTTGCCGGAGCCGGCGACCAACGTTTCGAGAGAAAGATGCCGGGTGTCGAATTTGTTGGATTCGTGACCGGCCAAACCAAGACCGAGTGCCTTCGGGCGGCGGACGTGTTCGTGCTCCCGTCGCACAACGAGAACTTCGGCATTGCCGTCCTCGAAGCCATAGCGGCCGGCGTCCCGGTCGTCGTGAGCCCAGGGGTCCAGCTTGCTCCGTGGGTAGCAGAACGTAGGCTAGGACTGGTAGCCGACCGCGACCCCGGCGCGCTGGCCGACGCGATCCTCGCCGTGCTCGGTGACGCCGAGCTTCGCTCCCGCGTCGCCCGAAGTGGGGCCGAGGCGGTCGTCACGGACTTCGGGATGCCGCGCGTGGCTCCCGCACTGCTTGCCATGTACCGAAGCGCCATCGAACGATGTACGTCTTAGGCATCAACGCATATCACGCCGACGTCTCGGCCGCGCTCCTGCGCGACGGGGTGCTCGTCGCCGCCGTCGAAGAGGAGCGATTCCGGCGCATCAAGCACTACGCCGGGTTTCCGACAATGGCGATCCGGTCCGTCCTCGCCGAGGCCGGTATCCGCGGCGCGGATGTCGACCACGTCGCGATCAGCCGGTCCCCTCGGGCCCACATCGCACGCAAAGCGCTGTTCGCCTTGACCCATTGGCCCAATCTCGATTTAATCCGCGACCGCCTTCGCAATCGCCGAAAGGTGACTGACGTGCGCGTTCCGCTTGCGGACGCGCTCGACGCCGTGCCGCCCAAGCTGCACTTTGTCGAGCACCACCCGGCGCACCTGGCCAGCGCGTTCTTTGTCTCGCCATTCGAAGACGCCGCCTGCTGCGCCGTCGACGGGTTCGGGGATTTCGTATCCACGTCGATGGCGATCGGCCGCGGGAACAGATTCGACGTCCTCCGTCACGTCTTCTTCCCACATTCCCTCGGGATGATGTACACGGCGGTGACACAGTATCTCGGCTTCCCGAGCTTCGGCGACGAATTCAAAGTCATGGGCTTGGCGCCCTATGGAAAACCGACCGCGGTCGCGGAAATTAGAAAACTCGTCCGACTGACCGATGGCGGTCGTTTCGAGCTGGACCTCCGCTATTTCCGCCATTGGTCCGATGGCGTGGCCATGGAGTGGGACAACGGCTACCCGACGCTGGGCAGTGTCTTCACGTCGGATGTGGAGTCGCTACTCGGTCCCTCGCGCAAGTCGGACGAACCGCTAACCCCCCGACATGAAGACGTCGCGCACTCGTTGCAGGTCGTCTACGAAGAGTGCTTCACGCACGTGCTCGAGGGCTTGTGGGACCTCACTCATACCCCGCGGCTCTGCCTCGCGGGAGGCTGCGCGATGAACAGCGTCGCGAATGGCAAGATTCGCCAACGCACGCCGTTTCGCGAGGTCTATATCCAGCCTGCCTCGAGCGACAACGGGACGGCGCTGGGCGCGGCCTACTACGTCTGGAACCAGGTGCTGGGTCGCGAACGCGCGTTCGTGATGGATCACGGCTACTGGGGCCCGGCGCACGACGAGGCCAGTGTCCTCGCCAAGCTCGATGGCGCGTGCACGATCGAGCGCTTCGCGACGCCGGACGCTGTCGCCCAAGCCACGGCGCGCCTCATCGCGGATGGCAATGTCGTCGGCTGGTACCAGGGCCGCATGGAATGGGGCGCCCGCGCCCTCGGCAATCGCAGCATCGTTGCCGACCCCCGCCGCGCCGACATTCGCGAGTTGATCAACGTGAAGATCAAATTCCGCGAAAAGTTTCGCCCGTTCGCGCCCTCGGTCGCCGAGGAAGCGATCGACGAGTGGTTCGAAGGCGCGGTCCCGGATCCGTTCATGATCCAGGTCTATCCCGTGCGCCCCGACAAGCGCGCGCTGATCCCTGCCGTGACGCATGTTGATGGGAGCGGCCGGCTGCAAACGGTGAGCGCGCGCACGAATCCCGCGTACTATCGCCTGATCAAAGCATTCGAAGCGTTGACTGGCGTTCCCATCGTGCTCAACACCAGCTTCAACGAAAACGAGCCGATCGTCGAAACGCCGGCCCAAGCGCTCGACTGCTTCCTGCGGACCAAAATGGATGCGATCGTCCTGAACACCACACTCGTCCGGCGAAAATGAAGGCGGCCCTCCGCCGTGCCCTTCCGTGGGTCGCCGCCGTGGCAGGCCGCGCCGTCAGGCGCGAGCCGGACTCACCCATGGCATTGCCCGATCGGCCAAAGATCCTGCTGCTACAGCTCCAGCAGGTGGGCGACAGCATGGCGGTCTCGCCGCTGCTCCGCGCGTTGCACCGGCGCTATCCGGACATGATGCTCGACGTGCTGGCCAGTCCGGCAGCCAAGACGGTGCACCGGAAGTCCCCCCACGTGCACGCCATGCTGACGGCCGCACGCGGGGTCCGGTACGATTGCGTACTGGCGTGCGTCAATCAGGTATCGTTTCGCTACGCCATGATTGCCGCTCTGACCGGAGCCCGCCGCCGGCTGGGCTTCGACGTTGATGGCGCGGGGTTCCTGTTCACCCGTCGCATGTCCATTCCACCCGGTATGAACGTCCTGAAGGCCAACATGCTCCTCGCCGCCGCCCTGGACGCGGACGCGACGAATCCGGTCGAAGAGTTTTGGTTCGACGACGCGGACCGCGAAGCGGCCGCGCACTTGGTGCCCGAGCAACCGTACGTGGTGATACACCCGGGTTCGAACTGGCAGTCGAAAACGTGGTACGCCGATCGCTGGGCCGCGGTCGCCGATGCCCTCGCGCCGCTCGTCCCGGTCTTCGTAGGAACGGCCGCGGAAGCGCCGCTCGTAGCGCAGATCGGGCGAGGCATTTCGCTCGTCGGCAAGACCGATCTGTGCCAACTCGGCGCCGTGATGGAGCGCGCCGAGCTGTGCATCACGACCGACTCGGGCCCTCGCCACATCGCCGGCGCACTGGGTCGCCCGCTCGTCACGGTGATGAGCTCGCTCGACGAACCGTATCGCTGGACCTTCGATCGCCCGAACGAGATCGTGCTCCGTACCGACCCGCCGTGCGCCGCCTGTCTCCTCTCGTACTGCTCCCACCGAACGTGCATGGATCGCTTGACGGTCGATGCCGTGCTCTCGGCTTGCGCACGAGCGCGCCGTCACTCTCAATTACCGACACATGTCGCATGACATCGCCGTCGTGACCGGGGCCGGCGGATTCATCGGCCACCATTTGGTCAAGCGATTGAAGGCCGAGGGCTATCGGGTGCGCGGGGTCGACATCAAGCACCCGGAATTCGAGTCGACCGCCGCCGATGAATTCGAACTGTTGGACCTCCGTCGCTGGGAGCCGTGCCGCCAGGCTGTTCGCAACGCCTCGGAGATCTACAACCTCGCGGCAAACATGGGCGGGATCGGCTTCATCGAGCACAACAAAGCCGTGATCATGCACGACAATGTGCTGATCAATATGCACATGTTGGAGGCGGCCCGCGAAGCGGGCGCCAAGAAGTTCCTGTACACGTCGTCAGCGTGCATATACCCGCTGTACAAGCAGCAAACCCCGGATGTCACGCCGCTCAAGGAAGAAGACGCTTACCCAGCAGACCCGGAAGATGGCTACGGCTGGGAGAAGCTCTTCAGCGAGCGCCAATGCCGCCACTATTTCGAGGACTTCGGCCTCGAAACGCGCGTCGCGCGGTTTCATAATATTTTTGGCCCCCTCGGCACGTACGATGGTGGCCGCGAGAAGTCGCCGGCTGCCATTTGCCGCAAGGTCGCTCTCGCGTCCAATGGTGGCGAGATAGAAGTGTGGGGCGATGGCAACCAGACGCGCTCGTACTGCTATGTCGATGATTGCGTGGAAGGCGTTCGGCGGCTGATGCAATCGAATCACCGGGACCCTCTCAACATTGGCCAGGAGCGCTTGATCTCGATCAACGAGCTGGTCGCGATCGTCTCCACGATAGCGGGAAAACGCGTCACGAAACGCCATTTGCCCGCGGCGCCGCAGGGTGTCAAAGGCCGGACGAGCGACAACACACGGCTCCGCGCTGTTCTGGGCTGGGAGCCCGTCATCACCCTGGAAGAGGGTCTGCGCCGCACGTACGGTTGGATCGAAGAACAACTCGCGGCTCGTGCTCCTACTCATTAACCAACACTACTACCCAGACGTTGCCTCGACCGGTCAGCACCTGACGGACCTCGCCGAGTATCTCGCGGCACGGGGCGCCGAGGTTCGGGTGCTGACGGGCCGTGCGCACTACGTCGACGGCCGCCTCGAAGCGCCGGCGCGCGAATCGCGCAACGGCGTCGTGATCCGCCGGTTTCGCACCACGACATTCGGACGCGGCTCACGCCTGGGCCGCATCGTGGATTACGCGACGTTCTATATGCGCGCGCTCTTCGCCCTGCTGGCGGCACCCGCCGATGACCTCACGGTGGTGTTCCTGACGACGCCACCGATGCTCGCGGTGATGGGCTGGTTCGTTGCCGCGCTCCGCCTTCGGCGCTTCCGATACGGCATCTGGTCGATGGACCTCCACCCCGATGCCGAGATCGCCGCCGGGATGGTGCGGGCGACGAGCCCGGTCGGGCGGTGCCTGGTCTGGCTCGACGAACGGGCGTTCCGGAGGGCGGCTTTTGTCGTGGACCTCGGTCCGTACATGAAGCGCCGTATCGTTGCCAAGGGCGTTCCGGAGTCCCGCACGCGTACGATCCCCGTGTGGGGCCACGCCGAGTCCACGAGCGCCCGGCCGCTGCGGGCCGAGCTCGGGCTCGAGGGGCGCTTTGTGGTCATGTATTCGGGCAACGCGGGCCTCGTCCATGAGTTCGGCGACATCCTGGCCGCCATACGTCTCTTGCGCGATGAGCCCAGCATCTATTTTCTCTTTGCCGGTGGGGGCCCCCGCCGGGCTGAGATAGAGGCGTTCGCACAAGAGGCGCGACTGACGAATTTCAGCTATCGCCCGTACTTCGCGCGCGAGGAGCTCGGCGACGCATTGGCCGTCGGCGACGTGCATCTCATCGCGCTGGGCGCGCCGTTTGTCGGCGTGTCCGTTCCCGGGAAATTGTACGGCATCATGGCGGCGGGGCGCCCGGCCCTCTTCGTCGGCCCGTCGTCGTGCGAAACGGCCGACACGATCCGGGACGCTGGTTGCGGTCTCGTCGTAGACCCTGCCTCCGGTACCGCCCCACAGCAGATCGCCGACGCTCTGCTCGCCTGGCGCGCCAACCCCACCTCGGCCCGCGAAGCGGGCGAGCGTGGCCGCGTCGCCTTCGAGCGTCAGTTCGCTGCCGACACCAACTGTGCGGCTTTCGCGGAGGTCCTGCGGTGAAGCTGCTCCATGTGGTGGGCGCCCGCCCAAACTTCCCAAAGCTCGCCCCGCTCTCGCGCCAAGCCCGGGCGGTAGGAATCGAGCAAGTCGTGGTGCACACGGGCCAGCACTACGACGACGCGATGTCCGCGTCTTTTTTTCGAGACTTGGGTCTCAGACCTCCGGATATCAATCTGGACGTCGGCTCAGCGACCCACGCGGTCCAGACCGCGCGGGTCATGGAGCGCTTCGAGCCCGTCCTGCTCCAGCATCGCCCCGACTGGACGGTCGTCTACGGCGATGTCAACTCGACGCTCGCGGCGACACTCGTCGCCTCGAAGCTCGGATTTCGCGTCGCCCACGTCGAAGCCGGCGTCCGCAGTGGCGACCGGTCGATGCCCGAGGAAATCAATCGCATCGTGACCGATCGCCTGGCGGATCTGTTGTTGACCCCATCCCGCACGGCCGATCGTACCCTGCGGGCCGAAGGTGAGCCCGACGACGAGATCATGTTCGTCGGTAACGTGATGGTGGATGCCTTGCTGTACGCGGTACAACGCGCCCGCACCATTGGCTTTCGCTCTCAGCTGGGCCTCTCCACCGCACCGATCACGGTGACCTTGCACCGCCCATCAAATGTCGACGACGCTGCCCGTCTCACCGCGATCGTATCGGCGCTGCGCGAGGTGGCGTCCACGCGACCGGTGGTGTTTCCCGTGCATCCGCGCACACGCGGGCAGCTCCAGATGGGGCGTTTCGATATGGGCGCTGTGCGACTGATCGATCCCGTGAGCTACCTCGAGATGGTAGATCTCGTCGAGGGGTCCCACGCCGTGATCACCGATTCCGGTGGTCTCCAGGTCGAAAGCACGGCGCTCGGGGTCCCGTGCCTCACGGTCAGAGACACGACCGAGTGGCCCGAGACGATCGAGTGCGGAGCCAATCGCCTCGTCCCCGATCCCGCGGACCTCGTCGAGGCGGTCGCGTCAATCACCCGTCTGGATGACGCACCGCGTCCGGAAGGCTGGGATGGTATGGCCGCCGTGCGCGCGGTGGACTGCCTGCGCACACACTGACGCCGTGCATCTCCTGCACGTCGTCGGCGCACGGCCCAACCTCCCGAAGCTCGCGCCCGTCTACCGGGCAGCGGCGCGCCGGGCTGGTGTGACGCAGACCGTCGTCCATACGGGCCAGCACTACGACGACGCGCTGTTTGCGTCGCTGCTCGCCGATCTCGCCCTTCCGGAACCCGATATTAACCTCGGCGTCGGGTCGGCGTCTCACGCCGTGCAGACAGCGCGAATACTCGAACGGCTGGAGCCGGTTGTGACCAATCAGCGCCCCGACTGGGTCGTCATCTACGGCGATGTCAACTCGACGGCCGCGGCCGCGGTCGTCGCGGCCAAGCTCGGCATTCGGAGCGCGCACGTCGAAGCTGGCCTGCGGAGCCGGGACCGGACGATGCCCGAGGAAATCAATCGGATCGTCGCCGACCGATTGGCATCGTTGCTGCTCACACCATCGCGCGATGCCGATGACACACTGCGTGCGGAAGGCGAGCCCGAGTGCGAGATCGCCTTTGTCGGAAACGTGATGATCGATAGCTTGTTCGAAGCGTTACCCCGTGCCAGGACCCTCGCGGTCACGCGAGGCCACGCCCTGGTTACGCTGCATCGCCCGTCGAACGTCGATGATCGACGCCGTCTCTCATCGCTGATGGTCGCGTTGCGAGAGGTGGCCGCGGAGCGGCCCGTTGTATTCCCTGTTCATCCGCGCACGCGTGATAGACTCGCACAATGGGGCATTGAGGCCGGCGCTGTTCGGACCGTCGAGCCTGCGAGCTATCTGGAGATGGTCGCCCTCATGGACTCGGCACACGCCGTGATCACTGATTCCGGTGGCGTGCAGGAGGAAACGACCGCGCTCGGTGTTCCATGCTTTACCGTGCGCGAGACGACGGAACGGCCCGTTACCGTCACCTCTGGCACGAACCGTCTCGTGCAAGACCCCGTTACCTTGCCGGGTCTTGTTCGGGACGCCACTCGCCCGTCAGTATTGCCCGTGATCGAAGGATGGGACGGCAGGGCCGGTGAGCGGGTAGTAGATGCGTTGCTTGCCGGTGACTTGCCATGACTTGCCCGCTCGGTAACATTTTGTTTTTATCAACATCCTTACTACCGTGAGTGCGCCGCAACCCCGCGTTCTGACCACGGTCGAAACCAGCCGGCCTTTCCCCATCGTGCTGCAAGAGCGCGCACGCATTGCGCGCCGCACGCACGTCGTCCGGGGAATGACGCGATTCGCGGTCCTGCTGCTGGCCGATGCGTTCGTGGTGGTGCTCCTCCGTACCGTCTACGGGGCAGCCCGCCAGGTCAGCGCATCACTCCCTTCTCTTGTAGAGTTGGTCTTCGCTCTGTTCCTCGGCCTCTGGGTCATGGGGACATATGGGGCGGGCGACCATCGCCGCGACATGGGGAAAGTCTTCACCGGTGCCGCGGCGGGAGTCGTGCTCGTCGGCTGGAACTCCCTGTGGGCCAGCCCCTCGATCGCAGGTCTCGTCGGTCTCACCGTCACGGCGAGCGCGGTCGCCACCGCGCTCGTGTTCGAGCGGCTCCTCATCGAAGTCCTCGTCTATAGGGCCCGGGCTCGCGCCGCCCACGCGCCGCGCGCATTGCTCGTGGGTCCCGCCGCGGATGCGCGCAAGGCGCTCCGGACATCGCCGTTCACGATCCAGTCCGAATTCCGCGTGCTCGGTTACGTGTCGACCGAGGGGCGTTCGCCGGCGGATGCCCTCGGCGGCGTTGGCGAGTTCGTCGAGGTCATGGCGACGCTCGACGTGGACACCGTGATCTTCGCGGGCCACATCGAGGAGACGCTCTTCCACGACCTGCTGACCATTGCCGATGCGGCCGGATGCCATGCGTACTCGCTCGCGCGGCCCGCGACACTCACGGGATATGTGCCGGAGCTCGTGTGGCTGCGCGGCGTGCCGCTCGTGCAGCTGACGAGGCCCGGACTGCATGGCCAGCAGTTGGTGATCAAGCGGCTGATCGACCTCCTCGTCTCGTTCTTCGGCCTCATCCTGTTGTCACCGGTGCTCGCGCTCGTCGGATTGGCGGTGCGGCTGTCATCGCCGGGCCCGATGATCTTCCGGCAGCGGCGCGTCGGCTCGGGCGGGCGTCAGTTCGACATCCTGAAGTTCCGCAGCATGGTGGACGGCGCCGAGGAACAGCGCACGGAGTTGGCCGCGAACAGCGTGTATCAGGACGGACGGCTGTTCAAAATGCCCTTCGATCCACGCGTGACGCGCGTCGGCCGCTTCCTCCGCCGCACGAGCCTCGACGAGCTGCCGCAGCTCTGGAACGTGCTCAAGGGCGAGATGTCGCTCGTCGGTCCGCGGCCGCCGTTGCCGTCGGAGGTCGCGCTGTACGAAGAGCACCATTACTCGCGCTTCGACATGAAGCCCGGCATCACGGGACCGTGGCAGGTGAACGGCCGCAATCGCATCACCGACTTCGATGAGGTGATCCGCCTCGAGACCGCGTACCTCCGTCGCTGGGCGATCTGGAAGGACGTCGCGATTCTGATCCGGACGATACCGGTCGTGCTGAAAATGGACGGTGCGCACTGACGCGGGTCCTGATCGTTGGCGGCGGTATCATCGGGCTCGCGACCGCGTATCAGATCCACCAGCTCTGGCCTGACGCCGAGGCCGTCGTCCTCGAAAAAGACGCCGATCTCGCCCAGCAGCAAAGCGGTCACAATAGCGGCGTGCTGCACGCGGGCCTGTACTACGCGCCGGGTTCCTCCAAGGCTCGCCTGGCCGTCGCCGGCATCCGGGAGATGACGGAGTTCTGCCGGGCCCACGGCATCCCGCACGAAATCTGTGGCAAGCTCGTTGTGGCCACGAGCGACGCGGAGGTCCCCCGATTGCGCACCCTGCTCGAGCGCGGCGCGCGCAACGGTCTGACGGGCCTCCGCTGGTTGGGCCCGGGCGAAGCGAGGGCCTTAGAACCCGCGGTCAATGCGGTAGCGGCCGTACAGGTGCCGGAAGAGGGAATCGTCGACTATCCCGCGGTATGCCGCGCCCTGGCCGAAGCCATTACCGAAGCGGGCGGCCGTGTGATTCTCAGCGCGCGGGTCGAAGCCCTGCGCCCACGGTGGGTGGCCGAGACGACCGCTGGCACATTCGAGGGCGATCTGCTGATCAACTGCGCGGGTCTCCAATCCGTCCAGATTGCCCGCAAGGCCGGAGCCCAGGTCGACATACGCATCGTGCCGTTCCGTGGCGAATATTTCGTCCTGCGCCCCGACCGCGCGCACCTGGTGCGCCATCTCATTTACCCGGTACCCGACCCGGCTTTCCCATTCCTCGGCGTGCATTTCACGCGGCACATCGATGGTCGCATCGAAGCCGGCCCAAACGCGGCACTGGCATTCGACACGCCCGAGGGCCGGTCGGCGTTGGCCTTTCCCGGTCTGTGGCGATTCCTGGCGAAGTACCCGCGGGTGTGCTTCGATGAGATGCGGCGATCCGGCAGCCGCGCGCTGTTCGCACGGGCGCTGTCCCGCCTCGTGCCCGATATCCGCGCGGACGATCTCGCGCCGGGCGGGGCAGGGGTTCGCGCCCAAGCGATGCGACCGGATGGCACACTCGTCGAGGATTTCCATTTCGTGGACCAGCCCGGCGCGCTGCACGTCCTCAACGCGCCGAGCCCCGGCGCCACGGCCTCACTGGCCATCGGCCGTGAGATCGTCGCCCGCCTTCAACCAGCCTTGACGCACGCTGCCTGATGAAAGTCTCCGTCGAACCGATGACGATCCCCGATGTGCTGCTCGTTCACCCCGAAATCTTCCGCGATGCGCGCGGCTTCTTCACCGAGGTTTTTCGCGAGGACGTCTTTCAGGCCGCCGGCCTGCCGACGCGGTTCGTGCAGTTGAACCATTCGCGCTCGGCGCGCGATGTCGTCCGCGGCCTGCATTTTCAGTGGGACCCGCCGATGGGCAAGTTGATGCGGGTCACCTATGGCCGCGCATTCCTGGTCGCGGTCGACATTCGTAAACAGTCTCCGACGCTGGGGCAATGGACCGCCGCGACGGTCTCCTCTGACGACATGACGCAGATGTGGGCGCCGGCCGGCTTCGCGCGCGGGTTCTGCGTGCTGAGCGACTTCGCGGAGATTCAGTACCTGTGCACCGGCACGTATAATTCGGCGGGCGAAGCGGGAATCCGGTGGGACGACCCCGAGCTCGGCATCGCCTGGCCGACGACGGCGCCGGTCCTGTCGGGCAAAGATACGAAAGCACCGCCGCTGCGCGATTGGCTGGCGGCGCCACAATCCAATTTTTTCCAATTATGAGAATCCTGATCGCGGGTGGTGCCGGATATATCGGATCGGTGCTGGTGCCGAAGCTCGTGGCGCGCGGATACGACGTCGACGTCCTCGACCTTCTCTGGTTCGGCAACAATCTGCCGGCCGACGTACGCGTGATGCGCCGCGACGTGCTCGACATCACTCAGGACGAGCTCAAGGGCTACGATCAGGTCTTGTTCCTCGCCGGCCTGTCGAACGACCCGATGGCTGACTACTCCCCGGGCAAGAACTTCGTCTTCAACGCCGCGAGCCCGGCTTACCTCGCCTACATCGCCAAGCGCGCGGGCGTACGTCGCTACATCTACGCCAGCTCGTGCTCCGTCTACGGGTATACCGAGAACGAGCTGTTCGACGAGTCGTCGCCCGCGGTCTCCACGTATCCCTACGGCATCTCCAAACTGCAGGGCGAGTTCGCGGCGCTGCAGCTGCAAGACGACAAGTTCTCCGTGATCGCCCTGCGCAAGGGCACCGTCTGCGGCTACAGCCCCCGGATGCGCCTCGATCTCGTCATCAATACCATGTTCAAGACGGCGCTGACGGCCAACGTGATTACCGTCAACAACCCGTCGATCTGGCGGCCGATCCTCGCGATCCAGGACGCCGCGAACGCGTACATTCGGGCGATCGAGTGCGCGATGGAGATCTCGGGCACGTTCAATATCGCGTCCGGCAATTACACGTTGGGCGAGCTCGCCGATTACGTGAGCGAGGCGCTCCGCGACTTCCTCGGGCTCCAGCCGAAGCTCGACATCAAGCACCTGACCGACGTGCGGAACTACAAGGTGTCCTACGAGAAGGCGCAGACCCGCCTCGGCTACAAGCCCGCCCACGACGTCAGGAGCATCGTCAAGGACCTCGTCGACCACCGGCACCTGTTCAGCGACTTCAACGACCCGCGATTCTCGAATATCGCGACGTTCAAACGCCAGGACGGTATTCCCCAGGTCGCGGTGCCCAAACTCCTCGCGGTGTGACGAGATTCGCGATCATCGGCGCCAACGGACAACTTGGCGCTGACCTGATGGCGGCCTGCGCGACCCGCTCACTGGAAACCGTCGGACTGACGCACGCCGACGTTGAGCTCACCGACGGGGAGTCTGTCACGGCCGCCCTGGAGCACGCCGATGTGGTCATCAACACGGCCGCCATGCATAACGTCGAGGCCTGCGAACGAGACCCGGCCCAAGCGTTCGCGACCAACGCGCTCGGCGCCCGCCATCTCGCGCTCGCCGCGGAGCGGCGGCGTGCGGTTCTGGTGCACATCTCGACCGACTATGTCTTCGACGGCGCGCAACGCCGACCGTATGTCGAGACTGACGTCCCACGACCGCTGAATGCATATGGTGTCAGCAAGCTGGCCGGCGAGCATTTCGTGTCGGCGCTGGCGCCCAAGCACTTCGTGGTCCGCACATCGGGCCTTTATGGCGCCAACCCCAGCCGCGCCAAGGCTGGAGGCCTGAATTTCGTTCGCCTGATGCTGAAGCTCGCGCGCGAGAAGGGAAAGGTGCGAGTCGTCACCGACGAATTTGTCACCCCGACGTACACGGTCGACCTCGCCGAGCAGATTCTGGACCTCGCCGAGACGACGGCGTATGGCACGTATCACGCGACGAGCGGCGGGTCCTGCTCCTGGAACGAGTTCGCCCGCGAGATCCTCCGCCGAGCCGCGCCCGACACCGTCGTCGAAGACGCGAGCGCGGCGGATTTCCCGCGGCCCGTCGCTCGGCCGCTCTACTCGGTGCTGGACAACCAGGGGCTACGCAATCTGGGCATCGATCGGATGGCCGACTGGCGCGACGCCCTGGGCCGCTATCTGGCCGCGCTCTGAAACACGCGCTCGTATTCGTCGACGATGAAGTCCCAGGTGTACGCTTCGCGGATCCGATCAGGTGCCGCCACGCGGAGCCGTTCCGCTTTGGCCTCGTCGGCATCGAGGTCATTCAGAACGGCCGTCAACGCCTCGACGTTCTTCGGAAAGAGCAGCCCGAACGCTCGACCGGCGTGATTGACGAGCACTTCGCGATTGAACGGATTGTCGAGCGCGACGACACAGTTGCCATAGCCGAGGGCTTTCAACAAAGCGGGATTCGTGCCGCCCAGGCTATGGCCGTGGAGATACGCGTAGGTGTTGCAGTGTAACTCGCGAATGTGCTCGGCGTCCGGAATGTGGCCGAGGAACCGCACCCGTGGATCGGTCGTCGCCCGCAGCGCCTCGACCCACGGACTCTTGAAGTTCGCGCCGCCGGCGATCAACAACTGTCGCGTCGACTTCGAGGCGACGAACGCCTTGATGATGAGATCGGCGTTGTTCTCCGGCACCATGCGGCTGGCGATGAGATAGTACCCGCGCGGCTTGACCCCGTACGTCGCCAGTACCTCGGGATGCTCCGACTGCTTGATCTCGGCGCCGTACGCGACGAAGGACGAGTCGCGCCCGAACTCCTGGCGATAGTACTCGCGCATGGCCTCGGAGTCGTTGATGATCGCCGACGCCGTCCTGAGCGCGATCCGCGCGGCCGCCTTGAAGTACGCCTTGCCGACCGGCCCCCACTTGTCGCGGCCCCAATCCATGCCGTTGACGTTGACCACGATCCGCTCGCGCAGGAGCCACGGCAAGATCGAGTGCGGCGCGCTCGGCAACGTATGGACGTAGATGATGTCGGGGCGTCGGATGGTGGCGTCGACCGTGGCGAACGCCGCGTGCACGAACTGCCCCAGCGACTTGTGCTCCGGCGCGGGATAGAACACGCGATGGACGCCCTCCCACGTCGGGGTTTTGTCGGGATAGTACCCGGAGCGGCAGTAGACGGTGACGTCGTGACCTTTGGCGGCGAGACGCGGCGCGAGATGACGCGCCAGCTCTTCCCCTCCGCCGTAGGTGTGCGGGACGCCCCTGAACCCGATCATGGCAATGCGCATGGTGTTATCGTGACACGTAGAGAAAGTTATGGACGTAGGGCGTGTCGCCACCGGCCGACAGCCAGGCCCCTTGGTCGCGCGCAAAGGAGAACTCCTCGACCGGGTGCTCCCGTCCGGTGTGATCGAAGAACGATCCACGATAGCCCAGCGCCGCGATCGCGGCGAACGTGTCCGCAATGTCCGTCGAGAGGTGGCGCTGCTCGATCTCGATCAACAGCACTGGCCGCTCGCGCGCGATCGTCTCGCCCGCTCCCTCCAGCACGGCGCGCTCGTGGCCTTCGACGTCGATCTTCAGCAGGCCGACGTTGCGCAGGCCGTAGGAGTCCAGCGTGCGCATCGGCACGACGACCGTCTCGTGTGGGCCGTCGACCGGCATGAAGCGCGCGAGCTCGGAGTGCGGATGCCCGTTGAGGTAGGGCACGTACAACTGCGCCGTCCCCTCGCGACTCGAGAGCGCGACCTGATGGACGCGCACGGCGGGCAGGGTGGCGGCGAGGGCTTGCAGCACGCGCGCCGGCTCGGGCAGCGGCTCGAACGCGTCCACCGGCACCGAGCGCCCGAAGGCGTACGTCCAGAGTCCCGTGTTCGCGCCGATATCCGCCACGCCGGCGCCGGGCCGCAGCAGCCGGCGCGCGCTGGCGAGCTCGCGGTCGAGCCGTCCAAAGAGCGCGCGATACAGGTACCGCGCGCGGGTCCGATGGCGGGCGGGGACGCGGTCGATCAGCCAGGTCCGGATCGCCACGCCTCGGCCCGGGTGAGAGCGTGTCCGAGCGCCAGCGCGACGTCGGTCGGACGCAACGTTTTCAAGGCCTGGATTTGCGCGGGCCGCGACAGGAACTCGCCGTCGGGGCTGACCTCGGTCTCGCCATCGCAATACGCGCCCGCTTCGACACGCGAGACGTTGAGGCTGCGCGTGAACACGACCGGCGTGCCGACGGCGTTCGCGATGTGCCGCGGGCCGGAGTCCGATGCCAACAGCGCGTCGCAGTGCGAGAGGAACGCCGCGAATCCGAGGAGGCTCAGACGGCCCGCCATCACTCGGCACTGGAGCGACGCGGGCGCGAGCGATGCGGCGCGCGCGAGATACGGCGCGTCCGCGGCGCTGCCACACAAGACCACCTGGATCGGATGACGCCGCGCCACGAGATCCAGGGTCTCGAGGTATCGTTCGGCCGGCCACACAGCGGCATCCGGCTGGCGCACGGTCATCGTGCACGCGACGACAGGACGCGCCTCATCGAGTCCGAGCTCCCGCCTCGCGGAGACGGCGTCCTGCTCGTCGCGCGGGCCGGGATAGACCAGCGGCCGGAGCGACCAGTCCTCGTTCACGCCGAGCAGGTCGGCGACGAGCGCCCGTGTATACGCCGCGTAGGGCCGTGGATACTTCGCCGCCACCACGTGCGTGAGCAGCCCCGAGAACCCCTTGTGCGCGAACCCGACGCGGGCGGGAATCCCGGCCCGTATCGCCAGCAGGAGATCCCCATGGTAGGCAAGGGCGTCCGTGCACAGCGCCGCGTCGATCTGACGTTCGCGCAGCGCGTCGAGCGTCGGTCTCCAGCTGCGCCACGGCTCGCCGTCGCGCCCGAGGGGCAGGGCCTCGTCGACATTCGGATCGGCGGCGACGAGGTCGACGGTGACGGGGGTGCACAGAAACAGGATGCGGCAGTTCGGCAAAGCCCGCCGCAGCACGGGAAGCGAAGCGCTGCGGAACAGGACATCGCCGATATGGTTCGCACCAAAGATCGCGAGCGTGCGCCAGTCGGCGGGCGCGGCCGGCCGCCCGCGGACCGAGCGGCGGGCAATGGCGCGGAGCGCGGGCGCGGCCAGCTCGGACAGGGACGCGATCAGACGATTGCGCCTACGCCTGACGGCGTCACGTTCGATGGTCATGACTCGCAAGCGACGTGGGCCAGCAGATCCATGACGCGATCGGGCCCGAGCGCGGCGAGACATCGGCCGGGCCCGGCGGTGAAATCACATCGCGGATGAATGCAACCGCACGGCGATCCATCGGTGAGAATGCGCGCACGGTCGGTCCACGGCCGCACCTGTTGCGGTGCCGAGGGGCCGAAGAGCGCGATGATCGGCACGCCGGAGCACGCCGCGAGGTGTGCCGGGCCGGAGTCGACGACGACCGCGGCCTGCGTGGTGGCGAACACGGCGATCGTTTCCAACAGCGTCGTGCGACCCGCCAGATTCGCGAACGGCGCGCGCGCGGTCTCGGCGATCGTCTCGCCGAACGCGTGGTCGTCGGGCCCGCCCACGAACACGGCGCCGAGGCCCAGCCGCTCGCGCGCGGAGTCGATCAATCGTGCCGCATGGGTGGCGGGCCAGGCGTGCGACGCCTCGCGGGATCGAAACGAGACCGACATCAGGCCGCGCGGGCCGGCCGCCGCGCGCAGCGCGTCCGCGAGCTCGGGCCGGAGCGCGCGCTCGAAGCGCACGTCGAGCGCGGGTGTCTCGGCGTTGACGCCCAGCGTCGCGGCGACGGCGGCGTTCTTTTCCACCTCGTGTCGCTCGGCGTCATACGGCCAGATGTGCGTCAAGAGCGCGCGTCCGCCCGTTCGATCCGTGCTGACGCGAACGGGCGCACCCGAGCCGACGAGAAAGAACATGATTTGCCGGAGATCGCCGCGCAGATCGATGACGATGTCGTAGCGGTTCGCCCGGAGCTGCCGCACGAGGCCGGGAAGCGCGCGCCAGGCCGCGCGCCGAGCCTTGGCCGGTGCGTCGCGGGAGGCGAGCCACCAGGGTGTGGCATACGCGATCACGCCATCGACCGCGGGATGTCGATCGAACAACGACGTGGCCCACGGGCCGACGAGTACGTCGAGTCGCGAGGGAGCGAGCGCGGCGCGCAACGGCGCGAGCACGGCGGTGGCCATGATCGCATCGCCGATGTGATCACAACGCACCAGGAGCACGCGCGGAGCGTTCGGCGGACTGGCGGCGCCGCGCGAGGTGACGAGGGGCCCAAGAATTGACAGCGCCCGGTCGACGACGAGGGCTGCGGCGCGTTTCCCGCGCCGGCGCATATGGATCACGAGCGAAAGCTAAACTCGTCTCAGCGCAGGCGCGATCGATAGTTGGCGCCCGCGAGGCACGCCTCGAGCACCAGAGCGGCGGTTCGTGACCAGCTGAACTGCGCCGCGCGCTGCAGGCCGCATCGCCGGAGTGCGTGTTGGAGTGCGTCATCTCCGGCGATTCGGCGCATGGCGTCCCGGATGGCGCGCGCGTCGCGTGGGTCGCAATAGAGCGCGGCATCGCCGGCCACTTCGGGAATCGCGGACAGCGCCGACGTCACGACGGGCGTACCGCACCCCATGGCCTCGAGCACCGGAAGCCCGAAGCCCTCGTAGAGCGTCGGAAAGACGAACGCCACCGCGCCCGCGTACAGCACGGGCAAATCGGCGGTCTCGACCTTGCCGATCCAATGGACGCCGGGTTGAGCGGTTGACGGCGCATCCTGTCCGACCACCACGAGGTCGGCGATGTCGGGATCGTGCGCGTCGAGGAGCGTCGACAAATTCTTGCGCGGATCCTTCGCGCCCGCGAAGAAGAAATACGGCCGGGTGACGCCAAATCGCTGGGCGACGATGGCGCGAGCCTGTTGCGGATCGATGGGCCGGAACAACTGCGGATCGGCGGCCAGCGGCGCCACGGTGATCCGATCCGCGTCGAAGCCGGCGAGTCGGACCGCGTCGCTTTTCGTCGTTTCGGAAATCGCGATCCACCAGTCGGCCCGCTTCAGCTGCCGGAGCCGGGCATACCAGATCGCCGTCGGGAGGCCCATGTAGCGTCGGGACGTCAAGTACTGCTCGGGCCACAGCAGGGGAATGAAATCGTACATGATGGCGACCGTCGCAAACGCCCGCGACATGGGGATAGCGTGCGGGTCGATCGCCAGATAGACGTCGGCCCGCGCGTGCCGAATGTCCCATGGGAGCGCGGTCACGACATCGATGGCCTGAAACCAGGTCGCGAACCGGACGGGCACGCGGGGATCGGCGCCCGACAGCTCGGCCGCCCAGCTGCGTTGATGCCACTGGGTGCGGCTCGAGGGCAGCGCGCGGCGGCGGAGATACGAGATGTCGAAGCCGGCGGCCGCGCCAACCTCCGGCGTGAGGGCCTGCAGTAGCTCGCGCGAGACCGTGC